>Ga0116141_10001006_pt1 | contig 23668 bp, 26 predicted proteins | sample AD_UKC097_MetaG_FD_89744 | JGI IMG/M metagenome (GOLD analysis project Ga0116141, IMG submission 89744) | Active sludge microbial communities of municipal wastewater-treating anaerobic digesters from USA - AD_UKC097_MetaG | ecosystem: Engineered > Bioreactor > Anaerobic > Digestate | place: USA...
CGCCTGCACCGCGCTACAATGCGCGATTGCACGGAGAGGTGGATGAGCGGTTTAAGTCGCACGCCTGGAAAGCGTGTGTGGGTTAATAGCCCACCGCGGGTTCGAATCCCGCCCTCTCCGCCACAAAAATTTTCTAAGTTATTGATTTAGAAAGCAAAAAGCCACCGAAGGGTGGCTTTTTTGTTTCCAGGCCATTTTTCTAACCATACTTTGAAACTGGCTGTGGCTGGATGAAGCCGGACAATGTTGGACGATTCACGTCGCGGAACACCCGGCTGGTCCACTCGCGCTACTGCGTCTGCATCGCCCCATACTGCCCCGCGAACGACTGCCCCTGCCGCACAGCATCCAGCAGTTGCACCACCCCGGCGTTACCACGCTTGCCGATCCACGCCGCCACCTCCGCACGAGCTTGGCAGTAGGTCTTGAAAAACACATCTTCCGGCCCGGTATACGCCACCCAATCCGTCTCCTGATCAAGCTTGCGCAGATCGTCAATGCCCTTACCGGTGACGTTCGTGCAGATCGGCTCGCCAGCAATGTAAGTCGCCAGCCCCTCATCGAACCAGGCTGGCACGTGCTTGCCACCAGTGCGCGTCGCCACTTCCACGTGCGAGAACTCGTGCGCAAGCACATAGGGGTTCTGCGTCCAGGTCGGCGACGTAAGTACCACGGTCATGCGCGGAGCCACGTACTGACCGGCGTAGGTGTTCGGGTACAGCGTCACATTGCGCCGCCGTGGCCCCGCGAAATAGTCCGCGCAGGCACCCGACTGGCACACCAGCACATCCGGCTGCGTGGCTTGCGGTGGGCCATAGACTTTGCGATCCAAGTCCAGGGCGGCCTGAATGCCATTGACGATCCCTGGCCAGAGATTCTTGGCAACAGCGGGCTCAACGAACACATTGCCACAGGCGGCCACCAATGCCGCGCCATTGAACGACGGCGGTGTATTGACTGCGCCACCGGGGCAAGCTAGCGCTTTCACCGTGAAGCTCGTCAGGGCGGTTGATCCGGTGAACACAGTTCCAGCGGCATCTTTCGTCGCTACAGCGTCCACCGAAGCGGTGCACTGCGCATTGGCGGCAACTCCTGGAGCATCGGACTTGAACGTCGCCACGGCACCGGAGACAGTGGTTTTACCCGCCACAGCCACACCATCGCAGACCAGCTTGATACCGGCCGCAGCCAGGGCCTTGCTCGCCGTGAATTGCACCGCAGGCGCATAGTCAGCGCCGGTAGTTCCGTTGGCCGGGGCAATGGCTGGAGCAGCCGCCAGCGTGAGCGCCACAGGCATGGTTGGTGCGCTGTTGTCACCGCCGCCACCACCGCCACAGGCCAGCAGCATCGTCACTGGCATGGCAATGGCGGCACCTCGCATCAAGACAGGGTAAAGAGACTTCTTCATTTTTGCTTCTTTGGTTGGATGAATAAGGATGGCCGTGCACTCGATGGCGCATCGGCTCAAGGCATGCGGCTCGGATCGGTATAGAGGGCCAGCAACTGCGCCACGTGCATGTGCTCGCCAGGGGTTTCCAGCAAGGAGGCCCGGTCATCGGTCACCAGAGCCCAGACATAGGCTTCCTTGCCCTCTGTGCGGAAGACAAAGCCGATGGCGGGCTGACCGGGCCGTTTGATGGACACACCGGGTCGGCCGCGCACCGTGATAGCCCGTACTTCTGAAATTTTCTGGTTCTCCAACAGCAAGCCGAGCCACTGAGCGCAAGGCATCAACTCCGTCCATGCGGCGCCATAGCTCACGTAGAGCATGGAGGACGTGAAGTCCGCTGGCAGTCCCAGCGCGCGGATGCGGGCCGCTTGGCGTGTGGCAGCGCCTTTGGCGTTGGCTTCCTGCTGGGTTTTGGTGGCGGCGCGCTCCTGGGCTTCGCGCTCTTGCTGCTGCTTCGCGGCAATCTGGCGCTGGCGTTCTTGCTCTTCTTTGGCCTTCCGTTCAGCTTCGCGCTGGCGCTCGACTGCCTGCTGCTGTTGCTCCCAGGCTTCTTGGCTGCGGCGCTGGGCATCACGGCGCTCCTGGGCTTGGCGCTGCGCCTGCTCATCTTCGCGGCGCTGGGCTTCCCGTTGGCGAGCTATGCGCTCATCGTTTTCTCGGATGGCACGCTCGCGCAGCGCGTCTTTCTCTCGGTTGGCTTCTTGCTCACGCCTGGCACGCTCAGCGGCTGCAGAAGAAGCCGATACCGGCGGCGGCACCGCTACCGGCTTAGTGCCCCCGGCCATCGCAACCCGTACCGAGCAATCTCGCAAGCGCTGATCGCCGTTGGCTGAAAAAATGGTGGCTGGTCCGGACAGCGCAGAGTCCTTCCATTCCAGCATGACGACATTGCGCCACTGCCCGGTGCTGCGTTGCCCTGGGTTCCAACGGCCCTCCAGATTGAAGCTCACGCGGCCATTACGCAGCATGCCGGAGCCCGACTCGGACAGCCGACTGTCCAGGCGCTCCCAGGCCACGCTTTGGCCGGAGACGGTCAGTTGAACGGGCTGGCTCCATGCGCCCTGCTGGGGGTTGGTGATCAAAGGGCCGCAGTCGATTGTGCCGGTGTAGGTGCCGGCTGTGGGTTGGGCTTGAGCGGCTTGAGCAAGCAGCACCACCATCGAAATACGCAGCCAGACCCGTGCTCGCAGCGGTCGTGTGCGTGCAGTACGCATGTCCCTCTCCTTGATGTTTGATGGGCAATGGATGAGCCGCTGAGTGCAAATCACCATCGCACTTTTGGTTTGAAATTCTTTGTATGAAATGAAGTATATATAACGCATACCAAATGCCTCTGGTTGGCAACCCTCGGGGCATGAGTTCCCCGAAGGCAGTTCAAAAATCACAGGCGCCGTCGCTGGTCGGTAATCCGATGGCAGAGAAGCTCGGGGCCAACCTGAAACGCATACGGCAGGATCGCGGCCTGACACAGCAGAACCTTGCTTTCGCTGCGGAGATGGATCGGACGTTCATCTCCCTTTGCGAGAGGGGGGCGACCAACCCGTCGCTTTACAGCCTGGGCACGCTTTGCTGGTGCTTGAAGATCACGCTGGCAGAGCTTTTTGCGGGCATTGAAGACACGCTTCCGCCTTCGTCATCAGGGGCCCAAAAGCGGCGCAAGAACCAGGCTTCGCACGAGCCGCGACCCCCATCCGCAGCAACCCTGAAGCGAGCGGAGACCATGAGAAAGAAGAAGCTGGCCCAGCAGTCCTCGACTACTGCAAAGCGAGTACGGCCGCTCTAGTTTGGCGGCAGGAACTGGACGGTTGACGCTGTTCTCACCCGTTCATGATCACCGTGACTCTCAGTTCCTCCACCAGGGCTTGGTCACGCGCTGCAGCAAACCACAGGTTGGTCGTGCGTGAGCCCAAGGCATCATGGATCGCGCTGGAGACCGCCGCGCAGTGTTGCAAATGCAGACTGTGGCTATCGCCGCGCAGCACTACGATGGCCGTCGTCAAATTCCTGAGCGGCTGATGCTGCGCAATGGCATCACAGCAGTCGTTGATCATGGCCTGCAATTCACGTTGGCGGCCGGTGGCAACAAAGCACCGAGGAGAGTGCCCCCATTCGGCCAGTGCACGACGCAGATCACCCCAGTCCAAAGCAGGCATGGCGTCTGGCTCAGTCGCCGCCAACAAATCGTGGTGGACTTGCGCTGAACAGCCTGCCAAGTGAGAGGGTATGCCGGACAGCGCCAGTATCTTCAGCCATCGGCGCCTGTTGATCATCATGGCGTTCTCCGCACGCGCACTGCGGCCTGGAGGTGTATCCACGGCGTCGTGAGGGCCGTACTTCGTTGTGAGTTCCAGCGGCAAGCCAAGGCTCTCGAAGCGTTCTACCCAATCCGGCGCATATACCCCTGAAAAGTATGTGTCGCCGAACGCGCTCCAGGCCTTTGCAGCAACTCCATGCTTTCTTCGACTCATGTCCGCCAACGCACTCGGCTTGGCTAGTCCGAAGATCGCCAACAGGGTGGCTACCAGATGAAGCCCGCAGGCACTGTCAAGTGACGACGGAGACTGCTGCATGAACGGCTGCACCGGCTCGGCACGCTGAGCCTTCACCGTGAGGGTGTTTCCTGTGATCAGCGTCGGATGTACACGCTGGAACCTGTATGAGGGCTCGGTGCGCTTGGATGAGACGGCTTTGGACATATCAATACTCATCTGGACACAACAGCGTAGTGACACTGCGGTCAGCTTCAGTGATGATCCAGAGCGTTGGCAGCGATGAACGCTTGTCCCTAGGTGTCGCAGCCAGTCGCTCCGCATCGACCAGCCGATAGCAACTCAGAATCCGTATATGGTGGGTGATGGCGAAGTCGTTTTCTGCACGATCTTCGTCACACACGTCTCCCCAGTCGGCATGCACGTGGCGGCTGATCAAGGCCGCCGCGCTGAAGCCGGTTTCTTGCAGCAGCTCCAAAGCTCCGGGCGTGGCGACGATCTGGCCGAGCGGAAACTTGGCACTGTTGGAGTAAATGATGGTGGCGGCGTTAGGCGAAGGTGAAGGCTCAAGAGAAGCCACCCTGCGAGGATTGGCCGAGCAGATGCGCCAGGGACTCTCCGGCGTGCCTGGCCTTGTCGATCTGACCGTGGAGAAGCAAGTGCTGATACCGCAGATCACTGTGCGGCTGGATCACCGCAAGGCTGCGCAGGTGGGGTTGTCACCGGGCGAGGCCATACGTGTCCTGCAGGCCCTGACCGATGGCGCACACGGCGCTCAGATCGTGGAGGGCATGCGGCGATACGAATTGGTGCTGCGACTGCCTGATGGAAAGCGCAGCCCTCAAGACTTGGAGCGCACGCTGATAGACACGCCCGCCGGGCAGATACCTGTTTCCGCCATCGCCACGGTCCGGGAAACCGACGGCCCCAACCAGATTGGGCGCGAGAACGGGCGGCGACGCATCGTGGTCTATGCCAACACGGACGGTTCGGACATGGGGCGCATCATCACGGACATTCGCACAGTGATGGGCAAAACAGCGCTGCCGCCCGGTACCTTCCTCAGTCTGGAAGGTCAGTTCCAGGCCCAGGAGCAGGCCATGCAACTGATCGTGGGGCTGTCGCTCATTTCGCTGACCATGATCTTCCTGGTGCTGTATATGCGGTACCAGTCGGCGGTGCTGGCCACCATCATCATGGCCAACATCCCACTGGCGCTCATCGGCAGCGTGGCGGCCATGTGGTTGGCCGGAGTGAGTTTGTCCGTGGCATCCATGGTGGGCTTCATCACGCTGGCAGGTATTGCCACGCGCAACGGCATCCTGAAGGTCAGTCACTACATCAACCTGTGCAAGTTCGAGGGTGAGACTTTCGGCCAAACCATGATTGTTCGTGGCTCGCTGGAACGCCTAACGCCGGTGCTGATGACGGCGCTCGTCGCGGCGTTTGCCTTGACCCCACTCTTGTTGGCCGCAGATGCGCCCGGCAAGGAGATCTTGCACCCGGTGGCGGTGGTGATCTTTGGCGGGCTGGTGAGTTCGACTCTGCTCGATACCCTACTGACGCCCGTGATGTTCTGGCTGTTCGGCGAAAACGCCACGCGGCGCTTGATCGAAGCCAGTACACAGGCCGAGACCGAAGCGCCTAGCCAGGAGGCTTACTGATCCTCAGCGACACCCAAATCCACCTGAACTTTTCCATAGGCCTTGGCGCGCTGCCTTTTGAAGTGCGCCAGTGAAACCAACTCAACTGAAGGACACCCAAATGAATATGAAGAAAAACCTTTCCCAATTGGTAGCAACGGCCGCTCTGGTGGTGGCATCGCTGGCAGGCGCTCCTGCCGCCATCGCCCACGGTGCTGCGGAGCCCTCGCACGGCGGCGTGGTGCAGACCGCCTCGGACCTGTCGTTTGAACTGGTCGCAACCCCCGATGGCGCTGCAATCTACATCGTGGATCACGACGAAGACGCTGATGCGTCCAAATTTGACGGCAAGCTCACCGTGCTCAACGGTACAGAAAAGACCGAAGCATCCTTGAAGCCCGCAGGCGGCAACAAGCTGGAAGCCACGGGCGTGAAGCTGGTCAAGGGGACCAAGGTGGTTGCGTTGATCACGACCAACAGCAAGAAGAAGGTCACGGTTCGCTTCACCGTGAAGTAACAACCATGGCGCGCGACTCTTTGCACCTTCCGGCCCTGCGGGGTGGCCTGCTCGCCTTGCTGGCTGCAGCCTTGTTTGGTATCAGCACGCCGCTGGTGCAAAGGTTCGGCGCGGGCCTTGGAGCTTTCACCACGGCGGCACTGCTGTACGCGGGGGCCGCTGCGGTGGGCATGCTGTCCCTGCGCTCAGCGGCGCATGAAGCGCGTCTGCAAAAGGCGGATGCGCCTCGGCTGCTGGCAATGGCGGGTTTTGGCGCTGCGCTGGGGCCGGTGGCCCTGGCCTGGGGCCTGCAGCACACCAGCGGCACCAGTGCATCTCTCATGCTCACGCTGGAGGCGCTGTTCACCGCCACGCTGGCCTGGCGGCTCTATGGCGAAACCATGGACCGCCGCGTGTGGGCTGCCATGCTCCTGCTGCTGGTGGGCGGTATGGCGCTGGTGATGGACCAAGGCCTTCAAGGCGGGGTGCAACTGCTGGGCCTGCTGGCGGTGCTGCTGGCAACCATGGCCTGGGGCGTGGACAACACGTTGTCGCGAGGCCTCGCCGAGCGTGACCCCAGCCAGGTCGTGATGGCCAAGGCCGTGCTGGGTACGGCGGCGACGGCGCTGCTGGCCGCACTGTCTGGAGAGCCGCTGCCATCTGCACTGGCCGCGCTGGGCCTCTTTGCAGTCGGTGCCACCGGCTACGGCTTGAGTCTGCGGTTCTACCTGTTGGCGCAACGTGCCTTTGGCGCTGCGCGGACGGGTTCGGTGTTCGCATTTGCCCCGTTCATCGGCGCGGCGGTGGCCTTCGCATTCGGAGAGCGCTCGGCGGGTTGGCTCATGGTGTTGGGGGGCGGCTTCATGCTGGCCGGAGTGCTCTTGCACCTGGCTGAAAGCCATGGGCATGAACATCCGCATGAAGCCTTGGAACATGAGCACGCCCACCGCCATGACGACGGGCACCACACGCACACCCATGATGTGATGCCCATCGGTAGCCACAGCCATCGGCACACGCATGCGCCGATCACCCATGCTCATGCTCATGCTCCCGATGTGCACCATCAGCATAGGCACTGACCCGACTGGTTGCGTGGAAACAGCCACCCTGGAACTACGATGATGAAAAGAACAATGCTCTTATCGGTCACTGCGTCGGTACTGCTGATGATTTCTGGCTGCAGCACCCCTGTCTACGAAAACCAATACGCTGTGTCCGAAGGCTGGAGAATTGGTAAGGTCACCAAACTGGTCAGTGCAGACGAATTCTTGAAGGCCGGTGGCACTCGCTGCCAGGAAATGGAAATTCGCGCCACCGACCGTTTTGTATTTATCCAAAGGCAAGTAACTCGAACAGTTGGTCATTTCGCCAAAGTGGAATCGGGCACTGGCATAGCCGTAGGCGACGAGGTTTACTTCAACCCGTGGAAGTGTGCCCAACCTCCCATAGTGCTCAAGGTCCAGCATGGTGCTAAGACGGGGCAAACTCTGTAGAGGCTGACGTAGAGCCTCAACGAGACGGACTCTTTCTCACCGTGCCCGCATACACCACACTGCCTGCATCCCGGTATTGCAACTCATCTCCTGCGCGCACCACATCAAAGCAGATCGGCGAGACCTTGCTGACCTCGGGCAGCAAGAGACACAGTTGGTTGTTCTGCGCGCTCCAGCGTCCACTGCGTGTGCGGCCGTTCTCCGAACGCTCCAGCCGCCCATCCAGAAAGTAGTCATGCCCCCAATGGCGCCCGTCGGAGACATGGTGCCCACCCACGGTGGAGCGAATCTGCGCCGTGGTCAGTTTGGTTTCAGGGGGCTCCGCACAGGCGAAGGGCACCAGCATCCCGGACAAGAAATGCGCCCATAGTCCCCTTGTGAAGCGGCGGTTCCACCGCGCAGTACCCGCCTTCATGCCACCATGCTCGGAGGCCAGTTATGGGTTTCTGCTTGGCAGGATTGGCACCACGCATAGAGCGCGTCGTACATCACCATGCCATGCCCGAGCATCTCATGGTCATCGCTGAAGGTCTTGGACAGGCCGAGCGACAGCGCATAGAGGCCCGCAGACTGGGGCGCCAAGTCCAGCCTGGAGGTGTCTGCGCCCCGCACGATCACGGCCAGTTGCTGCAAGGCGGGATCGGTGAGTTCGTACTTCTTGAGGAAGGCATCGAAGCTGCACAGCCCACCGTCGTGGGTCATTTCCACTCCGGGTACGTCGTAGGGAATGGCTCCCGTGTCCTGGGCCACCTGGAGCACCGAGGCCGCAGGCACATAGAGGAATTCCGGCGTCTGGTCGATGAACCGCGCAATCAGCCACGGGCAGGCAATGCGGTCGATCTTGGGGCGCTCGCGGGTGACCCATTTCATGCGGCACCCCCTTGCGCCTGCAGAGGCAGGCCAGCGGCCTGCCAGGCCTCGATGCCGCCCACGATGTAGCGCGCATCCATGCCGCGTGCCCGCAGCGCCAGGACGGTGGAGCGGCCAATGTCCTTGCCGCGCAGGCAGTACAGCAGCACCGGCTTTGTGGCGTCCAGTTCCTGGCACCACTCCAGCACACGGGCCGGATCGCGCCACGAGGCCCCGGCAATGACCTGCGGGCTCTGCAGGTAGTCCTCCTCACGCCGCACGTCAAACGCGCCCGGCGCACCAGCCAATGCACCGCCCGTGTCGATGCCAAACGCCAACGCATCCGTCTCGACAGCCGCGCCGTAGCGCTTGTAGACCTTATCCCACTGAATGTTGGCCATGAAGGCATCCACGTAGGCGCCCGCCTTGGCACCGAAATCCATGTGGTATGCGTGTTCGTACATGTCCAGCGCCAGTACAGGCGTGGCGCCCGCCAGAAGGTGCGTGTGGTCAGCGGCCCAGTGGTTGATGAGTCGGCTTTCGCGGGAAGACCAGGACAGCAGTGCCCATCCCGATCCACCGCCCATGGCCTTGGCCAGTCCCGTGAACTGGCTGCGCCACGCCTCCACGGAGCCAAAGTCGCGCGTGAGCGCAATGGACAAGCCGCAGGAAGGCAGTACACCGTTACCCCCCAGGTTGTCGAAGTACAACTCGTGCAGGAACGCCGAGTTGGCCGCGATCAACTCTTCGCGCTTGAGGCCATTGATAGTGAAAGTGGCTGCAGCGGTCCAGTCCAACGCTGCAAATTCGCTACGTATGGCGTTCAGGCGCTTGACCGCACCCGCGTAGTTGTTTTCGTGGTGGCTGGTGATCAGGCGATTCGACAAGCCAGAGAGCTGATCGGGACTCAGCGTCAGTGGGCGGATTTGGTAGTTCATGCGGTTCTCCTTCAGATGGTCCGGGTCAGACGTGTGCAACAAGTGGATAGACAACCAGGCCGATCAAGGCGGCGGCCAGGACCACCACAGGTTCGGGCAGCTTCTTAAATCGCCACAGAACCGCAGCGGTGGCGAGAAACAGTGCAGCGGTGGGAAAGTCCACGATGGACCGCTGGCCCAGCACCACCACCGCGCCAGTGATCGCGCCCACGGCGGCGGCGGTGACGCCATCCACGAACGCGATCACGCCAGGGTGTTTCCCGTGCTTCTTGAAGTACGGTGCTGGGATCACGGTGAGCAGGTAACAGGGCAGAAAAGTCGCGGCCGCCGCGACAACCGCGCCCCAGAAGCCGCTGGTCAGGAAGCCGATGAACCCGGTGGTGATGACAACTGGTCCTGGGGTGATCATGGCCACGGCCACTGCGTCCACGAACTGGCGGTCCGTGAGCCACGCATACTCCTTGACCACGCCGCCATACAGGAACGGCACGATGGCCAGGCCGCTGCCGAAGACGAAGGCGCCCGCATAAGTGAAGTACGCAGCAATCTGCCCCAGCCTCTGCCAATCGACGTGCTCCAGGCTGAGTGTTCCGGCGATGGCGGTCACCCACGCCATGCTGTGAAGCTGGCCGCCGGTGCGCTTCAACGGGCCGCGCACGGCCCACACCAGCAGCCCGGCGCCCAGAAAAACCCAGATCACTTCAGACTGGGTGACGATGGTCACGCCAGCACTGACCAGGTAGATGGCCCCCAGCAGCCGGTCCTTGCCCACGCTCTTGGTCGTGAGTTTGTAGGCACTCAAGGCGATGATGCCGATGACGGAAGCTCCAACGCCATAGAACACGGCTTGCATCCAGGAGATGCCGCCGTAGGCTTTGTAGGCGACACCCAGTGCAACCACCATCACAAATGACGGCAGCACAAACGCAAGGCCAACCAGCGTTGCACCCCACAAGCGGAAATGCACATACCCGAGATAGATGGCCAACTGGGCGGCCAAGGGGCCCGGCATGAGTTGAGCCAGGGCCATGCCTTCCTTGTAGTCAGCATCCGAAATCCAGCCGCGTTGCTCCACCAGATCACGGTACATGTAGCCGACCAGTGCCACCGGGCCGCCAAAGCCGAGTGTGCCCAGGCGCAGCATGTAGAGCACCAGTTGCCACAGTGTGTAGTTTGGAACAGTTTCCGCGCCGTCATCGGGCGCGGCCGTTATCTTGAGATCGTTCATGGTCATTCCTGAGGTGGTGATGTACTAAGGCTTGCGATGGGTCGAGAAATGGGCATGGAGCGAATCCAGCACCCCGCCCACGTCGGCCAACAGTGCGTCGTCGTCCGGCCAGCGCTTGCGTGCACCGGCCAGCACGGCCTCGAAGCCGCTGGCTTCGGGCGTGGTCGTGCCCCCAACGTCCAGGGCATGGACCATGGCTCCCAGGCGCTGGAGGCCGCGATCACCGTCCAGGCCAAAGCTCGCCAGCAGCACCTCAAACGTCACCCGGTCGCCCACGTGCGAGAACGTAGCGCCGTCGAAATCGAACCCCAGTGCATCGGAGGGGCAGTCGGCAGGGGATTCCAGCCACACAAAGCGCGCAGCGGGGTCGATGAAGCGTTGGATGAGCCACGCACTCGCCACGCGATCTACCCAAAGATTGCGGCGTGTCGCCCAGAGTCGCCCCTGGTACTGCATACGGTCACGCCGGGAAATGCGGCCCGCTGCGGCCTGGGGTTCGCCGGGTGACTGGATGGATTCAACCGCGTTCGTGAAGTCCCGCCACTGAGCTTCGGCGCGGATGGAGGCTTCGCCCGGAAAGAAGTCGACCTTCCGAATGGCCTCGTAGGTGCGCGCATGCCGACGCTGCAGGCGCTGAAGCTCGGCAGTGCCCAGGCCGGGAAGAAGCTGGCGCGCTTGCGCCAACTCTTCCAGCCAGGGCGTGTAGTCCGCCGTCCGATCAAAAAGCGTCTGGTAGGCGGCTTGCTCGGCCATGTCCTGGGCATGCACTTGCAGCAGCCAGGCTTGCCCGCCTTCCTGCAGGGCCTCGTCGGCCAGCGTTCGCAACTGCGCAGCCTGCTCCGCCTGTGCTGGCAGCAGGTAGGTGCCGTCGCGCAAAGCAGCACAACCCAGTGCCTTGACGGCGCGCCAAATCCGCATGCGTGCCGTGGCGGCTGCTGATGGGAGACTGACGACAAAGGCCAGCCAAGAGTCAGAGGTGAGAGACATGGCGGCAGCTTAGTGCGCCGTCACGAGTGCTGCAATGATGTAGCGATCTCTACAAAATCCTTTGTGGTAGAGCTGCTTGTGAACCTCGCATCAAGATATTGGTGTGTGCAAGGCGCTATGTCTTATAAGAACACGGCGGTTTGGAGTATCGACGGCAGATTTTCTTCACCCATTGCCTGATGAAAAATAGCCTGAGAGAATCAAAAATAGTTGCGCCACGTGGGCATAACGGGGGCGGCTGAAAGGTTTTTGTCCAGCCGCCCGAGTTTTTCTAGCTATTGACGGTCTTGGAGTCAGCGGCCCCAATGCGCACTCCGATTTCGTTTTCCATGCTCCCGATTTTCTCGTCTGTAGCAATCGGTGGTCGAATTCGCCGTGCACGAATGTTGAGTTACGGAAATATTTTTTCCGGCACCTCAAACTATTGATAAGACGCAGTTAGCGCTAGCCAGATAACCAAAAACGGCCCCATTCGCGGGCCGTTTTTTATTGTTTTTCCAACCCGTCCATAGGACTCAATATGAAGAAAATTCGCACTCCGCAGGAGGGCGCTGGCGCAGCTTTGTCTGCTCGCAGCACCACCACATCCAATCGCACACCGCGAACGCAGCCAGAGGGCGTTTTGAGCGGTTTTTCGGCCACTGCCGAGCAGTTCATTGCGGCCAGCCAGTCAGCGGCTACCAAGCGCGCGTATGCCTCTGATCTGAAACATTTTTTTTCCAGTGGCGGGAGCGTTCCGGCCACCCCAACTGTTCTGGCCGAATACCTGGCCCGGTGCGCGGAAAAATTGTCGGTAGCGACCTTAGAGCGAAGGCTCACCGCGATCCACAAGGCTCACCTCGAGAAAAATCTGGAATCCCCGGCCCGAAGCGAGACCGTGAAGCGTGTGATGCAGGGCATTCGCCGGACGCTGGGCACCAAGCAACGGCAAGTTCAGCCGATGGTCAAAGACGATCTGCTTGCGGCACTTGTCATGATTGACCAGCAGAAGAAACCCGTCAAAGCCGCTCGTGATCGTGCCTTGTTGCTCGTAGGCTTTGCGTCAGCCATGCGCAGGTCTGAGCTTGTGGCGGTGCGACTTGAGCACTTGACTCACTTGCCCAACGGCGTAGAAATTTTTCTGCCATCCAGCAAGACCGATCAACAGGGACGCGGTCGGACGGTTTTCATCCCGCACGCCAATGGCGACCGTTGTCCGGTACGAGCCCTTGCGCTTTGGCTGGAAGTTTCGGAAATCAACGAGGGTTTCGTGTTTCGCTCCGTCAACCGCCATGACCGCGTTGCACGGCATGGTTTGTCAGCGCAGTCGGTGGCGCTGGTGGTGAAGGCATCTGTCGCGCGCGTCGGCGGGGACGCGAAGAAAGTCAGCGGCCACAGCTTGAGGGCTGGCTATTGCACGAGCGCAGCGGAGAAAGGTCTGCAGCCGTGGCAGATACGGGAGCAGACAGGGCACAAGTCGGACGTAACACTTGCGAAGTACATCCGCCCCGTAGCAAGGCGGAAGATTCCGAGTTTGCTATAGGTACATGTGCCACTTTGGACCGCCCTCAGCGAGTCTCATCTTCTGTACTTACAAACTGCGGTTGTTCTTCCTTAAAAACAGACAGACAACCCAAAGGTGGAGGTGTGGATGTCTCTACCTGGGGGTAATGCCGACTCCCCTGTGGGGGCACAGACGCCCTACAAAGAAGAAGCAATTGCCGCATAAGCCGAGCAGAAGACGCAAAGATGCTCGCGGGGGGAGGTGAAAATGCCTCCCCTGCTGCTGCTCCTGCGCCTTGTTCTGTAGTTCCTCACATCAGACAATGCAACCACACCGTAACCAACTACGAGACACACCGACATGAGCACAAAACCTGAAGCCAAGAGCATCTCAAAAGAGGAGCGGACCCTTCACCAGAAGTGGGGAGCCGACGTGATCGCCGAAGGTTATACGGTACTGCCCAACGTGATTCTCCAGAATCAAAAGGCTTTGGACCTTAAGCACCTGGATGTGCTGGTGTTGATGTGCCTTTTGTCGCATTGGTGGGACAAAGATGATCTCCCTCGGCCAGCCAAGACCAGCATAGCTCGGACGTTGGACGTGGACCCAAGAACGGTTCAGCGCAGTATCGCAAAGCTGGAAAAACAGGGGTACATAAAACGCAAAGAGCGATGGGCAACTGTCGGTGACAACCTGCCGAACTTCTATGACCTCAGTGGTCTTGTTGCAGCAGCCAAAACGCAAGCTGAGCGCGCTAAAAAGCTAAAAGTGGAGCGGGCGAGGGAGGACTCTGCGATGCAGTCAACACCCAAGGCCTTCGGCCTGATCAAAGGAGGCAAAACGAAATGAAGAAATTCTTCAAGCACTACCGGTAGTGTCTTGAAAACAACTCGCACACCATATATAGTGCCCTCGTCTGCCTGTATGGGCATACAGAATAGAAAAGGCCCGCGTCAGAATCTCACCTCTGACACGAGCCTGAGCAGGGAACCGTCACCCGGCGCTACCTGCCACCTCTCCGCTAGGAAAAGTCCGCGAAGCATAGAGAAATCTGGTGAAGCTGGCTATTGGGGTTTCTTACATCCGGGGTTATTGCTGTTCAAGAGGAGCGAACCATGGCAGCACCCAAGAAGCCCGGTACAAGTACCGGCAACAACGGCGGAATTTTTCAGCAAGTCGGACCGCGTGGTGGGGGACAACCCAACTACGCAACCGTTGCTGACAACAAACCGCTACCGCCAACCACCAAGCCTGGACATGGCTGGAAGCCGGTGAAAACGACCCCCGACAGCCATCGTTGATCCGTTGCCGGAAGCGGTAGCTTCACTGCTCCCGGCGTTTTCACACTCAGGAAACTCTATGCAAATTAACTTCGCACATCTGCGCGAGCGGGCCACCAATGGTGGCGAAATCAATTTCGCGGTCTTTGAGGCCCGCGCAAATTCCAATAACGACACAGCAAGGTCTGCCGTTCTTGCAGGCCTCACCATGAGGGCTCGGAATTCTGGCCTACGTGTTGACCAGTCAGCTTTGGCGTACAGCGAAAACGGTCGTATCAAGTTCTTCGGGGACAGGAATTTGGTTGACTATTTATCGCGTGGCTGGATACCACACTGGACACACAAACTGTCGATGTGATCGCGCAGCTCCTTTGAAGGAAAGCCTTTGAAGGGGCCAAGTCTCTAAGCAACATGAATCAGTTTGGTGAGAGTCCCTCATAGAAATCTCTCACCCCATTGGTTCATGCTTCGCTTCGTGTTAATTGACACCGTTGCGGTGAGGACATTCGGCAATCACGCCGTCTTATTCATAGCGCTGGCATACACAAGGATCAAGTATGGCAAAGACGAGGGTATTTATTAGCTTTGATTACGACAACGACGCCCGCCAGAAAGACTTGCTCGTGGGGCAATCAAAACATCCCGATACCGACTTTGAGTTCGCAGATTGGTCCTCGAAGGAGCACCTGACCGGCGATTGGAAAGCCAAAATCAAGGCTAAGCTCGCGTATGTGGATGTTGTATGCGTGTTGTGCGGTAAAAATATGCCAAGTGCGACCGGCGTTGCGCATGAGGTCACGATTGCTCAGGAGATCGGCAAGCCTTATTTTTTGCTGGCTGCATATCAAGATGACTGCCTAAAGCCGTCTACTGCTCGAGCCAGTGACAAGCTATATAAGTGGACCTGGGAGAATTTGAAGAATCTCATCAAGGGCGACCGCTGATGGCTTCGCCAAAGGTTGACAGGGCTGGCTTATTCAACGAGATAGCCGAGGGCGTCACGTACCCCCATAACGACAAGTGGTACAGCCACCTGTTGGATCAATACAAGCTCTACGTCGAGATGGCGGATCGTGTCAGCCAGCGGCGCGCCACAGCAAATACATACTTCTTGAGTCTGAACTCTGCCATATTGGCATTTGTTGGATACCTTTCGGTAAAAGACACCGGCGAGTACAACTGGATGTTGGCTTGCGGAGGAGTGGCGCTGTCATGGCTGTGGCGTACTCTCATCATCTCGTATTCCAATCTGAACACGGCTAAGTTCAAGGTAATTCATCAAATTGAAAAGCGCCTTCCAATCAGCCCTTACGAGGCAGAGTGGGAGGCGATGGAGCATGGAAAAAATCCAGAGCTATATCGGCCTTTAACGCACATCGAGCGAAATGTTCCACTGGTCTTTGTGATCCTTCATGCTGTCGTCTTCGCTCGAATGTTCCCCTGGTGTTGGCTTACTATCTTTCGCGATCCGCCGTGGCCGGGCTGCGGCTTTTAATTCTGTGTAGGCAGCGGAGGGGTAGCCCAACCATCACGGGCAAAGAACTTGACGGTGGCAGCGTGCGTCTGAATCGGATCACGGACGCGATTACCCAACACCGCGTGGATAGGGATGTCGCCATCCAGAACGATGACCGTGCTGCTCATTTGGCATTGGCACTGGGGGCGGGAGCGCTACGCTTGCGGGCTTTCTTGAAATCGGCAGCTATGGCGTCTACATCCACACCCTGCGCAGATAACAGCTTATCGAGTGACTGACTGGCTTTCTTCAGCGCCACCAAATCCGCCTCAGCCTGGCCGTGCACAGGGATGAAGTAGCCGACTGTCTGGCCGTGGCGAGTCACCGCGACAGGGCTGCTGGCCGCGATGTACTCGGCCAAGTCCGCGCGGAACTCACGGATTCCTACCTTGGTGGCTTCCATGGCCGAACTCTTTATTTGTGAATCAGTGTGTACACATTTTAAGCTATGCGATGTAAGCTGTCAAAGTACATAGGGGTGCCACTGCGAGATGGGCGACGCCAATAAGGTTTTAGCCGCTGGTAACAGCCACCATGTAACCAAAGCATGAGTTTTGCTGTGCTGGACGCTGCTGGACTTCAGCCAGAGCCACTGCCGCTGGCGGACCAAATTCTGATGTTCGGCATGCCGTTTGCAGCCACCAGAACGACCAGCCAGCGCATTTTTCTGCTCAGATGGCACCAGCAATACTGCGATGGCGAAAAATCGCTCAAACCGCGTTCTGTCTAGCGCGGCAACCAGCCAAAATTGACCATAAAGACCACCATCTAGCGCGTCGGCTGTGACTGGACCACGCGCACGGTGCGCATCACAGACGGCGGACGCAAAAACCGGCACCGCTTCTCAAAACGTTGCTGGCTGCGCGCGTGGTCCACTGGCGCGAAGTACAGCCGAAGTGACTCCCGCGCCCGTGTGATCGCCACATAGAGAAGCCGACGTTCTTCGGCCAGCATCTTGGAGCCCTTGGATAGATACAGCGGGAGCTGGCCATCAGCGACGCCCACCATGAACACGTGATCCCACTCACGCCCTTTGGCCGCATGGATGGTCATGGTCTGGATCACCGGCTTGGCTGGCTGCCTGAGTGCCCGGAGCATTTCGGCGGCACACGCATGGTTGCGGCAGATTGGCGCCCAGCGGTTCAGATCGTGGTGAACCTCAGTGTTTGCACGAACGCCGCCTATCGCGTGCAAGTACATGTCACCGCATGCACGGTAACGACCTTCCAGCGAAGGCGAGCGTGAAGCCCTCTCCAGACTGCGCGCCAGCGACTCCAAGCTAAGCTGCGGGTCGACAAACGTGACGTTGCGCAGTACATAAGCCACTTCGTCAGGGTCGATGGACTCTTGTCGCCGCCCATGCCACTCAACCAACTTGACGAGCCGCAGTACGCGTTGGGCGTGGCGCAGATCACGTGTGGTGCCCTGCTGATCCGCGTTCATGCCGGTGGCGAGCAGGCGTTGCTCCACCGGCTTCAAGAATGCGCGTGTGCGTGCCAACACCGCTATGCGAGACGGGTCAACTCGTTGGCCCAGTAGCCGCTCAATGTCTCGGACCACCGAATGCGTTTGATCGGTGAGGTCGCGGCTGCGAACCAGCACTGGCTGCGTGCCCCTACGTTGGGTCACGATCTTTGATGTTCGAGCATTCACTACTGCCGTGGCCAGCGCTGCGTTCTCAGCATGAAGGCGGTGCGACAGGGGCAGCGACATGACCTTCGCACCATCAACAATCTCGCACAATGGGGTGTAGCCGTTGCCGCCAAAGCCGTAGATTGCTTGCTCGGGATCACCGAACACCATGAGACCACAACCATGCTGAGCCAAGGCGGCGAGCAATTGAGTTTGTGCGGCACTGCAGTCTTGGTACTCGTCCACCAGCACGTGCGTGAAGGGGATGCGTGCGCGGCCATCGCCAAGGGCTCTGATGGCACGCTCCAGCATGTCGCCAAAGTCTATGCGCCCAGCGGCTTGCTTGGCATGCCGGTAGCGGCGCAAAACTGCGGGTGCGATCAACGCAAAGGGCTTCAGATCGTCAGCGAATTGAGGGGTGGCCATCACATCACCTAGCTCAATCTGCGCGGCTTGGGCGAACTGCATGGCCGACAGCAGCAAGGCGAGCAGTTCAGAGCGTTTGAGCAGCGTGCGCACCAACTCAACCCGTTTCCGGCGCCGGGCAGTATCGAGTCGAGACCACAGCTTCTTGCGGTGGGCGTCCTGCAGGCAACGGCGCAGGGCCGACTTCAAAAGAGCAGTTGCAACTGATGGAGTGATCACGTCGCCGCAGCCACCAGCACGCGCCACCACACTGCGCGCAAAAGCGTGAGCCGTCATCATCACTGGCTGCGCCCCATCAACGTTCGATTTCGCACTGGCCTTGCGCGCATGCTTGGTGCCATGCTGAACCAAACGGCGACCAATTTCAGTAACAGCTTCATTAGAGAAACTTAGTACCAAAATCTCGCTGAATGACACCCCACTGCGCACCAGATGTGCTAGCCGCCGCATGAGCGTGGTTGTCTTGCCGCTGCCAGGCTTGGCTACCACTTCCACGTATGGCAGCTTGGTCTGCACAATGCGGCGCTGGTGAACTGTCAGGGCCATAGAAGGTTATGTTTTTGAGCGCTGCGATTCGGTACTCGCATGTGCCATGCGGCGCAAAGAATCATCGAGAAAACACGTCATTTTTGATGAAATGAGTGTCTTAAGAGACCCTGTTTTTCGACGTGTTTTCTGAAAGAATTGGCTTCTATATCAGTAGCGACCACCGTGCTTTTACTCGCAGGACAGCACCAGCTTCAGCCATGTGTTGCGAGGTAGAAAACGTACGATTTTTGGGGTGGTCTTGAGCGCGTTATGAAGCACAAACTTCCCGTCGATGCGGTGAGCGTCAAGCCAACGATTTGCACGCTTGAGGTACGCAACACTGCTGACATCCGGACTGCCGCCATCGAGCTTTGCAAGCAATCGACCCAGATCAGTCTTGCTCGGCAACTTGTAGAGGTTCAGGTTGTCGTGCCAATGACCAACGTGGTCGAAGTTGATGAGGTCGTCAAGTGCGCGCAGCCCGAGCCGTGCGAGCGCCGCCTTGCCGCTGACACGCCACTCCAAATGGAAACAAGGGGCTGAACTCAGGTTTGGGCTCGTGCTCATGCCCTTGCTAGGTCGGTCCGTATAGAGGCACATCACGCTACCCTGACGATGCGCTGCCTTACTGCGTGCCCCCCAATAGAACGTGCTGTTGAATTCGGAAACCAGCCCCCGCTGGTAGGGCATGTGCGCAGATTCCATAAACGCACTGCGCATCGCGCTAAGCTGGTGAAGGCTCTTGAATCCGAGGTCGCGGTTGATTTCCGCGTAGACAATTTCTATCCCAATTTCGGCGCCGCAGAGGTCGCGCAACATTTGCAGGCACGATGCAGTGGGCTGGTATAGCGCCAGCTGTCCCTTGCGATTGGCTTGATACCGAGGCTGCATGGCAGTCAGAGAGAAATCACGGCAATGAGGTGCCAGGCGCTGGATGTCGAATGGAAGCGTCGGGCGATCAAGCCAGAGATTCACGCGGTCGAAGCCGTCATGAAGAAAGGTGACATGCGATGAAGACTTTTTGATGCGATTTTTCATGGTGAGTTTTCTGGTGCGTAGGGGCGAAGTAGTTGCAAAGGTTGCGTAAAAATCAACCGCGAGGCCTTCGATGAAAACCACGCAACTTTTGCAACGGTGAAATCAGAAGCAGTTAGCGCGCAAGTGGTAGGGCAGCGAATTCAGGCGGCGCGAGATGGTGCTTTTGTCGAAGCCCAAAGCTTTGCCAATCTCCTCAAGGGAGCGACCTTCTTCGCGCAGACGGTGGATTTCACGGGTCAACTTGTCCGGCGACACACAACTCTGACACTGGCGCTGAATGCGGCCATCTGAATCCAGTCGGACGTTCTCGATCAACGGTTTGTGACCAGTGGCTGCGAGAAGACTGCCCGCCACGGGAGCTGCCATGTATGCCGACGCAAACGTCTCGTCGGGCTCGCAAAGCTCAACCGTGAACACTCCGTTGTGGCAGGCGGTCAGCAGGAATTCTTCGTCTTTGCTCAACCCCTGAAAGACCGAGATACTGAGTACGCCCTTGGGTGTTGCTGCACGCTTGAGCGCATACAGGTCGGTATCAGACCAGCGGTCTTTCTTGCCGATTGCGGGCACAACCACGATCTGACATGCCGGTGCTTTGGGGGGAACAAGGAGCGCCCTGCCCTCTGGGCTACGGTAGTCAGGTGGCGTGCGCGTCGAAGGGCTGAGAACGGAGACACCGCTTTCTCCCTTGGCAAACTGCAGCACATGGTGTTTCAGTTCGCTAGACGAGGGATGATCGGCCGCGCGCAGTTGGATGACTTTTTGCTTACCAACAGAAAGACCATAGAGCACGCCCTTGGTGTGCAGATCAACGGCGATGCCATATGCCACCAGCACGGCAGAGGCGTTGGCGCCCAGGGAAACAGCGTAGCTGCGAGGCTCTGGCATGCCGGACGCGCTGGCAGCCTCTGTAGACGCAGTTTGGGTACTGGCAGCAAACTCCTCTTTCTTCTGAGGTGGCGTGGCAGCCCTGGGGATGGTATTTTCAAGATGCGTGGAAGTGCTCATGGATCAATGACTCCTTGGGTCAGTTAAGGAAAAAGGCAGACAAAGCAAAGCCCCCGCACCTGCAAGGCAGGTACGTTCAGGATGACTGGTGGAGGGGGGCTGTTCAGTGCCCCAGCGCTTGACTGGGGTTAGAACTTCGGAGGGCTCTCGACGAGCGTGCGGATGGCTGCGCGAGACCATCCGACAGAGCGGCGGCCAAGCGGAATGGGGGCAGGATAGATACCCTGTTTGATGCCGTCATACCAAGCCGAGCGCGAGACTGGGTAGACGGTCAGAACGTCTTCGAGGCGCAGATAGCCATCACCCGCCAGGCTCACGCTGGGGGCTTTGCGGACTGGTTTCTTGTAGGGGACGATGCGGTCGAATTCGACAGCGGTATCCGGCGTGATGGGTTCGACCGAAGAGGCCTTCTCGCCGCCACTCTCAGTGGCTTTGCCGGATGCGGCTGCGATGGTCATCATGCTGGCATGTGCGCCCACCAGGGGTTGAGGCTTGGTGCCTCGCCGCGTTTTGGGCGTTTGCATGCCCTCTGGCAGTTTGATTCGAGTCAATTGAATCGCTTCTGGGGCGGGTGCTCCGAAGTTCGGACGGTAGTCAGGGGCGGTGGTTTGCAGTTGCATGGTGCGAGGCTTTTCGGTGCGGATGCCTCGCATTCTGGAAACTATCGGCTCTTGTTGGAACTGGGAAAAATGGATTCCCAAGTCGAGCGTTCCGGATTCCTACGTCGAGCGTTCCGGATTCCTACGTCTCTTCCTCTGATGCACCTTGAGCAGACGTCTTCCGCTCTTCAAGCTTGCTCAGGATTCTTTCCACTTCGTCTTTGCCCATCCTCGTCAGCGCCTTGAAAATGGCGAACCGCACTGTCTCGCGGTCACCCAGTAGCGCAAATCCCATTTCTTTGCTGAGGTCGGCAAGGGGTTGATACAGCGCCTGAACTCTCTTGGGTTGCGAAAGTTCTTCGACTGGCCATGCCGGAACGAACTTATAGTGTTTCATCGCCATGAGGATTACCAGTCTTGCCCACGCCTTGTTCAGCCTCTCGTTTTCTCCGTCGGGCGCGCGGGTCTCTTGAAGCTGCCCGTCGTCCGATGGTGACGCCTTTTGCACTTCTTGAAACTCTTGAGGAAGGGGAGGATTCAGCGAAAGGAACTCGTCTGGTAGGGTGAGGTCCTGGAACAACTCTTTTGCAACTACGCATTCAACAAAGTCACGAAGCACGATACGCGTGTCCTTGTCCGGCGCGTCGTCATAGTCCTGGGCCGGTGCAAGCCGGATTTTGTAATAAGTGACCCACTGCCTCAGTGTCTTGAGATGGGGGCGGAAACGGGTGAGGCGTGAATCATCGTCGTCCAACTTCCAATACCCAGGTGGATTGATCCCGTGGGCTAGGCAAACAGCTTCGTGCAGCGTCGCAACAGGTCGCTCGTTCCAACTAGGCCAATGTGGCATATGCTGAGATTTTTTCTCTTGAGCTTGAGGCGAATCCGTTGCCGTCTTGTTGGCGTCGGATGGCACAGCTGCCGTGTGCATCGGGTCATTGCTTACCGCGTGGTCAGCTTGAGCGGCTTCTTTTGAGATGGATTGCATCGAGGGCATAGCGGTCTTCTGATGATCTACCCACCATTATTGGGGGGCTGCCACGGAACTTTTACCTTGCAAGTACATGGCCCATTCGCCCATCAGCCTGCGGCGTTTTTCGACCATATCTGAGCGGTGGTAGGCACGCACCGTGGCATCGCCGACGATGTGCGACAACGCGATTTCCAACATGTCGTGCTCATAGTGGGCAATGTCAGCGCCCCAAGTCCGAAAGCTGGCACGGAAGCCATGGACTGTGTACGGCTGCTGCATTCGACGCAGCAACTGTGTGAGAGTCATGTCACTGATAGGCTTGTTCTTGGTGCCAGGAAAAATCAAACCAGTAGGCTCCGTGTCATCGGGCCGTAGACCTCGCGCTTGTTGCAATACATCCCAAGCTGTTTGAGAAAGTGGCACGGAATGCTCCCGGCCGGCCTTCATGCGCTCCTTGGGGATCGTCCACGTTTTGGTCTTGGCATCAACCTCTTCCCACACAGCTCCGCGTACTTCACCGGAACGAGCTGCCGTCAAGACGATGAACTCGAAAGCCCACTTCACACTATCGCTGGAGCGACTCTTGCGAACTTGCTCCAGCAAAGCCCCAACCTGATCATGGGGGCAAGATGCATGGTGTTCCACCGCACGCGCCTTGGTGTTCTTGGGCAAGGCTTTCTTGAGCTGGTCCCACTGTTCGCTATCGAGCCCAACGCAGTAGTCGCGGGCTGCAGCATAGTTCACCACGGTACGGATGCGCTGAAGCACGCGAGAGGCGGTTTCAGCCTTGGTCTTCCAGATGGGCTCCAGCACTTCACGGATTTGCTCGCGCGTCAGTTCCGCAATGGGCTGCTTGCCAAATTTTGGGAAAGCATAGGTGGTTAGAGTGTTGATCCACTGGTCGGCGTGTTTGGCGTTCTTCCAATCGTCCTTATTGGCGGCGTGGTACTCATTGGCACATTCCTCGAAGCTACGGCGCTTCCGGTCTGCATCAAGGCGCTCCGCGTGCATGCGAGCCTTTTCCTGATCGCGCTGGTCGATGGGGTCAATGCCATCGTCCACAAGCTGACGGTACTTTTTGGCGCGCTCGCGGGCTTCAGCCAACGTCCAGTCGGCCAACGGGCCGAGACCCATGTCGCGTTTTCTTTGGTCCAGGGTGTAGCGCAGAATCCAGGACTTGCTACCAAAGCGACTGATCTGGAGGTACAACCCGCCGCCGTCGTGATAGAAGCCAGGCTTGCTGAGATTTTTGATTTGAACCGCCGTCAGACGGTCGCGTGCTTTACTCACTGTCAGACCTTCCGCGTTATTTAAGGCGATTTAACAAGCCATCTTTCTAACCATATTTTATAGCTGGATGGCGCTGGATTTTTCGGAATTTGGTTGGAGGCTACGCAATAGTGGAATCGCTCGCAAAGCCAATAGCAGCGCGGATTTCGAGCACCTCTACGCACTACTCCGGATCGCTTCGGATTCGTCTTCGTGCGGTCGCCCTCTCCGCCAGGACAGACATGAGCGGCCCGATCCACGGGCCGCTCTTTTTTGCGCCGTCGTTCAGCTCGCCAGGGCGTACCCACCCTCGCCCACCGCTTGTACCAGACACTGCTCGATC
>Ga0116141_10001007_pt1 | contig 23665 bp, 20 predicted proteins | sample AD_UKC097_MetaG_FD_89744 | JGI IMG/M metagenome (GOLD analysis project Ga0116141, IMG submission 89744) | Active sludge microbial communities of municipal wastewater-treating anaerobic digesters from USA - AD_UKC097_MetaG | ecosystem: Engineered > Bioreactor > Anaerobic > Digestate | place: USA...
AGGGCTGATCAATCCGCTCATCAAAAGATCCAGAAGGCGTTTCAACGCCTGAATTTCGCAGCTCCGCCAGTCGCTTGGCCGCCTGTTCAATAATATCCATATCAGACCGCCCGCGAAACCATGATTAATGACACAAGAATAGCAACTACATAGACCAGCGCGAGAGAGCCTACACCCCCATAGAGCCTTACCTTCTCTTTTCGCGCTTTCAGTTTTTCAGTCATCGATGGGAAGCGTGACACAGAACCCAATAGCGGCAAACCAGTGATCTCACGCAAAGTTCTAGCATCAGAAAATGTGGGGCGTACCTGATAAGCCAGAAAACTCGTTAAGAACCCTGCCGCCAAAGCCGCCAAAAACGCCAAGGGCAAAAGAACAGACCGATTTGGCGCAACCGGCCTCGGCGATACCCTTGGCGGATCAATCAACCTAAACTCAGTCACACTCGATACCGTTGACATCCCCTCAGAAATGGCCACAGACTCACGCCGCTGGACAAGGTCATCATAATTTTTCTTGATCGTCCCATAGTCGCGATTCAACTGCGCATACTGACTTTCTATTTCCGGCAAACGCTTAACGCTGCCTATAGTCTTAGCGTATCGCGATTCATATTCAGCAACACGCGCCCTGAGAGATGCAATTTGAGACTCTACTGCAACCAAAGCCGCCTTAAGCTGCGGCGAAACCGAATCACTATTCACTAAAGAGGATGCATTCCCTGCTGCCTGCTTCCTTCTTGACTCTATTTCTCGACGCTTTTGCTCCTCAAGCTCTTTAATGACACGCCGAGCACCCCTCACATCAGGATGATCATCAGTAAACCTTTGCAGCAAAACATCCAAACTCTGCTTCATTGCATCAATCCGGTTATCAATCTCCGGTACAGCAATAATCCCCTCCCCACCTGACTCGCCTGAACCGAGAATTTGCTGCCTCAAGGACGCCTTTGCATTTTCGGCTTCGCGCAATTCAAGCCGCGCTTGGCTCAATTGCGCATTTAACTCATTTAGCCGACCGCCACCATCCTTTTCACTATCTAGTTGAGCCTCGAGGTTCTCAAGTCTAAATTGCTTCAGGCGGCTTTCGGCTTCTTCGAGCTTTTTTTGATACACCTTGATTTGGTCTTCAATAAACTTGCGCGCTGAGTCCGAGTCGTTCTGATTTCCACCTAAGCCTGATTCAACAAATATGGTAGTCAAGGAACTAACCACTTTACGCGCTGTTTCAGGAACAGCATCTTGATACTCGATTAAATAAAGATTATCACGCCCGATGCTTTTGATTTTTACGGTATCAATCACATGGTCTATTAACGCTTCTTTTTCCTTAGGTGACTTCAACCCTAAATCTAAATCAGCCATTCGAATAAGCTTCTCTACATTCGGACGACTGATCAACGTCCTGCTTAACATGGCAATTTTCTGCTCAGTATTCCCCTGCACAACCAAGCCAGCCATAAGCGGCCTCAACACAGAATCCGTGTCCACATAAATACGTGCAGAGGCGCCATATTTATCTGGCGTCATAAAAATAGCCAGGCCAGCGACGATACCGACGACCCATGCTACAGCCACACCAAGCCAACGGTGCAGCCACATACCCCGCAAGGCAAGGCGTATTTGCCGAACTACCTCATCCATTCAGAAGTCCTTTGTGCCGAATTAGAACCAGCTACGAGGAACAATCAAAACATCGCCTGGTTTCATCTCAACGTTGGCAGAAATGTCTCCACGCTTTATCAGGTCCTTAAGGCGCACACTGTACTGCTTGTTGCCTTCAGCAGATCGTAAAATCGTCGCCCCATTGCCATCAGCAAAATCTGTCACACCGCCCACAGCAATCATGACATCCAAGAGCGTCATTTTTTGCTTGTAAGGCAGAACTTGTGGTTTAGCCGCCTCCCCTACTACGCGTATTTGCTCGCTATAAGGACCAACAAACTGAGTAACAATCACTGTCACCACGGGATCGCGAATAAACTTAGCCAGTGCTTTTTCAATATCACGAGCCAGGGTAGTAGGGTCTTTACCCAAGGCAGGCAAGTCTTCAATCAGTGGCGAAGCAAGCTTCCCATCCGGGCGCACAGGAACTGACATCGACAGTTCAGGATTGCGCCAAACGACAATATTTACCGTATCACCTGGGCCAATGTGATAGTTGTACTCACTATTTGCAGCTGTTGCAGGCGCAGGTGCAAACTCGCTATTCATTGCGCACCCGCTAAGTATTGATGCAATAGCTAGTACTTTCAATAAGTTACACAAGTAACGCACCCCCAAACCAAAAGCCATGTTTTCTTTTAGCATCATCCATCCCCTAAAGACCAAGAAATCAAAATTTAGACCAAATTAAGCAGTTAGCATAGCACGAACCGCCATAATCACGCGACGATACGACTTATAAACCGCCTGTTTTTATTGATTTACCGCTTTTTAAAGCGCCAACTTAAAGCAGTGGCAACAAAAATGCTTCAGATCAATTATTGCCTTGACTTGCAACATTGGCGCGCAATGGCCAAAAATCAAAGAAACTTGCAAATGCAACCATCAGCGGGAAAGTAATCGCCAGCATGCTCGTTGCAAGCCAAAGTTCTAACGCATAGGTGGGTGCACCGCTCGGCAAGCCAAATTGCTGAATTGCGACCATACGGTACAAGCTGTGCAATGCATAAGCCAAACCAGCGGCAACGGCAATCAAAACCAAACCGCGAAAGGGTTGCGGCAACGCAATAAAACGTGCGCCTTCGAACATCACCAGCACAATGAATACGCCAAAAACCATAGCGACATTGACCTGAACAAGAAAAGCCACGACATCCATGCCCTGTGGTACGTCAAAAAACCACCACAAACCCTTTGCAATCACCGCAACGAAAACGGCTGAAAGTAATCCAAACCCAGGTTGCTTGGCCATCGCGGGTAAAACATTAACAATCAATTGCACTGGCCAAAAGTCCAGCAAGACCAGACACAAAACACCCACTACGCAGCTCAAACCAGCGGCTAAAGGCAACCAGGCGAGAAACAAACCTTTAGGGTCAAGCGCTGCTTGATAAAAAGGCGCGTGCTCAAGGAAACTGAAATTAAAAAGCCATTGATACACAAGCCAGGCCAGACTATAGGCGGAGATAACTAAGGCAAAACCCATGGCCACAGGCTTGCCTTTAAAGATCAATGAAAATGGCCAGCATTGAAAAACAATAATCAGTGAGATGGTTATCGGCACAGCAAAAATCATGAACATATTCACAAACGGTGTCGGTGGCAGCATACCGCCCCCGACCGTGCTGTTGCCAATGAAAGCGATAATGCCCCCGACCAATGACATCAAGGCAATAAACGCCAAGCCGCGTATTGGCTGTGGCAAAGCGGCGATAAACGCCGGTTGCTGGCTGTGCCAAGCCAGGCCAATCACCATCTGCATGGGCACCATGGCTACCAAAATCAGGCTAACCCAAGTCAGAACAGCATCTGGCGACAGCGCCACTGAAATCCCTAATGAAGCGCTTACAACGAGAACACTAGCAATGATCCCCAGCAATGGCTGACTGTTCAGTTTCATTTTTCCTCCCCAAAAGTTTTAATTGTTAGCCTACTTTATTAACCAACTTTTTCTAAACAAACATCTATTCCATCCGCAGCTGATTCAGTATGCGCTGAGCTTTTAACAAAACTGGCCGATCAATCATCATGCCGTCTACTTTCATCGCATTTTGTCCCGACTGTCCGCCACTTTCTACCTGCGCTAACGCCGAAATCACTTTTTTTGCCCAGGTAATTTCATCGCGCGTAGGTTGCCAGATCGCATTAACAATACTCACTTGGCGTGGATGAATGCACAGCTTAGCCCCCATACCCAGCGACTTGGCGTGTTGCGCATCCTGGGTAAGCTGTTCTGCATCATCCAGCGCGACCGTCACGCCATCAACCGGTGCAGCCAGCTCTGCCCAGCGCGAGACCGCCACCAGTTGCGAACGCGCATACAGCAAAGCCGTCTCACTGCCATCGCACTGCAGATCCAGCTGAAAATCAATCGAACCGAAGGCTAAGCGTTCCACACCATCGGCTTGGGCAATAGCTTGCGCATTGATCAAGCCTGTCGCGGTTTCAATGATAGGGATCACGCGGCAAAGCTTTTCTGTCATTTCATGAATGCGGGCTACCTGCTCCGCGTGCTCGGCCTTTGGCAACATCACACCAAGCATGTGAGCTTCTTTTATCAGCGCCAAATCATCAATAAACCACTCAGTATCTGCGGCATTAATGCGCACATAAATCGACGGCACATTGCTTCTAAAAAGCCCTTGATCCAACGCTGCTTCGATATGGCGGCGCGAAGCTGCCTTCTCTTCTGCGGCGACGGCATCTTCCAGATCAATGATGATTGCATCAGCACCAGAGTCCAGCGCCTTGGCAAACCGCTCTGGCCGATTGCCGGGCACGAATAAATAGGAACGCAGATCAATGCATTGCTTGCTATTTGTCATAGCAAACGCCCCAGGCAAACTTGCTCAGTAAGCGACCAGGCAAATTGAATCAAGCGCTCGATTTCATCTCCACTTGCCCCGCCAGAAAAGGCCGCCAGCCGCCGCGCCTTGTCTTCCAGCTCATTGCGCGACAGGGTATTGCCCGGGTCGCCCTTGGGCTCATCCACGCGCCCGTGGAATGTGCGGCCATCCGTGGTGGTCACGGTGACCTTGCCGATCCAGCGTACCGGATAGGCGGTGTCCACTTCTTCGTCGAGCGTCATGCTCACGCGGCGGCAAAAATCCGCTGTCGCCGCATCCTTGAAATGCTGGTCAAACTCGGTCAGGCCGGCAAAGCCAAACTGCGCCACCAGCGCCAGCACGGTGCCCATGGAAAACTTGGCCTGATGCACGGTGCGCGGATCAACCACGGGGCCCAAGACATCAATGGCGGCTTTATGCACATGGCAAACCACCTTGGCGATGTCTTTGGCCGCCAGGCCGTGCGTTTGCATCACCTGCAACAAGGCGTCCGCCGCCGGGTGGGTGTGGCGGCATGAAGCGTGGAACTTGAACGAGGTTTCCGCCAGCGCCCAGCGGCTGCCCAGCCGGTCAGTCAATTGCGCCAACTGCGGATCGGGCGACATGCCGGCGGCCATGCCCTGTTCGCCTTCGAGAATCTTGCGCGCGCCGGTAAAGCCTTCTTTGGCGAGCCACGCGGCTGTCAGGCCGTTGCCCGCCGCGCGTGCGGTATGCAGTTGTTTTGAATCGGCGGCATCGCGCAAAAATTCCCACAGGCCCGCGGCCTGGGTGCCCGCGGAGCCAAAGGCGTGCAGCATCTGCTCGGCGTTCAGCCCCAACAAGGAACCTGCGGCGGCGGCAGCGGCCAGGGCGCCTGCCGTGCCGGTGGTGTGGAAGATGCGGTAGTGCGAGCGACCGAGAAATTCGCCGACGCGAATGCCGACTTCATAACCCACGACCACCGCCAGCAAAAAATCCTTGCCTGACTTGCCTAGCGTCTGTGCCAGCGCCAAGGCGGGTGGAAATACCACGGTGGCCGGATGGAACACCGAACCGTTGTGCACGTCATCCTGCTCGACATAGTGCGATGCGGCGGCATTCACCATCGCGGCAAAGTAGGCGCTGGTGGCACGGCGCGAGATCAATACCTCAGCGCCTTTTTCATGCGGCATTGCGGGTCCCATGGCGAGTGCAAAGCGCTCGATGGCTTCCACCGGACGCGCGCCCTTGCCGGCCAGCGCAGAGGCCAGCCAATCGAGAAACAAATCTTCGGCGCGGCGCAAAACGGGCACGGGAATATCCTCAAATTTCAGCTCGGCGGCAAAGCGGGCGAGCTGCGCACTAGCGCCTGATTCAGTTTCTGCGTTCATTCCGTTCATTCAAATCGCCCCTTCAGTTTGCAGTTGCTGGATGTCGCTGCCGCTCAAACCCAGCTCGGCCAGAATCGCTTGCGTGTGCTCGCCCAGCGCAGGCACGGCGTCCATGCGCGGGTCATCAGTTGCCGACGCGCCCGGCGGCAGCAGCGCAGGCAACGGCCCGACGGGTGAATCTATGGTGCGCCAGCGATCCCGCGCCGCGAGTTGCGGATGCCGCCACAGCGCGGCCATGTCATTCACGCGGGCGTTGGCAATTTCGGCTTTATCCAGTCGATCAACCAGCGTCGCCGCATCGAGTTGCGCAAACACCTCATCAATCATCGCCGCCAGCACTTGCCGGTTGGTCTGGCGTTGTGCGTTGCCCGCAAAGCGCTCGTCGGTGGCGAGCTCCGGCTTTAATAACACCTGTTGGCAGAACACCACCCACTCGCGCTCGTTTTGCAGGCCGAGCATGACTGTTCCCGCCGTCTCACCAGCGCCGACTTTAAACGGGCCATACGGATAAATCGTCGCATGCGATGCGCCCGTGCGCCCCGGCGGCGGCTGGTCGTCGATGCTGTAATACAGCGGGTAACTCATCCACTCGGTCATGGCTTCCAGCATGGAAATCTCGATGCGCCGCCCACGGCCGGTTTTGCCGCGCTCGATCAAGGCGGCGAGAATGCTGGAATAGGCGTACATGCCCGCCGCAATGTCAGCGGCCGAATTGCCCGCCTTGCAGGGCGTCTCCGGCGTGCCGGTGATCGAGAGGAAGCCAGCTTCGCTCTGGATCAACAGGTCGTAGGCTTTCTTTTCCGTGTAGGGGCCGCCATCACCATAGCCGGAAATATCGCAGACGATCAAGCGTGGATAGGTTTTTTCCAGCGCCTCATGCGACAAACCCAGACGCGCGGCCGCGCCCGGTGCGAGGTTTTGCACCAGCACGTCGGCTTCCGCCAGCAAGCGCTGCAACACACCGTTTGCCAGCGGATGCTTGACGTCCAGCGTCAGGCTTTCTTTTGATCTGTTGGTCCACACAAAATGCGAGGCCATGCCATGTGTGCGCTTGTCGTACCCTCGCGCAAAATCGCCACTGCCGGGGCGCTCGATCTTGATCACCCGCGCACCCAGATCAGCCAGTTGGCGCGTAGCGAACGGCGCGGCAATCGCGTGTTCCAGCGTGACCACCGTGATGCCATCCAGCGGGCGGCTTTGCACTTCCTTCGGTCGGCTCTGCACTTCCTTCGGTCGGCTTTGCACTTCCTTCGGTCGCATCAAAATGACCTCGGCAGGCCGAGCACGTGTTCGGCGACATACGAAAAAATCAGGTTGGTCGAAATCGGCGCTACCTGGTACAAGCGCGTCTCGCGGAACTTTCGCTCGATGTCGTACTCCGCCGCGAAGCCGAAACCGCCATGCGTTTGCAGGCAGACATTCGCCGCTTCCCATGAAGCCTTGGCGGCCAGATACTTGGCCATGTTGGCTTGTGCGCCGCAAGGCTGATGCGCATCGAACAGCGTGCAGGCTTCCCAACGCATCAGGTTGGCCGCCTCGGTTTCGATGTAACTCTCGGCAATCGGAAACTGCACGGCCTGGTTTTTGCCAATCGGGCGGTCGAATACGATGCGGTCTTTGGCATATTTTGTCGCCCGATCCACAAACCAGTAGGCGTCACCAATGCATTCGGCAGCGATCAAGGTGCGCTCGGCATTCAGACCATCCAGAATGTATTTGAAACCCTTGCCTTCTTCGCCGATCAGGTTTTCCGCCGGGATTTCCAGGTTATCGAAAAACACTTCGTTGGTTTCATGGTTCACCATGTTGCGTATCGGCCGCACGGTCATGCCTTTTCCGATCGACTCTTTCAGATCGACGATGAAAATCGACATGCCTTCGGATTTCTTCTTGACCCCGGCCGCCGGCGTTGTCCGCGCGAGCAAAATCATCAAGTCGGAATGCTGGATGCGCGAGATCCATACCTTCTGCCCATTCACCACATAACGGTCGCCCTTTTTGACTGCGGTGGTTTTGAGCTTGGTGGTGTCCGTGCCCGTCGTCGGCTCGGTCACCGCCATCGACTGCAAGCGCAGCTTGCCGCTGGCGATGCCCGGCAGATACTGGGCTTTTTGCGCGTCCGAGCCATGGCGCAGCAAGGTGCCCATGTTATACATCTGGCCATGGCAGGCGCCCGCATTGCCGCCGCAGCGATTGACTTCCTCCATTACCACCGAGGCTTCGGCCAGGCCCAGCCCTGAGCCGCCATATTCCTGCGGAATCATCACCGCCAGCCAGCCGGCTTCGGTCAGCGCATTGACGAAGGCTTCGGGATAGCCCCGTTCCTCATCAATGCCACGGAAGTATTCGTCGGGATAATGCGCGCATAAATCGCGCAGCGCTTCGCGCAGTTCGGGGTATTTTTCAGCAGCAGTATTCATGTTGATTTTCTCGGTAATGGCGCTTACCCGGGGAATTACCTGGAGGTTTACCCCGGTGCTTCTACAGTCGCCTGCATGGTGACGCGGCCGTGTTGATCCTCAATCCAGAGGCTGTATTGCCCCTCGCCTGATGGCGCGCCGCAAACGCGAAACGCGCCGGTGCAAAACAAGGGGCTCACCGCGCGAAACACAAAGCGTTTGGGCACACATTGCGGCAGCTCGCAACGCAGCAAGTCCAGCAGCATCGTCGCTTGCAGCGGGCCATGCACCACCAGGCCGGGATAGCCTTCCACTGCTGTAGCGTAGGGGTAATCGTAGTGAATGCGGTGACCGATAAAGGTCAGCGCGGAATAGCGAAACAGCAATACCGGGTCAGGCGTGATGGTGCGTGACCACTGTGCTTGTGCTGCAGGCGCTGGCGTTACAGGGGATTTTTTTGCAGGGCCTTCGTTTTTAGAAAAAGTCGGCGCTGGTGATACGGCGTTAGTGGCAGCAGCGGCGGAACTAGCGGCAACAGCAGCCTGCCCGGTCAGCTTAATCTGCGTTTCAGTCTCCGCCGTCGGTTCATCCCGATACACAATATCCTGCGTCTCAACAACACACACCCCCGCCGCATCGCTGATCTCGTGCTGCAGCTGTAAAAAAACCATCTCGCCGCTGCGACCCTGTTTCTGGCTCACGCCAAGAATCGTGGCGCGCCGTTCAACCGTCTGCCCCACATGCAAAGGGCGCACAAAATCCACCTGCGCCCCGGCGAACATGCGGCGCGGCAAGGGCACGGGCGGCAAAAACCCGCCGCGTGGCGGATGTCCGTCTGCGCCCAGCTCGGATTGACGCGTCGCGGTTAAAAAATACAGGCCATGCCAAAACGGCGGAATCTCGTCGCCTTCTTTAGGCGGCGGATCCTGCCTGTCCAGCGTGGCGCTGAACAACACCAGCGGCTTGGCGTGCAGCACATCCTGCACGGTTTCGCTGCGGCCTGTCCATTGCTTGAGATATTCGATATCAACCGTCATCGCTTATTTATAAATCAGCTATCCACACGCTCGATTACCATGGCCAAGCCTTGGCCAATGCCAATGCACAAGCTCACTACGGCATAGCGCTTCTGGCGACGAATCAGCTCGCGTGTGGCGGTCAGTGTCAAGCGTGCGCCCGATGCGCCCAGCGGATGCCCCAGGGCAATCGCGCCGCCATTCGGATTCACGCGCGGATCATCAAACGCGATGTGCATGATTTTGAGGCAGGACAGCACTTGCGAAGCGAACGCCTCGTTGATTTCGATAATATCCATGTCCGCCAGCGTGAGCCCAGCGCGCGCCAGGGCTTTGGGGATGGCATAGGCCGGGCCCACGCCCATGATGCGTGGCTCAACCCCTGCAGCAGCGGATGCGATGATGCGCGCCAAAGGCTTGACACCCGCTTTTTCGCCTGCCGCACGGCTGCCGATCAACAAGGCCGCCGCGCCATCGTTAATGCCAGAAGCATTGCCCGCCGTGACCACGCCATCAACTGCCAGGGGCTTTAATTTTGCCAGCGATTCAAGGCTGGCTTCCGGGCGCGGGTGCTCATCCTGATCCACCATGCGCGGGGGGGATTTGCGTCCTGTCGGCACGCCCACTGGCGTAATTTCTGCGGCAAAAAAACCGGCCGCCCGCGCCGCTTCGTATTTGGCTTGCGAGTTCGCGGCAAAAAGATCGGCTTCTTCACGCGAAATGCCAAAATCCCTGGCTACGTTGTCACCCGTTTCCGGCATGGAATCATTGCCGTATTTGGCGATCATTTGCGGATTGGGAAAACGCGTGCCGATGGTGCTGTCATACATCTTGGTGTCGCGGCTGTAGGCACTGTCGGCCTTGCCGATCACATACGGCGCGCGGCTCATGCTCTCCACGCCACCGGCCAGATACAGCTCGCCCTCGCCACAGGTGATTGCCCGTGCGGCATCAACAATAGCGCCCAGGCCACTGGCGCACAAACGATTCACCGTCTGGCCGGAAACGCTGACAGGAAAATCCGCCAGCAACAAGGCATTGCGGGCAATGTTGCGTGCATCCTCCCCGGCCTGGGTGACACAGCCGAGCAGCACATCTTCAATTTGTTCCGGCTGCCAGGGCGAGCGCGCTACCAGGGTTTTCATCACCCCGGCAACCAGATCGTCCGGGCGCACGGGCGCTAACGCACCGGCATGGCGGCCGAAGGCCGTACGCAGGCCATCGTAAATGTAAGCATCCAGCATTTTTTCCTTTCTTCGAATGGCAGCTTTAAACCCGCCATACGGCATTTATCTTATGGGGACGGTACACCTGATTATTAAACGGGATCCTTACACGGGATCCCAGCTAAACACTTCACCGGAAACCTCAAGCGGAACAAAGCTGCCTTTGAGTGCCGGTATCGCGTGTTCTGCCACGGTTTGCGGTGTCCAGCCCTCCCCGTTGTGGATGCTGCGAATAGGTCGTGGCTGGCTCATCAGGAAAATTTCGTTATTACGAACCGCAAAAATTTGTCCTGTGACCTCTTTGGCCGCATCGGACGCCAGATAAACCACCATGGGCGCAATTTTTGCTGTGCTCATTGTTTTCAATCGTTCCACCCGCGCTTTTTGCTGTGGTGTTTCGGTCGGAATGGAACCAATCATCCGGCTCCATGCAAACGGCGATATGCAGTTGGAACGCGAGTTGTAGCGATGCATATCCAAAGCAATCGATTTCGACAATGCTGCAATGCCAAGTTTAGCCGCTGCATAATTGGACTGGCCTAGATTGCCAATCAGACCAGAGGTCGATGTCATATGAACAAACGAAGAGCTTTCCTGGTTGCGGAAATGTTCCGCAGCAGCGCGGCTCACATAAAACGTTCCATTCAAATGCACATCAATCACTGCATGCCACTCTTCTTCAGTCATTTTGTGGAACATGACATCACGCAGAATGCCGGCGTTATTCACGACACTGTCGATACGACCAAAGTTATCAAGGGCGCATTGGACAATACGCCGTGCACTCGCCCAGGATGCCACACTTTCGTAATTGGCAACGGCTTGGCCACCTGCAGCAATGATTTCTTGCACCACACTTTCTGCGGGCGTTTGATCGCTTCCCGACCCATCTGAAGCCCCGCCAAGATCATTGACGACGACCTTGGCACCCTCCTTGCCCATCAAAAGGGCGATATCGCGTCCAATGCCACGGCCTGCGCCAGTGACCACGACCGCCTTGTCTTGCATCATGCCTTGATGACTCATCTTTTTTCTCCTTCAGTCTATTTTTTCAGTTGATCAAATCACTTAATCTTGCGGGCGCAAGTGCGCACTGGCTTCTTCTTCCATGCGCTGCCAGATTTCTATCGCCATCGGGTTTTGGCTTTCCTCCAGAATATGGCCCACCAGCCCCACCGCGCGCGCCATCACGCCCAAGCCACGCACAATTTTCCATGGGAAGCCAAACTCGCAGCAAATCGCCCCAATGGCACCAGTGGCATTGATGGGCAGGGATTTACCCGCCGCACGCTCGGCTTCGCGGCCAATCGCCTGCATCAGCGCGACATAGCGGCCAGACAGCCCATTTTCGGTGGCGAGTTGAAATAACCTGGGTGTGCGCGGGTCAATCGGCTTATGCAGCGGATGCCCCAACCCCGGAATAATCGCCCCTGCGGCGCGCATTTTGCTCACCGTCTCTTGGGCCAGCGCTTCCAGATCAACCTCGCCTGTGCCCGGGGGCAAAGCCTCGTACAGCATTTTTGCGGCTGTTTCCATGCTGCCGACAAACACCGTGCCCAAACCACACAAGCCTGCGGCAACCGCCGCTTGCAAGGACTCCGGCGCACCCGCGTAAGTCAGCCGTGCCGCGAGGGCACTGGGGGTGACGCCATGCTCAACCAGGGTAACAACCAGGGCATTGAACATGACGGACTCTTGCGGCGTAGGCATGCGTGCGGTGAGTTCTAAAAATGCCATATCGCCCAAATTCAGCTTGCCCAGGATTTCGCTCGGCAAATCGCGTCCACGCACATTGATTTGATCCGGCGTGCTCCAGGCGATGTCCGAACGAACGGGCTTTTGTTTTCTGCTCATGCCATCCACTCCCTAATGCTTTTCTATTGATCGACAAGAAAGCTTGCAGTGCTGATCGCAAAACCCTTGCCTTTTTATATTTTTTAACTGTCTGCCTTAACAAAAATTCGGGGATAGAGCTAACACACCCCACCCCCGAAATTTTGTCTGAACTACCGGTGCCAGCTACTCTTTGATGAGTGGCAAATCAGCATGACACTGATAGGAGACATGGCACCTTAAACGCTTCACAACACAATCAAGCAGGTTTAATGCGCTGCTCTTCTGCATCAAGAAAAGCGCGCATCGCCGGGGCGGAGGCGGCTTCTTTTGCCAGCAGGGCGAGGGCTTTGCTGCCCAGGGTATCCATGCTGCCACCGGCTTGTGCCAGGCGTTCGATGCGTGGCAAGCCTTCATCCAGAAAAGTCCAGAAATCGTTCAAGGCATCCGTGCGCACACGGCCGTAACCTTTAACGATACGCCCTGCATCCGCTGCCAGCGTGCCCAGTTGCGGGCTCTTTTTAAGGTTGGCCACAATCGCGGCTTCCCAACGTGCCAGCAGGGCTTGCTCGTGTCCATAGCGGCGCGAGCTGCGGCGCACGCCTCTAAGCATGGAAATGCCACGCATAGTGGCGTAACCCCAAAAGCCATTGGTATTCATCTGAATCGGAAACTTCATGGCATCAAAATCTGACTTGAACATTCGCCCGATTTTTTCAGCCAAGCTAGCAATGGGTTTAGGCAAGCCACCGAGAATCTGCTCCATATCGGGCACCAAGTAATCTGTCACGACAAACCGTTGATCACCTGTCACGCCAAACTCCTGCTTGATACGTTCAAAACGCTCTGGCCGTGTCTTGAGCTGCGCTACGCGCGCACCATCTTCGTAAGTCATCCAGTTGGACAAATGCTGTGCATAGGCTTCCACTAAATTAGCATCGGCACCGGGCTGCTTGGCCATTTTGGCAACACGTTCCAAAAAGTCCTCGGCATACTGGGTGTCTTGATAATCCATCAGGCGGTACAAGGCCTCGGCCAGAATCAAATGCATGCGCGGGCCATAGGTTAGTGCGGCATGAGACAGCAAGCGATCGTAATCCTTGCGCTGACGCTCACTCAAACGCCCTTGCCGCTGGCGTGCCAGTTCAGCGCCATCCACCGGAGCTTGACCCTCGACCATCATGCGCGGCAAGGTGCCGTCCTTGACGCGGTTATAACCAATATCAAACGCGGCGATGCTGGCTTTCACGTTCACTTCGGACTCGCGGATCGCCTCATGAAACGGCTCACGGGGCAAGTCAAATGCGGGGGAGGCAATCGCTGCGCCCAACAACAAGGCATTACTTGTTAGCGCGGGCAAACCCGCTTCCAATACCAGGCGCTGCGCATCCACCACGTTGTGACGTCCAGGGGCGAGCTCGGCCACGGCACGGGCGATGATGGAAGAATCGTAAATGCCGCCTTCAGCCGGCATTTTTTCCATCGTGGTCAAATAGCGCGTGCTGTTGCCGATGATGCTGCACGTGGGCGAAGCAAAGCCGCCAAATACCAGGCGACCTAATTCCAGCAGCTCCTGCCCGATGAGCAGATCCACGTCGCCCGGTGTAGCAAACACCGAAGTAATCGGCGTCTTGCCTTGGCCGGGAATGGCCTCGCAGTAGTAAGTCACAGTGCCCGCACGTTGCGAGAGACCGAGCAAACCAATGCTGGTCGCGCGCCAGCCTGCGTTCAGCAGGCCATGCACGAGCCAATCGCTCAATACGCCCCCGCCTTGACCACCGACCGTGCCGATGAGAATGCGCTTGGCGCGAGGACGGTCTGCTGAGATAGTTCCGGTTGATACAGTCGTCGTTGCGGTATTCATATTAGGCGGCTTCCTTACTGGTTACGGGCGTACGGACGGCAGGACGGCCGACCATGAGACGAGAGACGCTGGCCTTGATTTTTTCCAGCCAGCTGGCGTTTTCAATTTTGGTGACTTTAAAGAACGAAGGACATAACTGCGCAGCGGTCGTGACTTCGCCGCACACGCCACAGCCCACGCAGGTGGTGTCAATGGCGGCAATCGGCGCAGTACGCAAGCTGTTCGGCCCTTCTTTCAACGTCAGGGAGGGGCAACCGTTAAAGCGGATGCACGCATGGTCGCCCACGCAAACTTCTGCATCCACACCCAAACGGTCAATTTCCACCCGTTCACCCGCCTTAATGGCTTTTTCACGTTCGGGTTTGACGCGGCGTTGCTTTTGCAACTGGCATTCGGCTTCAGAAATCAGTACGCGCACTTTCGGGATCTTGGTGTCGCGGCGATAGCGCGTCATGATTTCATTGAATGCCTTGAAGTCATACGGATTCACCCGTTCGACATCCTTGACACCCATGCCCCGGAAAGTGTTCTCGATGCTCATGTTAGAACCCACGTCTTCCCCTGTCATCAATTTGCCGACGTTGGGGTTTTCATGCGCGCCGGTCATGGCGGTCCATTTGTTGTCTGCCACGATGTAAATCGCATCTTGCCGGTTGTAGATGGCGTTCGCCGCAGAGGTGTTAAACGCGCTGTGCCACAGCGTGCCGTCACCCACGACAGATACGTTTTGCTGTTTGGACAAGGCCGATATACCCGCTGCTGCGGCTAAGCCACCGCCCATGCCCATGTTGGAGTCGGCCATGCCGAATGGTGCGTAAGCGGCCATGCCGTAACAACCCACATCTCCACCGTGCCACTCTTTTTGCCCGGTTTTGTATTCCTCGATTTTCATGTTGGCAAAAATCGGCCGCTCAGGGCAACCCGTGCAGAAGGTCGGAATCCGTGGCGGCACAGGTGCGGGAAAGAGGCTTACCGCCTGGCTCTTCCTGGCAAGCACTTCAGCCAAGGTTGCGGTCGGGCTCAGGGCCAGTTCAGGCATCGCTTCGGCAATGAATCTGGCCAAGGGCTGGGCTACGCGATCGGGCAGCAATTCGCCATATTTCGGGATAATGTCATGACCATAAAACTTGGTGGTGATGCCACGCTTCTGCATCAATGTGCGCATCTGCATTTCCAGCAACTCAGGCTGACCTTCTTCAACCAGCAGCACATGGCTCTTGTCTTTGATGAAGTTGGCAATCTGATCGTCGTTCAGCGGATGAATGACGTTGAGTTGCAGGAGTTGCAGGCGTGAATCCATGTCGCCATACTCGTCCGCCAAGCCCAGCAGGCTTAACAAACGCATGGTGGTGTTAAAGGTCGTGCCGTGGGTGATGATGCCCACCCTGGCGCCTTCGTGACCAAAGTATTCGTTAAGCTTTCGCTCAACCACGAGACGTGCAGCGGTTGGCAGACGGCTTTCAAAGCGCGCGGATTCTTGATTAAACGAGTTGGGCGGGAACGGAAAAGTTGCCGGGTTGCGCTTGAAATCAACGGCCTTGTCGTTGGTATTGATCTTGGCCATGACGTTGTCGCCCACGGTCACGCGCGCGTTGCAGTGTGACAATTGCGGACGCACCAGCACGGCGACAACCGATTGGCTATCGCGCGAAATATCCATGCCCTCTTTGACCATGCGATGCAGCACTTGCGAGTCACCGCGCGAATCGATAACGATAATGCCGGATTTAACGCCCCAGGCCAGGGTACGCTGCAGCACCGAGGTACTCGATCCGCCGTAATCTTCACCGACAACAATCATCGCGCCGTCCTGGACGCCGATCTGCGAGACGTGATCGACCACATCCTGACCCACGCCATTGCCCAGCACCTTCCAGGTCACCGCACCGCGCACGGGGCCGTAGACCGAGGTGGTCAGCAAGGCAGCAGCAGCCATTTCATTACTGGATGTTTCAAAAAAGATGCCATACTTTTTGAGCACCGTCTCGTAAGCGTCAGCGGCAGCATCCATGACGTTAGCCACCGGCGAGCCGGGGTAGCCGCCGATATAGCTGATGCCGGATTCAAGCAGCGCTTTTAACACCACCAGCGCGCCATCGCCATACAGGGTGTCGCCGTGTTTGCCTTCTAATTCGGCAATTTGTTCGGATGCGTAAGAATGTGCCATTTTGTTGCTCCTCTTATATTAAGTATCGTCTTACTTCGTTTTTTGCTGTAATTCTCTCTCATTGCAACCCGCTTCACAAAAAAAGAATGATGCGCTTGCTTCAGCATGGACTACTTTAACAATGATCGCCGTATTGCCAGCGCCGACTTTATATGAACTTAACATCCCTGGAAATTTGGTGGTCGTTTCTCGCCAAAAGCCTTAAGACCTTCTTTTTGATCTTCGGTCGTAATCAGGAAAGCCATGGATAAGGCCTCAACATCCATAAAGGCATCAAACGGCATGCGCAGTGCATCACGCAACGCCTTTTTCGCCAGGCTGTGCGCCACTGTTGGTCCTGCCGCTAATTGATCGGCAATTTTCTGACCTTCTTTTGTTAATTCACTGGCCGGTACTGTCCAGTTATACAAACCAATGTCAGTTGCCTCCTTGGCCGTTAAGGTTTTATTCAACAGCACAATTTCTTTTGCCCGCGTCATGCCCACGCGATGCGCCAGGAAGTACAACGCACCCGAATCCGGCATCGCGCCGATTTTGCCAAAGGCTGGAATGAACGAAGCCTCTTCGCTGGCCAGCACTAAATCAGTCGCCATGACCAAGCTGATACCCGCACCTGCGGCTGGCCCATTGAGCACCGCCAGCACGGGTTTATCAAGCATCACGATGGAACGAATGAGCGGACGCATTTCGATGTCCAGAAAATGCAGCACTTCGCTGGGCGAGTGGTTTTTGAAAATAGACTTCAAATCACCCCCCGCGCAAAACACCGGTCCTTCACCAGTGAGCGACACAGCACGTATTGCCGGGTCGCGCGCGGCTTCAGCAAAGGCACCGGACAAGGCACGCACGCAGGCGGCATCTAAAGCATTGCGTACCTGAGGGCGCGTGATGGAAATTTCCATCACCGCACCACGGCGAGAAACGGAAATGGTTTTCTCTTGGCTCATTGGCAACTTTCCGATCAGTCGTTTTTAAAGTTGGGCTTTTCTTTCGCCTTGAAAGCGCGCACAGCCTCTTCATGGTTAGCCGTACGGAAAGTCAGCCCTTCCAAGCCTAGCGACGCATCAATCACCTGATTCAAAATCATGCGCAAATACAGATTGACCGACCGCTTGGTCATCTCTATCCCCAAGCGCGGGCCATTCGCCATGCGCTCGGCAAAAGCGTAGGTTTTGGCTTCCAGTTCCGCCGCAGGTACGGCGTAATTCACCAGACCAATTTCCGCTGCTTGCTTGCCTGTGAGTGGATCACCCGTCATGAGATATTCTTTCGCGCGATTAGGGCCGATCAGCAACGGCCAAATGATCGCGCCACCGTCCCCTGCAGCAACACCGACAGATACATGAGAGTCGGCAATTTTTGCGTTCTCATCCATGAAGCTCACATCGGCAAACAGGCCCAGCGTTGCACCCAGACCCATAGCAGCACCATTGATCATGGAAATAACAGGCTGCCGCGCATCAATCAGCGCACGTAAAACCTCAACACCTTCACGCAGGACCTTGCTGTAAGAATCACCATCTCCATTGCTTAACACCTTGATCCAGTCAAGATCGCCCCCCGCACAAAACGCACGGCCAGCGGGATCGCCGGTTAACACAATGGCACCAATGGTTTTATCCATGGCTGCTTCGCGCAAGGCCTGAGGCAATTCTTCATGCATGAAGGCATCAACGGCATTGCGTTTTTCAGGCGAACTCAGCTTGACGGTCAGGACTGCGCCTTTGCGTTCTAAAACTAATCGCTGGTACTTTTTGCTCATTTCTCTCTCCGAAGTTAATTTAATTTATAAGAAATACTGCCGGTTTTAGTGCTAACAAAAAATAAAAAATGCTTTACAGCTTGCCACCTTCTTGCGCAGTCCCTTCCCAGCGCTTCATGCCGTGCACATCAATATTGAATTGATCCAGCACCCGTCCTGCCATTTGGGTGACTGCATCATCCAGAGAACACGGCCCAAGATAGAAGGAAGGCACAGGCGGCATGATGATCGCGCCGGCTTCTGTGGCCAAGGTCATGTTGCGCAGATGAATCAAATTCAATGGTGCTTCCCTTGTAACCAATACCAGCCGGCGCCGCTCTTTGAGTGTCACATCTGCCGCGCGGGTAATCAAATTGCTGCTCGCGCCATTCGCAATTCCCGACAAGGTATTCATCGAGCAAGGGATCACCACCATACCCGCAGTACGAAACGAGCCACTGGCAATTGACGCACCAATATCCTTGTTGCTGTGCACCTGCGTTGCCAGCGCTTCAAATGTCTCGCGCGATTCATTTAACTCAAGCTTTGCGGTAAGCACAGCGGCAGAAGACAACACCAGGTGCGTCTCCCATCCTTCCGCCTGATTCAGCAGTTGCAGTAATCGCAAGCCGAGCAAGGAACCAGACGCGCCACTGACGGCAACAATCAAGCGTTGCCGACTATCACTCATGCGGCTTGCCTGGGCGCATCGGTTGAGCCTATAGCGCTAGTCAATAGCGCTTGCAGCTTGTTAAAACCTGCATCGCTATACGTTGCCATGGCCGCCTTGCGGAAGGCTGGATCGGCTCTGACCACGCCAATGCCCTGCGTTGCCCATTCGCTGATCAAGGCTTTGCCACAATCCAATGCCCGCTGCGCCTGGCCTTCGTCATAAGAGATCAGTACTTCGCTTAACAGCGCGCGCCACGAGGTGCCCTGCTCCACAACAACACCGCAGCCTGCTGCCTTGACCATTTCTTTGGTGCGCTTGGCAAACTTAAGCGCGGGTGCCCCTTCAATGGGCATGGCAAATACCAAACGCAAATAACGGGAGCCAACCGATTTTTCATATTGCGCCCATTCGGCAATAGCATGTCCTTGCATGAGTGCTGCACGCGCAGCTGCCGGGCCTTCTTTAGCGTCGGTCAAGTTCTCCAGGCGAACAGCTGAACCCAGCTTGCCCGCAATGCCATTCAACATGCCCCACAGCAGATCGACGTTTTTCGGCAGACCATAAAGCGCGCCGTAAATATTCCACGCGGCAGGTGCGCCGCCCAAGAGAGTTTTCTCGCTCTCGCCATCAATCACCGCGATGGTATTCGGCACAATCATGTTAATGCGCAGATCACGCATAATCTCGACCGCAGCGGTCATGGTAGCTTCGTCATCGATACGGAATGCAAACGGACGATACGCAGGCGGTGCAGGAGAAATCCACAAGCCAACTTTGGTTGGAATGCCCAGGCCGGATTGCGTGAAGCTGCCATCCACGTAAGGACCAAAACCGAGCTTGAACAGCTGCCAGCAATCACCCTTCGGGAAAGCCCCCATGCCAGTGCGTATTTGCGTGCCCTCAGCAGTAATCACTTCCAGGCCGCACTGCATCATCAAATTATCGCTGTACGCGGTATAGCCAAAGGAACGATCCCAGATGCTCCCCATGATGGATTCAGCATCATTGCGCCCGCTATCCACCCACATATTGTGGCCTTTGGCTTTCAAGGCAGCGCGCAAATCGGCATGACTCACTCCAGGCTCAACCAAAGCCGTTGCAGAATCGGGATCAATGGCAATCACCGCACGCATGCTGGATAGATCAACTAGCACAGGCTCGCTGGATACTTCTGGCGCAAGCAAGCCATTACCACTGGCATTGGGTGCAACCCACAAGGCAACACCTGCTTGATGAGCGGCTTTTTGAATCGCCTGAACATCTTTCACGGTTTTTGGCCGCACAACCTTGGCCGGCAGATTGGACATGCCTGCTGTGCCACGCAAAATTTTTGCATCGGTCAGTGCCTCTACTTTTAAGCCGCTTTTCTTAAGCTTCGCTTCTAGAGTCGCTATGGTCATTATTTTCCTCCCACTTCTCAAGTTGGTTTGCGTGCAGGTGGAATAACCTGCCGCAGGCTATCAATATCCACACCCTTCATTTGCGCCCAGGCGGGGCGAACTTTGGGATCAATGGACTCAGCTGGCTCGCTATCGCGCCAGGTGTAAGCACAATCTTTACAATGCCAAACACGCCATAAAATCTGGCCATTTTCCATCCCGGCGTGCATTTGTGTAACGCCTGGAGACTCGCATCGCGGACAAATCGTTTTCATCAGGCGCCCCCTTTCTGAAGTTCATTCAAGCGCTGCATCAACGCATCAATTTCCGGCCCCATGGGTCGATCCACCAGGTGCGGATCCGCTCCCAGATTATCCGGCGCCATAAAGCTCGTGGCGTCGATAATCAAGCGATGGCCTTTGCCTGGCACTTCGGCTGCCGGATCAATCGGCACCATCGGCATATTGGGAATCACGATAATGTCGTTCGCTCGTGTGCGCGTCGACAACGCCCACATCACCTGGTTAAGATCAAACGGATCTACATTCTCATCGACCAGAATCAGGTTTTTCAGATACATCGTGCCATGCGGCGTGCCCAGTGCACGCATCGCCACCGACTTGGCAAAGCCGGAGAAGCGATTCTTAACCGAGATAATGCCGGTCAAGCCATGCTGATACAAAGCATTAACGGCGGCAACTTCAGGAAAATCCTTTTTCAACTGCGCATAAATAGGCGCAGAGGTATTCAGACCGATCAGCGTGTCGTGTTCCGTCCAGCCTTTGCCAATATAGATATTCTCAAAGATGGGGTTATTTCTATGACTTACGCTCGTCACACGAAATAGCGGCACTTTACGCACGCCGCTATAACTGCCCGGAAACTCGCCAAACGGGCCTTCCACCTCGCGCTGATTGAGCTGTAATTCGCCCTCAATCACCATCTCGGTATCCGCCAGAATATCCGTACCATTGACAGCTGTGGTTAACCGCAAAGGCGCGCCCATCATTTGCGAAGCGTAGGCAAATTCGGATTCATCGTAACCCACGGGCGTTGCGGCAAACATCGGCATGGCTGGGTGGTTGCCTATCATGACAGAAACCTTCAACGGCTTGCCGTGTTGTTCAGCCATCAGCATCTGCCGCCCCATGTCATGCGCTGGAATCGACAGCAGGGTGAAGGTATCCGGCCCCATGACCTGGATACGATAAATGCCCACATTCTGCTTGCCAAAATTATCCGGCTCAAGGGGATCGCGACTCACGACGCACGCTTTACCAATGTAAAAACCGCCGTCATTGGCGTTGATGCGATACAAGGGCAGCAAGTCATACAGGTTGATATTTTTATCCACCCGATTTTCATTGACCGGTGCTTTTTCTGGGGCAACACGTTCGAGCAAGGGCTTATCTGAACCCCAGCGCCGAATAATCTCAAAAAACAACTCACGCACGGGGGTTGTTTTTGGCATGCCCAGCAGCAAGGCCAGGTTACCAAAACTGCCATGCACATTGACTGCCACACGCTTGCCCGGATAGCCGCGAATTTTGTCAAAGATGACAGCAGGCCCGGTTGAGACATTGTTACCCGCTGCCACCGAAATATTGCGAATATCCGGCTCAGGCAAAATCGCGTCAGGCCAGGTAACGCATTGATCATGCTCGCCAAGATAGTCCAGAAAGTCGCGCAAAGAACCTACTCTGGCGGCGACCGCTCTCGCTTCTGCAGAAAGAGAAACGGTTTTTTCAGTGGCCATGACCGGCTCCAGGGGCTTGTATGGTGACCCACTTCCACTCGGTGCAATGATCAATATCGGTCTGCGCCCCTTCACGTCCCATGCCGGAGTCGCCTACGCCGCCAAATGGCACATGCGGTTCATCATGCAGCGTAGGCGCATTGATGTGCACCATGCCGGCATGAATGCTTTGCGACAACCGCATCGCTTCGGCAAGATTTTGTGTAAAGACAGCAGCGGATAAGCCATATGCGGTATCGTTGGCAATCGCTAACGCCGCATCAGCAGAGCCGACTTTGTACACAGCCGTCACTGGACCAAAGGTTTCTTCTTGGTAGCAGACCATGCTTGGATTTACGTTGGTAAGAATGGTCGGCAAACAACGATTGCCTTCCCACTTGCCACCCGTTTCCAGCGTTGCACCATTGGCCACGGCATTTTCGATGTGATGACGGATACGATCGCGTTGACGTTGCGAAATGATCGGCCCGAGCATGGTTTTCGGATCACGCAAATCACCATAGCCGACACCTGCGGCAGCGGCTTTATAGCGCTTCAAGAACTCATCATAAATCGGTGCTTCAACCAAAATACGGCTGGATGCCATACACGCCTGACCTTGAAACAGAAACATACCGAACACAGCGGCATGAACGGCCGCATCCAGATCGGCATCTTTCAGAATAATCAGCGGGTTTTTACCGCCCAACTCCAGCAAGGCACGCTTCATGTGTTCGCCACACAGCATGGACAAGTGACGACCCACGCGAGTTGATCCGGTGAAGTTAACGCCTTTGATACGCGGGTGCGTCACTAGACTGTCGCCAATTTCATGCCCAAAGCCAGTGAGCACATTGAATGACCCGGCAGGGAAACCTGCATCACGGAATAGTTCGGCAACCAGCAAAGCGAGCGCTGGCGCCTCCTCTGAAGCCAATAACACAACGGTATTCCCTGTTGCCAGCGGCCCTGTGCACTGCTTCATCGCCTTGATCAGCGGCACATTAAATGGGGTGATGCAGGCAAACACGCCCAGGGGCTCCCTTACGCTCATGCTAAAGCGTCCCGGTACATCCGAAGGCAGGGTTTGCCCGGTGATACGGCGCGGAATACCAGCCGCAGTGCGTAAATGGGCAATCGCGTATTTGATCTCGAAATGCGCCTTGAGCAGAGGCGAGCCAATTTCGTCAATCAACACATCGGCAAACGCATCCTTGCGTTGCTCCAGCAAATCAGCGGCGCGGCTCAGCCAGGTTTCGCGCTGACCTGGCGTTGTGGTGCGATAGCTGGCAAAAGCTGCATACGCCGCTTCCACAGCTAAATGCACATCGTCTGCCGAGGCTTTAGCGACCTCGGCATAAGAACTATCATCAATCGGGTTGTGATCAATGAAAACAGCATTATCTTTTGCGGAACGAAACTCGCCGCCAATCCAAAGACTCAGTTTTTTAATTGACATAAAAACTCCTCGTTATTATTTTGCTGGCACAGCTGGGTGCGGACCTGCAGAAAGGTACTCAGCGAGCACTTTCAGCTCTGCGTCATTAAGCTCCCCCGTGCGGAAACCCGGCATCAAGCCGCGACCATGGCGCACAAAAAAGCGCACAAAATCCGGCGTTAAATTGTCGCGATCTTCTAGCGCACCCTTGTCTTTACCATACAGATAAGTCAGTGCCGCAGTGCCCGGATGCTCCATGCCGCGATCGTGACACATGATGCAATTCTTGACAAAAAGCTCTGAACCCTTTGCCAGTGTCTCAGGGCTTAGCGTCA
>Ga0116141_10001011_pt1 | contig 23605 bp, 19 predicted proteins | sample AD_UKC097_MetaG_FD_89744 | JGI IMG/M metagenome (GOLD analysis project Ga0116141, IMG submission 89744) | Active sludge microbial communities of municipal wastewater-treating anaerobic digesters from USA - AD_UKC097_MetaG | ecosystem: Engineered > Bioreactor > Anaerobic > Digestate | place: USA...
ACAGGCTCTTATGTTTAGCTTGTTTGCTGTTACCTTGTAGTTATCAGCGAACGCAACTACATTCAACATAATAAGTAGTATAAAAACTAGATATTTTTTCATATTTGACAAATTTAATGTGTTCATTTTTGATACCCTCATTCGTGTCGGGTGCAACTTTTTAAAATGGAATGCCTACTCTGTTTAACGCTTTTCGGCGATGGTGTTTAAATATTACTATAATGGGAAGGAATAAAATCCATTATCGATCAGCATTTTAGCAAAAGTAAGACCGTCTACCAAATAGACATTTTCCTCTTTAGCAAGTTTCTTCGTATCGTCAGTGAAGTCATCACACGTGGAAATTACCCACAATTGAGTTGAACGGTCCTCTAGACTACGTTCAAAGGTCTTGGCGTAAGAGGTAATTTGTTCAACTGCCCAAGAATCTGTATTACCGCTATGTGCTTTTACTTGAATCAATATGGTGTGATTATTTAATTTATCAAAGGTCGCGATTACATCCGTATCACCATCTTCAGTTGAGGCAGAGTTTTTAGCAGGCACATCAACGGAAGCTCCTAAAGATTCCATATACCATCTCACCAAATCTTCAATTTTACGGTCGTTCATCAATTCGCGCATCTGTTGACTAAGAACTTTAGCAGATTCATCTATAAATGCAGCTCTTAAATTGATCGGTTCTTTCTTTTCAATAGCTAACCCCACATCTTCTGCTAAATCTGAAATATTCGCATTGGTAGTCATGATTTTCATACGGGAATATAATTTTTGAGTGGCGTATTCGTTACGCGATATGTTTAATCTAATCGGTGTAACTTTTCGATAAAATCCCATATCTATTTCACCATGCTCGTATTCGGGATACCCATTTTTATTCAATACAGCCTGCTTGCCATTCCAATTTACCCACAAATTTTGATCAAAAGTTTCATTGTTAAACACTACATTGTCTGTAATTTGGTAAATGCTGAATTCTCCACCATCCAGTGGAACTACTACAATGTCACCCTGTTTCATTTCTTTTAAAAAGCGCCATAGGTTGTTTCTATTTCGTGGACGTCCCCATCCAATTTCTTCAAAAACTTTTTCAAAAGATTCTCTATCTTTGATAAGTCTCTTGTGAAAATTCTGATCAGATAAATCACTCCAACCGATGGAGATAATGTTGTGTTTTGTAAGCAGTTCGTGTGTGAACGGCCAAGCGTGGTCGCCACATTTGCAACGATGTAACCAATAATTTTTTTCTTCCATAACGATAATGATTTAATATTAATAAGGTGTTTTTTGATTTCGCGATAAAAAGGAAAGAGCGCACCCCTCCAGACCTTCAGGTAGAAAAGGCATCGCCAAACGCCGCGAAACACTGAAATACAGGAAAAGGGCACGCCTATAGCGACGTACCTTGCCTGTGTTCCTTGTTTCTGATTTTGGCGATTTCTTTCTACAAGAACACAACCAATTACGGATAATTACTCCGTAATTCTCATCTGCAAAGATAACACTTCTTTTCATAATTTCAATGTTTTTTATAATTTTTTTTTAGCAGTTTGGCGATGCCTTTCCATCAATGAAGAAAAAGAGGGTAATGCTCTAACTCTGCATAGCAAAAGTAGATAGCAAGTATGCGATTACATTGCATAGTCAATTTTATTTTAATCTTTCTTAAAACATTAAGACTATGCCACAAAGTTTCATAGTCTTTCTGTATCTTTGCGGTATAAAAAATAAATATTATGACTATAAATTTAATAAAGAGGTATATATGGTTGATCGACACCATTAATCAAGCTGGTTTTGAAGGAATTACATTTAAGGAAATAACAAATAGGTGGCAACGGCAATATTCCCTATCGGGAGGGGAGGATTATAAATGGCGTACTTTTATGAACCACAAGAGTGATATTTCGGAACTATTTGGCATTAACATAGCTTGCCGGAAGAGTACTAATAGCTATTATATTGCTGACCGTGAAGATCTGAAGAAGGTTTCAGGTATAAAGCATTGGATGTTAGAAGCCTTGTCGTTGAGCAATCTGCTTAATGAAAGTATGCAGCTTAAAAATCGTATCATTTTAGAGGAAAATCCTTCCGGACGTGAACTGCTTCCCATTATATTTGAAGCTATGCGTGATAGTAAAATGTTGACTTTCAATTATAAACCATTTTGGGTTGAGGATGATTATGTTGCTCCCCACGACAATGTGGAACCCTATGCCGTCAAATTGTTTAAACGCCGTTGGTATCTGTTGGCAAAGTACGGCGAATCACCGCTAAAGATTTATGCTTTGGATCGTATTTCAGAACTGGATATCGAGTTTGAGAGTTTTACGTTACCTGATGATTTTGATGCAGAGGAGTTTTTTAGCACCTGTTTCGGAATTATTGTCAGCGATGAAGAACCGGAACACATAGAGATCAAAGTGGAAGATTTTCAGGCTAATTATTTGCGTACGTTACCATTGCATCATTCTCAAAAAGAGGTAGAACGCACAGAGCAATACACAATATTCAGATTTTTCCTTCGTCCAACGTTCGACTTTATACAAGAGTTGCTATCCCTTGGGAATACAACAGAAATATTATCTCCTGCTCATTTACGTGCAGAAATAGCGCATATCGGCAAAACAATGGCGAAATTGAATGGGAAGAAAAAAAAACCAATAAAGTCGAAAGTCGAAAGGCGGAAGGCAGAATGATTTCGGATTTCGGATTTCGGAATGGAAAAAATGCGGAAGGCGGAGGGCGGAAGGCGGAATGAATTCAATTACAAATTAGACCTCCCCTAGCCCCTCCAAAGGAGGGGAACAATCAAAAAAACAATGAAATGGTCGTAGAGACAGGGTATGCCCTGTCTCCATGATGTTATTATGCGACAGATTTAAATTAATTTCAAATATTTGATATTCATGAAATTACGGGACAAAAATATTAATTGAACGTGGTTGTAGAGACGCAATGCTTTGCGTCTCTAAGACAATATTCACATTTCCATGCACATAACCACAAAACGATCCATTCATTCCGAAATCCGAAATTGTTTCCAGAGTGGGGTAGTGGAATAACAAAAGAGACACCTCAAATCCTGCCCCCCATTTTTTTTTAATCCAAAATAAAAAACAGGAAAAAACAGGAAATCTATTAAAGTCGAAAGGCGTTTTTTTGTGATTTTAATTTTAAAGTTGTACATTTGCAACTTGAATTGTAGTCGAGAAAAATCTACACAAAACTCTTAATCTAAATAAACTCATTATGTTACAAGAATCTACAATTAAAGACAAGTTAAAGTACATTGAAAGACCAATGAAAGACCTAACAAATTCAAATATTGATAGGCAAAACATTCTAAATAATCGATTTGCCCTTGAGAAAATCCAAGAATATATTGGAGTTTCCGGCTTGTTCTTCGAAGGAGAATATAAATTTACGACTCAAATGGTTGCTGATTTTTATGGCGTTGAAGAAAGGACGATCAAAAGATATTTGGAAAACTATGAGCAAGAGCTAAAGCATAACGGATATATTTTAAGTAAGGGTAAACAGTTGAAAGACTTGAAGTTACAGTTTGGTCATGTCATCAATGTCCCGAGCAAAACAACACAACTTGGACTTTTTATATCCGATGAAAATATCAACGAGTAAATCATTTTACATTTATTGACTTTAATTTGTGATTTGTTTATTCCGCCTTTCGACTTTCGCCTTTAAACTTTTATATAACCCTTTAAGGCTAACATTATAATAAATTTGGGCTCTAATTTGTTTGTTTATATGGTAAATGTTCGATAAATGCCACACCATTTTGATTCTCAATTATTTTTAAAGCACCTGAGTTGGAAAAGGTGTGCATAAATGCATGGTGGGTTGTTAATACTAAATCCTGTAATTTATTATCTGATTCCAATTCAACAATGTTTAATCCCATCTCTTTACAGGTTGAAAGTGATATATGTCTTGCATGAGTTTTTGAATTATCATGACTCGAAAAGTGCTCGATCACCCTTTCTGTTTTATGACTTTCATTTTCAAACATATTATCATTAAGCCAGTACTCGGCAAGTTGAACTGACATATCTATTGCGTGTTTGCAAGAGCTTAAAAATGTTGGATGATATTTTGAAATGATAAACTGCCACAAAGCTGCATTTTTTGGATCATTTAAGATCTCTTTTCTAGCCCTTTCAAATTCAGCAATGACTGCCTGACAAGGGATGTTACCCATTTGGGGATCAATGGGGCCTAAACTGGAATGTTTTCCCATTAAAATCTCTTTGCATGAGAAAGCGATCATTGTCCCGGCTGACATTGAAAGCTGTGGTACAATCGCACGGATATTTTTACCAAACATGGACTTTAAATATGTAACAAGTGCTTCAGCTGCAACAAGACTACCTCCTGGTGTATGCAGGATTAAGTCCAATCCTTTTGTTCTATCCATTTTATGGATATTTAGCATAAAACCGGAAATATCTTTATCGTTAACGATAACATCAGGAGAATTAGGACGTTGAAGCCATCCGGAATAATAGGCAATTACGTTCCGCTTTGTGTATAAGAAAATTTGTTTTAAATATTTTCTTCTTACAACATCAAGGGCTTGATTACCTTGCATGTTGACTTTAGCAACTTCTTCAATTACTTCTTTCCAATTGGGCATAGTCGTGATTTAGTGAATGAGTGTTTGGAGTTATTATAGGAGTAGGATGTTCTTCATAAAGAGTAAATTCTTTGATCGTATCGCCCTCTTTATTCCATTCATGTTGAATGTTGTTAGCATTAATACCAAGAATAGAGAAAATTTCAGAGTATTCCTTTTGAAAGTTCTTTACATTATTCTTCTTTACTTTTCTATCTTCCTTGGTCATAATAATTTAGTTTAATGTTTTGTATAAAGATAAATGATTCGAAAATTAACGATTCTGCGGCAAAGATACAATTTTCTTGAACATAAAGACCCACTTTCTAAATTATTATTTGCTCGGAACATTGATGCTATAATAATTCGTAATTCGTAATTCGTAATTGATTCACTCCGCCTTCAATTCATTCTTCATTCGTAATTGAAATTCCTCCGCTTTGTCTTGGTCCAAACCGAATTCTGTGGCGAGTGCTAACAGGTCGGTTGGGGTTGGTTCTATAGCATTGTTAACCGTTGTGGTGTGGTAGCCATTGAAGCCGTCGGAGGGGAGGAGGTCGTATGCGGGGGCTAATTGCCATTCGCCGTCGTAGAGAAAAGCGAAATTCTTGGCATGGTCATCTTTGTTGCCAATGAAGACGTTGAAACACATCAATTTATATAGTTGCCACAACTCAACCATCGAGTGGGTGAGGAGAGAAGTGACCTGAAAGAGGTGTTTGTAATCGATGGAAGGTACACGGTAATCCGCACCGAGCAGTCCGGCAGCGCTAATCACATGCTGGCGGGTGCCCTGTTGGCGGTCGAAACGCTTCGTGCCGAAGAAGCGGTTGTCAAAAAGTTTGCAGGGCATCATCCGAATGCCTAGTTTTTGCGTTAATTCTGCATAGTAGAGCTCCTGTTTGCCAATATTTTTGGGATCTTGCTTAGCAGGGAACTTTACCAGCCACTCTCCCTCTTCGTTGGTAACAAATATTTTGGGACGTGCCCCACCGGGAGAACCCCCACGCTGAACCAGTTCCTGTAGATTGTCGCCCGTATAATTGTCATTGCTGAGAATCGCTTCCGATTCTGCCGCTAATCGCTCAAAATTAACGTAATCCGAACATTTTGAGAAACTTTGATCCGGTCGAAATTCTAATGCACCCCGTCCCTGACTACCAACCAGATACAGTTGTTGCAATAAGTTTAGTTTCTCCACTTGAATCCCTTGCGTCAAAAGGTATCGCGACAAGATCAATTGTCCCCAACCATCCGGCAAACAATCGTCGAAAACGCCGAAACCACCCTCAAAAGGATCTCGTTTTGCGATTTTCAGATCTGCGGTGAGCGGCAACTCGAAAGGTGAAATGGAGAATCCATCTGTCAACCACTCTGCTGAATATTCAAAGGCACATAAACCGTCGGGAGTCATCGCCATCCGTCCGACAAGCCTATGGTGCATCCAGACTTCAATTTTATCGGGTATTTTCATTTTCGTGTTCCTCTTTTTCGTTTCATATTCTTATTTTCCAGCATTTCATCCAATGATTGCCATTGTCGTTGTTGAAACAGCGCATTAAAGTCATTCAGACAATTGAGTGCAAACGCCAATTTCAACAGATTTTGAAGCGAAATCTTCCCGGTTCGTTCAAACAATCGATAGGTAGGCAAAGGTAGATCCGCCCGCGATGCCAATCCCGCTTGTGTCAGATTCCGTTCCAACCGCCGTTGCTTCACCTTTTCGGCAATTTTTATCGCCATCTCATTCATTTTTACCCCTTCCAAATCCAAAATCTCAATCATGATATCCAATTTTATTCAATATGCAAAGATACAAATAATTAATAATATAATAATAGTTAATGTGAAATAAATCTGTTAAGTGATAAAATGATATCAAAAGGCGGAAGGCGGAATGCGGAAGGCGGAATGCGGAAGGCGGAATGAGAAAAAGTCGAAAGGCGAAAGTCGAAAGGCGGAATACAATTACGAATTACGAATTACGACAAATTAACAATTCGAAATTTTTGAATTTATGTGTTTAATTGTAGGGATAGGTCGCGACCTGTCCACGATAAATAAAACAATGAACGTGGCTGTAGAGACGCAATGCTTTGCGTCTCTATGACAATATGCACATTTCCATACACATAACCACAAAGGATCCATATATTTCGAAATCCGAAATCGTTTCCGAGTGGGGAAACGGAATAACTAAATAGGGAAGAGTGTCCTGCCCCCCTTTTATTTAAAATACCAAATAAGAAATCAGAAATAAGAAATAAAGGCGAAAGTCGAAAGTTGGAAGGCAATATAAAACAATTACATCCTGAACCTAAAAAATCGAAATCCGAAGATATTCTAAACTGTTTTTTTATTCCGATATCCGCCCTCCGCCTTCCGCCTTTTAATTCTAAATTCTAATTTCTAATTTCTAAATTTTATTTATCTTTGCGGATTGTTTTTGAATTTATAACACGATAATAGATTTTAAGATATGAGAAAGAGTAAATTAGGTCTGGATTTTGACAAAGTGGACAAAGCAAAAGGGTTTGCGAAACAGATTGCAGATGGTGTTCAACAATTTGTGAATAAACATACGACTGTTGCGGTGGAGAGAACATTGTGTCGTTTATTGGATATCGATGGGGTTGATGTTCATGATGTGCCGCTGCCTAATGTGGTTGTGAATCAAATCCAGGAGGCCGGATTGCTTTCTCAAGGAGTGGTTTATTATCTCGGTAATGCGATATTGGAAACCGGGTTAAAACCTCAGGAAATCGCTGAAAAGATTGCCAATGGAGAGTTAGATATTACTCGTTTGCCGATCCATTCCAATGAAGAGATTCATAAAGCAATTGCGCCTTATGTGGATCAAACTATGGAGCGGATTAACCGCAATGTGGCTCGCAGAAATCAATATTTAGAAGAGATCGGTGAAGGTCCGAAACCTTACATATACGTTATTGTAGCGACCGGTAATATTTTTGAGGATGTGGTTCAGGCGCAAGCAGCTGCCAGACAAGGTGCGGATATCATTGCGGTGATCAGAACTACAGGACAAAGTTTGCTCGACTATGTGCCTTATGGTGCTACTACAGAAGGATTTGGAGGAACTTATGCAACGCAGGAGAACTTCAAAATTATGCGTAAAGCATTGGATGAAGTAGGTGAGGAGGTAGGTCGTTATATCCGCTTGTGCAACTACTGCTCCGGCTTGTGTATGCCTGAAATCGCCGCTATGGGCGCGTTGGAACGCTTGGATGTGATGCTGAATGATGCGCTTTATGGAATCCTGTTTAGAGATATTAACCCTCAAAGAACTTTGGTTGACCAGTTTTTTTCCAGAGTTATCAATGGTTATGCCGGTGTGATTATCAATACTGGGGAGGATAACTACCTTACTACTGCGGATGCATATGAAGAAGCACATACCGTACTGGCTTCCGACCTGATTAATGAGCAATTGGCTCTGCTTGCCGGAATTCCGGAAGAACAAATGGGCTTGGGTCACGCTTTTGAGATGGATCCCGATATGAAGAACGGATTCTTGTATGAATTGGCACAAGCACAAATGACCCGCGAAATTTTCCCTAATGCTCCTCTGAAATATATGCCTCCAACCAAGTTTATGACCGGAAATATATTTAAAGGACATATCCAGGATGCACTCTTTAATATGATCTCAATTTGGACCGGACAAGGGTTGCAACTATTGGGTATGATGACCGAAGCGATTCATACTCCTTTCATGTCTGACCGTTATTTGGCGATTGAAAATGCCAGATACATATTCAATAATATGAGAGATCTGGGTGATGAAGTCACCTTTAAAGAAGGAGGAATCATCAGTGAAAGAGCAAAATTAGTTCTGGATAATGCGTATAATCTGCTTGAAGCAATGGCTAAAGAGGGGTTATTTGACACCCTTGAGAAGGGCTTGTTTGCAGGAATTAAACGTTCCAAAGTGGGAGGAAAAGGATTGGCAGGAGTAAGTCAGATTAACGAGAAATTCTACTTTAATCCGTTTATTCCTCGTATGCTTCAAAAGTAGGTTCCGGCTTCCAGCTCTGTTTATCGTACCATTTGTAGATAATCAAAATGTTCATCAGTAATGCGAAAAGTGATGAGATGGGTTCGCTGTACCATACTCCGTTGACACTCCATATTGGTGGCAGAATCAGCAAGAAGGGGAGTAAAACAATCACCTGACGGAACATGGACAAAAAGATCGATATACGTGCTTTTCCAATGGCAAGAAAAAACTGAGAAGTAACCAATTGAAATCCTACAAAAGGAAAGGCTAAAAAGTAGATTCTTATTCCATTGGTTGTGATATCAATCAATTCTTTATCTGTGGTGAATGCCTGAGCGATCATGTGCGGGTAGAGTAGTGCAACAACCCACGCTACAATTCCAACAATAGTAGCCCATTTTACAGTCAATTTATAGGTATCCCACATTCTTTGGTATTGCTTGGCTCCGTAGTTATATCCCACAATGGGTTGCATTCCCTGGGCAAATCCAAAGAAGATCATGGTTACTAATCCCGCTAAACTATTGATAATTCCGGCAGCTCCAATGGCAAAGTCGCCACCATATTGCTTGAGTTGCCGATTGATCACCGCTATGACAATAAACGCGAATATGTGAACTAAAAAGGGAGACAATCCGATAGAGAAGATTTTTGCGATAATCTTTCTGGAGAGTTTAAAGCCATTTTTAGCATAATGCACTGTGTGTTTGGATGACAGAAAATGGTAGAAGAGCATATTCAGTCCGATGAACTGCGATAAAACTGTCGCCAGTGCGGCACCTCGAATCCCCCAATGTAGTACAAATATAAAAAAGGGAGCCAAAATAAGATTGCAAATCACAGAGACGATCATGCCGAGCATAGCTTTGGATGGATAACCGGAAGCACGCATGATGTTGTACAACCCGTAAAACAGATTTCCAAAAACATTCCCGATCAGGATAACCTGCATAAAATCGCGGGCGTAGGGAAGGGTTAACTCACTGGCACCAAACGCGATCAATATGGGATCCAGGAAAATAAAGGCAAGAATTGAAAAGGTACCCCCAAAGATAAAAAAGAGCAAGGTGGCATTCCCTAACGTTTTGTTAGCCAGATTGTAACGTCTTTCTCCTAAACGAATTGAGATAATGGCAGCAGCACCGGCACCAATAAGCGTACTGAGTGCAACGGCAATATTCATCAAGGGAAGCGTCAACGCCAAGCCGGAAATAGCGTAAGGACCAACTCCTTGTCCAATAAAAATACGGTCGATAATGTTGTATAATGATGTGGATGTAGAAGCAACAATGGCAGGAATGGAATATTTCCAAAAAAGAGATTTGATCGATTCCGTTCTTAACTTGCTCATATAATGATTGTTAGAATATTTTAGTTCAATAAATTGAGAACCAGCGAAATTATGAAAAAAATCCGAAATTATTTTGATTTTTGATTTTGTAATCTTCCGACAGGCAGAACGAATCCAATTTTAGAACCCCAAAATGTATTCAATGCCGTTTCAGTAGAGACGTTGCATGCAACGTCTCTACAAATAAAAATTTCAAATACAAAATTAAATTATTTTGACAATTGAATAAAAACGGTTATATTTGTGTGTCAAATTCTAAATTAACTGTATTAACTTGTGCTATCAGGGTTCTTTTAATTATGCCTGTAGCTTGAATCTAATAAATTACTAAATTATGACTGACAAATTCCGAAACAAGTATCGTGTACCATCCACCAGATTACAAAACTGGGACTATCGTTCACCGGGCGCCTACTACATCACCATTTGCACCCATGACAGTTCCTATAAATCTGCTATAACCTATCATGTACATCGGTTAGGATTTGATTTTCAATGGCAACCCCGTTTTCACGACTATATCATTCGTGATGAAAAAATATTTCAAAAGATTGCCAAATATATTCGTGATAATCCGGCAAATTGGGAAAAGGACAGGTTTTATAAAAACAATTTTTAGGGTATCAATGCGTTGAAATGTTGCATGTTCATTTGTAGAAACATTGCAAATTCGTCTGTTGAAATGTTGAATGTTCGTTTGTAGAGACGTTGCATGCAACGTAAATTCTAAATTTACATATCCGTAATTCGTAATTCGTAATTCGTAATTCGTAATTTGTAATTGGATTCCGCCTTCCGCCTTCCGCCTTTCGCCTTCTATAGGGGTTTTACCTCAAAGCAGATTCCAGCATCATTAATTCTAAAATCACTAAGCCTGCCAATAAATTTTGAGATTCACCATTGATTTCTAAATCTTTAAGTTTAATGAATCCTGTTTTTTTGTTAAACAGATATTGCAGTTTGGCAGTTTTAAACTCAACTGATTCATCCCTTTTATCAATGCTTACTTCAATGATCTTAATATCCCGATTGGTTTCACTATCGTCGCTCAACACTGAATAGTTCACTTCACCCCTTAATCCGGCTAATTTTGTGAAATAATCATCATACGTTGTGGAACCATCTTCTCTTATTGTCGCTTTAAACTTCTCGATAATCTTTTGATTTGCAATGTTAAATGGATTACATGAAAAAATAGCTAGTAAACAAACAATAACTGCAAAATAACGTGTTACTCTTTTCATTGGTTTATACATTTCTTCTAAGGGTACAAATATACAAAACTTTAGAACACACCAGCCTATTTTGAAAGTCGAAAGTCGAAAGTCGAAATATTTTGAAGATAGAATGAACTCCCTGATAATCAAATAATTCTAAATTTAAATTTTCGTAATTCGTAATTCGTAATTGGTCAAATATTTTCCAAAAGCCATAAAATAGAAGAGTGGGGTGATAAATTAGCAGTTACGGGAGGTTTTGTCTGCCCCCCTTTTATTTTAAATACCAAATAAGAAGTAAGAAATTAGAAGTAAAGATAAAGCATTCATAATGTGAAAGATAAAAGAAATTTTGAAAGTACAGTCCCCTCAAAAAAAAATTACGAACCCGTAATTCGTAATTCGTAATTTCCTTCTACCTTCTACCTTCTTCCTTCTACCTTCAATTTGTGCCCAGGACAAGAGTCGAACTTGCACAGGATTGCTCCCACTACCACCTCAAAGTAGCGTGTCTACCAATTCCACCACCTGGGCTAGCAAAACTTCGTAATAAAAATTTAATCACTACGAAGTAACTTTGAGGGCGCAAAGATATAGAAAAATATTGTACTTTTGCAGGTTGGTAAATAAAAATTCAATTTTTATATAATGTACAATCAACCCACTAGAAAAAAGCCTGTTAGGAAGGTGAAAAAAGAGAAATCAAAATGGATTAAGCGCTTTTGGATCTTCTACGTAGTCGCAGTACTCCTTGTTTTTCTTCTTTTTGTTCTCATATCTTACGGCTATTTGGGTTTTATGCCCTCTTTTGCTGATTTGGAGAATCCTAAAACCAATCTGGCAACCGAGGTTTATTCTGCCGACGGGGAGCTGTTAGGTAAATATTATCTGGAAAATCGTTCTCCCTGTAAGTATGATGAGTTGTCACCTTCCTTGGTGAATGCACTGATTGCAACGGAAGACGCGCGCTTTTACAGACACTCCGGAATCGATGGAAGAGCTTTGGTAAGGGTTTTCTTTGGGGTAATGACCGGAAGTCACAAGGGGGGAGGAAGTACGATTACCCAACAATTGGCAAAAAATCTTTTCCCCAGAGATCCTAATGCAGGAAAAATGAAAATCATTTTTACAAAGCTGAAAGAGTGGGTGGTGGCTATCAAATTGGAACGGGGCTACTCGAAAAATGAGATTATTGCCATGTATTTCAATACGGTTGATTTTGGGAGTAACTCCATGGGGATCAAGTCAGCGGCAGCTACCTTTTTCAATAAAACTCCGGCAGAATTAAGTGTTGAGGAGTCTGCGCTATTGGTGGGAATGTTGAAAGCGCCAACCAAATATAGTCCGCGTAGAAATCCAAATGCTTCTTTAAACAGAAGAAATACAGTACTCTCTCAAATGGAGAAGTATAAATATCTGGAAAAAGAGCAATTTGACTCCATCAAAGCGATTCCTATTGATATTTCAGGATATAAGATGCAGCATCATGCAACCGGTTCTGCCACCTATTTCAGAGAGTATCTGAGATTATATTTGACAGAATGGTGCCGAAAAAATCCTAAACCTGACGGCACCTATTACGATATCTACAAAGATGGTCTCAAAATATACACCACAATCGATTCCAGAATGCAAAAGCATGCCGAAGAGGCAGTGAGAGAACATATTTGCGGGCATCTTCAACCCCTCTTTTTTAATCATATCAAAGGAAGAGCCAACGCGCCTTTTGTCAATATCAGCAATGAAGAGACGGAACGGATTCTGGTTGCCGCGATGAAGCGTTCGGAGCGATATGAGATCATGAAAGATGCCGGTTTTTCCGATGCAGAGATCAGGAAAGCTTTTGACAAAAAAGTGGAAATGCAGGTTATGACGTGGGATCGCGGTATGGTGGATACGGTGATGACTCCCATGGACTCAATCCGCTACATGAAATCGTTCTTGCACTGCGGAATGATGGCGATGGATGTGAATACCGGATATGTCAAGGCGTACGTTGGTGGAGTGGATTACATGTATTTTCAATTCGACCATGTGAAGTTGTCCAAACGACAAGTAGGTTCTACCTTTAAACCTTATGTTTACACTGTCGCGATGCAATCCGGAGAGTACTCTCCTTGTACGATGGTGCCCAATGTGCCGGTTACTTTTAAGTTGCCGGAAGGAACTACCTGGACACCCAAAAATTCCGGGGATTACAAAAATGGTCAGATGATCTCTTTGAGCGAGGCACTGGCACACTCTGTGAACTATATATCCGCCTATTTGATGAAACAGTTTGGACCGCAAGCGGTAATCCAGTTAATTCGCAATATGGGGATGACATCCGAGGTTCCTGCGGTTCCCGCTATCTGTTTGGGAGCTTGTGAACTTTCGCTGTATGAACAGGTTGGAGCAATGAACTGTTTCCCCAACCAGGGAGTTTATGTAGAACCCTCTTTCATTACCAGAATTTGTGATTTTAACGGAAACGTAATCCATACCTATGTTCCTAAAACCAATGAGGCAATCGACCAGATTACGGCCTTTAAAACTGTACGTTTGATGCAGGGGGTGGTGCAACATGGTACCGGTGCCCGATTGAGAGGACAATATAAGTTGACATTTCCTCTTGCAGGAAAAACAGGAACTACCGATAACCAGTCGGATGGTTGGTTTGTGGGTTATACGCCTGCTCTTACTGCCGGAGTGTGGGTAGGAGCGGAGGATAGATCGGTACACTTTAGAAGTATTTCCTTAGGACAAGGAGCGCGTACCGCAATGCCTATTTTTGCTCTGTTTCTGCAAAAGTGTTATAGTGATCCCGAGTTGCCCTACGCAAAAATGGTGAGAAATCCGGAGAAGTATCCCGGCTATGACTTCACCATCCCGGAAGCTTACACCGGCGACGCCAGCGGGTGTAATGAACAAAAACGGGAAAAGAAAAGACCCGCGTTTGATTAGGTGTGGGGTTTTAAATTATTCGTAATTATAAATATTAATCGTATTTTTGCCATTCTTTTGTAAAATTAAGGAAATTTTGAATTTATGAAACTCTCCATTGTCATCCCTGTTTATAACGAAGAAAAAACAATCCACCTGATTTTAGATAAAATCCTCGAGGTGAATTTGATCAATCAACTGGAAAAAGAGATTATCCTGGTGAACGACTGCTCCACAGATGGCAGTAAAGAGGCGTTAATGCGCTATATTGACAATTTCAACTCCAATCCGCAACCGGGCGTAGAGTTCAAATTTGTAGAACAAGAGGTCAATAAGGGTAAAGGCGCAGCGCTACACCGCGGATTTGACGAGGCAACCGGCGATTTCATCATCGTGCAGGATGCAGACCTGGAATATGATCCACAGGAATACAACCTGTTGTTGCAACCCATCCTGGATGACCATGCTGATGTTGTGTACGGTTCACGCTATAGAGGTGGAAAACCTCACCGTATCCTTTTCTTCTGGCACTCGATCGGGAACAAGTGGTTGACCAAATTCTCCAATATGTTCACCAATCTGAACCTGACCGATATGGAAACCTGCTACAAACTCTTTAAAGCGGAAATCGCAAAAAAGATCTACTTCAAAGAGAATCGCTTTGGTTTTGAACCTGAAGTAACGCAGAAATTAGCCCGTATGAAAGGAATTCGGATCTATGAAGTAGGGATCTCCTATTACGGCAGAACCTTTGAAGAGGGCAAAAAAATTGGCTGGAAAGACGGCATGAGAGCGATCTATTGCATCCTCAAATACAAATTTTTCAGCAAAAAATACCTGAAATAAATTACGAATTACGGATAATATGAAAAGAACAATAGCTTATTTTTTACTGATTACAATCACAATTATATTTGCAAATCGAGTTGCGGCGCAACAATTGATGGAAGTAGAATGTTTCGATCCTGTTACGGTTCAATTGCCATATCTGGCTGATTCCGTGAATGTTAAAGATGCCGCATTTAAGGAGATTGATCTGCTCAAAATGGTGCCTGTTTCTAAGTCAATCCTAAAAAATGGCAAAACGCTCTTGACAAGTTATGATAGTCTTTTTATTCTCAAAGGTGATACTGAGGCATATCAGATCCATTTTTTGCAATTTTCTATCTATTCGGAGCAATTCCAAAAGGGAAAATTGGATATCAGAACCAATGGGATTTTTGAGTTGTATATGGATGGAGTGAAGAAAAAAGATAAGCTGAAAGCAGATTCTACACTGAAAACAACATCTGTTGATTTGATCCTGGAACCCGGCTCTGTTACTTTTGTTTTGAAAGTGCTCATTTTACCCGATTCCGCACAGACAGAACAACGATTTAAAATCTCTTTCAAAAGTGATTTGGAGGATGTTGCTGTACAAATGGGAACCAAAGAGGAGAAACGATTTACCATTATGAATTTGCAAGATGGTAAAAATATTACCGGTGTTTCGATATCGCCAAACGGAAAATATTGTAAGGTGAGCTATTCCGAAAGAAAGAATGCGGAAACAATCAGATATGCAGAACTGATTGATAATGAGAGTAAAAAAGTGCTTCTGCAGGAGAACGGATATCTTTCCAAAGCCTCCTGGATGCCCAAAAGTTCCCTTTTGTACTATACTCGTGACGGATTGAATGGAAAAGAGCTAATCACGCTGGATCCCACTACTTTGCAGACAAAAGTGATCCATTCCAATTTACCCGATGGTTCCTATACGATGGCTCCCGGTGAGAAAACCTTGATCTTCTCTATCAAAGAAGAGGGACCGAAAGAAAGTAAATCGATGAATCGTATTTTGGACAACCGGGATCGTTACGGCAGTTTTAGAGACCGCTATTTCTTAGCTAAATATGATCTGGAAACTAGTGAGTATCAGTTGCTAACTTATGGATATCGTGGAACTTACCTACAAGATATCAGTCCCGATTCGCGCTACATCCTCTTCGGAATTTCTGAGTATGATTATACAAAACGACCCTTTTCTACCTCTTCATTGTACCAAATGGATCTGCAAACCTTAAAGGTGGATACGTTGTATGAGAATGAACCTTATGCGAGTGGTGCTGCCTATTCTCCCGATGGGAAACAATTACTGATCTCAGGTGGTCCGGAAGCATTCAATAAAATAGGACTCAATATCGGGAACGAACCAATAGGTAATGCTTATGATACTCAGTTGTTTATATTTGACTTAAAAGATAAAAAGGTGACTCCGATTACCAAAGAGTTTGATCCTTCCGTGGATGACGCAACCTGGAATTATTCAGATCGTTTAATCTACATGAAAGTCTCTGAAAAAGATTGCAAAAATATCTACTCCTATGATCCAAAATCCAATAAATTTACGAAACTGGAAATGGAAGAGGAGGTAGTGAAGTCCTTTTCAGTATCGCAATATGGTTCCGCTTTGAACTATTACGGTCAGAGTGTAAGCAACGCAGATCGTCTCTATTTCTACAATGTGAAGAAGAAAGGATCTACGCTTTTATATGATCTTTCTAAGGAAAAAATGGAAGGTGTTCAGTTGGGTGAGGTGTACGACTGGGACTTTACCAGTGCGGATGGCACGCTCATTACCGGCCGTTTCTACCTTCCTCCCAACTTCGATTCCACCAAAACTTATCCGATGTTGGTGTACTATTACGGCGGCACAACGCCCACCGTTCGTACGTTGGAGTTCAGCTACTCGATGCACATGTACGCGGCACAAGGTTACGTGGTGTACACCTTGAATCCAAGCGGAACAATCGGGTTTGGACAGGAGTTCAGCGCAAGACACGTGAATGCGTGGGGTAAAAGAACCGCTGATGAGATTATTTTGGGAACGCAACTCTTTTACCGCTCTCATCCTTACGTGGATTCCACCAAAGTGGGCTGTTTTGGAGCCAGTTACGGCGGTTTTATGACGATGTATCTGCAAACTCAAACCGATATTTTTGCTGCTGCCATCAGTCACGCGGGAATCAGCGCACTGACCAGCTACTGGGGTGAGGGGTACTGGGGAATCGGTTACTGCTCTATCGCTAATGCAGACAGCTACCCATGGAATAATCCTGACCTTTTTGTGAATCAAAGTCCGCTCTTTTTGGCCGACAAAATCAATACTCCACTGTTACTTCTTCACGGCGACAAAGATACCAATGTGCCTGTGGGAGAGAGTATTCAGATGTATAATGCTTTACGTATTCTAGGAAAACCTGTGGCTTTCATCCAGATTGAAGGAGAGGATCACGGGGTTGTGGATTACCACAAACGGATCCAATGGGCTAAAACCATGCAAGCCTGGTTTGCGAAGTATTTGAAAGATCAGCCGGAGTGGTGGGAAGAACTATATCCAACCTTAAAGTTGAAATAGGCTACTCTTCCTCATCATACAATGAAATCCACTCGTAGGAATTGCCGCAATGCTCTAAAAAGCGGACAAAATCGGTACGGGACACAATCGCTGATGCCGTGTTGATACAAGGGTGAAAACTGAGTCTCTCAGCCTCTTGCAGCTTCTCGTCAATAAAGAGGTGCACATGCTTTTCAGTATCATTAATCAACCCGAAAGGCGTTACGGAACCGGGCGTTACACCCAACCATTTCATCAGCCGCTGTTCAGACGCAAAGGTCAATTTCCCCTGCTTGAGCATCTTCTCAATCTGATGGATATTCATATTCCGATCACAGTGCAAAACCACCAAATAGTGCCGATTTCCCTTATGATTCCTGAAAAAGAGGTTCTTGCAATGTTGCGCATCATGCCCCTCCCAATACTGCTTGGCAATCTCAATCGTCGGCGCCGGCGGGTGCTCAATATATTCGTATGCTATATCTAATTGATCTAAAAGCTGATACAGTTTTGGATCTCCATTTTTCATGGTATAATCTATTTGAATTTATTAATTATTTCCGTTATTTCTTTTATTTTTAAATCTAAAAGGGGGGCCACTTTAGCCTCCACTATCAACCTCAGATAGGGTTCGGTATTAGAGGGTCTCACATTAAACCACCAGTCGTGGAACTCCAAGCGATATCCATCGAAATCGAGCAGCTGTAGCACCTTTTCCTGCTTAGAGAAATGATCTTTGAGCGCTTCCATCGCTTCTTGCTTCCGATCCAAAGTGAAGTTGATCTCTCCCGAATTGTGATACACTTTAATCTTGTCAATCAATTTCGAGAAGGGGATTCCCTCCTTTTTGAGTTTGGCGAGTACATTCAACACGATTAAAACTGCGACCATCGCGGAGTCGGAGTAGTAAAAGTCTTTGAGATAGTAATGTCCGGCAAATTCACCGCCAAACAATCCATCTATTTCTCTTAGTTTCAGTGCTGCAAAAGCCCTTCCCACGCGCCAGATATAGGGTTTAAAGCCCATGGCTGTCAAATATTCCGTTACCGACTTGGAAGTTCGGATATCCTGAATGTAGTAGATCCCTTCATGATCCTTTTCGCGTTCCGCAAAATAGTGTCCCATTACCGCAATAATCAAGTCTGGCGGGATAAAATTACCTTTTTCGTCAATAAACACAACCCGATCCGCATCTCCGTCAAATAAAATTCCCACATCGGCTTTGGAGCTGAGTACCAAATTCTCGATATCCTCACGATTTTCAGCTTCTAACGGATTAGGATCATGATTGGGGAAGCTGCCATCCGGTGTATCATGGATGTAAAGTTGATGCTCTCCAATCACTTTCTTGGCTAAGATCGATCCCATTCCATTGGAGCAATCCACGGCAATCTTAAGGTCGGAGAAATCGCTCTGATATTGGGATAAAAACTCGATATACTCATCCATGACAGGGTGGGGGATTACCTTGCCCGGAACTGTTGCTTTGACAGCGGGAGTGTCACTCAAAACCAATTCTTCCAAATCGCTAAGTCCTGAGTCATAGCCGAATGGAAGCGCTTCTTTACGTGATACTTTTAATCCGTTGTACTCTTTGGGATTGTGTGAAGCAGTGATCATCACCGAAGCCTCAAAATGATGTTTGGCAGTGAAATAGTAAACCATCGGAGTGGTGGTCAAGCCCATATCGTACAGGTCCGCACCCGCATCATTGATACCCATGCGCAAATGTTCGAAAATTTCAGGTGTGGATAAACGTACATCTCTGCCGACCAGTACTTTGTCAGTTTTCAATAGTTTGGGTAAAAAGTATCCAAATCGATAAATGGTGTTGAGGTCAAAGTCAATGCCATATACTCCTCTAAAATCGTAAGCTTTAAATGCACTCATTTCTTCTATTATTTCTGCAAAAATAGGAAAAATTTTATACTTTTGTGGATTCGTTTCATTAGATTTGTCCATATTATGAAGAAATTGATCCTTGCCTTTGTAGTTGCTTTATTGATCCCTTTGACTCAAGCACAAGAAACTCTACCGATCATTCCTAAACCGGTATCTTGTAAAATGAATCCCGGAACCTTTAAAACGACAGTACAAACGATTGTCAATCAAGAAAATAATGCAAAACAATCCTTTGTGGTGCAAAACGATTTGTCGATTCCCCGTGAAGGATATAAAATAGCAATCACTCCTGAAAAGTTGCGAGTAACTGCATCATCAGAAGCAGGACTTTTTTACGCTGTACAAACGCTGTTACAGATGATGCCTACAGCCGTTTTTGATCCTCAAATGAACTTGGATACCGAAGTACAACTGCCCTGCTGTGAAATTGTCGATTATCCCCGCTTTTCTTATCGCGGTCTCCATCTGGATGTGTGCAGACACTACTTTCCTGTCGCTTTTATCAAAAAGTATATCGACCTGATGGCAATGCACAAACTCAATATGTTCCATTGGCACCTGACAGATGATCAGGGATGGCGTATTGAGATTAAGAAATATCCTAAACTGCAAGAGATTGCATCACAAAGAAAAGAGACCTGGATTGGTCACTATAACTCCGGATTGGGCTATGATGGCGTTCCTTACGGCGGATATTACACTCAGGAGGAGATCAGAGAGATTGTAGAGTACGCCAGAGCGCGTCATATCACGATTATCCCCGAAATTGAGATGCCCGGACATGCCAGAGCGGTAATTTCAGCTTATCCGGAACTTTCCTGTACCGGTGGACCACATGAAGTGGCTAAAACCTGGGGCGTTTTTGACGATGTTTTCTGCACTACCGAAGAGGTGTTTACTTTTCTGGAAAATGTGCTGACTGAAGTGATTGATCTGTTTCCTTATTCTCCCTACATCCACATTGGTGGCGATGAGTGTCCTAAAGTGAGATGGGAAAACTGTCCAAAATGTCAGGCGCGCATTAAAGAACAGGGGTTACAAGATGAGCATGAGCTGCAAAGCTATTTTGTGAATCGGATGGCACGCTTTTTACAAGGTCATGGCAAACAGGTCATCGGCTGGGATGAAGTGATTGAGGGAGGATTTCCCAACGAAATCATCGTGATGTCCTGGAGAGGGGAGGAGGGTGCTATTCAGGCAGTTAAGCAGAATCACTACACCATATTGACCCCAAATGGCAATCTCTATATGGATTATTATCAAGGAGTTCCGGAAACCGAACCGGTAGCCATCGGAGGATTTCTGCCTCTGAAAAAAGTGTACGATTACAATCCGCTTCCGGTACAGATTCCGGTTGAGAAACAAAATTTTATTTTGGGTGTGCAAGGCAATTTGTGGACTGAGTATATTGCTACTCCTGAACATGCAGAGTATATGGCGTACCCAAGAGCTTGCGCGGTGGCGGAAGTGGGCTGGTCCCCCGGGGAAGTTAAAGATTATGATAACTTTATAGATCGTTTGTCAATCCATTTTGAGCGATTAAATGAGCTGAACGTGAATTATGCCAAGAGCCACTTTGCAGTCAAAGCGATGACGCAATGGAATGCGCAATTGCAAAAACCGGAGGTTTCACTGGCTACCGATTGCCGCGATTGTGAAATCCGATATACCGTTGATGGGAAAGAGCCCAACCTGAACTCAAAGCGCTACACTGAACCGATTGTGTTGACCAAAACAAGTGTAATCAAGGCGATGGTGTATCGCGATGGAGAACCGTATTCACCGCTCTATACGGAACAGTTTCACCTCAATTTGTCCACCGGGAAGCCTTACCAAATGGAACATGTCAATCCTGCCTATTCCGGCGGACATCCTTACGCCTTAACGGATGGCATTGTAGCGAAAGGAACAGCCTGGAATCGCTGGGTTGGCACTCTTGGTAAAGATATGGATGTAAAAATCGACCTGTTGAAGGTAACTCCAATCAAGAGAGTGAAGATGCAGTTCAATCACTTACCCGACTCCTGGATCTACGCCCCAACTCAGGTAACACTTTATGTATCAGATGATCAGAAAGAGTGGACCAAAGTGGAAACCCAACAGATCAATCCCAAAACCGATATTGTTGAAGTGCTTTTCAAAGTCAAACTCAAGAAAAGATATGTTCGCGTAGTCGCCCAATCGATCGGCAAAATTCCACCCAAAGCCCAAGGCGCCGGCAACGACGCACACCTTTTCTGCAATGAAATCATTATTGAATAATCTTGAAGGCGGAATGTTGAAGGCGGAGGGCGGAATGATTTCGGATTTCGGATTTTGGATTTCGGAATCTTAAATTTAGAATTTAGAATTATTTGATTATCAAGTGATTATATTCTAACTTCAAAATATTTCGATTTTTGACTTTCGACTTTCGACTTCAAGATAACCCCGAAGGGGTGACATTATTATAGCAAAACATTGACCTCAAAAGGCAAAAGAACCCCGAAGGGGTGACATTATAATAAATTTGGGCTAAAGCCCTTTGTGTCAAGGGGATAATCCGATCCACGACTTAAAAGTCGTGGCAATTGATATGCTTGAATTTCAGGGAGTTATGTTAAAAATAGCTCAAAAATTCTAAATTCTAAACTCTAAATTCTAAATTTAAGAATCGTAATTCGTAATTCGTAATTCGTAATTCGTAATTGATCACACATTCTCCAAAAGGTCTAAGATTCCAGAGTGGGGTAGTGGAATAACAAAAGAGACACCTCAAATCCTGCCCCCCTTTTATTTTAAATACCAAATAAGAAGTAAAAAATAAGAAATATGACATTGCTGTAAAGACGCAATGCTTTGCGTCTCTAAGATAAAACGTGATTCCGCCTTCCGCCTTCAACCTTCCGCCTTCAGGATCATCTTCTCCTTCTCTTCGCTGCTTTCAACGGCTCATCTCCAAAGGAATAGGTAACCCCGACAATGAAGTTCAATCCAAAATTACTGATGTCATAATAGTGGGATAAATATTGCGATGCCAGATTGTTAACTTGCGCAAAACAGGCAAATTGAGGTGTAATCAGATATTCAAAGGCAGCATCAAAATTAAGCACGGGTTTCATTTGTTTCACTACATAATTGTTGTTCTCCAATGGGAAAAATCCCCATTTACCAAACTGTAAGATGAAGTTCAAGTCAAAGATATAACGATCTCCGTGATAATATTTTCCACCAAAAGCACCCTCCCAGGTGGGTTTATACCACGCATGGTCAGCATTGGAGAGTTTGTAATATTTCCAAAAATTGAGGTCAAAGTTAAGGAATAAGTGATCAACCACTTGCCAGGTGAGATTTCCGGAAACGTTGAGAATGTTGGCATTAGTGTATATTACATCAAATTGATTTTTCAGATAACAAAGCGTATCTACCATAAAAAGCGGCATATCCTTGGTGTAAGAGTAACGCGCAGCAAAGTGGTAGTTCAATTTTTTAACCAAATTACCCTTTAACCCTCCATACACACTGATCTGTGTTCTGGAAAAACGCAAAGAATCAAGTCCCGGTTTAATGTATGGATTTTCATAAATCAGATCTTGTAATGAGTTCCAGTGCGTGTTCCCGTCAAGCCCCCCATATAAACTCATAATCCCTTTAATTAATCCTAGTTGCACTTCTGCAACAGGATAGATCGGTATCATCGCCTTACTGTAAAGTGTTGAGTTAATGATAGGAATACCCACTCCTAAAGTAAGCATGTACTCATTCACCTCAAAACTCATGGTGGGTTTGAATAAAAATTTGAAAGTGTTGCGTGTTAAGTTCAGATCATTTGGTGCATTACCCCATCTGTTTTGATAGTAATCAAAGTCAATATCTATTCTGTAGTTTTGGGTTCCCGATACCTTTAAAAAGCGGTCATCATAACCGATAAAACCTTGCAATCCCCAATGATGCTCCCAATCTTTTGGATAAGTAGCCAGCATATCATATACAAAGCGAACATCATACTTAACTACCTTAACATCAGCGGTTTGGTTTGATCTGACACCGGTAACCGCCCGGAGATGATGGAAGTTGTTTTTTAAGGAATCGCGATAAGCTTTAAGGTAATAATGGTCATCATAACCATATAAACGATTGAACGCAAAACGGTGAGCTACCTCATGGTTGTAGTTGAGGTGATTATAAAAGGTTGCATTTCTTA
>Ga0116141_10001012_pt1 | contig 23600 bp, 18 predicted proteins | sample AD_UKC097_MetaG_FD_89744 | JGI IMG/M metagenome (GOLD analysis project Ga0116141, IMG submission 89744) | Active sludge microbial communities of municipal wastewater-treating anaerobic digesters from USA - AD_UKC097_MetaG | ecosystem: Engineered > Bioreactor > Anaerobic > Digestate | place: USA...
ATCTTGCCGGATGGCGGCGCGAGCGCATGCCCGCCTTGCCCGACACCGCATGGTTCGAACAGGCACCCGACTGGGTCTGCGAAATCCTCTCGCCCGCCACCGCGCGCCTGGATCGGGTGCGCAAGATGCCGATCTACGCCCAGGCCGGCGTCTCGCACCTGTGGCTGGTCGATCCCGAACTGCGCACGCTGGAAGCCTACGCGCGGCAGGATGCGCACTGGCTGCTGCTGGCCAGCCACTCGGAAGACGACGCGGTGCGCGTGCCGCCGTTCGATGCGATCGAACTGGAGCTGGCCCTGCTCTGGAGCTGACCTGGCCGCAGCGGCGGATCAGGCGTCGAGCGCGGCGCGGATCGGTGCAAGGAACTCCTGCGCGCGGCGCGCGGCATCCTGCGGCGAGGTCGCCTCGGCCATCGCCTGCACCAGGGCGCTGCCGATCACCACGGCATCGGCGATCTCGCCGATGCGCCGCGCCGATTCACCATCGCGCACGCCGAAGCCCACCGCCACCGGCAGCTCGCCCAGCGCCTTGATCTGCGCCACTTTCTCGCGCACCGCCTCCACCTCCAGATGCGCCGCGCCGGTCACCCCGGCGAAGGAGACGTAGTAGAGATAACCCCGTCCCGCCTTCATCAACGCCTCGTAGCGCGCCGCGCCGCTGGTTGGCGCAGCCAGGCAGATCGGATGCAGCCCCGCAGCTTCCATGATTTCGTGCGCCTGCTCGCCTTCCTCGGGCGGCAAATCCACCAGCAGCAACCCATCCACACCCGCCGCCGCGGCATCATCGGCGTAGTGCTTCATGCCGTGGATCTCGACCGGATTGAGGTAGCCCATCAGCACCACCGGCGTAGTCGTGTCTTCACGGCGAAACTCCCGCACCATCCCGAACACCTGCGCGGTCCCCATGCCGCGCGCCAGCGCGCGCTCGGAGGCGAGCTGGATCACCGGGCCATCGGCCATGGGGTCGGAGAAGGGCACGCCCACCTCGATCACATCGGCCCCCGCCGCCACCAGCGCGTGCATCACCGGCACCATCGCCTCGATCGAGGGATCGCCCGCGGTAATGAAAGGGACCAGGCCGGTGCGACCGGCGGCTTTGATCTGTGCGAAACGGGTGTCGATGCGGTTCATGGCTTTTGGGGAGGAATGGGGAATAGGGAATGGGGAATGGGAAGAGCGCGGGGGTCGGGCAAGATTCGGGGGTGGTTGTGTTCGAGAACCTCAACGGCTTTTGCCATTCTCGATTCTCTATTCTCGATTCCCCACTCCCTATTCCCGATTCCCGCCGGCCTGCCGGCGCAGCCGCCTGACCCACTCATCGTTGAGCTCGCGGGCGTGGCGGGGCATGTGCTTGACCGGCTGCAGGGCCTCTTCGGCGATCTTGCGGGCGGCCCCGGTTTCGCCCCAGCCGGAAAGGGTTTCGGCGTACCAGGCGCGCGGTTCGAGCGAGGCCCAGTAGCCCAGCAGGGCGTCGAACTCGTGGCGCGCGGCGTCCTTGTCGCCGCAGGCGGCCACGGCGCGTGCGTAGAGCAGGTGGCCTTCGCGCGACCTGTAGTCGGGCTGGCTGGAGATCAGGGCGTCCAGCTCGCGGCGCGCCTCTCCGGCCTGCCCGCTTTCCAGCAGCGCGCGGGCGTGGCGCACGGTGATGTCGGGGTCGTTGCGGTACAGGCCCTGCAGGCATTCGCGGTAGAGCGGCAGCGCCTCGCCGGGCTGGCCCGCCGCCAGCAGCGCGTCGGCCAGGCGCAGGCGATTTTGCACCGTGGAGGAAAGCTCGAAGGCTTCGCGCGCCTGGCGCAGTTCGCGGCCCGGATCGATCTGCTCGCGCAGCGCCCGGAGCGCCCGCCGTCCACCGCGGCTGTCGCGCACCGACGGCAGCCAGACCGCAACGCCGTAGACGATGCTGCCGATCAGCGGGAACAGGAAAAGCACCAGCAGCCAGTACATCTCCTGCCGCGTGCGGATCGCGTGGATCGCGAAAAGGATCGCGATGATGATGTGCAGACTGATGCCGAGGATGTGCATGGGAGAACGGGATTCGGGATTCGGGATTCGAAAGAGCGGGGGCGGCGGGGCGAGAGTTGGGGGATACGGGAGCGGTCAGCGCTTTTGGCTTCTACCAATCACCAATCACGAATTCCGAATCCCGGCTCTCAAAGCACCAACCCCTCCCGCGCCGCGATGGTGTGGACGTCCTTGTCGCCGCGGCCGGAGAGGTTGCAGAGCACCAGGCCGTCCCTGGGCAGCTCGCGGGCGAGCTTGATGGCCTGGGCCACGGCGTGGCTGGATTCGAGCGCGGGCAGGATGCCTTCGGTGCGGCACAGGAGGTGGAAGGCTTCGAGCGCTTCCTCGTCGGTGACGCCGACGTATTCGGCCCGGCCCGTGTCTTTCAGAAAGCTGTGCTCGGGGCCGACGCCGGGGTAGTCCAGGCCGGCGGAAATCGAATGGGTCTCGGTGATCTGGCCATCATCGTCGCACAGCAGATAGGTGCGGTTGCCGTGCAGCACGCCCGGCCGGCCGGCGGCGAGCGAAGCGGCGTGGCGGCCGGTTTCGATGCCTTCGCCGGCCGCTTCCGCGCCGACGATGCGTACCGCGTGATCGTTGAGGAAGGCGTGGAACAGGCCGATGGCGTTGCTGCCCCCGCCGACGCAGGCGGTGATCGCATCCGGCAGGCGGCCGTACTGCGCCAGCATTTGCGCGCGCGCCTCGCGCCCGACCACGGCGTTGAAGTCGCGCACCATCATCGGGTACGGGTGCGGGCCGGCCACGGTGCCGATGATGTAGAAGGTGTCGGCGACGTTGGTCACCCAGTCGCGCATGGCCTCGTTGAGTGCATCCTTGAGCGTCTTCGAGCCGGAGGTGACCGGCACCACCTTCGCGCCCAGCAGGTTCATGCGGTAGACGTTGATCTTCTGGCGCTCGATGTCGGTGGCGCCCATGTAGACCACGCATTCCAGCCCCAGGCGCGCCGCCACGGTGGCGCTGGCTACGCCGTGCTGGCCGGCGCCCGTTTCCGCGATGATGCGGGTCTTGCCCATGCGCTGGGCCAGCATGGCCTGGCCCACGGTGTTGTTGATCTTGTGCGCGCCGGTGTGGTTCAGGTCCTCGCGCTTGAGCACGATGCGCGCGCCACCCACCTTCTCGCTCAGGCGCCGGGCGTGATAGATCGGGCTGGGCCGGCCGACGTAGTCGCGCAGATCCGCGTCCAGCTCGGCGAGGAACTCGGGATCCTCGCGGTAGCGCAGCCAGGCTTCCGTGAGTTCGGCCAGCGGCTGCATCAGGGTCTCGGCCACGAAGCGGCCGCCGAAGCGGCCGAAGTGGCCGCGGGCGTCGGGATAGGCGGTGAAGTCGGGAAAGTTCATGGAGGGCTTCGAGCGGGGATCGTGCGGCACGCAGTCTACTTCACGCATGATGCGTGGATAAGGAATAAAATCCTGCAAATAGGTCAGGTTTTCTCACATGACAAATCGCCCGCTTCCGCCCCTCAACGCCCTGCGCGCCTTCGAGGCCATGGTGCGCCTGGGCAGCGCGGTGCGCGCGGCGGAGGAGCTGCACGTCACCCACGGCGCGATCAGCCGGCACCTGCGTACGCTGGAGGAAAGCCTCGGCTGCGCGCTGCTGCGGCGCGAGGGGCGCGGCCTGGTTCCCACCGCCGCCGGCCAGCGCCTGGCCGAAGCGTCCGGCGATGCCTTTTCCCTGCTGCGCGATGCCAGTGCACGGCTGCGGCAGGACGGCGCGCACGCAGCGCTGGTGCTGGGCTGTTCGGCCAGTGTGCTGGCACGCTGGATGATCCCGCGGCTTTCGCGGCTGGAAGCCGATCTTCCCGCCCTGCGCCTGCACCTTTCCCCGCAGGAGACCGCGCCCGACGCCGCGCTCTCGGGCCTGGACGCCGCCCTGCTTCTTGCCTCCCCGCCCTGGCCCGCTTCGTGGGGCGTGCACCGCCTCGCCCCGGAACGCATCGGCCCGGTGCTTTCCCCGCAGCATCCCGGCGCCGCATGGCTGGTCGATGCGCCGGTTGCGGCATTGCGCGAAATTCCCCTCCTGCATACCGCCTCGCGTCCGCAAGCCTGGGCGGACTGGGCGCAGGGCGCGGGCCTCGATCCCGAAACCCTGTGCATGGGCCAGGGTTTCGCGCACCTCTACTACCTGCTCGAAGCCGCCGCAGCGGGACTGGGCATCGCCATCGCACCCGAGCCTCTGGTGCGCGACGACCTCGCCGCCGGTCGCCTGATCGCGCCCTGGGGGTTCGTCGAAACCGACGCGCAGTGGGTGCTGTGTCACCGCCGCGGACGGGAGGATCCGCGCGTGGAGGCGCTGGCCGGATGGCTGCGCGGTGCGCTTGCGGAGACCACGCGTTCGTAGGGCGCGCTCTTTTCGTAGAAACCGGCGCGCGGTGCGCGCGGAGACTTCCTCGCCCCCGCGCTCCATTCACGCCGCGGCGGTCACGGCTCGAAGCCGTCGATGAAGAGCCAAGGGCGCGTCTGGTTCTCGTAGGGGCCGGGGTCCACCGCGCCGAAGCGGACCCGCGGCTGTGCGTCGAGATCGCTGCCGCCCAGCGGGTAGTAGGGCAGCGGCGCCAGGCCCCGGTCGATGAGCGGCGAAGCATCGCGCAGGCGGAAGTTGCCGTTGACGGGATCGACGAACATCGGATCGCCCGTGAACGCATGGGTGGCGGCCAGCGGCAGATTGCCGCTGAGGGTGGGGATGAGGCTGTAGTCGGCGGCGGCGCTGCCGTTGCCCAGACCGATCACGGCCATGCCTTCGATGTTGAGATCGGATAGCGCGTTGTCGTGGAACAGGCTGTTGAGTACGGCCAGATGCACGCCCGCCGGCAGCCCCACGCCGATGCCGCAGCCGCGCGTGCCGTCGCCGGCGCAGCGTCCGCGCGCAAACGTGCTGTTGGCGATGATGATGGCCGGCGACACGCTCGCCGCTGTCGCCACCACGTTGATCGCCGCGTGGCCGAACGCCGATGCGCTGGCGTCGTTGTTGTCGAACAGGCTGTTGGCGACGCGCACGAAGCCGTTCTTGGCGTACAGCTCGGCACCGCCGCCGAAGTAACCGTCGCTGTTGGCGACGATGACGCGGTCGAGCCACAGCTCGGTATAGCCATCGGAGTACGAGTTCATCTGGATACCGCCGCCGCGCTGGTACGTCGCCGAGTCGCCGTAGCCGTTCGCGATCGTCAGGTTCATCACGCCCAGGCGCGCCGCCTGCGTCGTGCCCGCAGGCGGCATCAGGATGATCTGCAGTACGCGGCTCTGGCCGGCGCCGTCGAGAACCGTGCGCGATGCGTCCATGCGCATCTGCGCGCAATCGTTGCCGTCGACCGTGTACCAGCCACCCGTGATCCACATCCAGCCCGTGGTCTGTGCGTTGTAGGTGAAGGTGCTGGCAAAAGTGGTGTAAATGCCTTCGCGCACCCGGATTTCATCGTCCCCGGGCGAAGCTGCGGCGGCGGTGAGCGCCTGTTGAAGCTCGGTGTGGTTGCGCACGCACCACGTCGCGGCATGGCCTGCGGGTGCCTCCGCCAGCAGGAGCAGTGCCAGCAGCAGGAAAAGGATCGGCCTGGGCATCGTCATCTCCGCATCGTGGTGTAGGGAGACAGTACGCAATACCGGGCCCGAAACACTCATTTTCCAGGAGCAAGGGCGATCAGGGCGATGGCCAGGATGGCCAGGGCGATGCCGAGGCGGTTCCAGCGGCTGGTGGGCTCGCCGAACAGCGCGACGCCGGCGAGGGTGCCGAGCACCACCACGCCGATGTTCATGCTGGCGAAGACCACGGCGGGGCTGTCGGGCAGGGCGCGATGGGCGCGCACGTAGCAGACGATGTTGCCGAAGTTGAGCGCGCCCAGGGCGAGGCCGGCGACGAGGTTCTTCCAGCGCAGCGGCGCACGGCCGCGCGCGTGCCGCACGACCTGCAATGCCAGCATGCCGAGGAAGGCGAACGTGAAGGCGACCAGCAGCGAGGCGGCGAACGGCGTGCCGGCACGTGCGATCAGCTTGAGCACCACGTCCACGAGGGCAAAGCCGACCCAGACCGTCAAGAGCGGAAGCCAGGCGGCGTCGCCGCGCGCGGCCTGCGGGTCGGGTCGCGCGACGATGGCCGCCACCGCGATCAGCCCCAGGGCCAGCCCGGCGAGCTTCTGCACGCCGGCGCTTTCGCCGAGGAAGGTGAAGGCGGCGAGGAGCGAGAGCAGCAGGGACAGGCGCTGGGCGGCATCGGTGCGCACGATGCCGGCGCGCCGCACCGAGGCCGCCAGCACGAGGAACAGGCTGGGCAGCACGATGGCCAGCAGCAGCAGGGCCGCCCAGGGCGTGTCCGGCGCGCGCAGCGCGTCGAACGGCGGATCGAGCAGCAGCAGGCTCAGCGCGCCGGCCGAGAGGTAGTTCCAGGTGATCGCCTGCGCCGCGTCGATGCCGCGCCGCGGCATCCACTTGAGGACGATGGACACCAGTACGCTGAACGCCGCCGCCGCGGCGACGAAGGCCAGGCCCATCACCGGCTCCGCGAAGCGTCGGCCGCGCCGCGCTGCTCCAGCGCCAGCATCAGCCAGGCGCGCGCCTTGTGCCAGTCGCGCGTCACGGTGCGCAGGTGCACGCCCATGAGGTCGGCGGTTTCCTGCGGGGTGTAGCCGGCGAACCAGCGGTACAGCACCACCTGCGCCAGGCGCGGGTGCTGGCGCTCCAGCTCGTCCAGCACCGAATCGATTTCCAGCAGCCGCGCAAGTTCCGCGGCGTCCTCGTGCGGGCGTTCGTCGAGATCGCGCTTGACTTCGCGCAGGCGCATGGCTTCGGCCAGGCGCGAGCGCGCGTGGTCGATCAGGATCTGGCGCATGGCGCGCGCCACCAGGGCGAAGAAGTGCGCGCGCCCTTCCAGCCCGGGGAAATCGGCGCGGCGCAGCTTGAGGTAGGCCTCGTGCACCAGCGCGGTGGTGGAAAGGGTTTCGCCCGGCTCCATCTGCCGGCGCTGCGCGCGCGCCAGACGCCGCAGGTCCTGATGCACCAGCGGCATCAGCACGTCGAGCGGATTGGCCTCGCCCGCCGCCGCCAGGATGCGGGTGATCTGCGCCAGTGCGTCGTCGTTTTCCTGCGTCGGCACGCGGTGGGGCTCCCTCGCGGCTTCCGGATTCGCGCCGCAGCCGCGCATTGTGCCGGAACGCGGTTCAGCGCGGTGCATCGGCTGGCAGCGACCAGCCGAACAGCGCAAGCGCGCGGGCGAAGTCTGCATCGGGCGGAGCCTGCACGCGCAGGGCCGTGCCGTGGACGGGATGCATGAAATCCAGCGCGTGTGCGTGCAGCAGCATGCGGTGGATGCCGCGCATGCGGAAAACCAGGTTGCGCCGGCCGTCGCCGTGGCTGGTGTCGCCGATCAGGTGGTGGTCGATGTGTTTGAGATGGCGGCGAATCTGGCGGAAGCGCCCGGTCTGCGGCCGGCACGCCAGCAGCGCGAAGCGCGAGGTGGGAAAGCCCGCCGCCGGCTCGTCCAGCTCGCCGCGCGCCAGCACTTCCACCCGAGTCAGCGCGGGCTTTTTCTCCGGCTTGCCCGGGCCGCCGTCGAGCGGGTGGTCGATATCGAATTCGGGTCGCTCCGGCCAGCCGCGGCACACGGCAAGGTAGGTCTTTTCCACCTCGCGCGACATGAACTGGCGGCCGAGCGCGCCGGCCACCTCCCGCTCGAAGGCCAGCAGCAGGCAGCCGCTGGTGGCGCGGTCGAGGCGATGGACGAGGTGGATCGGTCGTTCGAACTGCCGGCGCAGGCGATCTGCGGCGAAGTCGCTTTCCCCGCGCGCCAGCGCGCTGTCGTGCACCATCAGCCCGGCCGGCTTGTTCACCACGGCGAGCGCATCGTCGCGATGCAGCACTTCCAGCGCTGGCGCATCCCCGCTCATGCGCGCGCTGCCGTCAGCGGCAGCGCGTGGCCGGCCTTGACCACGCGCAGCACCAGGCTGGAGTTCACGTCGGCCACCAGCCCGGCGACCAGCAGGCGATCGAGCAGGAAGCGCGAAAAATGTTCGAGGTCGGCCACGGCGACGTGCAGCAGGTAGTCCATGTCGCCGGTCAGCGCGTGGCAGGAAACCACTTCATCCCACTCCTGCACCAGCCGCGCGAACTGCTCCACGCGCTCGCGGTCGCGGTGTTCGAGCTGGAGCCGCACGAAGGCCTGCAGGCCCAGTCCGATGCGCACCGGATCCAGCCGCGCGCCGAAACCGGCGATCACGCCCTCGCGCTCCAGCCGCTGCACCCGCCGCAGGCAGGCCGAGGGCGACAGGTTCACCCGCTCGGCCAGCTCGGCGTTGGTGAGACGGCCTTCGCTCTGGAGCCAGGCCAGCAGGGTGAGATCGATGCGGTCGAGCGCTGGGATGGATCGGTTCATTGTTTCATGAAATGAGCATTTTTCGCACGATCATTGCAATTTGACCCCAGTACGGCGCAACAAAGCAACCTTGTTGCGCGCAATGACCGCTACATTGAAGGCTTGCGTGCCAACGGAGCCAACCATGATTCCACAGCGCCTCGAGCATCAGGCCACCGACAAGGGCTATGTGCCGATTTACGCCACCGGCGTGGTGGAGCAGCCCTGGCACGACTACAGCGACACCGACCACGCGGTCTGGAGCGAGCTGTACGCGCGCCAGCGCGAAGTGCTGCGCGGTCGCGCCTGCGAGCAGTTCCTCGCCGCCATGGCGGCGCTGCAAATGGACGAGACGCGCATCCCGCGCTTTTCCGACCTCGACATCCCGCTGCGCCGCAGCACCGGCTGGCGGCTGGTGGCGGTGGAAGGCCTGCTGCCCGAGGCCGATTTCTTCGGCCACCTCGCCGCACGCGAGTTTCCCGTGACCTGGTGGATCCGCACGCCCGAGCAGATGGACTATCTGGCCGAACCCGATCTTTTCCACGACCTGTTCGGCCACGTGCCGCTGCTGATGGATCCGGTGTTCGCCGACTACATGTGCGCTTACGGCCAGGGCGGCCTCAAGGCCATGCACCTGGGCCCGGACGCGCTGACGCAGCTGGCGCGGCTGTACTGGTACACGGTGGAGTTCGGGCTGATCCGCAGCGCCGAGGGCCTGCGCATCTACGGTTCGGGCATCCTCAGCAGCGCCGGGGAGAGCCGCTACTCGCTCCAGTCCGACGTGCCCAACCGCATCGGCTTCGACCGCGACCGCATCATGCGGACCCGCTACCGCATCGACAGCTTCCAGCGCGGCTATTTCGTGATCGACAGCTTCGACCAGCTGTTCGAGGCCACCCGCCCCGACTTCACTCCGATCTACGCCCGCCTCGCCGGCCTTGCGCCGCATGCGGCCGGCGAGATCGTGCCCGGCGATGCGGTCATCACCCGCGGCACCTGCGAAGGCTGGGACGACACCCCGGACGCGTGACGCCCGGGGCGGATGGCGCGTGCGCGCAGGATCGCGACGCCGTGTCCCCGGCGCCGCGGTCCCGTGGTTTCAAGGCCAGACGGCCTACGCCGCAGCCTTCTTCCTGTCCTCGCAGAACTGCGCCTCTTCCGTGGAGCCGGTCAGCGCGGTGACGCTGGACGCACCGCCCTGGATCACCGTGGTGACATCGTCGAAGTAGCCCACGCCGACTTCCTGCTGGTGGGAAACGAAGGTGTAGCCCTGCGCGCGCGCGGCGAACTCCGGCTCCTGCACCTGTTCGACGTAGTGGCGCATGCCCTCGCCGCGTGCATAGTCGTAGGCGAACTTGAAGCTGTTGAACCAGTTGATGTGGATGCCGGCCAGGGTGATGAACTGGAACTTGTAGCCCAGCGCCGAAAGCTCCTCCTGGAAGCGCGCGATGGTGGCGTCGTCGAGGTTCTTCTTCCAGTTGAAGCTGGGCGAGCAGTTGTAGGCGAGCAGCTTGCCGGGGTTCTTTTCCAGCACGGCCTGCGCGAACTCGCGCGCAAACCCCAGGTCCGGGGTGCCGGTCTCGCACCACACCAGGTCGGCGTAGGGCGCGTAGGCCACGCCGCGGCTGATCGACTGCTCCAGACCGTTCTTCACGCGGTAGAAGCCTTCGGCGGTGCGCTCGCCGGTGACGAAGGGTCGGTCGTTGGCATCGAAGTCCGAGGTGATGAGGTTGGCGGCCTCGGCGTCGGTGCGGGCGAGGATCAGGGTCGGTGCCCCGAGCACGTCGGCGGCCAGGCGCGCGGCGACCAGCTTCTGGATCGCTTCCTGCGTGGGCACCAGCACCTTGCCGCCCATGTGGCCGCACTTCTTGACCGCGGCGAGCTGGTCCTCGAAGTGCACCCCCGCGGCGCCCGCCACGATCATGTTCTTCATCAGTTCGTAGGCATTGAGCACGCCGCCGAAACCGGCCTCGGCATCGGCCACGATCGGCAGGAAATAGTCGATGGCGTCCTTGTCGGCGAGCTTGCCGTCGCAGATCGCCTTCCACTGGATCTCGTCGGCGCGCTGGAAGGTGTTGTTGATCCGCCGCACCATCGTCGGCACCGAGTCGTAGGCGTACAGCGACTGGTCCGGATACATGGTTTCCGAGGTATTGCCGTCGGCGGCAACCTGCCAGCCGGACAGGTACACCGCTTCCAGTCCGGCCTTGGCCTGCTGCATGGCCTGGCCCGCGCTGATCGCACCGAAGGCGTTGACGTAGCCCTTCTTCGAGTGGCCGTTGACCAGCTTCCACAGCCGTTCGGCGCCGCGCCTGGCCAGGGTGTGCTCGGGTTGCAGGCTGCCGCGCAGGCGCACCACGTCGGCGGCGGCGTAGGGGCGCTTGACCAGGCTCCAGCGCGGGTCGTTCTTCCACTGGTTTTCGAGTTCGGTGATCTGTTGCTGGCGGGTGGGCATGATGGTCTCCGGGAATGGGGAACAGGGAATGGAAAATGGAAAACGCGGGAAGGTGGCGGGGTGCGGTCAAGGGTGGGAGGGCGTGTTGCTCGACGATTCCCCATTCCCCATTCCCGATTCCCGCCTACAAACGCTCATACGCCGGCAAGGTGAGGAAATCGGCGAGCTCTTCGGCGTGGGTAAGCTCCGAGAGCAGCGCCATCGCCTCGGGAATCTTCGACTGGCCGGGAAGGCCGGACGCGGGCAGGCGCTGGGGCACGCGCGCCAGAACGATGTCGAACCAGGCAAAGTCGATCGGTGCACCGTCTTCGAAGACCTGCTCGCCCGCGTGCAGCCACTGCCACAGCTGGGTGCGGCTGATCTCGGCGGTGGCGGCGTCCTCCATCAGGTGGTGGATGGGCACGCAGCCCAGGCCGTCGAGCCAGGCGGCGAGGTAGCGCACGCACACGTCGATGTTGGCGGCAAACCCCTCGCGGGTGATGGCCCCGCCGCTGGGTGCGATCAGGGCATCGCGCTCTGCAGCCACGTCCTCGCGCGCCACGTCGAGCTGGTTGGGGCCGGACAGGTGTTCGTCGAACACCGCCTGCGCCACCGGGATCAGCGCCGGGTGCGCGACCCAGGTGCCGTCGTGGCCGTTGCGGGCCTCGCGCTCCTTGTCGGCGCGCACCCGCGCCAGCGCCTTCTCGTTGGCCTGCGCGTCGCCGCTGATCGGAATCTGCGCGGCCATGCCGCCCATCGCGAAGGCGCCGCGGCGGTGGCAGGTGCGGATCAGGAGCTGCGAGTAGGCGCTCAGGAAACCCGAACCCATCGTGACCTGCGAGCGTTCCGGCAGCACGCGGTCGGCGTGACGGCGGAAGGTCTTGATGTAGGAAAAGATGTAGTCCCAGCGCCCGCAGTTGAGCCCCACGATGCGCCCGCGCAGGGCGTGCAGGATCTCGTCCATCTCGAATACCGCCGGCAGGGTCTCGATCAGCACCGTGACCTTCATCGTGCCGATCGCAAGCCCCAGCCGCACTTCCAGGAAGGCCAGCACCTCGTCCCACAGCGCCGCTTCCTCCATCGACTGGAGCTTGGGCAGGTAGAAGTACGGGCCGCGGTCGCGCGCGGCGAGCGCCGCGGCGTTGTGCAGGGCGAACAGGGCGAGGTCGAAGAGGCCGCCCGACACCCGCTGCCCGTCCACCAGCACGTGCTTTTCCGGCAGGTGCCAGCCGCGCGGACGCACCATCAGCACGGTCTGCGCGTCTGGGCGCAGCGCGTAGTGCTTGCCGTTCTCCGCGGTGAAGGTGATGGTGCCGGCCACTGCGTCGCGCAGGTTGATCTGGCCTTCGATCAGGTTGGCCCAGGTCGGGCTGGTGGAATCCTCGAAGTCGGCCATGAACACCCTGGCGCCCGAGTTGAGCGCGTTGATGATCATCTTGCGGTCGACCGGCCCGGTGATCTCCACGCGGCGGTCCTGCAATGCCGCCGGGATCGGCGCCACGCGCCATTCGGATTCGCGGATCGAGCGGGTGTCGGCGCGGAAGTCCGGCAGGCCGCCGGCGTCGAAGCGGCCCTGCCGTTCGCGCCTGGCCGTGAGCAGCGCGCGACGCTGCGGCTCGAAGCGGCGGTGCAGCTCCTGGATCAGCCGCCGGGCCTCCGCGGTGAGCACCGTTTCCTGCCCCGTCGCGGCGGGCGCGTGGATTTCCAGGGCGGCGTGATTGGATGCATCGGCCATGGCGGCCTCCTGAGCGGAAGGGACGGGCTCAAGGTAGGCGCCGGAGATTGACTTTGCCAAGACAAATGTTTCAATGGATTGCATTAACAATTGCAATGCGCAACTGGAGCATTTGCTCGACTCATGGCCAATCCGACCCATCGGTTCTACTACAAAGGCAGCCGGCTCAAGCAGTTGCGCGCGTTCTGCCACGCCGCACGTCTGGGTTCGGTTACGCGCGCGGCCGAGGCGCTGTTCCTCAGCCAGCCGGCGGTGAGCCTGCAGCTGGGCGCGCTGGAGAACGAACTGGGGGTCAAGCTGTTCGACCGCATCGGCCGGCGCCTGAACCTCACCCACGCCGGGGAAGAGCTGTACGAGCTGGCGCGGCCGCTGATGGACGGCCTGGATTCACTGGAAAGCGACTTCCGCGAGCGCCTGCGCGGTCTGTCGGCCGGGGAACTCAACATCGCCGCCGGCAGCTCCACCATCCTCTATTTCCTGCCGCCGCTGGTGGAGGCTTTCCGCGAGGCTTACCCGGAGGTGCAGCTCAAGCTGCACAACGTCACCGGCAAGGACGGGCTGGCGCTGATCCGTTCGGACGAGGTGGACCTGGCGGTCGGCTCGATGCTGGACGTGCCCAACGACCTCGACTACGCGCCGGTACGCAGCTTCGATCCGATGCTGATCACCCCGCCCGAGCATCCGCTGGCGGCACGCCACCCGCTCGCGCTGGAGGATCTTTCTCCCTACGGGCTGATCCTTCCGCCCAGCCGCCTGACCACCTACCGCCTGGTGGACCTGGTGTTCCAGCAGCGCCGCGTGCCCTACACCGTGGCGCTGGAGGTGGGCGGCTGGGAAATCATCAAGCAGTACGTCGCGATGGGGCTGGGCATTTCCATCGTCACCGGCATCTGCATCACCGACGCCGACCACGAGCGCCTCGCGGTGCGCAACCTGCGCGCCTATTTCCCGCCGCGCAGCTACGGGGTGGTGATCCGCAAGGGCAAATACCTTTCTCCGCAGGCGCGCGCCTTCGTGGACCTGGTGAAACCCTCGCTGTTCGGCCGGCGCGACGGATTCGATACCGGACACTCGGAACGCTGAGGCCGCGCCCGGGAAGCCGCGGAACGCGGCGACCGCAGGGCGCTCACCCGCACTTGCTGTAGCCGCAGTTCAGGCAGGTGGCGCAACCGTCCAGCAGCACCAGGGCCTTGGCGCTGCACTTGTGGCACATGGTGGCCGAGGGCGGGAAGCTGGCGCCTTCGCCGGTGACTTCGATGTCTTCGTCGTGGGCGGCGGTGGAAACCGTCGGCGTCAGGGCGCGTTCTTCAGGCTTTTTTTTTGAGCGGTCTTCGAGGGCGCGGCGCTTTTCCGCGATCAGTGCGCGCTGCTCTTCGCTCAGTTCCGGGTCGTGCAGGAGGCCGATGGCCTTGAGGTGGTCCTCGACGATGCCGCCCAGATCGGCCACCAGCGAGGGCATGTAGACGCCGCCACCCTTGAAGTAACCGCCGCGCGGATCGAACACGGCCTTCATCTCCTCGACCAGGAAGGTGACGTCGCCACCCTTGCGGAACACCGCGGACAGGATGCGGGTGAGCGCCACGATCCACTGGAAATGCTCCATCGACTTGGAGTTGATGAAGATCTCGAACGGGCGGCGCTGCTCGTGCTCGGTGCCGGGGTTGAGCACGATGTCGTTGATGGTGACGTACATCGCGTGCTCGACCAGCGGCGGCTTGATCTTGTAGGTGCTGCCGACCAGCACTTCCGGGCGCTTGATGCGCTCGTGCATCTGGATCACGTTGTCCTCCGGCTCGGCGGCGGGCGCGCTGGGCGGCGGCACGGGGAGTTCCCTGGCCTTGTCCTCGGGACGGAGGACGGCGTATCCCTTGATCTTCTGGGTGATCCTGACGGTCATGTAAGGAGGTCTCCGGTCAAACCTGTTGCGTGGATTCATGGGGCGGCAGGGCGCCGCGGAAAAACCGGGCGCACGGGGCGCGTCTGCGCGCACCTCCGTGCCCCCGTGCAGGGCGTTCAGAACTTGCCGTAATAGCCTTCCTTGAGGGCATCGAAGAGGTTGGCGGCGGTGTGCAGCTCGCCGTCGTATTCGATCTCTTCATTGCCCTTCACCTCCACCACCGAGCCGTCTTCCAGCTCGAAGCGATAGGTGGTGTTTTCCAGATCCGCCTCCTTCACCAGCACGCCCTGGAATGCGGCGGGGTTGAAGCGGAAGGTGGTGCAGCCCTTGAGGCCGCGCTGCCAGGCGTAGCGGTAGATGTCCTTGAAGTCCTCGTAGGGATAATCCGTGGGGACGTTGGCGGTCTTGGAGATCGAGGAATCCACCCACTTCTGCGCCGCGGCCTGCACGTCCACGTGTTCCTTCGGGCTGATGTCGTCGGCGGCGATGAAGTAGTCGGGCAGCTTCGCCGCCGCATCCTCGGCGTAAGGCATCGCCTTCGGATTCACCAGCTCGCGGTAGGCCAGCAGCTCGTAGGAATAGACGTCGACCTTTTCCTTGCTCTTCTTGCCTTCGCGGATGACGTTGCGGCTGTAGTGGTGGGCAAAGCTCGGCTCGATGCCGTTGGAGGCATTGTTGGCGAGCGAAAGCGAGATGGTGCCGGTGGGCGCGATCGAACTGTGGTGGGTGAAGCGGCCGCCGGTTTCGGCCAGCGCCTCGACCAGCTCGGGCGCGACTTCGGCCACCTGCTGCATGTAGCGGCTGTATTTGGCGTGCAGCACGCGGCCGGGAATTTCCTGGCCGATCTTCCAGCCGTCGCGCGCCATCTCCGGGCGCTTGCGCAGCATCTCGGCGCTCACCGTGAAGCGCTCGTCCATGATCGGCGCCGGGCCCTTCTCCTTGGCCAGTGCCAGGCCGGTTTCCCAGCCGGCGATCGCCATCTCGCGCGAAACGCGCTCGGTGAACTCGCAGCTCTCGCGGCTGCCGTACTTCATCCGCAGCAGGGTGAGCGTGCTGCCCAGCCCCAGGAAGCCCATGCCGTGGCGGCGCTTGTGGAGGATTTCCTCGCGCTGCTTCTCCAGCGGAAGGCCGTTCACTTCCACCACGTTGTCGAGCATGCGGGTGAACACGCGCACCACTTCCTTGTATTCCTCCCAGTCGAAGGAGGCGCGCTCGGTGAAGGGATGGCGCACGAAGGTGGTGAGGTTGATCGATCCCAGCAGGCAGGCACCGTAGGGCGGCAGGGGCTGCTCGCCGCAGTTGTGCGCGTGCAGGCCGTTGCCGTCGAAGGTGTTGATGCCGGGCACCTGCACGTCGTACACATCCTCGACGCCGTCCTCGCGCAGGCCGGCCACGGTGGCGACGAAGCGCGCGCGATTGAGGCTGCGGCGATAGCCGGCAAGGGCCGAGCGCAGGCGTGCGGCCTTGTCGGCATCGGCGAAACCGACCAGCTCGGCAAAGCGCGCCAGCGACTCGCCCGCGATGACCAGATCGTGCTGGGCGCGGATGGCACAAGCGCGCTCGCCGCCGCGCCCGTCGGGCAGGGTCGCGGAGCCTTCCTCGCGGCGGTTGCGGTAGATGCGCGAGGGGATGCCCAGGCGCAGCAGCATGCGCTGCACGGCTTCCAGCCTCGCAAGATCGGACTGCGACAGGTGCACCGAGACCCCCTTGGCCTGGCTGCCCTGGACCGATCCGTCAGCATCGAAGAAGCCGCGCAGGAAGCCGCGATATCCGGCACTCGAAGCGCGCTCCAGCGCCGGGGTGATGGCCTTGTCGCCAGGCGCCATGCCCAGGCCGAGCGCCAGATCGCGCAGGGCCGCGGACTTGAGGCGGAATTCGCCGCGCCCGGCCACTTCGCTCCAGCCTGCGAAGTCGGCGCGGTGGGGGAGCGTCTTTGCGCAGCGCAGCGCCTCGTCCATCAGCGCGCGCGCGCCGCAGGAGGCTTCGCCGTTGGCGACCGCGGCCCGCGGCCATGCGGAAAGCACGGCGGATTCGTTCTTGAGGACGCCATCGCCCACCAGCAGGCCCAGCAGATAGCCTTCCTCGGCGCTCAGCGCGCCGCTCCATTCGGCGTTGTCGCGGTGGTCGTTGAGCAGCACGCGGTCGCCGGGCTTGAGGCGCTGGGCCTCGCACCATTCGGTGTCCACGCTCCAGCGCGTGAGGCGGGTGACGCGGCGCACGCGATGGTCGTGCGTCAGGCGCAGGCGATGGCCTTCCTCGGTTTCCAGCGCCAGTACGGCGTTGGTGGCGGTGCGGAAGAAGCCATCGACACCCGTGGCGTGGTCGCAGCCGTCCACGCGCGCAAGGAAGGCGGTGCCGAGAAGGTCGGCCACCTGGCGCGGGCCTTCCGCGGTCTGCACCCAGGTGTCGGAGGTGACGCAGGGATTGGTGGCGCGGATGTTCTCGCACCACCAGTTGTTGTTCATCTCGTTGACGCGGTCGATCAGGATGAAGCCCGGCTCGGCGTAATCGTAGGTGGACACCATGATCATGTCCCACAGGTGCCGGGCCTTGATGTGGCCGTAGACCCGGCAGGCCACGCGGCCATCTTCGCGCGAGATGTAGTTCTTCTGCACCGGCCACTCGCGCCAGAGCACCTGGGCGGTGTCGGACAGGTCCACGTCGCCCTTTTCCTTGGCGTTGAGCGGGAACACCAGCGGCCAGTCGCCGTCGCGTTCGACCGCCTGCATGAAGCCGTCGGTGATGAGCAGGGAAAGGTTGAACTGGCGCAGCCGCCCGTCCTCGCGCTTGGCGCGGATGAAGTCCTTCACGTCGGGATGGGACACGTCGAAGGTGCCCATCTGCGCGCCGCGCCGCCCGCCGGCGGAGGACACGGTGAAACACATCTTGTCGTAGATGTCCATGAAGGACATCGGGCCGGAGGTGTAGGAGCCGGCGCCGGCGACGAAGGCGCCCTTGGGGCGCAGGGTGGAAAACTCGTAGCCGATGCCGCAGCCGGCCTTGAGGGTGAGCCCGGCCTCGTGGACCTTCTCCAGGATGCCGTCCATCGAATCCTCGATGGTGCCCGAGACGGTGCAGTTGATCGTGCTGGTGGCCGGCTTGTGTTCCTGTGCGCCGGCATTGGAAGTGATGCGTCCGGCCGGGATCGCGCCGCGGCGCAGCGCCCACAGGAAACGCTCGGACCAGTATTTCTGCAGCTCCGCGCTGGGTTCGGCCTCGGCCAGCGCCTTGGCCACGCGCCGGTAGGTGCCGTCGATATCGGCATCCAGCGCCACGCCCTGCTTGGTCTTGAGGCGGTATTTCTTGTCCCAGATATCGACCGATGCCGGCTGCATCGGGATGTCCTGCCTTGTGTCCGTAACCACTGCCTCCAGCCTCGCGGTGCTCATGCCCGTCCGTTCTCCCATCCGGTGTATTGCTCTCGTTGCCGTCGCCGCTGCGGCGACCCACCCGCCGGGCGCCGAGCGCAGCCCGGCGAATCCCGGCCAGCCCTCACCCTGTTCCCGACGCACCGCCCCCTGCGGTTTCCTTCCAAGAAGCAGTGCGATGCAGCCACAAGTTCTTGGGTCCATCCTGCCGATCCAACCACAATATCTTGTGGATCGACTGGCGAACCATAGCCCCCGTTCCGCGCCCAAGTCAATGTGAACTTTTGTGCAGCGGACCTTGCATTCCGTCGCGTTCCCGCCCCTCCGCAGGGCAGGCCGCGGCCGGGACGGAATTCCCGCATCGGGGCGTGAGTCTTGGTGAGTGAATTATTTGTGCGCTGCGTCGAAAATTCGCGATTGGCGCGGCCACTGGCATCTGGATCCGTCCGCCGCCGCCCCTTCCTTTCCGCACCGTACCCGCGCCTCGCGCGGGTACGGCGACCATCACGCGATCCAGCACCGACGACATGGACATCCAGGAAACCATCCAACGCCTGCGCGCGGCCAAGCGCGCCCACCTGGCCTGGGTTGGCCGCGCCGGCCTGCTGGTGCAGGGCATCGCCGTCTCCCGGGAAGAGATCCCGGTGCTGCACACCGACTGTCCGTTCGGCCGCTGGTATCACGGCGACGGGCAGGCGCTCGCGCCGCTGCCGGCCTTTCGCGCGATCAACGCGCCGCATCAGGCGCTGCACGAGGCCTATGCCGCCATCTTCAAACTCCTGTTCCAGGAGCAGAACGTCTCGCTGTTCCAGCGCCTGCTCGGAAAACCGCGCCGCGCCCAGGCCGAAGCGCAGGCCGGGGTGGATGCGCAGATGAGGCGGCTCGAAGCCGCCTCCCGCGAGGTGGTCTCCCTGCTCGAACTGCTGGAGCAGGCGCTGCAGGAACATTTCCGGCGCACGGCCGCGATGACGTGAGGCGCCTGCGGGCGACCCCGCACCGCTCCTGTACCATGCGCGGTCCGCCCCGCGCCTGAGCCACGATGAGTTCTCCCCGCGCCCCGAAGGACGCCGCGCCCGAACACACGCCCCTGATGAAGCAGTTCTTCGCCGCCAAGGCGGAGCACCCGGACGTGCTGCTGTTCTTCCGCATGGGGGACTTCTACGAGATGTTCTACGACGACGCGCGCAAGGCGGCGCGCCTGCTCGACATCACCCTGACCCAGCGCGGGCAGTCGGGCGGCGCGCCGATTCCTATGGCGGGCGTGCCGGCGCATTCGCATGAAGGCTACCTCGCGCGGCTGGTGGCGCTGGGCGAATCGGTAGCGATCTGCGAGCAGATCGGCGACCCGGCGCTGGCGAAAGGGCTGGTGGAACGGCGCGTGGTGCGCATCGTCACGCCCGGCACCGTCACCGACGAAGCCCTGCTCGACGAACGCCGCGACACCCTGCTGATGGCGATCGCGCCCGGGCGCGAGGGCTTCGGCCTGGCCTGGGCCGACCTTGCCGGCGGGCGCTTCCTGGTCAACGAGGTGGAAACCGAGGACGCGCTCGCGGCCGAGCTGGCGCGGCTGGAACCGGCCGAGCTGCTCCTGCCCGACCAGGACGGGCTGCCCGGCTTTCTTGCGGCGCAGGCCGGCGTGCGGCGGCGCGCGCCCTGGCTGTTCGACGCCGAAGCCGCGCGCCGCGCGCTGACGCGTTTTTTCCGGACACACGACCTCGCAGGCTTCGGGCTGGAATCGCGCCCGCGCGCCACCGCCGCGGCCGGAGCGCTCCTGGCCTACGTCGAGGAAACCCAGAAGCAGCGCCTGCCGCACCTGTCGTCGATCGCCTTCGAGGCGGCCGACGAGGGCATCGCCATGAACGCCGCCACGCGCCGCCATCTGGAGCTGGATTCGCGCGTCGACGGCAACCTGCGCCACACCCTGCTGGGCGTGATCGACACCAGCATCACGCCGATGGGCGGGCGCCTGCTGCGGCGCTGGCTGCACCGCCCGTTGCGCGCGCAGGCCACGCTGCGCGAACGCCACCACGCGGTGGAAACCCTGCTGGAAAGCCGCGCCTTCGAGCCCCTGCGCGAACGCTTCCGCGCGCTCGGCGACCTGGAGCGCATCCTCGCCCGCGTGGCCCTGCGCTCGGCCCGCCCGCGCGACCTTTCCACCCTGCGCGACGGCCTGACCGCGCTGCCGGAACTCCGCGCCGGGCTTTCGCCGCTGGATTCCCCGCGCCTTGGCGCGCTCGCCGCGGCGCTGGGCGAACACGACGACAGCGCCGGACTCCTCGCGCGCGCCGTGACGGCCCAGCCGCCGCTCCTGCTGCGCGACGGCGGCGTCATCGCCGACGGCTTCGATGCCGAACTCGACGAGCTGCGCCGCCTGTCCACCAACGCCGACCAGTTCCTCCTCGATCTGGAAGCCCGCGAGCGCGAAGCCAGCGGCATCGCCACCCTCAAGGTCGGCTACAACCGCGTGCACGGCTACTTCATCGAGATCAGCAAGGGCCAGGCCGACAAGGCGCCGGTCCACTACACCCGGCGCCAGACCCTCACCGGCGCCGAGCGCTACATCACCGAGGAGCTCAAGGCCTTCGAGGACAAGGTGCTGGGCACACGCGAGCGGGCCTTGGCGCGCGAGAAGGCGCTGTACGAGGAACTGCTCGACGCGCTCAATACCGAACTGGAGCCCCTCAAGCGCTGCGCCGCGGCGCTGTCGGAACTCGACGCGCTGTGCGCGTTTTCCGAACGCGCGCTGGCGCTGGACTGGAGCCGACCGGTGCTGGTCGAAAGCCCCGGCATCCGCATCGAACGCGGCCGCCATCCGGTGGTGGAGGCGGTGCGCGAGGAACCCTTCGAACCCAACGACCTCGCGCTCTCGCCTGAGCGCCGGATGCTGGTCATCACCGGCCCCAACATGGGCGGCAAGAGCACCTACATGCGCCAGAACGCGCTGATCGTGCTGCTCGCCCACATCGGCAGCTTCGTGCCCGCCGCCGAAGCGGTGATCGGGCCGATCGACCGCATCCTCACCCGCATCGGCGCCGGCGACGACCTGGCGCGCGGCCAGTCCACCTTCATGGTGGAGATGAGCGAAACCAGCTACATCCTGCACCACGCAACGGATCGCTCGCTGGTGCTGATGGACGAGATCGGTCGCGGCACCTCGACCTACGACGGCCTCGCCCTGGCTGAAGCCTGCGCCCGCCACCTCGCCCAGCACAACCGCGCCTTCACCCTTTTCGCGACCCACTATTTCGAACTGACCGCACTCGCCAACGAGCCGGGCGCGGGCATCGCCAACGTGCACCTCGATGCGGTCGATCACCGCGACTCGCAGGGCAACGAGCGCCTCGTCTTCATGCACGCGGTGCGCGAAGGCCCGGCCAACCGCAGCTTCGGCCTGCAGGTGGCCGCGCTCGCCGGCCTGCCGCGCCCGGTGATCGCGCAGGCCCGCACCCTGCTGGAACGGCTCGAATCGGGCATGACCGCCAGCCTCGACGCCACGCCCCCGCGCGCTGCGGCGCAAGCCGATGCCACGTCCCAGCTCAGCCTCTTCGCCCCGCCCGCGCCCTCGCCGGCGGAAGAAACCCTGCGCGCCCTCGACCCGGACGGACTGAGCCCGCGCGAGGCCCTGGATGCGCTGTACCGGCTGCGCAGGATGCTGTAGCCGCACCGCGCGATGGCGGAAACGCCCCACGAAGCCCGCGCAGGGCGGAACCCGCGCAGCGGTTTCCGCCGTGGCGCACGCGGCATCGGACCGATGGTGCTGGGTTGCTTCACCGCGACGGCTGGCGATGGCGGGATCGCCTTCGGCGGTTCGCCCTACATAGCCCGGGTAGGGCGGAACCCGCGCAGCGGTTTCCGCCGTGGCATCAGCCGTGCCTACTCGCCCACCGGAACGGCCAACTCCGGCTCGGCCGCCCAATCCTCTGAAAGCCAACCGCGTGCGACATACGCGGAGAAACTCGAATGCGGCCAATCCGCCGCACGCTTCGCCCAGCCGTGCTTTACCGGGTTGTAGTGCACGTAGGCAACATGGGCCGCCAGGTCGTCTTCATCGCGGATGCGGTGTTCCCAGAAGCGCCGCTGCCAGATGCCGCGCTCACCGCGCGCGGCCCGCACCGCCGAACGCGCTTCGCCCAGCGATTGCCGGTGCGAGAAGTCGGTCTTGATGCGTCGCCATCGGGTCGCAAAATCGGTGTCGTCCTCCGGCAAACGCCAGATCCAGTGCATGTGCTCAGGCAAGACCACCCAAGCAATGACGGTGAACGCCCGCGCCACCCGCTCCCGCCTGAAGCAGTCGCGCAAGGTGTCGATTTCCCGCACCAGCAGGTCATTGCCGGCCCGATGCAGCAGGTTGACGGTAAAGAACCAGGTCGCACCCGGCGTCCACAGGCGGCGGTAGTTCGGCATGTGGCCATCATGGCACGCCGCTTCACCATCGACACCCGGCCAATGGCGGAATCGCCTCCGGCGGTTCCGCCCTACGAAAGCCAACCCGCATGGGCGGAACCCGGGTAGGGCGGAACCCGCGCAGCGGATTCCGCCGTGGGCAATCGGGGCGTTGGACGATGGTGCCCGGTCGCTTCACCGCGGCGGTGTGTGATGGCGGAATCGCCTTCGGCGGTTCCGCCCTACGAAAGCCAACCCGCATGGGCGGAACCCGGGTAGGGCGGAACCTGCGCAGCGGTTTCCGCCGCGGTCGCTCGTGGCGTTGGACGATGGCGCCCGGCGGTTTCACCGCGACGGCTTGTGATGGCGGAATCGCCTTCGGCGGTTCCGCCCTGCGAAGCCCGCGTAGGGCGGAACCCGCGCAGCGGTTTCCGCCGTGTGTCTGGCGTCGCCATCGCAACATCGCCGCGGTCCGGCTACTCTCCGACACGGACTGCCGAACCAAGCCGATGCCATGGCCGACACCTCGATCCAAACCCTGCGCCGCGCCATTCTCGACCTCCTGCCGCCCGACGGCGCCAGCAGCGGAAACCTTGCCCTGCGCGAGCGGCTGTCGCAGCACCTGGGCACCATCGTGACCGAAGCCGACTACTTCACCGCGCGCGATGCGCTCGTGGCCGAAGGCCGGGTTGCCACCGGGCGCGGACGCGGGGGCTCGGTGCGCCGCGTGGTCGAGGAAGCGGCGTCGCCTGAAGCCCTGGTTCTCGCCTCTCCGGAAAAACCGCCCGGTGCCGATGAACCCGCGCCACACCGGCCGGCGCGCACCGAGGCGGCACCCAGGCAAACCAACGAAACGGCGCAGGTGATCGCCTATCGCCACGACCAGAAGCGCAAGAACAACCCCGACGTGGGCGTGGTGACGCCGGAAACCGATCCCGAGCAGCCGCGCACCACCTGGGCCTGGGATCCGCACATCGACCCGGCGCTGCAGTTCGACGTGGGCCGGGCGCAGATCGAGCGCCTGATCGACGATGCGCTGGCCAGCGGCGACGAATCGGTGATGCGCCAGGCGCTGGAAGAACTCAAGCGCCTGTCCGAGCCCTACCTCAACTGGGCCGGCAAGGCCGAGCGCACCGCTTTCGAGGTCGATACCGTCAGCCTGCACGTACACGAGCGCATCGACCCGGCCAGCCTCCTCGCGGTGGTGAAGAAGCGCCTGAAGAAGGAGAAGGGCGAGCACGGCGGCACCGGCGACCTGTTCCGCGCCTGGTTCGAGGAGCCGCTGCCCTACCGCGAAGCCATCGAGTTCTACCGCCACGACCGCGGCTGGGCCAACCGCCTGGTGGCCGGCGATTCCCTGCTGGTGATGAACAGCCTCTTGCAGAAGGAGGGCATGGCCGGGCAGGTGCAGATGATCTATATCGACCCG
>Ga0116141_10001017_pt1 | contig 23568 bp, 23 predicted proteins | sample AD_UKC097_MetaG_FD_89744 | JGI IMG/M metagenome (GOLD analysis project Ga0116141, IMG submission 89744) | Active sludge microbial communities of municipal wastewater-treating anaerobic digesters from USA - AD_UKC097_MetaG | ecosystem: Engineered > Bioreactor > Anaerobic > Digestate | place: USA...
CCAGCACGAGCCCGCCGTTCTCCACCGGGACTATAAGCGACGGGCCCATCAGGGCCGCCTGAAGATGTGAATGTCCGTTGCCGTCATGCCAGGTCTGCTCATGCCCATATTCGCAGGATGGCGGAATCAGGCGATCCAGCATTTCAGGCAGATCCCGCTCCAAGCCCGGTTCGAATTCAATCGTGCCTATCACCGCCGTGCTGCCCACATTGAACACATTCACAAGACCGGTCCGAATGCCGGATTCTGCCACAGCATCCGCAACCTGTGACGTGATGTCATGTATGTCGCGATGACCGTTTGTCGGGACGGTTATATTTTTCCGGTACACCATGACCTGAAGCCTATGCGGCAACTCCTTTGAGAAACAAGAGCAAAATGAAAAGACCCGCTTCCGCGGGCCTTCAAAATTGGTAGCGGGGGTTGGATTTGAACCAACGACCTTCAGGTTATGAGCCTGACGAGCTACCGGGCTGCTCCACCCCGCAATCAAATATCACGGGAGAACATAATGCACACACGCTGAGATGCAAGCGAAAAAATATTTATTCCTCGGCTATTTCTTCATCAAGATGCGAAGTGCGCGGATCTGCAGACGGATGAAGTCTCTTTCCATGCCGTCCATATCATGTTCCGCGAAGGCGGTTTCCAGCACCGGACTGTTTTCCCCTTGCGAGGTCCTTAAAAGCTCGTTGCGAACAACTTTCCCGTCCAGCCCGCAGCCGGTGAAGAACTCATGCAGCCGCCCGAAAATAGTACGGCACTTGTCTCCGCTGGGAGAGTGATCGCGCCTGGTCTCAAACGCCACCATCAGCGTGGATCCGCAAGCACAGTTCCGCAACAGGTCCACAACGCTCCCACTGGCATAGTCTTCATCAATAAAAAGCCCGCGGCCATCTTCCACGCTTTGGGTCCCCGCGATAAATTCATCCAGATTCGCATAGCTCCTGCCGCAGGAGCATTGCTTGGGAAAAGACTCTTTCGCAATGGTGATCAGGTCCCTCTGAATCGCCGAGATGATCGCCTGACGCTCCTGTCTGTTCAAATTCTTCCCCATAAGAATCCATTTCCCCCAATCGCGCTTCCCTTGCCGGTTCCTCTTCCGCTTCAATCCGGATCTACGAATGCCTTGTAATAACGATATATAAGATTCGTGGCTTTTGCATCCACAAAGGTCCACAGGCTGGTCGACGGGATCTGCGTGGCCAGATTGGTCCAGGATGATCCGTCCATCAGGTTGGTGGTGGCTTGAATCCCGTAAAAGACATTCGGCGACGTGCTGACTTTGATTACAAACCCCGTGTTGGAATGATAAGAAGTTTCAGTAAATTCCGGTATGGCGGCCGGGGCCTTGTGCCAGGCGAGACCGTATTCCGCTTCGGCATCCGATGTGACTTTCAGGGCGTAGCGGCCGGGCGGAAGGGCTCCCTGAAAAATGTGCTCCACATTGTCCACCTGGCTGGTGCTCATATCCACCAGATCATTCGTGGCGAATCCGTCTGCCTCGTACAAATAAAGGTTGAGATTGGCTAAAAATGCCTGCGGGTTGAATCCGCCGCCGGGGGGATCGGAGATCTTTCGATGCCACGTCAGCACGACAGAAAACCGCGAGGGGGCATGGCTGTCCGGCGAGTCAAAGAAATACCAGTTGGTTCCCGCAGCGGGAAGTTCGCTGTAATCCCATCCTATATGATTCACCAGCGAGGTGGCACTGGCGTTCTGTTCTCCGTTGGTGAGAATATGCCAGCTGTTGTAAATGTTGATCTCTCCCGCTCCATAGTGTTCATCCAGCGGGCGAGAAGCAGTTCGATTCCAGTTCGTCCCGAATTCGGTCTTGGTCGCGCCGGCCAGCAGAAGAGCCTTGATGGTTTGCGGCATGGTCGCACTGGTCAAGGCATGCTTGTCTGCCGTTTCCATCAGGAGCGCGGCGCAGCTGCCAACCGCCGGTGTGGCATAGCTGGTGAATGTGAACGGGGCCACAATATCCGGTTTCACCCGCCCGGCCTCATCGAACAGCGTGGGGCCCGCGCTGTGACTGCCATCTGTCCTCCCGACAACGATTCCGTTATAGGTATGTCCCAGAAGGCCGGGGATCGCATCATTGGTGTTGTTGAGTCCCGCCACACAGGTGAAACCATCCCGGTCAATGGCGTAATCCAGGCGCCGGACATAGTTGGAGGCACTGCCGGAATTTCCGATCCAGCTGTGATTTTGAATCCGGTTGGTCTCTACTGCCGGGCCGCCGCCATCCCCCCCGGAAAGGAACCCGGCATCTCGCCAGTCCTCCTCCCAGTAGCAGTCCACATGATTGATGTTCGGCGAAATGCTGCTGCTGCGCCCGTAGAAATATTTCCCGACCATTGTGGCATGCAGGGAGGAGCCTGTTGCCATAGCCGTCTTGTCGACGAAAGTTTTTCCCGAAAATTCATTGGTGTAGATGTCCGGATAGTAATTGCCCAGGTAAGATCCCTCAATCTGTGAAACCGTGATATTCGTCCCGGTGGGTTTTGAGGCGCCCAGCTCAGCAAACAGGGAAACGGCGCCAATATCATGGGTCCAGGCCGCTTTGACTTTTGCCGTGCCCGTAAACAGCGCCAGAATCAGCGCCATCGTCATTCGAGTGCACAACTGCTTCATATTTCCTCTATATCCTTAATTATGATCCCGATATCACGGCAGTTCAAGGCCGGAAGAGGATTATTGCATGAGTGGGATATTTTATATTCCCCCCTTGATATTGAACTATAGTTCAATTATATTCCGGACAGAAAAGGAATCGGTCATGCCCAGAAAACTTAATCTTGAGAATATACTGAAAAAATTGCGGGTGTTCATCCGCGTGGAAAGACGGATGCCGGGTTATGCCGAGATGCTGGAACTGTTCGGCTATCGCTCCAAGAATGCCGTTCACAACCTGCTCTGCAGACTGGAGCGGCTCGGCTATATCACCAAAAACAGCAGAGGCAAACCCGCATGGACCGACAAGCTGATCGGATCCATTCGGCTGCTGGGCGCCGTGCAGGCGGGATTCCCCTCCCCGGCCGAAGAGGAACTGGTGGACACACTCAGCCTGGACGAATTCCTGGTGCGCCAGCCGGAGGCCACGTTTATGCTGACCGTATCCGGCGATTCTATGATTGAGGCAGGGATTCATCCCGGTGACCTCGTGCTGGTTGAACGCGGAACCGCCCCGAAAAAGAATGACATCGTGGTCGCGCAGGTGGACGGCGAGTGGACCCTCAAGTATTTTGGACGCGACCGGCATGGCATCTATCTGGACCCCGCCAACAGCCGATATCAGCGGATTCGGCCCCGGAACTCCCTGACCGTTGGAGGGGTGGTCAGGGCCGTGGTCCGGAAATATCATTGAGAGGCCGAGCCTATGTCCCCGCAGGATCAGATACTGGTTTTCGGGACTTTCCCCGGGGCCATTGTTCATTTCGATGGCGACGCGTTCTTTGCCTCCGTGGAACAGGCCGCCGATCCTTCACTGAAGGGCCGGCCGGTGGTGACCGGCCGGGAGCGCGGCATCATCGCCTGCGCCAGCTACGAGGCCAAAGCCCTTGGGGTCAGGCGCGGCATTTCACTCCGGGATGCCCGAAAGATCTGCCCGCAGCTTGTGGTGCTTCCCAGCGACTATGAGACCTACAGTCTCTATTCCCGCCGCATGTTTGACATTGCACGCCGGTTTACCCCCATCGTCGAAGAATATTCCATTGACGAGGGCTTTGCGGACATTGGGGGGCTGCGGCGTGTTTTTCACGTTTCTTATCAGGACATTGCAAAGCAAATCCAGAATACCGTGAGGGAAGAGTTGAACCTGACCGTTTCGATCGGCCTGAGTCTCACCAAAAGCCTTGCCAAGCTGGCCTCCGATTTCAGGAAACCGGCAGGGTTTACCGCCGTGGCCGGCATGCATCTGCATCTGTTTCTCCAGCGCATACCGCTCGATAACGTCTGGGGCTTCGGCGCCAATACCGTTCAGCTGCTCAGGAAGCACGGACTGAAAACCGCATATGATTTTATCCTGAAGCCGGAAGCATGGGCTCAGAAAATGCTGGGGAAGCCCGGCCATGAGATATGGAGGGAACTTCGGGGACAAACGGTCTGGCCTGTCACCACGGAGGAGAAGTCCAGCTATGCCAGTATCAGCAAATGCAAAACTTTCAGCGAGCCTTCAGCGGATCGTGATTACATCTGTGCCCGGCTGGTGCGCAATCTGGAATCCGCCTTTATCAAAGTCCGCCGGCATAAACTCAGGGTGAGGGAAATCACCGTTGCACTGCGTAAAGACGATTATTGTCAGGAGGGACTGAGGACGGCGCTGAACCGCCCCACGTCTTCCACTCAGGAGGCACTCCCCCTGGTGCTGGATCTGTTCGGCCGGCTGTTCCGGCCGGATTGGAAATATCGCAGCACCATGGTGGTGCTCGGCAGGCTCGAAGAGGATCGCGAAGAGCAGTACGATCTTTTTGAAGACCGCATTCGGATTGAAAAACTTCACAAGGCTTCAGCAGTCATGGATGAAGTGAACGGGCAGTTCGGCAAGCACAGACTGCATATCGGGACAGGACAGTTCCTTGAAATGCCGCGTCCCTCACGGGATCGCGATATTCTGCCCTGGCGGAAAACGGATCTCCTGAAAGGCGAAACAGACCGCCGGCGACTGGCACTCCCCCGACTGAAAATAACAGTTTGACCGCCTGAGCATAAAAACAGCAAAGCCGGCCGGAGCCGGCTTTGCCCATTAAAGCTGAAAGAATCTTCAGGAGGCTTTTTTCACGCGGATGCGGTTTGCCGCGCGGGTTTTACGGCGCTGGGCCGTATTCCGGGAAATCACGCCCTTCTTGGCGGCCTTGTCCAGCTCTGAACAGTACTTCTTGTAAACAGCCTGAGGATCAGCGCCCTCGGCAACTTCAAATGACTCAAAAAACTTGCGGCGGGTGTTTTTCACCCGGGTTTTCACGCTCTGGTTGCGCTGGCGCGCCTCAACGGACTGCCGCAAACGCTTTTCTGCACTCTTATTGTTCGGCATCTGACAAATCTCCTAACTGATCTCACGCAGCGGCCATAGAGGCCGCCCTTCCCTTTGAAAACTGTGTCATACTATCCATAAGAGGATCGAAGTCAACCGCATTTGCAAAAAAATACTCATTCCAGATGTTGCAAGCCGAAGCCGCCTTGTGCAGAATCCGTGCCATGGAAACAGGCAGAAGCCAGAATGATTATCAGCCCCCGGCCCGCGAAACCTGCAGGCGGGCACGGGCTCTTTATCGCACCGCCCTTCAAACCGCAGCGCTGAAAATCCACACGGACGGGAAAACCCTCTCCGGCTGCTGGACCGACCGCCCGGACATGGCCCCTTCAGAACTGCTCATGCTGGTCCGAGAGGCGGTGACCCGGCCGGATTCCCGCATCATCAAGCAGACCGGGCGCATTACCGTCACTCGCGCACACCTGGAGGGCCGGGAAGTCATCATCAAACGCTATGATCTTGACGGACCGCTGGAACGGATCAGATATCTTTTCCATCCTTCGCGCGCGCGCCGTTTCTGGGCTGCCGCCAGCACACTCCGGAAACTTGGAATCCCCACGCCGCAGCCACTGGGCTTTCTTGAACGCTGGGAGAGAGGCATTCCTGCTTCCAGCTGTATGATCACCGCCTTTGTGCCCGGCACCGACGATGCCAGCCACTGGCTGGGATGGACTTCGGGCACGAGGCCGGACGATATCAAGCGGGCGCTGGCGAAGGATCTGGCCCGAGCCATTGTAACCCTCTACCGGAGCGGAATTTATCACCGCGACACAAAAACCTCCAACCTCCTGCTCGAACATCCGCTGGATCCCGAGCGGCGAAATTATCTCTGGCTGGACCTCGAATGTGCCGTCTGCGGTGTCCGGCCCGGCCGTCACCAGATCATCCGCAATGTCGTGCAGGTTGCAGGATCGCTTGGTAAAGAAGCCACCTGCGCCGAGCGTGAGCTGATCATTCGTGAATTTGCCGCCTGGTTCCCCTGGCTGATGGACCGGCAGGCGCTTCGGCACATTCACTGCTGGACTGACCGGCGGATGCACAAGGAACGGAGATGCTGCTGAAGTTTCTGAAGTTTTGCATTGCGGTTCTGCTTCTTCCCGCCTGCGCCGTTGTCTGTCTCAGCCTCTTTCATCTCATCCTCGCGCTTCAGCCGGAGTCATCCCGTCAGATTCCTCCTTCTTTCTGGGGGCTCGCCATCGGCTTCTTCCTGTGGCTTTTTCTCTTCATCGTCTGCCAGAAGCCCGTCCGGACCTATGTCCTTGGCCATGAACTGACCCATGCCCTCTGGGCTGCGGTTACCGGCGCGCGTGTTTCCCGTCTGCGGGTGAGCGGGAAAGGAGGATCCGTCCAGGTCAGCAAAAGCACCTTTCTGATCACTCTCGCGCCCTATTTTTTCCCCTTCTACACTTTCTGTGTTTTGCTCCTCTACGCAGTTATCTCCGCCTTTCACAATCAGCGCATATATGAGCCTTTCTGGCTGGGACTGGTCGGCCTGACCTGGGCTTTCCATCTGACGTTCACCGTCCACATGCTCCTGCAGCACCAGCCGGATATTCACGAGAACGGGAGGCTCTTTTCCTGCGTCATCATCCTGCTCTTTAATGCAGCCGGCCTGTGCGTATGGATTGTGTGCATGTCCTCTGTCACCTTCGATCAGCTTCTGGCAATTATAACAGCCGACAGCCGGACCATGCTGAATGCGGGGCTCCGCCTGCTGCAGACCGCTTATTCAGGATAGCGCTTCCGGATGGCCGCAAGGATATCGCGGATTGAAAGGAAGATATCAACCAGTTCCGGATCGAAGTGTTTTCCAGACTCTTCCCGGATAACCTTTAAAGCATCATCTTCAGACCAGGCCTCCTTGTAGACCCGGCGTGAAACCAGGGCATCATAGACATCTGCCAGCCCGACGATGCGTCCGAAAAGCGGTATTCCCGTTCCACGCCGAGGTCGCGCCTCGCTGGTTTTTTCATCCACAAAGGATGGATATCCGGTTCCATCCCATTTCTGGTGATGATTGATAGCCACCTCCTGAGCTGCACGATCGTAAGCGGTCATATGACCAATGAAAATATCCGCCCCCTGCTCCGCATGGGTCTTCATCACATCGAACTCCTCCGGCGTGAGCCTTCCGGGCTTCTTCAGAATCAGATCCGAAATGGCCACCTTGCCGACATCGTGCAGCATGGCGGCAATGCGCAGGACATCCTTTTCCTCCTCAATCCTGCTTTCCGGAAGCCCGTGCTTTATCGCCCAGCGCTCATAGAGTTCCACTGCATAGGCCGCCACGCGGTTCACATGCGCTCCCGTTTCACGCGGATCGCGCAGTTCGGACATTTTGACCATGCGGAGAATAATCGAGCGCGTCATCACTGCACGTTCCAGCGCAGCGGCGGCCAGGCCCGCAAACATCTCCATCTGACGCTGGATTTCCGGAGAGAAAGGGATGGTTCTGCCCTCCCGGTCCACCGCATTGATCAGTTGAAGCACTCCAAGCACCTGCTGCTCTGCCGCCAGGAGCGGCAGGGCAAGGATAGATTTCGTGCGGTAACCGGACGACACATCAAAACCCTGTTCAAACCGATAGGGCGCTTCCGGATCAATTGCATAGGCATCAGGGATGTTGATCGTCTCCTTCGTGCAGGCGGAATAGCCGGCAATGGAGGTTCTGTCAACGGGAAGTGAAAAACAATCATAGATCAGTTTTGCATCAGGCTGGAGTTTACTTTCCAGCGTTGAGTTCTGAGTGTAACTGAAATGCAGGCGATGGTTGTCCAGCAGATAAATTGATCCGGCATCGGCTCCGGCAAAAGCGCGGGCGCTGCGCAGTATGCGCTCCATGAGGAGGTCCATATCCTTTACCCGGTTAAAGTCCGTCCCGAGTTTTTCCAGCATCGCGATTTTTTCTTCCGGCGTCATCTTCCCTCCGGCTTCCCCCACAATATAACCATCCCGCTTAAAAAGATAATGCAAACTTTGCCAGATTTTCTTCCGAATTTCCGGTCATCCCTTCAGCACTCCAAGCGGGCGGAGGTGGACAGCTGTTTCCACAAGATCGGACTGGGACTCCATGACCTCATGGATATCCTTGTAGGCGGCAGGGGCTTCGCCCAGGTCATATTCTCCGGCGCTGCGGTTCCGGCCGCTAATGCGGCTCCAGCCGTCAAACTCGATGCCGCGCATGGCCCGGTCGCAGGCATCCTTGTCCAGTTTCCGGCAGGCTTCTTTTCTTCCAAGGCGACGGCCGGCGCCATGCGAGCACGACTGAAACGAGTCCGCATTTCCGAGGCCCCGGACAATGCACGAACTCGAGCCCATGCTCCCGGGAATGATTCCCCATTCTCCTTCGCGAGCAGACGTGGCCCCCTTGCGGTGCACCCACACCATGCGGCCGAAATGGTCTTCCTGCGCTGCATAGTTGTGATGGATATTGATCTCCAGGGTAAAACCAGGAGACAAATGCTCCTGCACGGCATCCTTGAAGCGCTTCATCATCCGTGCACGGTTTTCGCGGGCGTAGGCCAGCGCAAAGTTCATGTCCCGGATGTAGTTCTGTCCTTCCTGCGAGGCCGCCGGAAGCGAAGCCAAATCCATTGTCGGCAATTCGATTTTCCTGTCTGCAGCATAACTTCTGGCAATGCCGTGATGCCATTCAGCAATCCGGTAGCCCAGATTGCGCGAGCCGGAATGAAGCATCATCCACAGGAATCCATCGTCTCCAGCCTGCAGTTCAATAAAATGATTGCCCCCTCCCAGTGTGCCCAGGTTCCGCCAGGCCAGTTCCCGCGCGCGGGCGTCCATCCAGTTCCCCGAGGCCTCGAATTCGTCCAGCTCAGTCCATTCCTGAGGCACCCTGTGGCCGTGGCCCTCGCCCAGCGGGATCATCCGTTTGAGGCTTTCCAGTATGTCGCGGATGGTTCCCTTTGTGACCCCTGCCGCTTCGCAGTCAGTCCGGACAGCGCCCATTCCGCATCCGATGTCCACTCCCACCGCATTGGGAATCACATGATCCGGGCAGGCAATCACCCCGCCGATCGGCATGCCGTAGCCGGGATGGCAGTCCGGCATCAGGGCTATGTGATGAAAAACATGCGGATGGCGCGCGAGATCACGCGCCTGACTCATCGCTTTGTCATCCACGTGCCGGCACCAGGATAGAATCGGCACGCGATACGATTCATCTGTGTCCCGCCATTCCATGGCTCAATAGTACGTTGTTCGGAACACCGGCTGGAAGAGTTTTGTGCTCCTGGCACAAATATGGCGCACAGGGCATGCAGGGCATTGCGGCTCTGTCACCTCCGGACAGCCTGTTCGGTTTTTGAAGAAAAACCAGTCCACGGCCGCCACAGAGAGCCCGGACAAACGCACCAGTGCATCTATTGACTCATACACCTCTGAGCGGATAAGAGCCTCCTCTCCTGCAGTCACCTCTTCGCGGGCTTCGAGTCTGGCACGCAGCGCCGGATCTTCAACAACCACGAGCCCCGTCCTCAGCGCGCTTCGTTGCAGGTGATAATCAATAATGGGACGGGCCGAATCGGGGTCGGTGACATTCAGGAAATGCTCCGGCCGGTTTTCGAGAACAATTGCAAGCAGCATGGCTTTTTTCTGGAGAGGATCCTCGGCATAACCGGGCACTTCAGCAAGCAAATCCAGAAGCATCTGCAGGGGCCTGCGGGCCGCGGCGGCGCGGTGCAGAATATCTGCGGGCTGCAGTTTTCTGGTTGTAAACCAATCCGCATACTGCCGAGTAAGCTCCAAATGTTCCGGCCACATCGGCAGAGGATTCGCCGCGCCGTCATCCAGAAACAGATCATTCAGTTCATTGCCGTTCAAGTTCGCGAGCGCATGGGGACTGAAGATATCCGGGTTTTTCCGTAGTGCGCGCGTCGCGGCCGTCCAGACATAATCTGATCCCTTCAGATCCCGGCCGTCAAGCCGGGCGATCATTGGCGAGATCCACCGGCCATTCTGAAGGTTCCAGAATCCAAACTGATGCGCGCAGCAGAAAAAGAAATATTCAAGCACGCCGTCAAGTCCCGGCGCCGGATAGGTGATGCCCGCATTCAGGCTGCAGAAATCAAACGGCGCGGGGCGACCCTCTGCGGAAAGGTATTCCGCAAACGCCCTGATCCTGTCTGCGTCAGTCCGAACTTTTTTCATCCGCGGCCGCCGGTCCTGGTTTTGTGCGCCAGCGTCTGTGAATCCATATCCACTGTTCAGGGCGCTCCCGAATCATCTCCTCAAGAATGGTGGTGTACTGCTGCGTGGCTGCCCGGATGGTCTCAGGCTCGCGGTCCAAAGGCGGTTCAATGACCGGCTGCACATGAATTTCGTGATGACCGGCTCCGGTGCGATATATGCTGACCGGGACAACGGGCGCGCCCGATTGAGCGGCCATGAAGGCCAGCCCGGGTGTCGTGCAGGCAGGCCGGCCGAAGAATTCCACAAATACACCCTCCCGGGCGATCATGTTCTGATCAAGAATAAATCCGACCATTTCATTGTTTTTCAGGGCTGCGCGGCAGGCCCGGTAGGAATTGTGCGCAGGCACGATGCGCAGGCCGTATTCCTTGCGCATGCCCATCCAGAAGTCGTTAAGCGGCCTGTTTTTCACATCCTTTGAAATGATGGTCAGCGGCGGAAGTTTTGCAATCAGCGACATAATGCTCAGCAGATCCCAGTTCCCCAGATGCGCCGTGAGCAGCAGTACCCCCCTTCCCCGCGCCAGCGCCTGATCAATGTGTTCCTTCCCGCTGACGGAGATCATGCCCTCCACCTGCTCCCGTCGTCCTCCGGCCAGCCGAAGCGACTCGATGAGGTTCATGCCGAGATGGGCATACATCGAAGCGATGATGGCAGCAATTTCAGCGGCTGGCTTCTCCGGGAAAGCGCGGCGCAGCGCATCAGCCGCATCTGCGCGATGATAGCGCAGCACCGAACCGATGAACCATCCCAGCCCCCTGCCGAAGCGAAGCGCCGACTCCAGCCGGAGCCATGAGACAAAACGGCTTATGGTCTTCAGTAAAAACAACAGCATGATAATGAAATCCTGCTGTCACCCTACTTCAATTGGACGCAGATATCCACCGATTTATTGGCCGAGGAAACGGCGACTTCGCAGAACCGGCGGCCCGAATTCACGGTTCCGGCCAGGTTCTGACGTACAATCCTGTGTTTAATGTCTGCACAGGCCCCTTTGCCTGTTTTTGCGCAAACACCCCTTATCGCATCACCGTCATTGAGCAGGAAGCGGACCACATATTTCCGCTTCTTCGGCATGCCCCGATAGGTGCCGGCCGGAGCCGATATGGAAAAGCAGATGCAGTCTTCCTTCCGGCAGCCTTTCAGAGTCAGACGGGCACAGCGGCCCTCCTGATAATCCAGGGTCTCGCCGTCATCCTCGTACAGCACATAGCTGGAGGGATTCAGTGAATCCGGATAGTAGTCGAAATGGATTTCTTCCGGGACACGGCAGCCGAGCGCCTCACCCACGGGCTGACACGGAATGATGGCGCCCTCGCGCACATAGGTCGGGATGCAGTCCACGGGGATATTGATCCAGCGGTCCTGCGTGCCCTGCACCACTTCATCTGATTCCAGCGCATGCCAGCGGCCTTTCGGGAAATAGACCCGCTTGCGGAGCATGCCGGTTTTTCTATCCACCGGCTCATCGGCGGGCACCACCAGCAGATCGCCGCCCAGCATGTACTGGTGCTTCCGCCAAAGCGCGCCGCCATCGTTGTGACTGTGATCAAGATAGAGCGGGCGTGCAATCGGGAGCCCCTCGTCGTGAGCCTCGCGCGCCAGCGTGTAAAAATACGGGGCCAGCGCATAGCGGATGTGCACCTGTTTGCGGAATAGCTTCATGACGCGGCTGCTGTACTTCCACGGCTCACGGTCGCCGTGGTCGCTGTGTGTGCGCAGGATCGGGCTCATTGCGCCGAACTGCATCCACCGGATCAGGAGCTCCTCATCCACCTGCCGCCCGAAGAATCCACCGATATCATGCGACCAGTAGGCCGCGCCCAAATTGCCGGACCGGGCTGTGAATTCGATCTGGTGCTTCAGAACGCCCCATTCGGAGGCCGTGTCGCCAGAGAACTGCACCGGATAGCGGTGAGACCCGACGCCGCCCCAGCGGGCCAGAATCATGCCGCGTTTTCCGAGCCGCTCCTCCGCCAGTTCGAAATAGACCCGGTTGGCCCAGTACTGGCTGTCGGTGGAACCGAAGGGGCCTTTGATCCAGCCGTCAATCCACCAGAAATCCATGCCCTGGTCAAAGAACGGACCCAGAATGTCATCCTTCCAGACCTGAACGGCCTTCTTGCTGGACCAGTCGCAGGCCCACTGGCCCTGATGCGGAAGGGCGCCAAGTTTCTTCTCGATCACCGCGATATGACTGTCATTTTCCGGCAGCGCATCGTAGTTGCCATAACCCGGATGGTCATTCAGGCTGGAATGCACATTCATGCTGTGCAGTTTCTTCAAGAGCTTCTCGGGGTTCGGGAAATACTTTTTCGACCAGTCATAACCGCCCCAGCCGTCGCGCCAGTCTGTGTCGATGATCATAACGTCTATGGGAATTTTGTTTTTACGATACTTCTCCACGAGGCCGACAATTTCTTTGTCTGTATATGCGTACCAGCGGGAATACCAAAAGCCAAAGGTCCAGCGGGGAACCATGGGGATGCGCCCGAAGACCGTCACGAAATCCTTGAGGGCCTGTTTGTACTTGTCACCATAGGCAAAGAAATAGCCATCGAACCACACAATGCTGCTGAGGCATTCCGGCCATTCATGCCTGGTGTTCCAGTACACCCGCGGCTCATCAAAAACCAGATGTCCTCCGTCCGTGCTGAGAATGCCTTCGACCGGATAATGCTCCGGTCCGCCGCACCACTGCCACTGATCAAGGCAGCGGCGCACCGACCCGAGATTGCCGCGGTCCTGCTTTCCGGGCTGCCAGATTTCACGGCCGCCGTTGCTGTTTTTGTGTTCGATCTTCAGATTCTCCGCCGAAAAGTTCTGGCCGTTGTCCTCGTAGTGCAGAACGAAATCTTCGGTGCGGATGATTACTTTCCCGCCCTTGATGTCCACATCAGCCTTCGCAGGCTTTGCAGGCCTGCGGCCCGTGAGAAGGGACGGATACGGACTGAAACGACCGTCCTTTGCATATTCCAGACGGACGCAACCGCTGGAATATACAGTGAAGCGCGCATTGCCGAGGACGACGGGAGTCTTTACATTTGCCATATCATTTTCTCCATAAAATCATTCAAGTAAAACGCTCTAACTGTCTGGGCGGAATTTCTAGTATGTTGTTTGAAAGGAAGCAAAAACAAAATGCGAAAATCAGCAGGAAACCAGGCCGGCTCTGCGGAGGGCTTCCTCCGCGCGCGGGACATCTTCCGGGGTGTCCACCCCCGGGCCCGGGCTCTCTGCCTGCAGCACTTTCATCCGCGCCCCGATATGCAGCGCCCGGAGCTGTTCCAGCCTTTCCGCTGTTTCGAGATCACAGGGCGGCGTTTTGACCAGCCGTTCCAGAAACAGCCGCTGATAGCCGTAGATGCCGATATGTCTCCAGTAACGGTCAGCCCCTGCGCAGACGCTTGCCCTGGCGTCACGCATGAAAGGGATAACCGCCCGCGAAAAATACAGCGCCCGGCCGTCTTCGCAAAATACGGCCTTCACCACCGAGGGGTCATGGAGCATGTCGTCATTTTCCATGGGAGTCACGGCGGTCGCCATGTCCCAGTCCGCGCCGTCGAGAAGTACTTCCGCCACACGATCAATCAGCGCAGGATCCACGAGCGGTTCATCACCCTGCACATTCACAACCACATCGGCTTTTGTGCCCCGGACGGCCTCTGCAATCCGGTCTGTTCCTGACGGGTGGTTCTGCTTTGTCATGATCACGCGCCCGCCGAACTGTTCAACCGCGGCAGCAATGCGCCTGTCATCGGTTGCAACCATCAAATCGGTGAGATTCTTTGCGAGGCTTGCGCGCTCCCAGACCCACTGAATGAGCGGCCGGCCCGCAATGTTCACCAGCGCCTTGCCCGGAAGCCGGGTGGAGCCCCAGCGTGCGGGGATTACGCCGACGGCATTCACGTGCCCGCCCTCACGCTCTTCAGTAGTTCTGACGCCGAGCACGTGGCGGTGCCGAGCTTGCCCACTACAACACCCGCGGCAAAATTGGCCAGTTCGGCGGCTTCGCGATGAGTAGCGCCTGCCGCCAGTGCCAGCACTGTGGCGGCAACCACAGTATCGCCTGCGCCGCTCACGTCGAACACTTCCTGTGCGCGCGTGGGAATATGAACGGTTCTGCCCTTTTTCGGCATCATCAGCATTCCGAGACTCCCCAGCGTGATCACAAGAAATTCCGGCGACCAGGACTTGAGCAGGCGCTGGCCGGCCTGCAGCAGGTTGGCGTCCTTCAGCGGACTTCCGGATACGGGGGTTTCCTTCATGCCCGCGCCCATAAACGCCTCGCGGTGATTCGGCATGGCCACGGTGATGCCGTGGACATTCAGGTCGCAGTTGTCTTTTGGATCAAAACCGACGGGAACGCCCTTTTTCCCCGCCGCCTCCAGCACCACATCAACCACGGCCTGCCGGACCACACCTTTGCCATAGTCCTCGATAATGACGCCCGTGGAGCGACGGATTTCTCTGCGGAGCTTTTCCGCAAACAAGTCGAAATCAGCATTTTTGTAGTCGGGTTCAGCGTCCCAGTCCACGCGGCACACCTGCTGATGTTCGGCAATGATGCGGGTTTTGACCGTTGTACAGCTGCCGGGCACGGCGAGCACGCCGTCCACTCCAACGCGGCCTTTCGAAAGCACCCCTCGCAGTTCCGCGGCCGCCGGGTCGTCGCCTGCAAAACCGCTCACGGCGCTGCGGCCCCCCAGCGACTGAATATTCCAGGCCACGTTGCTGGCGCCGCCCGGCATATTGCTTTCGCTCACGACGCGCACCACGGGAACCGGGGCTTCCGGGGAGATTCGACTCACCGATCCATAAATGAAGCGGTCGAGCATCAAATCCCCGACCACAAGAATCCGCTGTTTTCCAAATGAAGCAATCAGCTTCCTGGCCCTACTGACTGAGAGCGACATCCTGCGCCTCCTCTTCCTCACGTTCTTTCGCATCCGGGATTCGTATGATCATGTTCTCGCCCGAGCTTCGCACCTCGGCCAGCAGCAGATGAACGCTGGCCACGGGCACTTTTGCCTGCATCTTCGTCATCAGGCGGCTGTCATCATCCGATATCCACATCCACATCCGGCCTTTTCGGACAAACAGCCCATCGAACTTGGCGACCGGCTCAAGCCGGATGCTGCGGATGCGGCTGTCATCGGCGATTTTCACGTCTTCAATCTTCTGGACATCCAGCTGCAGTTCGTAAAGCTTTTCGTCCGAAATCACCTCAAACCGGCTTGTGCTTCCCGGGACGAAATCCAGCGCGCGGGAGAAATACATGAATGAAATCACATCGCGGCTGTCCGGGCCGATCTCAAAAACTTTTTTACTGTCGCGGCCCGCCCGCTGCATGACGGCCTGCCCTTTTTCGTGATCGTAGTCGGTGACCTCATTGGCGTGGTACCGGCCTTCGTTGACCTGCTTGGAGTACCGCACCGGGAGAAAGGTTTGCGGATCAATGAAGCACTCATGGATGTCATTCACCGGGTAAATTTTGCTGAGCACTTTTCCGGTTACCACGCGGAAACGAACGCTGAGAAGCCGGCGGCCGTCCAATTCGGCCCATTCCGTGCGCACCCTGGCCTCGCCGACGGGGATCTTTCCCCAGTAAATGTTGTAGACCAGGTACTCTCCCAGCGGGAAATTGAATTCGACGGCCGGAACGCCCTGCGGCAGCATCAGAACCAGACCGCCCATAAGCAGGAACCACCTTTTCCAAAAAGAAGTCATGCGGCAGAATCTAGCGTTTTTTCCAATGATTGGAAGTTTTTTCGGGAAAAGTTCCAATGATTGGAAGTTTTTCAAGCGAAAGTTCCAATGGTTGGAATTTTTTACGGCCGGACCAGCCGGCCCATGAAGAGAATCGCGCCGGTCTGCCGGTCACGAATGATGTAAATGAACGGATGGTCGGCGCGAAAGACCGGCTGGCGTCTTGCTGCGGTTTTGACCATGACAACCGCCGTGGCCGCGGCCGCTTCGGTGCCCTCCTCATTCACCTCGACCAGCGCGGAATGGATCACATCCGAGATGAAGAGTTCCGGCTCGCCGGTGATGCCGCTGAAATCGGCCCGGGCTGAAAACGCGATACCCATGCCCATTTCAGAGAGGACTTCCTTCAGGCCGGCGTTCTGCTGCGCGGTGAAGCGAGGGATGCTGACGTCCACTTGTGTTTTTTTCAGGTTGTCAATGCACTGCTTCAGCAAAGTCTCGTCCAGCTTCTGTTCCAGATCGCTGATCCCGTCCCGTTCGCGCGGGAGCAGAAGCAGCATGGCGACGCGCTCGCCGATGTACGGCATTTCCAGCGCCTGGAAACTGGCGGCATCGGCATAAAGAAACTCGCCGTTCTGCTTCATCATCGGGACTTTCACCGGCGCTGATCCTGAATGAAACAGTTCTTCGCGCGTGTCAGTCTCAGCAAAAGCCTTCGCCCATTTCCCCTTGAACCAGATCGTGTTGGTGAGGACCAGCCGCGCAAGAGCATTGAGCGCCCCGGCCGGGAGAAGCTCCCTGATCCGGCCGGCCGTGGCCAGGCCGATCCAGCTGTTGATTGTCTGCCGGGCCGCTTCGGCATCCGCCTTGAAGTCCACGGTCTGGATGTCGGCATCGAACACCTGCTGCAGCGCATTTTCATAGACCTCCCGAATATAGAAACCCTCCTGCGGCCACATGCGGTTGGATATCTGCATCCGCGGGCCGCCGAACGATGATATTTCGCGCAGAGACCTGATCCGGGCTGTCATCTGCGCATCGTACTCCGCGGGATCGGCCGGGACACCGAGGGTGGCGGCCATGACCGAGGCGGTTTCGGCGCGCGCACCCTTGAAGGCCATGCCCAGGGCGGTGCTGATGCTGTGGGGCGAGCACGCCACATTTCCCTCCGTTGCGGCGAGCCGGTGATAGAGCTTGAGCGCGAAAGCGCTATCGTCCCCTCGGACAGAGATGGCAAACAAAAGAAGTGGAATCAGTTTTTTCATAATCACCTCAATAATAAACGGCCAGCCAGATGGTATGCTGAGACTCATCGGTGCGCGCCACACGGTGCCGGCAGCGGGCAGGAATGTTGACATAGTCCCCCGGCCGGAGTTCGACCGGTTCAGTCCGTCCTTCTACTTCCAGCGTGGCGGAGCCCTGAATCAGGATCACCCATTCAGGCTGGTCCTGGTCGTACCAGAAATCCTCCGGGGAGTTGTGTCCCTCGGAAACAATGCGCTCGATCCGCACAGGTCCGGAATGCACAAGCGTGTTGATGATCTCCATTTCCAGGCCGGAAGTGATGTTGTCAAAGATGCTGCGCCGGTTCATTCCGCAATAATAACCCGGGCCCGGCCCAGTACAACTCGAAAACTTCCGGATACTGGGGATAGACAGAATCAGCGAAGGAAGGTAGTTTATGCCGCATGGTTGCAAAGAAACAGATTGCTGTGCTCACGGCCGTGTATATCGGGCTGATCGGACTCTTTTTCCTGTACTGGGGGATTCACAGAATCTCGCCGGAGTTTCACATGAATTACATGCAGGGAGAAGACCGTGCCGCGGAATGGCTGACATTCATCGGTTTTGCCGGGGCCGCGGCGATGAGCTGGGCGACCCTCCGTTTCCGGGCGGTGATGGGGAGAAAGACCATTGCGTTTTTTGCGCTGCTGGGGCTCTTCATGTTTGTTTGCGCCGGAGAGGAAATCAGCTGGGGTCAGCGGATATTCGGGTTCGGCACGCCGGAGGCCATGGTGGAGGTCAACGAGCAGAACGAATTCAACCTGCATAATCTTTCCTTTGAACACCTTCACCCGAAGGATATTGTCTCGTGGTTCATGAAGATATACGGGATCATTCTCCCGCTGGTGTTTCTCCGGCGCTATATTCGCGGGGAAAATGAGATATTCAAGTTCATCCCGGCGCCTGTCTGCACCCCGGCCTTTGTGATTCCTGAACTGATTAACGTGTTTGAGGATCAGCTTGCGGCTTTCGTTGCGCGGTATTTCGGCCCGTTCACGCTGCCGCCGGTCTGTCCGTCTGTTTCCGTCCTGATCAAGCGCCAGTGCGAAGAACTGATCGAGATGTACTGGGGTCTCGCCATATTCATGGCCCTGCTGATGATCTGGGCCGCATGGAAACAAAGCGTCAGACCGGCTTCGGCGCAATAACCCCAAAAGACGAACGGGCCTGAAGATGGCAGACCGCCAGCGCCAGCGCATCGGCCTCGTCATCTGTCGGATCGGTCCCTTTGATTCCCAGCAAACTGACAATCATGCGGATGATCTGCTCCTTGGAGGCTGTTCCGGAACCGGTCAGGGCCTGCTTGACCCGGCGCGGCGCATATTCGTAGACCGCAAGATGCTTCTGCGCGGCGGCCGCCATCACAACCCCGCGGGCCTGACCCAGCGTCATGGCTGTGGCCGCATTGCGGAAGTAGAATGAGCCCTCAATGGCCACGGCATCCGGAGAGCAGCGGCCAATCCATTCCATTACGGACTGATGCAAAAAAGCGAGAGATTCGGAGTGAATCCGGCTCTGGGGATTCTTAATGGTGCCGAATTCAATGATCCTGAAGGTGTTTCCCCGGGCCTCGACCACTCCAATGCCGGTGGAACGCAGGGAGGTGTCCACCCCCATAATGCGCACTCCGGCAGGGGCCGGCATCAGCCCTCAATCTCCGTCATCATTTCGTCACTGATGTCGGCATTGTGCCATACATTCTGCACGTCATCCAGGTCATCGAGCGCCTCGACAAACTTGAGAAGCGAGGCCGCCTGCCCTTTGTCGGACACGGGCGTCCAGTTCAGCGGGAGCATCGTCAGTTCGGAACTGGCCATCGCGATCCCGGCCTTGTTCAAGGCATCGGCCACATTCATGAACGAAGCCGGCGAGGTCAGGATTTCAAAATGATCGCCCTCGTTGGTCATGTCGTCGGCGCCGGCATCCAGGGCCAGTTCCATGAGCTGGTCTTCGGTCGCCGCATCCCCGCTCACAATGATTTGCCCGCGGCGCTCAAACAGCCGGCTGACGCTTCCCGTCGCCGAGAGATTCCCGTTATAGCGGGTGAAGAGATGACGAACTTCGGCGGCACTGCGGTTTTTATTGTCGGTCAGAACTCCCACCAGGATTGCCACGCCGCCGGGCGCATAACCCTCATAAGTCAGCTCTTCAAGAGCCGCCCCGCCGAGGTCCCCGGTTCCCTTCTTGATGGCCCGCTCGATATTGTCGCTGGGCATGTTGGCCGAACGGGCCTTCTGCAGCAAAGCGCGGAGCGTGACATTGGCATTCGGGTCGCCGCCGCCGGACCGGGCCGCCACCATGATTTCGCGGGCGATCTTGCTGAACACCTTGCCCCGCTTGGCATCGGAGGCCGCCTTCTTATGCTTGATGGTTGACCATTTGCTGTGACCGCTCATACATCAAACCCCTTTTATTCTTCATCTTCCTTGAGCTTCTCCGCCGCCGCAATGACTTTCTGGGCAATGTTGGCGGGAACCACATCATAGCGCGAGAACTCCATTTCAAACGATCCGCGGCCGCCGGTCATGCTGCGGAGCTGCGGGCAGTACTGGAAAAATTCGGCCTGCGGCACCTCCGCGGTGATCACCTGCATGCCGTCTTCAGAACCCATGCCGAGAATGCGTCCGCGCTTGTGGTTCAGATCGCCGGTGACGTCGCCCATATACTGGTCGGGCACCATGACCTTCAGCTTCATGATGGGCTCCAGCAGAACAGGCTTTGCATTGGCCATGCCTTCGCGGAACGCGCGCTGGGCTGCGATTTTGAAGGCGATTTCGGAGGAGTCCACGTCATGGAAGGAGCCGTCATAGACCGTAACCTTCACATTGGTCACGGGATAGCCGGCCACTGCGCCCTTGTTCATGCCCTCGACGAGGCCTTTCTCGATGGCGGGAATGAAGTTGCCGGGGATGGCTCCACCGACGATGGCATTCACAAACCATTCTTCTTCCGAGGGGTCGCGGCGCTCGATGCGCAGATACACCTCGCCATACTGCCCGCGGCCGCCGGACTGCTTTTTGTGCTTGTAGTGCCCCTCGCCGCGCCCCGTCACCGTTTCCTTGTAGGAAACTTTCGGGGTCTGCAGCAGGACATCCACGTTGCTGCGCTCTTTCAGGCGTTTCACGGCGGCATCCAGATGCACGTCGCCGAGGCCGGAAAGGATCAGCTCATGCGTGTCCGAAGTCCGTTCGACCTTGAGCGTCGGGTCATCTTCACAGATGCGATGAAGCCCCGAGCCCAGCTTGTCTTCATCGCCCTGTGTCTTGGCGACCACGGCGTAGGACATGACGGGATGCGGGAATACAATGACGGGCAGCTTGCGGGTGGTTCCCGGCGCGCCAAGGGTGTCGTTCAGGGCCGTGTGCTTCAGCTTGGCAATGGCCACGATGTCGCCGGCCTGCACTTCGGGCACGGTTTCCTGCTTCTTCCCGCGTGAAAGATAGAGGGCGCCCACGCGCTCCTTTTCACCGCGAGTCACATTGAACAGCTCGCGATCGGCGCTGATGGTGCCGCCATAGACGCGCACGTAGGTGAGCTGCCCCACGAAGGGATCGTTGACCGAGCGCCACACCAGGCCTATCGCAGGAGCCCCCGCTGAAGCATCCACCACTTTGTCTTCAATGTCTTTCGCCGGACGGACGGAGGGATCCGGAAACAGGCGCCTGATGCCGTCCAGCAGCTCAACGAGTCCCACGCCTTTTTTGGCATCTGTCACAAAGACGGGAATCAGTTTGCCGGAAGCCACGGCTCCGCGCAGACCGGCTGATATCTCATCCGGCGTGAGTTCGGCGCCGCCAAGATACTTCTCAATCAGCGCGTCATCGGTTTCCGCGGCGGCCTCCACCAGACTGCCCTTGATGGCGGAGACCTGATCGGCGATTTCCGCCGGCACAGATTTGGATGCCAGCACATCCACGACCTGCGCGCCGCCAGAGGGAATCACAACCGGGACACAGCGGGCGCCCCAGACTTCCTGAATGGCGGCCAGGGCCCTGTCAAAATTCGCGTTTTCCTTGTCCATTCCAGTGATGACGACTCCGCGCGGGAGCTGCAGGTCCTCGCAGCGGCGCCACACGCGGGCGGTTCCGACCTGAATGCCGCTGTTGACATCCACGGCCACCAGAGCGGCGTCTGCGACCGATGTGGCCGCGACGACCTGGCCGTAGAAATCGGCATAGCCCGGGGTGTCCATGAACACCATGCGCGTAATCCGTCCTGCCGCATCCTTGTAAGATCCGTCAAAAGGCTTGGCTGAAGTCGAAATCTTGCGGGTCTTCTCCTCTTCAGTCCAGTCCGCCATGCTGGACCCGTCATCAACGGAACCCAGGCGGTCATTGATTCCCATCTTGTAGAGCAGAGCATCCACCAGGGTCGTTTTGCCGCTTCCGGTATGCCCCAGCAGCACAAAATTTCTCATATCGGCAATGGCTATGTTCTTCATACTCTCATCCTCGCATTCATTACAGGGATAATCCCGGTTCACAATAAACAAGTCTGATATAGATACACAAAGCTTCCCTGCGGGGCAACCGTTTTCGGCAATTTTCAGGGTTTCAGAGTGTCTGCGCTTCTCCGGGCGGAAAGGTTTTCCTCACTGCGCATTTGCGTTATGAGCGCCGAATGAAGTTGCGGCTGTCACGGCGCTGCTTGAGCTTGACGCCGGCATACGCCAGCGCCCCGACTCCAAGCCCCGCCAGCAGGCCTGTCCAGAATCCGCCGCATCCGCCGCCTGCGGGCGGAAGATCCTGCGGCTCGTTTTCCAGCTCCAGGTCATCCGCTTCTTCCGGCACAGCAGGAAGCTGGCTTGCCGCGACGGGCGCGGCAGGCGGGATCACGGGCTGCGGCGTGGAAAGGGCATTCGCGAGACCAATGGAGAGCAGTTCGCGGGCCTTTGCGTCGCGAACCTGTTTTGAGACACTGCCCAGCACCACCGCAATCACCCGCCGGCCTTCACGTTCGGCGGTGGCGGCAATGGAATAGCCCCCGGCGCGGAAATAGCCGGTCTTGAAACCGTCGCAGCCGGGAAAAACGCCCAGCAGGTTGTTGTGGTTGCGCATGATGAAGGTGCCGTCACGGAAGTCCCTTTCACGCGCAGACGTAAAACGGAAGATATCGGGATGCCTGCAGAGCTCCCGGCAGAGTTTGGCAAAATCGCGCGCGGTGGTGACATCCGGACTCTGGCCTTCCCCCGGCGGCAGGCCGTGAGGCGAGAAGAAACGCGTCGAATCCATGCCGAGTTCCTGCGCTTTCTGATTCATTAAATGAACAAAACCGTCCTTGGCGCCCGCGAAATGCTCGGCCAGCGCCAGCGCGGCGTCATTGGCCGACTGGATCATCAGGGCATAGAGCATGTCTTCCAGAGAGAAGACTTCATGCTCCTTCAGATACACCTGCGAACCGCCCATCCGCGATGCCGCCGCCGAAGTCGTCACCCGGGCATCATAGCCGACCAAACCCGATTGCACGCGCTCAAGAATGATGAGCATGTCCATCAGCTTGAGCATGCTGGCGGGATATCCCGTGCGGTCCGCATTGTCCTCAAAGAGAGTTTCGCCGGTGGCGGCATCAATCACAATGGCGCCGATATACGGATCACGGGCGATCACGGGAAGCGCGGCAGATGTGGTGAACACGCTCAGCCCGAAAACGGCCGCCGCGCACAGGGACAGTGATTTCTTCATGCATCTCCTTGCCCGCGAGGGGGAAAATCGAAGTGATATTCAAACAGTTTGACCAGTTTGTCGCAATACGCTTCATCATCGGGGCCCTCCACATTGATGAAGACGGTGGTTCCTCTGGACAGACACAGCGCCATCAGGTCGAGAACAGAGTCCAGGGGGCTTTCGCCGTTGTCGCATTCCACAAGCACTTTGCCCGGATATGACGCGACCTCCTTGAGAATCACGGCGGCGGGCCGGCAGTGAATCCCCTGCTCATTTTGAATGACCGCCTTCTTTCTCGCCATGATACTTAGGCTCCCCCGGGCTGCACGAAGTCATCCGGCTTTTCCAGGCTGTAGCGGATCACCACCGGGATCTGCTCCGGCGCGATTCCGCGCCAGAAGACGCGCCAGCGACCGGACCGTTGAAAACCGTCGGCCTGCTTTTCGTACCAGTGGTTGATGGGATTGTCCTCCCGCGCGCGCCAGAACAGGGCGGGCTGGTCCCGGGTGACGTCCTGCCACAGTTCATTGGCCAGCCCCTCCCCGCGCGCTTCCGTGCCCACGGCAAATTTGGAAAGGTAGCGGCCCGCGGGATGGGTTTCCAGCAGCGCGGCCCCGGTGTAATTTTCCTCAACGTAGATCCCGGTGACCCGTCCGGCGAAAGTGGCCG
>Ga0116141_10001022_pt1 | contig 23536 bp, 19 predicted proteins | sample AD_UKC097_MetaG_FD_89744 | JGI IMG/M metagenome (GOLD analysis project Ga0116141, IMG submission 89744) | Active sludge microbial communities of municipal wastewater-treating anaerobic digesters from USA - AD_UKC097_MetaG | ecosystem: Engineered > Bioreactor > Anaerobic > Digestate | place: USA...
CGATGTTCGCGAAGGCGTAGCGATTATGCATCTCGAAGGCGTGGATGTCGCCATTACGGGCAATTCCACCAATCCCACGCGCTTTCAGCATCCGGTCATGGGAGTTTACAAAAAAGAATGCCTTCTGGCAGGCAGAAAGTTTTTTTCCGTGGCCTCCGGCGGCGGAACGGGCAGAACCCTTCATCCGGACAACATGGCCGCTGGCCCCGCATCTTACGGCATGACCGACACAATGGGACGTATGCATTCAGACGCGCAATTTGCCGGTTCGTCTTCTGTTCCCGCTCATGTGGAAATGATGGGCCTGATCGGCATGGGCAATAACCCCATGGTGGGTGCATCCGTTGCCGTAGCGGTAGCCGTCGAACAGGCAATGAAATAACGTAGATCCATTTCAAATCGCACCGCCCTCCTGATAGGGCGGTGCACCACCTGGATGCTGCTTTTTAGGTTGACAGTATTCATGTTTTCATGCCTATTAGTCATCATTCATAGCCGTTGTGAATAAATCGGGTTGTCCAGGGACACCTTACAGATAACGACAAAGCAAGAAGAATAATTTAAGGAGGATCAGAAATGGCGGAAGCGAATAGTTCAACAAATCTTGATGTTTATTACACAAAACCCAACAATTTGGTGGATCTGTTTGAGGAGAGCGCGGCAAAGTTTACGGAAAAACCCCTCTTGGGCGTCAAGAACAAGACCACGGATCAGTATGAATGGGTAACTTTCAGCGCCATTGCCGAACGAGTCAATAACCTCCGGGGAGCTTTAAATAAACTCGGACTTGGCAAAGGTGAAAGAGTCGGCGTTATTGTCGGTAATTCGGTGGAATGGTTTATCTGTGAACAGGCCACACATGGATTGGGCGGTATTTTTGTTCCGATGTATGAAAAGGAACTTCAAAAAGTCTGGCAATACATTATTCAAGATGCTGAAATTAAATTTCTATTTGTCAGCACACAAAAAATTTATGATACAATTAAGAGCTTGAACATTCCCACCTTAAAAGACATTTTTATTTTGTTTGGCGATGGAGAAAAAACCTTGACCCAACTGGAAGAAGTGGGCAAGTCCAATCCCGTTCCCTCTTACAAGCCGCATTGGTCGGAGACGGCAATCATCATTTATACGTCAGGCACGACTGGCGACCCGAAGGGCGTGCTCCTTTCCCATGGGAACCTGACGCACAACTCCAAACAGTGTTATGACACGTTCAATGTGGGAGTCCACGAGATAGGTTTAGGCATTCTCCCGTGGGCACACAGTTTCGGCCTGACGGCCGATTTGCATCTCTTCATCCACGCCGGCTGGCAACTTGGACTTGCCGAATCCGCCGACAAACTTCTTGTCAATTTCACTGAAATCAAGCCCACCCATATGAATGCCGTTCCACGTGTTTTCAACATCATTTACGACAAAATCCAGCAGGGCGTGTCGGCAGACCCGGAGAAGAAGAAAGTCTTCGACGCGGCGGTAGCCGAAGCCGTCAAAAACCGCGATCTCAAAGAGAAAACAGAAGAATTCAAATTCTATGACGCGGTGGCTTTTTCCGCAATCCGGAACATCTTTGGCGGGCGGTTAAAACAGGTAGTCAGCGGCGGGGCGGCGATGAAACCGGAAATCGCCTTGTTCTTTGCAGATGTCGGGGTGCCCACTTACAACGGCTATGGTCTTTCAGAAACTTCGCCCGTTATTACAAATAACTCTCCAAAACGCGGTAATAAATACGGTACCGTCGGCAAGGTATTCACGGACACTAAGGTCATTATTGATAAATCCCGTGTGGGAGAAGACAGCCCGGACGGTGAAATCGTGGTCTATGGCGCACAGGTGATGAAGGGCTATCACAATAAACCCAAAGCCACCGCGGAAGCGATGATGCCGGACACCTGGAACGGTTTTCCCGGTGTCCGCACGGGAGACCGTGGATGGCTGGATGATGATAGCTTCCTGCATATTACCGGCCGGTTTAAGGATGAATACAAGCTGGAAAACGGCAAATATGTTCATCCCGAATCCATTGAAAACGACATGAAACTTCTCCGCTATGTTTCTAATGCCATTGTTTACGGTGAAGGCCGCCTGTATAATGTGGCGCTGGTCGTACCGGACTTTGCCGCAATGAAAACCGATCCCAAGACCTCTGCATGGGTACAGGGAACACCGGAGGAAACCGTTGCCAACAAGGAATGTACCGATTTTCTTGCCAAAGAGATTACCGAGCACTTGCGCAAAACTTTTGGCGGATATGAAGTGCCTCAAAAATTCCTTTTTGCGACAGAGGATTTTTCGGTGGATAACGGCATGCTCACGCAGACCATGAAGATTGTACGCCGCAACATCATGAAAAAATATGGTGAAAAACTGACAGCCCTTTACAACGAGGCATAACCCGTCAAAAAACTGGGGGGCAAGGCAACCCCTTGCCCCCCAGTTTTTTGAGAGCCGATAAAAAGGAAACGCTCCACCCCGGCTCAATCATACCATCCGCACGAAAAGAGGAGATCCTTGAGGGAGTTAGAGTCATGCAACATCGGTTTCTGATTATCTTGTTATTATCTATTTGCACCGGCCTGCCCCAATATGCGTTTGCGCAGTATTACCGCTATGTGGACACGTCCGGCATCGTTCATCTTACCAATGATTATAATTCTGAAGCTTGCAAGAAATATGGATGCACTCTTTTCACCCTGACACCGGAAGATGAGGTAACCCCCAGAGATAAAAAGCAAATCGACATGCTGGAATCCACCGCCGCTCAGGAAGCGGTTGTCATTCCCAATAAAAAGGTACTTCCCGGGCACGCAGAACCCGCTCCGGAAACGATGGTCGCCAAAACGCCGACAACCCTTGTAAAGGTGCCACAGGCTGTTCCCAGGAAAGAAGATCTAAAATCTTCCGACGAGGAAAAAATTCGCCATTTGGTTTCAAAATGGCTGGAAAGCTGGCAGTCCGGAAATATGAAAATTTACCAAAGCTGTTACGCAAAGAATTTTCAATCCCGAGGGAAAAATCTGGATGCCTGGATTGCGTATAAGGCATCGATTCATCAAAAGAGCAAGAATATCCAAATTTCCATTGAAAATTTACAGATCAAAACCGAGACGAAGGGCGCATCGGCTGTCTTTACTCAGCATTACGTCTCTTCCTCTTACAAAGATTCAGGAAGAAAGAAACTTGATTTCATTCAGGAAGATAACCATTGGAAAATCTTCCGCGAAACGATGTGACCGGTAAGGAACCAAAGATATTCTATGTTGGGAAAACAATAAACCTAAAAACGGCAGTTGGTAAGAGAAATATTTTGTAACCTCACGTGAAGAATTGCTATTTTGCTGTATTTGAACTCACCCAAAAGGAACTGCTCCGCATTTACTAGATGTGGCTGTAAACTAGCTATAACAAACGCTTTTTAACAATTCTATCGAATTTAACTGCCGTTTTTAGGATAAAATCATCCGTTCTCTTCTCTTAGCCCTCAGCATTTCTTCATGTCCATGAAAAAACCCGCGAAGATTTTAAAACCTCCGCGGGTTTGTAAGCTACGTTTTACAGAATCTTTTTAGAATGTCAGCGTCAGCTTGTTGATGACGAGATAATCATTGTCGACATCGTGATTGACCGCTGTTGTTCCCTTGAACCACTTGCCGGTGAACAGGTAACCCGCGCCCAGCATGTAAGAAAGATTATTGGTGATCTTGTAGGTTCCGGCAACATCCACTTCATAGCCGTAGTCTCTGCCTTCCCAAGTAGCACCGGCAAGAGTCTTGTCCGCATGGGCATAAGAAACGGTCATTACAATGTCCAGACTTTCCACGGGCCGCACACCGCCACGCAGCTGATAGAAATAAGCGTTGGTCATTCTTCCGGCGTTTGAGGTTGCCGTGCCGTTGTAACCGGCGGGAGATCCGGCCCACTGATCTACATCATTGTTGAACAGAATCAGACAGGGATTCCATTCCCGGCCGCCGTTGACTCCAAAACCTTCATTCTTATCCGTGGTGTAGGGATCATTACCGGAAACATACGCCAGAGAGCCGCCTACATAAAACATATTGAAATTAGCCGTGGCATCAAGATATGCGCTTAATCCCTGCAGATTGATCTTGTCATGGCCGGCCACGGTAACGCCATCTTCATACTTCTGATCGCCGATTGCGTAATTGATTTCCGCCTGAAGATCCACAGGACCGATTTTGGCCATCGCATAGGGGGTGACCAGGAAATAGGTGATTTTATTGGACGCAAAGGGACGATTTTGTTTCTGATTGTAATAATTGACGTTCATACCCGCTTTGCCCGTCTTCCATTTGTAAACGCCTTCAATGCCGTATTTATCGTCGTCCGCGTCTGCATTTCCGCCATAAGGAACGCTGTTTTCCGCATCTTTGGTGTAAGCCAAATTCAGGGTTGCCGGACCAAAGGATTTGGAATATTTAATTCTTCCTTTGGGCTGATAGTTGTTGCCGAAAATGGTACCGGTGGCGCCGTCATTCATATAACCGACGTCAAAAATACCAATGGGGCTCTGATAATTAATGTAAGCCCAGTCAATGGCAATGTTTTCATTTTCGGCCTGTGTTCCGGCCGAATCTCTGTAAGGAGCTCCGCCAAATCCGGGAGCGGTTCTGGCTGCGCCCCAGGCTCTCTCCATAGCATCAAAACGAGTAACCAGGGTCAGACCCGGAGAGACGACAAAATCCGTGCGGACTCTCAATCTCTGAAAATAAAAGGCTGTTGACGGATTAACATTTTTCTGCAGGCTTGTTCTGTCCAGATACATGCCTGCCGCATAAAACTCACCGCTGACTTTGACATCAACGGCCATCGCTTGTGTGCTGAAAGCTGCAAATAAACCCAGCGTCAGCAAAACCAACCAAAATCTCTTCATTTTTTCCTCCTTGAAAACAATTTATTTACGAATCTGAATACCATTTCAGATACTTACAAATTTCGGCATTTCATAACATCATCTTGGTCTTCTGTAAAGAAAAATCCTCCGGCGTTTCCTTTACTGGCGGCAACATCGCCATTGTCTTTTTCAGGGGATAGAAAGTCCTGTTTTACTCATTCATTTCATCTTTTTCACTCCTTTCTTTCTGATTATACTTTTCCATTGTTACAGAAAGATGACATTACCATGAAATAATCAATACAACTGGGGCACTCGAGTTACCTCTTCAGCACATGAACAGATGTGGCTTTAAAGGAAACCTTCACAATGGATTCCTCACATAAACCCAGTTCTTCACAAGAAGACACCGTGACATAAGCAACCAGGGGAAAACCGCAATCCAGATGCAATTTATAAAAGAAAGCCTGGCGTGAACTTCCGGTAATTTTTGCCTCCAAAACATTGCGTGCGCTGGTATTTTCAGGTAACACCTTGGAAACAATAATATTTTCCGGTCTCAAGCAGCAAAAGACTTTTTGGCCGGGCACAAAATGCCCTGTTGCTTTCAACATGGTTCCATTCACGCCAATTTCCAGCATGCCGGAATGGGCGCTTTTCACCTCGCCTTCCAGGATGGTTTCCGTGCCCACAAAGCTGGCCACAAATTGCGAATTCGGCTTGTTGAAGACCTCCGATACGGCGCCCGCTTGCACAATTTGTCCGGCAACCATCACGGCCGCATCCTGGGCCAGACGGAGCGTTTCTTCACGGTCATGCAAAGCCATCACGGCGGAAATTTTGGTTGTTTCCAGAATATTCCGCAGATCATCCATCAACGTTTCGCGCGTGGGCGGATCAAGCGAGTTGAAGGCCTCATCCAGCAAAATGACCTTTGGTTTCAAAGCAAAAGCGCGCGCCAGCGACACTCGTTTGGCTTCTCCGCCGGAGAGGGTTTTGGCCGAGCGAGCTGCCAGCCCGCGGATACCAAAATAATCCAGAGATTCCTCAACACCGGATTTGATTTCCGCAGCGCTACAATGGCGAAAATTTAACCCTAATGCGACATTTTTCTCAACAGAGGTATTGAGCAGCAAGGGTTCCTGAAAAACAACGGATACGCTACGGCGCATATCGAAACGGTCGGCATTGGTTTCAATCGGCTGTCCCTTATAAAAAAGCTTTCCCTGGCTTGGCTTCAGCAATCCCGCCAGCGTTAAAAGAAGCGTGGATTTGCCTGCCCCGTTGGGACCAATCAGGGCAAGAATGCGTCCATCTTCGACTTTCAGCTCGGGAATATCCAAAACGGTCACGCCGCCTCGCCGAACCAGCAGATTCTGAATGGATAATAGAGAATTCATCGCGGATGCTGCCTTTGCTGAACATGAGTAAGAAGAAGATTGACAAGAAATGCTAAAATCAGAAGAATAACGCCCAGAGCAATGGCAATATCAAAATTTCCCTTGCCGGTTTCCATGACGGTTGCGGTCGTCAAAACCCTTGAATATCCCTTGATATTTCCACCCACCATGATGGAGGCGCCAACTTCGGAGATCACTCCTCCAAAACCGGCCATGACGGCGGCCAGAAGCGGCAGCTTCGATTCTTTGACCAGAACCCAGACCATTTGCAGACGGCTGGCCCCCAGAGAAAGAATCTGCAATCGGAGATTCGGGGGCAGATTCTGAATGGAAGCCAGAGAAATACCCATGACAATCGGTGTGGCGATGATGGCCTGTGCGATAATCATGGCGTAAGGCGTGTAAAGAATTTCGAGAAATCCCAGCGGCCCGTTTCTCCAGATTATAATGGTGACAAAAAGACCCACCACCACAGGCGGAAGGCCCATCCCCGTATTGATGATACTGATGACCAGCCTTTTTCCTGGAAATTCGGTTAATGCGACGGTCGTTCCGATAGAAACGCCGATAAAAAGACTGATGAAAGTGGCTGTCCCTGAGATTTTCAAGGACAGCCAGGTGATGCTCATAACTTCGGGATCAAAGCTGATCAGCAATTCAAAAGCTTTGACAATTCCCTGAACAATTAATTCCACAGAAACCTCAAATGGCTATTTCCCCAGATCTTCAACCTTTTTGCCCGCATCGGGGAAGAAAAGCGGAGAACCGAACGAATCGACGCCAAAAGTCTTGATAATATCCTGGGTTGTCCTGGCCACCATAAAGTCGGCGAATTCTTTGGCTCCCTGAGCGTTTGCTTTGGGCCATTTGGCTGCGTTCACCTGAATGACGTGATAGATATTCAAAAGCGCCGCATCCCCTTCATTGAGAATCACCAGACCAAGATTCTTTTTCGTGGCCAGATAGGTGCCACGGTCAGCCAGCGTGTAACCTTTTTTCTCGGAAGCCACATTGAGCGTCGCCCCCATACCCAGACCGGTTTCCTGATACCACTTCTGCCCCACGGGTTCTATGCCTGCTTTTTTCCATAAGCTCATTTCCTTGGCATGTGTGCCGGATTTATCGCTTCTTGACAGAAACAGGGCATTGGCTTTGGCGATCATTTTCAGTGCTTCAGCAGATGACTTCACCCCTTTGATTTTGGCAGAATCATCGGCCGGACCGACAATAATGAAGTCATTATGCATGACCAGACGGCGGTCGGAACCGAATCCGCCATCCATAAACTTCTTTTCCGCATCCGGTGAGTGAACCAGCAGCACATCCGCCTCACCCTTTTCTCCCATCTTCATCGCCGCGCCGGAACCGACAGCGATGGTCTTGACAAAATAACCTGTTTTCTTTTCAAAAATCGGGATGAGCTTGTCCAGCAGTCCCGAATCCTGGGTGCTGGTGGTTGTCGCCAGAATCAAGTTTTTCTGTTTGGGAGCCGCAAAAACACCGGAGGCCCCAAGAATCACGAGCGCTGCTGCAACAAACCAGGTTATCCAATACTTGTTGTTTTTGAATCTGTTCATTCTTCTTCTCCTTTGTATTTATTTATTTTTTATGGGTTTTCTGCCATGCGCGGGAGTTCGGGAAGAACAAGGGAGAACCGTATTTGTCCTTACCGAAATCGCGGACGATTAACTGCCCTTTTTTAGGGGATGTCGCCCATTGAACAAACTTCATCGTGTCTTTATGATTGACTTTGGGAAATTTGGCCTGGCTGACCGGAATCAGGGAGATGAAGTTCAGGAGCGCCTCGTCGCCTTCCACCAGAATCACCAGCTTGACCTGATCTTTGAGAGACAAATAGGTGGCCCGGTCAATCACGGTATAGGATGCCTGGGCATCGGTATATTTCAGCGTAGGAGCATTGCCTTCCGAACCTTTATCATAAATCACATACCAGGAGCCTTCGGGTTTGAGGCCGGCTTTTTTCCAAAGCTCCATTTCGGCCACATGCGTTCCGGATTTGTCGCCGCGGCTGATGAATTTTTCACCTTTGGCGGCAATTTTTTTCAGAGACTCTGTTGCCGATTTTTCTCCCTTGACCCCTGCGGGATCATTTGCCGGGCCAACAATGACAAAGTCGTTATACATCAGGGGAATCCGCTCCGTTCCGAACCCGTCTGCAATAAACTTCTCTTCCAGAGACTGGGCATGGGCCATGACGAGGTCAATCTGGCCTTTCTCGGCCATTTTGAGAGCGGCTCCGGTTCCCGCACCGACATGACGGACACGGATACCCGTTTCTTTTTCAAACTGGTCTTCCAAAGCGCTCACAATACCGGAATCAATCGGGCCGATCGTACTGGATAATAAAATAAATTTGCTTCCGTCGGCAGCCTGCACAGCGCCACACCACACAAACAGGAACAAAACCACAAATTTCAACGCAAGTCTTTTCATTTCATCTTCTCCTTTTGTTTTATGATGACATCTTTCAACTCTGCCTTTTGTGTGTCATAAATGATATATTGACGGAATTCAAGAGATTATTGAATAGAAGTATCGAAAAAGATTATTGAAATGTTAAAAAAGACATAAAAAGCAACGGTTACGCTTTTCCGGGCTTTTCCTTGCTCCTGAATGCAGACATCTTCCATTTCATGCGGATAGAAATGGGCGCTCATGGAGACAATGCCTTCAGCCTTTTCTGAAGACTTGCATCCTTCTGGAAATTTGCATAAACTTCCTGTCCGGGAAATACTCAAAATTTCTCCCGGCCCGAAAGGAGGTTCATGTGAATAATCCCTCCGTGGATCCGGCAGCGCTTCCGGATTCCGTTTATGAGCATTTATCCGTTTGTGTCCAAAGCAACGTCCATCTTCAGGTAATGACTTGGCGGCCCAAGAAACCCGTAAGCAATGATCCCATCGTCTTTGTGCCGGGATGGGTATCTTCTGTCTCGGGCTGGATGCCTTTAATCGGGGCATTGGCATCCCGAAGGCCGGTTTACTACATAGAAACAAGGGAAAAGAAATCAGCCATCTTAAAAAAGAAGAAACTCTGTGCAGAAGATTTTCAGATGAGTCGGATCGCTGAAGATATCATCAGCGTCTGCCGTCAGCTCAATATTGACACGCCGCGAACAACCGTTGCGGGCTGTTCTCTGGGAGCAACTGCCCTCCTGGAAGCGCTCAAAGGCAACAGGTTGGTTGCAGGCACAGCCTTTTTGATTGCCCCCAACAGCGAATTCAAGGCGCCTTGGTATCTCGAATGGATTCTTTTTCTTCCAGCATTCCTCTATCATGGCATCAAGTTTTTTCTTCTGTGGTATCTCAAAAACTTCATGGTTGATGTCCGAAAAGAGCCGGAACAAATGAAACGCTATCAGGATACACTACTTGCGGCTCATCCGGAAAGAATTAAACTTTCCGGCAGAGCCTTGATTTGCGGGCGCTATGAAGTCTGGCCGAATCTGGAAAGTGTAACCCTGCCGGTCGCCCTGGCTTACGCTGCCACGGATAAGCTTCATTCGTCACAGAACATTCAACGCATGGCAAACCGACTGCCCCGGGTCTCGGTGATCTCCTGTCCATCCAATCAGTACATGCACAGCGCAAAACTGCTGAAGGATATCGAAGCATTTGTCAATGCCGCGCAATCTTGAGGAGCGGAAAGCAGTAACTAATTGAGAATCCTTTCGTTTCTCTAATCTTCAAAAGCGGGCAGATCGCTGATCACAAATTCTACCGTTCCTCCCGTCCAGCTTCTCTGCACATTGCAGATGCGCTCTTTCTGACATTGCGGATTCGGTGTAATTTTCGGACAGGGAATTTTGCCTGTTACCGCAAGAATACAATCCGTACAGCCGGGAGGAAATATTCCGGGTTTGTTGTTGTTGCCTTTCAGACCGGCGCTCGGTCCGATGGTTTGAACTTTATCTCCTCGGTACTGAACTTTCCAGGCATCACCAGGTAAATTGATGGTCATGGAATAGTTAACACCGTTCACCAGGCTGATGTCGACCGCTTCCGTATCCGTGTGCGTTGGATTGAGCGTAAATTCACCCTGCGTAAATCCGTTGGGTTCCGGACAGGAAGAATAGCCACCCAAATGAATGGAGCCGGTCAGGCATTTCAGGGCATCCTCCCCGGTTTCGGGCCGTTTTACGTCAACCGATCCACCCGCCGGCACAATTCCTGTGCAGTGACCGGCGTTAACCCCTCCTCCCAGATGGGTGGGATTTTTGCACCAGTTTGTATTTTTGGCGATCCAGTCGTAGGAAATCATTTTAACGCTGTCCTGGCAGGCACCATCACCTTTTCCCTCCGCTCCTGTAACAAAAGCAATATTCACGTCCTTTTTGGTGTTATTGCGAATTTTGATGTTCGTCGGCCCGCCCATTCCCTTCGGCGGTTTTGCGCAAAAATCATGGATGACGCCCCCCACGGGCACATTGCAGCCCCCGCAGTATTTCCATTTGGAGGTGTCGTTTTTCGGAACACAATCCGGTTTCGGATCGGGAATTTGTTTGGTTTTCGGTTTGCGATAGGTGCAGCACCACTCATTGGCAGGATTGTTCCAGCAGTCGCCGCACCAGTCTGCCACCGCCGCCGTGCAGTAAGGAGAATTGATCATTTTTTTCTCAATGTCATCTTGCATGGCGCCAGCTGTCAAAGCCAAATTCTGCTTCGCTTCCGCTTTCGGCATGGATTTTTCCGGAACCGATTTGTAACCCAGCACTTCCATACATTCCGTCATGTGCTGATCAACAATTTTGGGTTTGCCGGCCTTACCCAAATTTTTGCTGTAAGCGGCGGCTTTTTCCTCACAGTCAAAAATGTCCTGCTTGCGGGCAAGATCATCCTTGTCGGGGTGATACCAGACATACTGGGTACTGCAGCCCGAACTCGCGGCCAGAAAAAGAAAAAGGAAAAAATAACTAAACCAGATCATGCTTTTCTGTGTTGCACGTTTCATAAACAGTCCTCCATGGCTGAATGGGAAAGCAAATTATGAGGGTCGGTTCGGCGATCCTTTCTTCTTGTCTTTGCTTAATTTATACTCAATGCTGTCAATCAGCGCCTGCCAGCTGGCTTCAATGATATTTTCGGATACTCCGGTGGTGCTCCAGATTTCAGAGCCGTCCGTCGAATCCAGTAAAACGCGGACCTGCGCCGCCGTACCTTCCGATCCTTCCAGGGTGCGAACTTTGAAATCCACCAGGTGCATTTCCCGGATTTGCGGATAAAATTTGGTCAAGGCCTTGCGCAGGGCATGGTCAAGCGCATTGACGGGACCATTCCCCTCGGCAGCCGTCAATTCCTCTTCGCCATCCACGGAGATTTTGATGGTCGCAAGGGAAAGACAGGGACTGTCCAGCGTGCGGGAAGTCACCACGCTGAAGCATTCCAGATTGAACGGCTCAATAAACTCCCCGATGGCTTTCTTCATCAGCACCGACAGAGAACCATCCGCTGCGTCAAACTGAAAGCCTTTGTCTTCCATCAGCTTCACCTGGTGCACGACCTTGTCCAGAGCGTTTTTCCTGTCCAGATCGATGCCGAGGGCTTTGGCTTTGTAAGCAATATTGCTTTTGCCGGCCATGTCCGAAACCAGCACGCGACGGCTGTTGCCGATGAGCTCCGGTTCCATATGCTCGTAGGCGGCGGCGTTTTTGGTCACAGCGTTAACATGAACCCCCCCCTTGTGCGCAAAAGCGCTACGTCCAACAAAAGGCCTGGCCATCAGCGGCGGAATATTGGCCACATCGCTGATATACAGGGAAAGATTGGTCAACTGGCGAATGGAGTCCGGCGGCAAACACTGCATTTTCATTTTCACCTGCAGATTGCCGATCACGGAAAGCAAGTCCGCGTTGCCGCATCGCTCACCGTACCCGTTGACAGTCCCCTGGACCATTTTCACGCCTTCGCGAACCGCGGCAATGGAGTTGGCCACGGCCAGGCCGCAATCGTTGTGCACATGAATTCCGGACAGGGAAAGAGGAATGACCGTTGATATTTTTTTAAGGATATCCACGATTTCATGGGGCATGGTCCCGCCGTTTGTGTCGCAAAAGACAATTTTGTCCGCTCCCGCATCCAGCGCCGCTTTCACCACCCGGGTTGCATACCGGGGATGATTTTTATATCCGTCGAAAAAATGCTCCGCGTCAAAGAGGACTTCCTTGCCTTTCGATTTCAGATAATGAACGGATTCACGGATCATGGCCAGGTTTTCGTCCAGATCGATTTTCAGAATATCGGTGACATGCAGGTCCCAGGATTTGCCGAAAATGGCAACGGCCGGCGTCTCCGCCCGGATCAGCGCCTTGAGATTCGGACAGGCTTCGGGGCGGATGTGCGGCTTTCGTGTGGAGCTGAACGCCGTCAACTTTGCGTTTTTGAAAATTTCCGTTTTGGCCATTTCAAAAAAACGCATGTCTTTAGGATTGGATCCTGGCCAGCCGCCTTCAATGTAATGAAAGTGAACCTCATCCAGCCGCCGGGCGATTCTGAGTTTTTCCTCCGCGGAAAAAGTCACCTGCTCACCCTGCGTGCCGTCACGCAATGTCGTATCGTAAATGAAAATCGAATTTTTTGTCATAAATCCTCTAATTACCAGTATTTTTTATGGAACGGGTATAGCAAACCCCCTTTGGCCTGTCAACGCGCAAGCTTCTTTGTCTCATGATTTCTTTTTGTACCTGTTTCACAGGCTATGCTTTTACATATTGCTTGAAAGATAGATACTAAATGGCATATAGTCGTCGCAACATTGAACCAAGGGAGGTAAAATTCAGTTATGTCTAGGTTTGAAAGATATGTCCTGTGGTATATTCCCGAAGAAGTCCAGAAAGGAGATGTGGATTCCTTTCGACGCGCCAAGCAGTTTATCACGTTCGCCCAGGTAGCCCCCTGTTTTTTCATTCCCAACATCATCAAGTGGGCGAAAATCGGCTCGACGGAACTGGCCGTCAGCATGGCCTGTGTCATGGTTTTGATGGCTTTTGTTCCCTTTATCTGCAAACTGACCAAATCCGTCAATTTGATGGGCAACGCGGCCCTGGTGTTGCTTGCCTGGCATTTTGCCTTTCTGCCGGCTTTAACCGGAGGAATGTTCTCTTCCGCACTCGCCTGGGCGCTGGTTTTACCGGGTTTTGCCTCGACATTTATGGGCATGAGATCCTTCCTGGCTTGGTCGGGAATCATGATCCTGGAAGTGATTGTTTTCATTGTATTGGGGAAAATGGGAATATCTTTTCCCACCATTTCCCTGTCGGAAGAACAGGTCTTCAGCAATCAGGTTTCTAATCTCATTGGCCCACTCGTAGCCCTTTGCGCCACTTTCTATTTCAACAACACCGGCTTGAAAAACGCTTTGGATAACCAAAACCATATCATCACAGAAAGCGAAAAAATTGCGGAAGATGCCATTTTGGCAAAACAGGAGATGGAAGGCATGTCTTTGTCTCTCAAAGAGGCGTTTGACAAGGTCGGTGAAAATGCAACCACGCTTTCTGAAACATCAACCGAGATATCCGCCATGGTAAAAAGCAATGCCAATCTCGCCAACGAGGTGGCCGGCCTGATGAAACACTCAGAAAATGCCATTAAAGACGGTGTTAGCGTGATGGGTCAGCTGGCATCCTCGATGGGAAACATTACGCAGGCGTCCCAGGAAGTTAAAAAGATCATTAAAACCATTGATGAAATTGCTTTTCAGACCAACCTGCTGGCGCTCAATGCCGCCGTCGAAGCCGCACGCGCCGGAGAAGCCGGCGCCGGATTCGCCGTTGTTGCCGACGAGGTGAGAAATCTCGCAAGACGGTCGGCGGAAGCCGCCAGAAACACTGCCGATCTCATCGAAGGAACGGTGAAAATGGTGGCCGAAGGAAAGGAATTGTCCGACACCACCGCAGACAAATTCAGTCAGATTCAGGCACAGGTTGGAAAAACGGCAACGCTCATCAACGAAATAGCGGCAGGCTCTCAAGAACAGGCGCACGGTGTGGAAAACATCGACCAGGCCATTCTGGAGTTGACAAAGATTGTCAAAAAATAAAGATGCAGAACAACGGGGTTCCCGGTGTCGTCGCCGGACATTTCTAAACGTTTGGCGACGACCCTTGTTGTAAGGCATTCCAAACTCTTTCTCGAAGACCCATCAGGAAAATCTGTGGACGGACTGAAATTTTTTCACCAACTCCTGATCATTCTCGGTTTTTCCATTCCGGTTGTTTTCCTTTTCAATAAAATTAAGCTGCCGTCCATTATTGGTTTTCTCATTACCGGTGTCATTATCGGGCCGTTCGGACTCAAATTGATTGATGACATGGCCGGCATTCAGCTGATGGCGGAAATCGGCGTGGCTTTTCTCCTTTTTACCATCGGCATCGAAATTCGTTTGTCCGGTTTTCTTCAGCATTTATCCGAAATTCTTCTGACGGGCGGTTTACAGATTTTCTGCACCGGCATCGTGGGCATGATGATCGGGCTGGCTATGCAGCTTAACGTCAGCCAGGCGGTTTTTATCGGCTTTATTCTGGCGCACAGCTCTTCGGCGCTGATTCTGAAAATTTTAAAAGACCGTAAGGATGAAGACTCGCCCCAGGGAAGGATTTCCATCGGCGTGATTCTTTTTCAGGACATCATGGTGGTTCCGATGATGCTGCTGGTTCCGCTTCTGGCCGGAGGCAGCGGACCTGAACCTTTGATGATCCTCTGGAAACTCTTCAAATCGATTCTGATTATCGCTGTCCTTCTGGCTGCGGCCCGCTACGCCATTCCCTTTTTCCTGGAACAGCTTGTCAACATGAACATGCGCGACGTTCTGGTCATTGCCTCCGTGGTCATTACCATGGGCATCGCCTGGATTACGGAGTCGCTGGGACTGTCTCTGGCCATTGGAGCGTTTTTGGCGGGAATCTCTCTGTCCGACACGGATTTCACGCATCAAATCATCAGTGACATCAGTCCATTTCGGGATGTTTTCCTTTCCGTCTTTTTCGTTTCGTTCGGCATGATCCTCAATCTGGATTTTCTTCGTGACAATGCCGCCTACGTCCTTGCAACATCTCTGGTCATTATCCTGATTAAATTCACGATTGTTTTCGGACTGGTCAAACTTTTGAAGTACTCTTTGCATGTCGCGCTGCTCTCCGGCGTATTTCTATCCCAAATTGGTGAATTTTCTTTTGTTTTGGCTTCGCAAGGTTATAAAAGCCAGATTCTGTCCCAATATCTCTACCAAACCTTTATCGGCGCCTCCACGCTGACCTTTATCGCCACCCCCCTTTTGGTCTCCCTGATTTTTTATTTTTTAAACCGCAGAAACACAGCCAATTTAAACAAGAAAACGACAGGAATAGACGATCATTTACCCATATCGAATCACGTCATAATCTGCGGCCTGGGATTAAACGGCAGAAATCTGATTCGAGTCCTCAAGGATACGGCGCTCAATTACGTCGTAATTGACCTGAACTTTCAGAAGATCAAAAAGGCCAAAATCAAGGGCGACACCAACACCATCTGGGGAGACGCCTCCAATGTGGAAATTTTACGGCGCGCCCATATCGAGGCAGCGCGTGCAATGGTCATCGCTATTTCCGACCGGCTTCTGACCAAGAGCTGCCTGGCCAACGCCAAGAAAATGAACCCGAAACTTCATGTGATTGTCCGGACAAAATACCTTGCGGACATTGATGAGTTGCTGATGCTGGGCGCTGATGATATCATTCCGGAAGAATTTGAAACCTCCATTCAAATTTTCAGCCGTGTCCTCAAAATGTTTCACATTCCCAACAGCATCATTCTGACCCAGGGAAACATCATCCGCAATAAATCCTACGGCGTTTTCCGGGATGTCCGTTATACCCAGGAAGCCTTTGATCAAATCAGCCAGATTCTTGCCCAGGGAACGATCGAAACCTATTTTCTGGCCGCCGGAAATCCGCATATCGGAAAAAGCATCCGGGAGGTCAATCTCAAGGCACAGTCGGGAGCTCTGATCATCAATATCATCCGCAACAATCAGACCATTACCAATCCCCCCAGCGAATTCGTCCTCCAGGCCTCGGATCAGATCATCCTTTTCGGCAGCCACAACGCCATTGACACAGCGCTGGTCATTCTCGGCGGAGAAACAGAAGCGGCGGCCGGCGCTTTTTGAGCTCACAAAAAGCATCGTCTTCAGGCCTGCCCTTTCAGCTTGACAATCGGTAATGATTATGGGCTATAATAAATGAAATGAAAAAGGTGAACCATGGGCCAAAACGAAAAGAGCTCCCGATACGAAGTCAACCGGAAGGTCCGGATAGTCATTACCCAGCATGACGGAGACTTGAGCAGAGTCGACTATTCGTATCTGGGGAAAACCGTCTATTTGAGCGGTGAGCTTTCGAGGCCGGACAGGGATTTCTCATCCCGGGAAATTGAAAGCATTGCAACAGATATCATGGCCATACCCGATGTGACGGATATCATTTTTGACCTGAACAACTGGATTGTCGAATCTTCCGGAAACACCTGGCAGATCCGGCCGCTCAAAAAAGTGGGAAAACTGCATTATGGATCCGGACCTTCTTCCGGAACGTCAGGCGATACCACTCTTATCATCGAAAATGCAGATGAGTTGAAATCCGTTCTCGATGACATCAACCAGGCAGCTGCAAAAAGCAGCCCGCCATAAAACATCGAAAGTGAACTTTACCGCCTTCATTTCCGTAAAAAAACCATTATTCTCTAAAAGTGAAGAATTATCACAGGTTGCCTACGGAGAGGTTCACAGCCTGCAGGAAGTTGACATAGAACATCCATTCTGGAAAGGGTGCTTCAGAATCAGATATGGCAACCAAAAAGGAACAAATCATCAAAGTGCTGGCCACCGGTTTCGGAACGGGTCTGTCACCCGTAGCTCCAGGAACGGCGGGTACGCTTGCCGGTGTTTTGATATGCCTGTTTTGCGCACCGATGACTTGGCCTTTGCGGGTGCTTTTTGTATTTGCCGTGTCCGCCGCCTCTGTTTATATCGCCGGACAGGCTGAAACAATTTACGGGAAAAAGGACGACCAGCGCATTGTCATTGATGAAATCGCAGGCTTTCAGACGGCAATGCTGCCTGTGGACATTACCGGCCTGCATCTGTGCCTGGCTTTTCTTCTTTTCCGGATTTTTGATATCTGGAAACCTTTTCCCGTCAATCGCCTCCAAAATCTTCCGGGAGGCTACGGTGTGGTGGCCGACGACCTCGGAGCCGGAATTTACAGTGGATTCATTTTATTTTACCTGACAACCAAAGGACTATGATGAAAATTGGAATTTTAACAATCGGAAATGAATTAATCAACGGGCGAACAGCCGACACCAATTCGTCACTTATCGCACGCGAAGTCAACCTGCAGGGCTGGCACGTGGAAGCGATGCTGTCGGTGGGTGACGATTTTGAAATCATCAAAACCCGTCTTCATGACCTCCTCTCTTTTACCGACGCAGTCATCTGCACAGGCGGTCTGGGACCAACCACCGATGACATCACCACGGAAGCCATTGCCCGTGCTTTTGATCTCCCCCTGGAACGTGATAACGATACTTTAGCGTATCTTCAGGAAATATTTAAAAAATTCAAATGGACGTGGACGGAAAATAACGCCAAGCAGGCCCTTTTCCCGAAGGGTGCGCAAGTAATTCCCAATCCGGTCGGCACGGCAGCGGGCTTTGCCCTGTCGGTGCAAAACAAACTGGTCCTGGTCATGCCTGGAGTACCCTCAGAAACCAAAAGAATGCTGCCGGAAGGTGTAATTCCGATTTTGAAAAAAACCTTCCCTCAGCCTGTCCCTTTTGCCCAGCAACAGACCATCAAAATCTTCGGCCTGGGCGAATCGGCCATCGATGAAAAGCTCTCCAGTTACGATTTTTCTGCCATTGACGTAAGTGTAGGATTCTACCCAGTATTTCCTGAAAACCACCTGGTGCTAATTGCCCGGGCTTCCTCCCTGGAGCAGACCAGACAGAATCTGCAAAAAGCCGTGGATGCCGTTTCCGATCAACTGGGAGAATGGATTTTTTCTTACGGCGAGCAAACTTTGGAAGAAATGCTCGCCGGATTTCTGACCCAAAAGAAGCTGACCCTTGCCGTTGCCGAATCCTGCACGGGAGGTCTGATTGCCAACCGGCTTACCGATGTTCCGGGAAGTTCCCTCTTTTTTGAACAGGGCCTGGTCACCTACAGCAATGAAGCCAAAATCAATTTGCTGGGGGTGCCGGCCGACATCATTGAAAAACATGGAGCGGTGAGCGAAGAAACCGCGTGCAGCATGGCGCAAGAAGTGAGAAAACTGGCGGGAACCGATCTGGGTTTATCCTCCACCGGTATTGCCGGCCCCTCCGGCGGAAGTCTGGAAAAGCCCGTCGGCACGGTCTATGTGGCGCTGGCCGACCGCACACAAACCATTTGCCGACATTATCGTTTCCGCTGGGACCGGAAAAGAAATAAGCTGGTAACATCGGAAGCAGCGCTGATGCTGCTGAAAAACTATTTGCAGGAGAAAAAATAGTTCATGTCCGACGAAAAAAACATCCGGGCTTTTCTGGCCATTGAACCTCCCGAATCTGTTTTGCAAGCCGTTGTCCGCCTGCAGGAAAAACTGAAACGGGAAATTTCCGGCCGGTTAAGCTGGACCCGTCCTCAAGGACAGCATCTGACTCTGAAATTCTTCGGGGACGTATCAATAAATGATATTCAAAGGATACGTAATGCCGTCGGAAACCGTTCAGCGGCAACACGTTCTTTGAACCTGAAAATCGAAAAGCTGGGTGTTTTTCCGGATTTTCGCAAACCGCGAGTGCTCTGGTGCGGAACATCGGGAGATATATTAGAGCTTGCCGCCCTGCAAAAACAGATGGACGAAGATTTCGCAGCCATCGGCTTTCCCGCAGAGGATCGCCCTTTCCGCGCACACCTGACGCTGGCCCGGATCAAGGATTCCCGTAGTTTATCAGGGCTGGACGAAATCTTGAAAAAACATGCCGCCTTTGACGCCGGGACATTTCCCTGCCGGGAACTGATCCTGTTCCAAAGCAAACTGGCGCCGCAAGGAGCAATATATACAAAACTGGCGGAATTTACGCTAAACTAATATCGATTGAAGGAGGTTATCATTTTATGTGCGCTGACATGGACAGATCGAAAGCAGTGGATTTGGCGATTACACAAATTGAAAGACAGTTCGGCAAGGGATCCATCATGAAACTGGGCAGCCATGATCGCGTGGCCGATGTTTCATCCATATCCACGGGATCGCTCAGTCTGGATATCGCGCTGGGCACTTTCGGTGTTCCCCGCGGTCGGGTGGTCGAAATTTACGGCCCGGAATCCGGCGGAAAGACCACACTGGCGCTGCACGTTGTTGCAGAAGCCCAGAAAAAAGGCGGCATCGCATCCTATATCGACGCAGAGCATGCGCTTGATGTCACTTATGCCAAAAACATCGGCGTCAATACCGACGAACTTTTGATTTCACAGCCGGACACGGGAGAACAAGCCCTGGAAATCGCCGAGACCCTGGTCCGGAGCGGCGCGCTGGATGTACTGGTTGTGGATTCGGTGGCGGCACTGGTCCCCAAAGCAGAGTTGGAAGGCGAAATGGGCGAAGCTCAGATGGGCCTTCAGGCCAGGCTGATGTCCCAGGCTCTGCGCAAACTGACCGGCGCGATCAGCAAATCCAAGACCACGGTCATTTTCATCAACCAGTTGCGCATGAAAATCGGCGTCTTCTTCGGCAACCCGGAAACCACCACCGGTGGCAACGCCCTGAAATTTTACTCCTCCCAGCGCCTGGATATCCGCAAAATGACCTCCATCAAAAACGGCCAGGACGTGATCGGATTCCGCACCAAGGTCAAGGTGGTGAAAAACAAAATGGCTCCTCCTTTTAAAGAGGCGGAGTTCGACATCATTTTTGGCGAGGGCATTTCGCGCGAAGGAGACGTGCTGGACCTGGCAGCGGCAAACGGCATAATTGAAAAAAGCGGCGCGTGGTATTCGTACAAAGGCGACCGCCTGGGCCAGGGACGGGACAATTCCCGGGTATTTCTCAAAGAAAATCGGGATGTTCTGGCGAACATTGAAAGCGATGTCTGTCAGAAGCTGGGTATCGTCAGCAAAGATCAGGATGAATAAGTTGAACCCTCCGGAACTGGCGGCCGCCCTGCAGAAAGCCTATCGCTTATTGGCAATCCGGCCGCATTCAGAACATGATCTGGGGAAAAAACTGCAAAAAAGTGGATTTCCGGACGCCGTGGTGAAAGAAGCGCTGGAAAAACTTCACGATTTACAGTATCTCAACGACGTTTCGTTTACCTCGGGGTGGGCGCGGAATCTGGCGGTCAATAAACTTCAGGGGAATCGGAAAATCATCGCCAGCTTGCGGGAAAAGGGCGCTCCGGAGGCGATGATCAAAGAAGCTCTGGACACGGCAAGACAGGAGCTTTCCGAAGAAAAGGCCGTTGAGAGATTCATCCAAAAAAAGAAAGCCGCGAAGCAAACCCCGGATTTGGACAGGAAAGAAAAGCAGAGAATATTTCAAAGCTTAATGGGACGAGGGTTTCCGCCGGACCTGATTTTAAACAAACTGCAAAAGCAAGGAGAGGAAAAGACAGATGGTGAAAACGGGGAATGAGATTCGGGAAAGTTTTATTCAATTTTTTGAAGGCAAGGGACACACCCAAGTGGCAAGTTCATCGCTCATTCCCCGCGATGACCCCACATTGCTCTTCACCAACGCAGGCATGGTGCAGTTTAAAAACGCTTTCCTGGGACTGGAAAATCGCGGCTACACGCGGGCCGTCTCCTGCCAGAAATGCGCACGCGCCGGTGGAAAGCACAACGACCTGGAAAACGTCGGCCTGACCGCACGCCATCATACGTTTTTCGAAATGCTGGGTAATTTTTCCTTCGGCGATTATTTTAAGGAAGAAGCCATTTCGTGGGCATGGGAGTATCTGATTGACGTGGTCGGCCTGCCCAAAGACAAGCTTTGGGTCACCATTTTTGAAAACGATGACGAGGCGTTTCAAATCTGGCATGAAAAGATGAAGGTACCGAAAGAGCGCATTGTACGCATGGGAGAAAAGAGCAATTTCTGGATGATGGGAGAAACCGGCCCCTGCGGCCCCTGCTCGGAAATCCTCTACGATCAGGGAGAAGGCACAGGCTGCGGCCGTCCCGATTGCGATGTAAACTGCGACTGCGATCGGCACCTGGAAATCTGGAACAATGTCTTCACGCAATTCGACCGAGACGAAAGCGGAAAACTCACCCCTCTGCCCAAACCCAACATTGATACCGGCATGGGACTGGAGCGATTGGCGGCTGTGATTCAGGGCGTCAAGAGCAATTACGACACGGATCTTTTCCAGCCCATTATCCGTTTCGTGGAAAAAATATCCGGAAAAACCTATAAAGAAAACGAGGACAACGACATTTCCATCCGGGTCATCGCGGATCACAGCCGCGCCGTGACCTTTTTAATCGGCGACGGAATCATGCCGTCAAACGAAGGAAGGGGTTATGTTCTTCGCCGGATTCTCCGCCGCGCCGCCCGCCACGGAAAAATGCTCGGCATCGGCAAACCTTTTTTAAATGAAGCCGCCCTGGTGGTCATCGACATGATGAAAAACACCTATCCGGATCTGGCCGACAAAGCCTCTTACATCGCCAAAATGATCCTCAACGAAGAGCAGCGATTCATGGAAACTCTCGATGCCGGACTGCGTATCTTGCAGGAGGAAACCTCCGCGCTGAAAGCCGCCGGGAAATCCGTCCTGCCCGGAGCCCAGGTATTCAAGCTTTACGATACGTTCGGTTTTCCGACAGATTTGACGGCGGATATCATCAAGCGCGATGGTTTGATTCTGGATCAGGAAGGCTTTGAAGATGAAATGGAACGGCAGCGCGAACGGGCTCGCGTTGCCTGGAAAGGCAGCGGCGAAGAGGCCGTGGCCGAATGCTATTTGAAAATATCCAGTGGTGGAGTGGCAACCGACTTTTGCGGATATGACGGCCTGGCCCAAAACGATGCAAACGTATCCGCCATCTTTGTGGACGGACAAGCAGCTGAAAGCGCAAGGGAAGGGCAGAAAGCGGAAATCGTTCTGGATAAAACGCCGTTTTACGGAGAATCAGGCGGGCAGGCCGGAGACACGGGCTATCTGGAAGGACAGGATTTTCATTTTATTGTGGAGGAGACGAAAAAACCTCTTGATAAATTCTTTGTCCACAAAGGCTTTGTTCGCTCAGGTGAAATTCGCATCGGCGCAAAAGCCAGGCCGGTTGTCGATTCAGAAAGAAGAAAGGCCATTGCCGCCAACCACTCCGGAACTCATCTTTTGCAAGCCGCTCTGAAAGCGGTTCTGGGAGATCACATCAAACAGTCCGGGTCGCTTGTCAACGCCTCGCGCCTGCGTTTCGACTTTACGCATTTTTCAAAAATCAGCGAGGAAGAAGTGCTTCGGGTGGAAACCATCGTCAACGACATGATCCGTAAGAATCTTTCCGTTCAGACGGACGTTTGCGCTCTGGAAGACGCTTTGAAAACCGGCGCGACGGCCGTTTTTGACGAAAAATACGGCGCGACGGTGCGAATCGTAAAAATGGGCGACATGAGTATGGAACTGTGCGGCGGCACGCACGTCGATCGAACCGGCGACATCGGACTGTTCAAAATCACTCATGAATCGGCGATTGCAGCAGGCGTGAGGCGAATCGAGGCCGTGACCGGCCGGGAATCGGTAGCCCATGTCCAGCAGACGGAAGAAGAATTAAAACGCACCGCTTTGTTGTTCAAGGCCGGCGTATCCGAAGTTTATGAGCGCACAGAAAAAATGCTCAAGAATGTCAGAGACCTGGAAAAAGAAGTCGAAACCCTCAAGGGAAAACTGGCCGCCAGGGATTCCGGTGATTTGATCAGCCGCGCCAAAGAAATCAACGGCGTGAAAACGCTGGCTGCGGAAGTGGCAATTTCGGATGCCAAAACCCTGCGTGATTTCGCAGACAAACTGCGCGATAAACTCGGGTCCGGCGTTATTTTGCTGGGAAGCCAATCCGAAGACAAGGCCCTTTTGCTATGTATGGTAACAAAGGACCTTACGGACAGGTTCCATGCCGGCAACATCGTCAAGGAACTCGCTCCGATTGTCGGAGGCAAGGGAGGAGGCCGTCCGGACATGGCTCAGGCCGGGGGAACAAATCCCCAAAATTTGGGCAAAATCTTTTCCGAACTGGAAAA
>Ga0116141_10001028_pt1 | contig 23455 bp, 13 predicted proteins | sample AD_UKC097_MetaG_FD_89744 | JGI IMG/M metagenome (GOLD analysis project Ga0116141, IMG submission 89744) | Active sludge microbial communities of municipal wastewater-treating anaerobic digesters from USA - AD_UKC097_MetaG | ecosystem: Engineered > Bioreactor > Anaerobic > Digestate | place: USA...
CTATTGCCGCCTGAAGGAATCAAAGTATATGGACTACCTGTATCTTGGTAGAAAGCAATCGCTTTAGTTTCATTGGTAGCATGTGTTCTGAATTTTGAAACACCATTTACATAACTACCGGTTTTATCAATTACAGTTATTACTAAGTTACTGTCAGCATCATAAACAAAAGGAGTGGTAAAGTTAATAGAATGCCAATTATTTTCTCCGGTATTGGTAAATTCAACAGATCCATCATAAACCTTAACAAAAGCACCACCCGGTACATAGTCAGAAGTAGCGGTATAAGTTGCCTGATCAGTATGTCCTAAGTAGATTTCTATATTTCTTGTAATATTGGTACCATAGAAGTATTGGAAGGCAATTCCATGAACAGTATCAGCGATATCTGACACTTCAGCCGCATCAAAAATCTGCTGTGAATAGCTATAGTTATAATATGTATGACAAGGCAAACATTGTCCACTTGTATTGGTGGTCGCTTCCGGTGTTCCAACAATCACATCTCCACCCAAAGCACAATTTGTAGTGAACGTTGTTGAAACAGCAGGTCCTGCAACGCCGGAACAACTTGGAGAAACCGAAACAGTGTAGTCGGTTACTTCATTTAAGCCGGTTAATATATAGTGATTGTTACTGGTAGTATATTGTGTTCCGGTAGCATCACCTGCAAGTATAACTTCTACATTGTAACTATCGGGAGTTCCATTAGGAGACCAGGAAACCAATGCTGAAGTTGCACCCACATTGCTAACAGCAATATTACTAACAGGTGGACAGTCCGGCGCATAGTCCAAAACAAAATCATCAAAATAGTAACTTACATAGGTAGTAGGGGCAACTTTTATTGCCACATACTTACTTGTACCGGTATAATTAGCAAGATATCCGGTATATTGAGCTAAGAATGATGAAACCGGGAAAGATTGAATAGTTACAAAAGAGCTAGGTGAAGTAGGATCTTCAATTACTCCCAAATGAACATACTGATTTTCCGCTCCACGAGCATAGAATGAAACTTGCAAATCTGAAAGATCGATAGAATCATCTACCTTAGGAGCAATCAAAATGGTGTATCTATTGTTGTAGGAATATGCGTACAGAGAATTAGGAGATGAAACACTATATGTAGAAGAACAAGTCGGAGGATTTGTGTAGTTAGTCAAATAGCTCCAGCAAGTTGGGAAAGAACCTTCACCTGTTCCATGATTATCAAAGTTTTCGGTATAAGGGAAAGTTACAATATCAGCACATGCTGTGCGGAAAGAGGTTCCTACAAAATCAGAATAACTTCCGTCTAAACAATCGGTCGCAACACGAATTTGATAAAGAGTATTGGGTGTCAGGTTAGTAAGTTGATAAGTAGTCACACCATTGAGGGTAATTTCTTCCCATGTTTGTTCGCCTTCCACTCTCCACATTACTTTAAAATCTAAATAATCGGTTCCTACAGGAACAAAATTGATCTCCGCACCGGTAGTAGTAATATTAGTTACAGTCAAATCAGTAGGTTCAACACAGCTTGGAGTTTCAGATACCACAAAATCATCTACTGTTAAGTAGTATGGATCTCCGGTTGCCTGACAGAATGTACCAAAATAGTATATACCATCTTCTGTAGGAGTGAAAGTTCCCTTTAACTTTTGATAAGTCATATTGGTAACATTCGTAACTTCGGCTAACTGTAAAATTAAAGAATCCGGTGTTTGAGCGGAATATACATTGGCTTTTAGCGATTGCCAACCACTCCAGCCATCAGTTACATACCAGAAAGAGAAGTCATAACTTACGTTTGCTTGTAGTTCAAATGCAGGAGTGAAGATATGATCATTACAGTTCCATCTAAAGTAGGCTGCTCTGGTTCCGGTACGTGCTATTCTGTTATAACTGTCATTTGAAGTTTGTGTATATACAACAGATCCAAAATTTGTAGCAGCCCAACATAGTGGTAAGGTACCGGCGTAGCTAATCGACTCAAAACTATCATCCCAAGGTAATACTGTTACAGGAGCACATAAAGTAGTTGTACTTACAACAGATGTATATGGACTAAGTTCTGTTCCACAATTAGATTGAACTCTGAATTGGTATGTTGTCGAGGATTCCAAATTTTGTACGGTATAAGGATTTGAGGTAGCCATTTCTGATGCCCATGTATCTTCTGTTGATTTTTTATACTCAACAAACCAGCTTGTGGCATCACCATTTTCTGTCCATGCCAAGTCAACAGTTGTAGCAGTTGTATTGGAAATAGTCAATTGCGATGGTGTAGGACACTCCACAACTTCAATAGAAATATTATCCACTGTTGCAGGGGGTTGTGCAGCAATAGCAGTGCCATTTCTCCAGTGGAAATAGAGACGCCAGGTATTTCCGGCTAAATTAGGGAACTGTGTTGTATTAATAACAAACTCAGCTTGTTGCCAAGTTGTTTGTTGACTTAGCCAGTGTTCACCTATCCCATTGGTATGGTTTCCAATTTGAGCTTCCCAGTCATAATTAACACCACCAACAGTGGGAGGATTTTGACCCGGAACCACTTCAACATTCACGGGCATCCAATAAACGCGTAAAAAGTCATTGGTAGCACTTGCTCCATTTGCAATCCAATCAAAAGTTAGTTTTAACTCAGCAACACCGGCAGGAACTTCAACATCGCAAAATGCATAGACACGGGAGGGCGAAACAGTTGCTCCGGCACTGTATGCCCATGCATCAGTAGTAGGATCATTTGAAATATACATAGCATACGATCCATTATCGGTATTATTTACGTTCGGAGCTCCGGAAATTACCCATTGGTTAGTTTGCGTACCATTGAGCAATTGGAAATCTGAATATGTAGCAGCATTTTCAAAATCATTAAAATAGGGTAATTGAACGGGAATGAGAGAGGTATAAAAAGCAATAGGAGCAGTAAAATTACTTTGCTCAGTAACACAATCCGACTGTAGTCTAACTTGGTACTGTGTATTGGGAGTCAGGTTAGTAATTTGATAAGTCATACTAGTTAAGCCTGAAACTAAAGTCCAATCGGCGTCTCCCACTTCACGATATTCCAAATTCCAGCCTGTTTCTTCATCGCCTAAATTCCATCCAATAGTTGCAGTTGTGGATGTAACAGAAGTTAAATGAACATTGTTTGGTGAAGGGCAACTTTCTTGAAAATAGACCTGTAGATTAGGTAGAACAGCAGTTACCACTCCAATAGGGGGGGTAGCCGGATAAAAGGGTGAACTGTCCTGATATTTGTACAATCCTCTACTTTCTCCCACATTGGTTGATATAAACTTAGGAGAAGGTGTTCCCCATCCGGGAACAGTTTCATTAACAGCAATAACTAGGTTATTCACTCCATCATAGGCAAAGGGTTGATCTAATTCAACCTCAATCCATCCGGCACTGGTTGGGAAAGTAACTTCCCCATTAAAAACTTCTGTCAAATCAGCTAAAGCAACCCAGTCAGTTGTACTCGAAAAAGCTGTTTTGGAAGTATTCCCCAAATAGATTTCCCAAGTGTTTGCTGTGTTAAAGTTACCGATTCCATCCCAATGCCAACGCAATTTAGTGATAGAATCGAAAGTGTTATTCCAACCGCCATTCTCCAACTCAGACTTTAAAACAATATGCTGAGTGTAAGAATATTCATATAAAACGTACATTGGAATGTAGCCCTGAGTGAGCGTTCCATTGGTTGTCTGAACTGTTTGCGCTTTTAAAAAGCTCAGACAAAACAAGGTCATTAAGAAAAAAAGCAATCGTTTTTTCATCATATAAAATTTAGTTAGTAAAATAAAATTAACATTTATTAATAAAATATTATTACAAGGTATAAAAAATTACAAAAATTGGCGCGAAATTATAAAAAAATCTAATATATTCTTAAAAAAATTACCCTTTTCCTTAACAATACATATTAATGTACTGATTTACAGTAAGAAAATATTTACATACATGCTGCTATCTCACGTAAATGAGGGTAAAAACCTCTTTATCGAGTGTTATGAAATGATAAAAAGGCAACTATTTGATAAAAGTTTGCTCAATATCTGTCCGTGTCAACAATGAGCGGCTCAGTGTAACCGGATCTGTATATTCCAATTCTTCATTGATACCAACTCCACGCGCCAAGGTCGTAATTTTAGAAACCAAGTCTTTTATCGACTTATATATGTAATAATTGGTTGTGTCTCCTTCCGGGGTTGCCGGAAGTGCCAACAGAACCTCTATGGGTTTGGATTCAGATACTCTATTGATCAATTCTTGTACTCTAATTTGCTGAGGACCAATACCATCCATAGGAGAAATAACCCCTCCCAATACATGGTAAACACCTCTATATTGTTGTGTGTTTTCAATCGCTATGACATCCCTGATATCCTGAACTACACATATAGTCTTTGAATCCCGTTTGGGGTCAGCACAAATAGAACAGATTACCTCATCAGAAAGGGTGTAACATATTGAACACACTTTTAACTCTTGGTGTAATTTTTGGATGGAATCGGTCAGTAATGTTAATTCCTCTGCATCCTTTTTTACCAAATCTAACACAATACGTAATGCGGATCTTTTCCCGATACCGGGCAGTTTGGACACTTCATTGACACAATTTTCTAATATTTTTGAATATTGAACTAACATCCTAAGATTTTTTTGGCAAAAATAAAAAAAAACTTGATAAATATTACTATTTATTACTATCTTTGCAGGTTAATAACTACTTCTTTAACATAAGAAATTTTCATATGAAAAAATTTACTTTTATTTTATTTTTACTTTTGAGCTCCACATTTATAGCCTATTCATCGGTTCCACAGAATATTGCAAAAATTGTGGCATATAATTTTGTGATAGAAAAGGGTGAAATTTTAAATTGCAGTGCCGATAAAATTGAATTAATCGAAACTTTTTACAATCAGGATGAAGAGGTGATGTACCTTTTCAATATCGCCAATCAAGGGTTTGTTTTAGTTTCAGCATCACCCATTGCTCACCCTATTTTGGCATTCTCTTTTGAGTACCCATTTGAAACCAATCCTGCATTGGAAGCCTGGCTGAATGGGTATGTTGAGCAAATCATACAACATACTCAAGCAGAGACTTCTACCCCCCCTAAAAACAAACGTGCCTGGGACCACTACACGGCATCTCCTTTTGAACCCTATTCACAAAGTGCGGTAGTTGTCGGACCACTCATCACTACCCGTTGGAATCAAAACAAATATTATAACACTTATTGTCCCTGGGATGTAAATGCCGGACCCTACTACGATTATCGTGTTCCAAATGGATGTGTTGCATTGGCTTTTGCCCAATTGATGAATTACTATCGCCATCCGGAAACGGGAGTAGGTGGTGCTTCTTATCTCCCAAGTCCCTATCCCAGACAAACGGTGCATTTTAATCAACATACGTATCATTGGAATGCCATGACCAATATCCCCGTGGAATACACCAATGAAATCGCTAAACTGGTATATCACGTTGGTGTATCTTGTCAAATGGGATATAGTCCTGATGGTTCCGGTGCTCACACTCCATTAGCAGCAGAAAAATTAGTGGAACACTTTAGGTACAGTCCCGACTATCGTACTACATCACCAATAGAGTTTGTTGATGAACCCGAACTCTACGTTGCCCTACTTAAAATGGAGTTGGACTCTTTACGTCCTTTGGTTTATAGCGGTCGCTCCGAATTTGGAGGAGGACATGCTTTCCTTAGTGATGGTTATCGTGATGATAACTACTTCCACTTTAACTGGGGTTGGGGTGGTAGTGGCGACGGCTACTTTATTCATGACGCGATCACCTTTAATCAAGATGTCAGGGTGATCCGCAGGATGTACCCCGCATCACAATACCCTCTTTATTGCAATGCAACCACACGATTAACTGCCTCTACAGGCTATATTACAGATGGTTCTACCAATAAACCTTACCAAACCAATCCTGATTGCGGTTGGATGGTAGCTGTACCGACTGCAACCAGCTATAGTTTCACATTTGATCGTTTCAGCTTATATCCCGATGTCGATTTTCTTACCATCTATAATGGTCCCTCAGAAAATGACGGAGTAGCTCACACTTTTACCGGAACTACACTACCCACCGGCTATTTTACTGTCAATGCCGATAGTGTTCTAATTCGATTTACTACTACCGATCCCAATAAGGAACAACATAACTATCAGGGATTTTTGATCAGTTATTCAAGCAATCCTCAGGATGGAGATTGTGCTTTAAATACTAATTTAACTTATCAAGTTCATGCCACTATCTCTGACGGAAGTCCAAATGGAGAGAACTATAAACCTTCTCATATATGTAGCTGGGATATCAGACCTACCTTTGTAACCGGCTACGCATTTACTTTTCCCCGTTTTGAATTGGGACTGGGTGATTTTATAGATATTTATGACCTAACTACAACCACTCCTGTATTTTGGAAAAGATTTGATCTTTATAATATGCCTAATTTTGCCGTAGTCAATAATGCTCCTTTCAGACGCATGAAAGTTACTTTCGTATCTGATAACTTTGATCAAAATAAAGGATTTGAATTGGAGTATTACGCTATATTGGGAATCGATGAAGAATCAGAATTGAATAACTTTGGTTATTACCCCAATCCTGCTTCAGACTATTTTACTTTGGAGTTTGAAAGCGATAAAGTTGAAACCATGGAGTGTAAAATTGTTGACTTAAGCGGTAAAATTGTTCATTCAAGAGAGATTAACCATACCGGCGGAGAGTTCAATGAAACAATTTCTGTTTCTCATTTAGCTAACGGTATCTACTTTTTAACTTTAACAACATCAACAGGAAAAGCGGGAGGAAAATTAATTATTAACAAATGATAAGGATATGTTTTTTTTCAGAAAACTCTTTTTATGGGTTTTAGCACTCGGACTCGTTGAAGCAACTTTTGCCCACAACCCGGATACTGTTCTTGAAAAAAACATCAGCTTTATTGAAAATAAAGGCCAATGGGAAGAAGAAGTCCTTTTTAAGTTGGCTTATCAAAATAGCACACTCTTTTTTGAACGACATGGAGTTACTCATGTTCTCATAGACCCCAAAGGATTGGAAGAGATACAAAGCTCCAAATTCACACGTAAACCGATAAGCACAACACTGAATGCACATGCTTACAGGCTCTCGTTTCGCAACGCGTTACCGTCCCCCCAAATTAATGGAATTCATAAAAAAAGCTATTATCATAATTATTACCTGGGGAATGATCCCACACGTTGGAAATCAGAAGTTCCATTGTATCAATCGATTGAATATCAAGAGCTCTATCAAGGAATCAGTCTACACTATTTTGAACAGGATCATCTTCTCAAGTATGAGTTCGAAATCGCTCCTCATGCGAACCCCAAACAAATCAAAATGGTGTATGAAGGGGATGTAAAACTTACCATCCAAGGAGGAATGCTGTTTATAAAAACCAGCGTCGGGGAGGTTCGGGAAATGCAACCTTATGCTTATCAACTTGATAATCAAGGAAATAAAAAAGAAATCTCTTGTCGTTTCAAGCTTCAAAAAAACAGCGTTACTTTTGAACTGGGAGATTATGATCCAACCCAAACATTGATCATAGATCCTACGTTGGTTTTTTCTACTTATACAGGCTCATACTCAGACAATTGGGGATTTACAGCTACTTATGATTCGGATGGAAACATGTATGGAGCCGGCATTGCCAACAGCACCGGATATCCCCTTAGCTTGGGAGCCTACCAGACTTTTTATGCCGGATATTGGGATATTGCCATCAGTAAGTTCAACCCTACCGGAACACAATTGCTTTTTTCCACCTATTTAGGAGGTGCCCAATCTGAAATGCCGCACAGCTTGGTTACCAATCACAATAAAGAATTGTATCTATTTGGCACAACCGGTTCTTCCAATTTCCCGATCACTTCACAAGCCTACCAAACACAATTTATGGGAGGTGCCAATTGCACTACCAGTAATGCGATCAATTTTCCTCAAGGAACTGATATCGTGCTTGTTAAGTTCAATCAAAGTGGAACTCAACTCTTGGGTTCGACCTATTTAGGAGGAACCGGTAACGATGGATTAAATTTAGCCGACGTTTTAGTTAAAAACTATGCTGATGAAGTGAGAGGTGAGATTATTTTGGATGATCAAAGTAACCTATATCTCACATCATCAACATTATCGACTGATTTTCCCATCACAACAGGTGCATCATTTACCGGTGTTCAATCTGCTATTCTCTGCAAATTTAATCATAATCTTTCTTCTTTAGTTTGGAGTAACTATTTTGGGGGTGGAAGTAATCACTCTGTTGCCGGTTACAGCCTTGCATTCGGACATAATTACTCCGTTTACGTTACCGGGGGCACTAACAGTCCAACCTTAGCAGGAACCGCTCTTGGTGTTCAAACCACCTATGGGGGTGGTGTAGCGGACGGCTATCTAGCTCATTTTGATCCTCAAGGAGAAAATTTACTGGGGTTCACCTATTGTGGAAGTGATGTGTATGACCAATCCTATCTGGTTAAAACGGATCGCCATTTTTTTCCGCATATTGTGGGACAAACTTCAGCTCCTATGTTTTCTTTCTACCAAAATGCTACATGGCACTTTGGTATGGGACAATTTGTAACCAAGTACACTCCCACCCTGGATTCCATAGTATGGTCAACGGAGTTCGGCAACAATTTGGCCGGTCCTGACATCTCCCCTACTGCCTTATTGGTGGATGTCTGCAACCGGATCTATATCTCCGGTTGGGGTGGCCTACGGATCAATCATTTCGGGGGAACTTCCGGTTTACCCATTACTTCAGATGCCATTCAACCCATGACAGACAACAACGACTACTATTTAATGTGCATTGCCGACGATGCTTCTGCGCTGCTGTATGGTACCTTTTTTGGCAGTCCGTTAATGCAACCGGCTGAGCATGTGGATGGTGGAACCAGTCGTTTTGATAAACAGGGACGTATTTACCAAGCAGTTTGTGCCGGATGTGGAGGCTCCAGCAGTTTTCCAACCACTCCGGGAGCATACTCTCAAACCAATAACAGCAGCAATTGTAATCTGGCCGTATTTAAGATTGACTTTGATCTTCCTGCGGTCATCAGTGAATTTGATATGCCCAATACAGTGTGTGCTCCCGCAACCATCCAGTTTGCTAATAACTCTTTGGTTTTAGGCCCCAATACGCAATTTTATTGGGATTTTGGAGATGGAACAACTTCCACGGCATTCCAGCCGGACCATACCTACACAGAGTCCGGAACTTATCAGATTACACTTATTATTCAGGATTTAAGCAGTTGCAACCTGGCAGATACTATTACCAAATCCTTACTCGTTTTAAGTAACTCTACCCAATATTTTCCAACCCAATTATGTTGTGCCGGAGACCCTGTTCAGATTGGAATTCCCCCGGCTGCAGAGGGAACTGTAAGTTATTCCTGGAGTCCCACAACCGGATTAAGCAACAGCACCATATCCAATCCGTATGCTTCACCTACAACTACAACAACCTATCAGCTATTGATCTCTGATGGGATTTGCAGTGACACCATATACCAAACTGTTGAAGTGGTTGATATTGATATTGATCTTCCTCCTCAGATTGTAGTGTGCGAAGGAGAAGAATTGCTATATACTCCAACCATCAGTGCATCACATGATAACCTGTTCTATTATTGGTCTAATAATCCCAACTTTACCACCTTACTCAATAGTGATTTTTCAGACCCTTCTCTTCAAATTACTTCCTCCTGGGGATCAGGAACTCTCTACCTAAAGGTAGTGAGCGAACCTTGTGAAGTAATTGTCTCAATCCCCTTCATTGTCTCTACTGTCGAGTATGGTGATCCCGGGCAATTTGTGAGTTGTTTTAATGAAAATGTAGAACTTCATCTGGAAGTATATACTCCCAACTGCACTTACCAATGGGCACCGGAAGAGTACATTATTTCAGGAGGAAACAGTGCAAACCCAATAGTAAATCCTCCCACACTAACCACTTTTTATGTAACCATTACCAACAGCTATGGATGCAGTGTTACCGTCTCTGTTGAAGTAGACAAACAGAGTGGAACTTTTCCCTTCCCTTTAGAGGCTTGGTGCGATGATACCGACATCTACCTAGGAGAATCAACCCTATTGGAGTCAACCGAATATACAGATAATCAATACACATACTCCTGGACCCCTTCGGGATCACTATCCTCACCCCATACCCCAACTACCACGGCCTCACCTGAGGTAACTACACTCTATACTATTGAAGTAACCGATCATTTTGGCTGTACAAAAAGTGACACTATTACTATTTTTGTAACTGAGCGAATCTGTGACGAACCTTATGTTTATGTTCCCAATGCATTCACTCCCAATAATGATGGGAAAAATGATATTTTGTTCGTTCGAAGTGTTATTTTAGAAGAGTTCGTTTTTAAAATTTATGACCGATGGGGAGAACTAATCTTTGAAACAAACTCAACAGAAAAAGGTTGGGATGGAACTTATAAAAATGAACCCTGTATGCCCGGTGTGTACGACTATTATTTAGAAGGATACTGCAACAATAAAAAAGAAATTTTTAAAAAAGGAAATATAACTCTAATCCGTTAAACCTAAAGCAAAAAAATGAAAACACGCGTACACATATTGATTTTAGCCTTATGTTCGTGGAGTCTGACACTGTCAGCCCAAACTCCCGATCCGATTCGTTTTAGCAGCTTAAATCCTTTAGTCAGTCAATATAATCCCTCACTTTACACTCCCTACGGAGGATATGTTTCTTTTCCCTTGTTGAGCAATTTAGGTCTCTCCTTATACAATCCGAGTTTTCGTCATAAAAAACTGTTTGATAAAGATGATTCTGAAAAAATTACAACCCATGCTGCTAATCGATTTCTTAATTTTATGAGTAATACAAACAACCTGTTGACTTTGAACTTCAATGAAGAACTAATCGGCTTTGGGTTTCGTGTTAATAAATGGTTTTTTTCTTTCAGTCAACAATTCAAATTTGAAGGGCAATTTTACTATTCAAGAGATCTTTGGGGACTCATTATTAAAGGGAATAAGGGTTATATGGGTTCTGACAATCCTGCATATATTGATATCAAATCGAGTATAACATCATATCGTGAAACAGCTATTGGAATCCACTATAAAATCAATGATCATTTCTCAGTCGGAATGAGACCCAAATTAATCAGGGGAGTTTACAATGTTAATGTACCTGATTTCATATTTCAATTATATACCAATCCCGATGATAATTCTTTATTGCTTCGCTATCGCAGCATGATGAATATCTCCACACCTATTTCACTGGTAGAAGAGGATTCCGAAGGGAATCTTGTTTTTAGAGAGTTTGATATCTCCGAGTTTTTTACTCAACTATTTAAAAAAGGGAAAACTAATTTCGGATTTGGAATTGACCTTGGAGGATCATATCAGATTAATGATCACTTTAAAGTCTCGGTTTATGCTAATGATATAGGTTTTATAAAATGGAGATCTGAGACAATCCGGATTAAAACGAGACCATTTGCAGAAGATGATTATGCCGCTGTAGAAGGAGAATATGAATTCAATGAACTAACTCAGGACATGATTTCAGAATTTCTTGCCGGGGATTCCTTGAGAAAAATTTTCGATTTCACTTTTGTAGACAGCTGTATGAAAAATTTGATCACCATTGAAAGAGTACCCTATTACTATACTACTTTAACCTCACAAATAGGAATTGAAGGAGTCTATCGACTCAATCCTTCCAATCGTTTCATTGCTCTATTCAAAGGATATATCATCAACAAGAGGCTCTTTCCTATTTTTACAGTTGCCTATAATGGAACCTATTGGAATATAATTGATGTTATCGTTTCCTATTCCATGATGCAAAAAAGTTTTACCAATTTAGGAATAGGAATTGGTTTTAAATTTGGTCCTTTCCATATATATGGCGGTACCAATAACATCTTTTCTATTTTCCGACCGCTTAATTCTTCTCTAGTCAACTATCAACTTGGAATTAGTTTTGCCTGGAGTCATAAAAAATATAAAGAAACAAATATCAAATATTAATCTTAAACAGAAAACATCATGAGTATCAAGATTCACTTTGAAGGTCTATTCCACGATCCATGGACTGAAACAATTCCTGAATCCTTAACCAAAAATGCATTTAATCAACTCGTTAATAAAACCGGAAAGGGGAACGAATTTCTCGGTTGGCTTGATATCCCTGATCAGATGACACAAGCAAATATTGAAGAGATTCAAAATTGTGCAGATCGTTTATCAGCTCAATCTGAAATTGTAGTTTTGATTGGTATTGGAGGCTCCTATCTAGGAGCACGTGCTGTTATTGAGGCACTCCAAAATCCGTTCAACCTGATGAAAGAGGGTGAAACACCAAAGATTATATATGCGGGACATCATATCAGTGAGGATTATCTACACCATTTGCTCCAATTGCTAAATCATAAATCATACTCTCTTATCGTGATCTCCAAATCGGGAACCACTACTGAACCTGCCCTTGCTTTTCGTATATTAAAAGAGCATTGCGAAAAGAAATATGGAATGGAAGAATCTCAAAAACGAATTGTTGCCATTACAGATGCTTCTCGCGGTGCACTCAAACAGTTGGCAAACAAAAACAACTATCAAACTTTTGTAATCCCTGACGATGTAGGTGGACGCTATTCGGTTTTAACCGCCGTTGGACTGTTACCCATAGCCATTGCCGGATTTAATATTGAGCAACTCATTGCCGGTGCCGCTAAAATGAAAGAGGAACTATTTCAAAATGATGATCCTAACAGCAACACAGCGATGCAATATGCTCTTTACCGTAATCTATTATACCAAAGTGGTAAAAAAATTGAGTTGGTAGTTGCTTATGAACCTGAATTATTCTACTTCATTGAGTGGTTTAAACAGCTTTACGGAGAGAGTGACGGGAAAGAAGGAAGAGGATTATTCCCTGCCGGAGCGATCTTTTCTACTGATTTACACTCTTTGGGACAATATATTCAGGAAGGAGAAAGACATTTGTTTGAAACGGTGATCTCTGTCGAAAAGTCTCAATTTAAAGTTGCTATTCCTTATGATGAGGAAAATTTAGACGGACTGAACTACTTGCAATACAGAAGTATACATGAGATCAACCAAATTGCTGAGGAGGGAACTCGCCAGGCACACATCTCAGGTGGCGTTCCCAACATCAGAATTCAAATTCCCGAAATCAACGAACAGCACCTGGGTGAGATGATCTTTTTCTTTGAGATGAGTTGCGCCTTGGGCGGCTATCTCATGGATATCAACCCATTCAATCAACCGGGTGTAGAGGCATACAAACAACAAATGTTTAAACTACTTGGAAAACCAATGTAGTTAATATTCAATAACTTATGACTATTAAAAAAATTGCACGAGATCACCTTGGGGTGAGAATGGTGATGGAACAGACAGCCATACTATCGGCAGTGGGTAAAAAGCGATTGATGCAAACTCCATTGATCACTCAACGAGCCAAACTGGAAGCGCAGTTTCAATTGCTTGAAACAACACAACAATGGCTTCATTCTATTGATAACCTAGAGAGTATCAATCATTTAATCGCTTCCATTCATGACTTTTATGGTACCCTGACACGCCTTAAAAGGGGCGAGTTTATGGATGATCTTGATTTTTTTGAAATAAAAAGGGGGGGGATAACCATGGTTCAGCTTAAAGACGAACTCGAGATCGCAGCCTGTCCCTCATTTCAACTCCTGGATACTCATGCGGTTGTGCATCACTTAGATCCGGAAAACAGTGGACTACCCTACTTCTACATCTACTCAGCTTATGATCCCAGACTTAAAGAAAAGCGCAAAGCATACGATCAATCTCAGGACAAAGAGGAAAAAGATCGCTTATTTGGAGAGATCTTACATTTGGAGAACCAAGTTCGTCGGGAACTCTCAATCACTCTGCGTCAATATGTTGCATCTCTGGAACAAAACCTGGAAACTATCGCTGAACTGGATTTGACTTTGGCCAAAATTCAGTTAGCAGAAAAATGGGGATGCTGTATTCCGGAAATTGCTGAATCCGGCATTGTATATGATGGTTTATTCCACCCGTTAGTGAAAGAACGATTGGAAGAAAGTGGAGGACAATTTCAACCTATTGACATCCAATTAGATACTACTCCAACCTTGATTACCGGAGCCAATATGTCAGGAAAAACCATCTTCTTACGCAGCATAGCTTTAGCGCAATGGATGTTTCAACTGGGTTACTTCATTCCGGCTCAACAAGCTCAAATCGAACCGGTTGAGGAGATCTTTATCAGACAGGAAGAAGAGGAATCCTCTGAACAAGGCGGTCTTTCCTCCTTTGCATCGGAAATTTTGTGGATTAACAATATTATTCAAGAGGTAAGACAGGGCAAAAAAATATTAATTTTAGTTGATGAATTGGCCAGGACCACCAATCCTACAGAGGGAAGAGCTTTGGTTTCTGCATTTATTGAAATCATGAAGCAGCATCCCAACTTTGCTTTGATTACAACACACTACTCCGGTGTTGAGGGTGAATGTCGCCGACTCAGAGTCCGCGGATTGCAAGGAATTGACCCTCATATTGAAATCACGCCTGAAACGATTCATCAATATATGGATTACAGTCTCATCGAAAGTGATGAAAAAGAGGTTCCCCATGAGGCATTGACCATCGCTCAAATTTTCAAGGTAGACAAGGAATTTTTGGAATTAGCGAACAAATACATTGAAAAGTAGTGACAGGTCGCGACCAGTCATTACGGTGAATGAAAACGCATCACCCAAAGCAAAAAATTCGGATTTCGGAATGAAAAGAAGGCGGAAGGCGGAAGGCGGAGGGCGGAATCAATTACGAATTACGAATTACGAGACCGAAAATTTTAATCGAACGCGATTGTTGTAGGGACAGGTCGCGACCTGTCCGGAACATAATCAATAAAAATAATGAATATGGTTGTAAAAATGGCTGTAGAGACGCAATGCATTGCGTCTCTACGACCATGGCATCGTATTTTTATTTCAGTGATAATCAAGGTTTTCAATACACGATCTATCCCCTAGCATAAGATTCCAGAGTGGGGAAATGGAATGACCAAAAAGGGAAGCCTTGTCTGCCCCCCATTTATTTTTATTTCCAAATAAAAAATAAGAAATAAAGGCGAAAGTTCAAATCCGAAATCCGAAATCCGACATCCGAAATCAAAGTTATTGTTTCACCACTTTTAGGGTTGCTATTTCACCGGTTTCGGAAATCGCTTTCACCATGTAAACGCCTGCGGGAAGTTGAGCAATTCGAACTGAACCATCGATCACTTCTTGAACAGCTACTTTTTGACCCACCAAATTAAAAATCTCTACGGATTGAATCATCTTTTCTGAATTGAAAGTGATTATATCTTGCGTAGGATTAGGATAGCAAGAGATAGCGAATGCGTTATACTCTTCAACTGCATCTTCAGGATCCTCACTTTCACCTAGTTTTACTGCCCAACCATTGGCTCCTGATGCAGGACCGTTAGAGAATCCACCAATATAGTTTCCGTCTGATGAAATTTTGTAAGCAGCACCGTCCAATCCGGTAGCATCGATCTCATTATCTTCCAAGAAATCACTCAACAAAACCGGTGCAGTATCGGTTTCAGGATTGTAAATAAAAGGCAATCTGGTAAACATGCCATAAGTAGCAAAACCGACAACAATACCATTATCTGAGATACAGCTAAACGCAAACTCAACAGCACCCTGAGGGGCATCAAAAGTTTCAAGAGTTTGGGTACTCATATCATAAATAAAAGCTTCACCATCAGCACTTCCAACTATTTTCCCTTCATTATTAATTCCTCCTGCAACACCTTCACTGGGATCGATCACAACAATGGAACCGTCAGGCATAAAGATAGATGGCATTCTGGCACCGGTATTTAAATCTTCCACCCAACCTACTGCAATCCCTTGATTATTCACAGCATAAGCAGCTCCATACTGATATAGTGATGAGTTCATTATTCTAAACTCTTGAGTTTCAGTGTTATAAATAAATCCCCAGGATCCTAATTCCATGGTCCATCCCAATTGACCTACGACCCATTTTCCATTTTCAGAAATATCATAGAGTTCATCCTCTTCACCTAATGTGATTGTACCGGCAAGGGGTGTCCAGATCCCATTTTTTCTAACCGCTCCGATAGGATTTCCGTTACTATCCTCAATCAAACCAAACACATCTCCATTATCATTCATAGAAGAAGTTCTGATTACTCCGGTTTCAGCTGCTGTAATAGCATTGGTTGCAAAATCGTAATAACCGCACAACGAAATACCCTGTCCGGAAGAGTTGATATCCATGATAGGCGTTCCATAATCAGATAACATGTTGAATTGAACTTGAGAAAAAAGTGTTGTTCCGCTCAACAAAAGAGCAAAAAAGAATAAAAATTTAATGTGTGTTTTTTTCATCATAATATTATGTTTTTTATTTTTTTATTTGGTCGGCTAAAATAATAAAAAATTCTGAATCATTCATAAAAAAAACAGCCCCGATATGAGGGCACATACCGGGGAGTCTTTAACCATGAAAACAAAATATTACTTTTTAGCTAAAAAGTCATTAACGTGTGCTGAATCTACAATTGCATCCTTGAACGTATAAGCTCCGGTTTTTGGAGAACGTTCCATTTTTACAACGCGCGTGAATGATGCTCCACCCGCTCTTCTCAATGTTGCTACCGCTTTCTTTGCCATTGTATAATCGTTTTAAATTATTATTACTTAATTTCTTTATGTACAGTTACCCTTTTAAGATAAGGATTATATTTTTTCATTTCCAATCTTTCAGGTGTATTTTTCTTATTTTTTGTAGAAATATATCTTGACATACCGGGTACGCCACTCTCCTTTTGCTCAGTGCACTCCAGAATAATTTGCTGACGCGCTTCTTTAACTTTCTTTGACATCTCTTAGTATTATTTCTTAATAAAACTCAACTCTCTAACGAACTGCAAAAGTACTATTTTTTTTTGAATAAAATATATAAGGGGGGATTTTTTTACTCTTTTTTCTCTATCTTACTCAAAATCAATCAAATAAAAACTCTTCAATTCTACTCTTTGTTCAAAATTTGCCAAATTTTATCCTTTAACGGCGTTAAATTATAGTGCGTTGCAGCAGAAATAAAGATAGAATCTACATCTTTTGGGACTTTTCTTTTCAGTTCCTTCAACTCTTCTTCGGGAAGCAGATCCGTTTTTGTAATCACCAATATCCGATCTTTATCAATCAATTCCGGATTATACGCTTCCAACTCATTCAGTAAGATTTGGTACTCTTTTTTGATATTTTCACTCGTCACAGGAACAAGAAAAAGCAAGACGGAATTCCTTTCGATATGTCTTAAAAAGCGCAATCCCAATCCTCTTCCTTCGGAGGCGCCTTCAATAATTCCGGGAATATCTGCAATCACAAAGGATTGGTAATCACGGTAGGGAACCACACCCAGATTGGGTTGAAGTGTCGTAAAAGGGTAATCTGCAATTTTGGGTTTAGCGTTGGAAAGTACCGATATCAGGGTTGATTTTCCCGCATTGGGAAACCCTACCAATCCGACATCCGCTAACACTTTCAACTCCAGGGCAAGCCATCCCTCCACTCCTTCCTCTCCGGGTTGTGCAAAACGGGGCGTTTGCAACGTAGGAGTTTTAAAATGCACATTCCCCAGTCCACCTCTACCCCCTTTCATGATAACTAACTCCTCACCGTCTTCCGTAATTTCGCCCAACACCTCATCCGTTTCAGGATCTTTAACCACAGTTCCAAGCGGAACTTCCACTATCGCATTCGCTCCGTCCTTTCCATATTTATTATTGGAGCTACCCGATTCGCCATCTTCGGCTATGATGTGTTTGGTATATCTCAAGTGAAGTAATGTCCAGAGGTTTCTGTTTCCTTTCAGGATCACATTGCCCCCTGCACCACCATTTCCCCCATCCGGACCGGCTTTTGGATCCTGGGCAGTTCTCATTAAGTGCGCAGAACCTCCCCCTCCTCTTCCTGATTTGAAAAAGATCTTGACGTAATCAATAAAATTCTCGTTACTCATATCGTTTTACTCCATTCTACCGGTTATGAGAAAATCTTCCGACTTCCCGGTTTTACAATAGGAACGCCTTGTTTGCAAAGTGGACAATCCTCTTTATCCCAGGTGATTACATCCAACTTAACAGCATGATACAGAGGATATTTGATCGGTTCTGAAGAACGATTCACCACACAAGCAATCCCTACCACTTCAGCTCCGAAGCCTTCCAGCACCTCAATCGTTTCCAGAGAAGATTTTCCGGTTGTAACCACATCCTCCACAACCAACACTTTTTGTCCGACATGCACTTCAAATCCGCGACGCAAGGTCATTTTGCCCTCTTCACGTTCTGTAAAAATAGCGGGCACACCCAATTGCCGTCCCAACTCATAAGCCGCTACAATACCGCCCATTGCCGGTCCAACCACGATATCAATACCCAGATCTTTTACCTGATCTGCAATCACCTTTATAGCTTTTTCCGCCTTATCAGGATATTGCAACAGTTTTGCACATTGAAAATAGCGATCAGCATGTTTCCCTGAGGAAAGTAAAAAATGCCCTTCTAACAGAGCTCCGGATTCTTTTAATAATTGGATAACCATCTTTACCTTAGTTTAAATTTAACTTGCAAAGATAAATAAAATTTCGGATTTCGGATTTCGGATTTCGGAGACCTCCCCCTACCCCCTCCAAAGGAGGGGATTTAACCTTCTGGTATACAAAAACTTAGACCATATCTATAATAATGTGTTACAAATTTGAGCGCAAAATCTAAAAACTCAGCCTATTTCGACTTTCGACTTTATTTCGTATTTTTGTTGTTTGAATGAATATATTCCGTTCTTAAGTAAAAAAACAGAATTTTATCCCATTGCAAGGCTTCGAAATATGGAAAGAAAAATGATAACAAGACGAGTTCTAATAGTATTCCTTTTTATCTTTGGCTGTATCGGTGTATATGCTCAAACCAACATTGTACCGGATGGCGAGAAAGCCAGAATGGCTAGTAGTTCTGATAGAATTGTACAAAGTGAGATCAGTTGTACAGACTACTATTTCCCCGGGAATACTCATAATTTCACATTTAATTATATTCACTCCAGTCCTGACAGTGAATGGACTGATGGAATTATGATTCAATTTCCGCAAGGAATGACCGTTAATTCTGCTACAAACATCACCGGGGCAAATGGTATCTTAAATTGGAATAATGAAACAGGATATGCTGCTCTCGTTACATGGGGCGATACTATTGGGGGTTCAGGTTACGGTCCGATTAATAGTAATGTTTCGTTTACTGTTAATGTAACTATGGATAGTAACGTTACAGGAGATTTATATCTCAACTGGACAATAATTGGAGATCAGTATGGCGCCCCTCCACATTCCAATTCAGGCACAATTGCGATTAGCGAGGGTTTTGACAATGATTTATCGGTAACCACAATTAAAACTAATTATATTGAAAGCTTTGCACATCAAGGCATTCCCTTAACACCCAGAGTTACTTATACAAATCAGGGTCTTGAAACACAAAATTCTTTTATTATCGGATTAACAGATGGGAGAAATTATAATGAGGAAATTGTTGTTAATCAAAATATTGCATACGGAGAGAATCAGACTATATATTTTCCTTGCTGGACTCCTGATTCTGCAGGAAATATAACGTTAAAAGCTTACGTGAACCTATTGGATGATGAAAATATCCAAAACGATACAGCTTATCAAACTTTTAATGTTTTTGGTTTTCGCATTCTTCTGGATCCGCCTGCTTTGCCCAGAAGCATTGCTGAATTTGAAACTAACCGGGGAGTCATTGTACGAGCCAATAATTCCGGCAATTTTAATGTTCCCTACTTACTGCTGTTTTTAATTGCCCAAGAATCAACACTTTATATTATTTGCAGTAGTCAAAGTATAGCGGATATCATTACAAATAATCTGATCAATTTTGGAGTAAATATTAATCATGTTGAATTTATTCTTATTCCGTCAAATACACAATGGACAAGAGATTACGGACCATGGTTTATTGAATACGGGAATCATTCAGTAGGAATTACTAATTTCGGATATGATAGAAACAGACCCCATGATAATGCTGCAACTGTTGCCATAGCGGATTATTTTGACGTTGAATCTTTTGATATGCCCCTAGTTCATACCGGAGGTAACTACATGACAGACGGATTTGGTACTACAGCTTCTTGCGATCTGCTCTATTATGAAAATAACTGCCTAAGTGAAAGTCAAGTACATGATTCATTAAGAGTTTATCTGGGCTTAACAGATTATCATATTTTACCCGACCCATTACACTCAGGGTTGCAACATATCGATTGCTGGGGAAAATTTTTGGCTCCGGATAAAATTATCATCCTGCAAGTACCGAATACCAATCCAAATTATCAGGCACTGGAAGATATGGCAATATACTGGTCTAATCAAACCACTCCGTATGGGAATAAGTATAAGGTATATAGAGTTTTTACACCCAATGGGCAACCTTATGCCAACTCGCTCATTCTCAATAATAAAGTGTTGGTACCGATGAATCCGAATTTTGGGAACGACTGTTATCTTAATGCTCTGAATTCATATCAGGAGGCGATGCCCGGATACGAGATTGTAGGAGTCCCTTATGATGCATGGTGGGGTATGGATGCACTGCATTGCCGAACCAATCAAGTTCCTGACCATGAGATGTTAAGAATAGTTCATTATCCTTATCTTGACACGATCTCATATAGGGAAACCTATCATTTTGAGGCTGAAATATATTCTTTATCCGCCACTCAGAGCATGGGAGAAACGGCAAAATTATATTATAAAGTAAATAATGAGGAGTATCAACAAGCTGAAATGACAAATGCGGGAAATGATGATCTTTTTTCAGTCAATATTTCCGGTTTAAATCCGGGAGATTCTGTTTGTTACTATATTCAGGCTCAGAATAATAACAATAAACTGGAAAAGCACCCTTATATCGGAGAATATGATCCGCATCGTTTTTATGTTGGTCCAACTTCCTCTATCAATGAAGAAATAGTTCCTGCTATAACACTCTATCCGAATCCCGCGACAAATGGAATCTATATTACTGTAAATCAACTCAATGCAGGTCAATACAGATTGCAACTATTGAATATGCAAGGGGCGAAAGTTTTTGAAAAAGAGGTCGATGTTTATAAAAACAGCAATCATTATTATATCGATATCAGTGCTTTACAACCCGGATGCTATATATTAAACATCAGTGGAGATAACGGATCAGTAAGCAAACAGTTTATCAAGCAAAACTAATACTAATTTCGGATTTCGGAGGGCGGATTTCGGATTTATTAAATTTAGAATTTAGATTTTAGAATTATTTTTTTTCGACTTCCGACTTCCGACTTTCGCCTTTATTTTTTTCTTCTTATTTTTTTGGAAATAAAAATAAATGGGGGCAGGATTTGTGGTGTCTTTTCTGTTAATCTATCACCCCACTCTGGAATATTATGTCTTTTAGAGAATGTGTGATCAATTACGATTTTCGACTTTATTTCGGATTTTTTATTGCGTAACTGGATGTTGTGTAACACCCTTAGAAAGTTATCCTCGCTAATCTTGAGTAAAATTAGTAAAAGAAGAAGAAAAAATGCTAATTTTGCAACTAATAATAAACACAAAAAAATGAGCAAGTTAGACAATGTAGCAACAGCTGAATTTCAACAAGTACAAGGAATAATCTCTTTACACCGTTCGAAAGCACTGCAAACAGTGAATAGCGAAAATTTGCTAACAGCTTGGGAGGTTGGAGCATTTGTTTCAACTCGACTAAAAAATTCCGCGTGGGGAAGCAAAACTGTTAAGCAACTTTCGGAATATTTGAGAATTCAGGATCCCACTTTACGAGGATATAGCAGTCGAAATATCTACAATATGGTTGCTTTTTACGAAGCATATTCGTCCATTCAATTTGTTGAATATCAGAAAACTCTAAAATTAAATGAATTGATACAACGAAAAACATCGCAAATTGAGAATAAGAGAATTAATTTGCCTTCGAAAGGTGAAATTGTGCAGACAGCGTCTGCACAATTTCCTAACTTTCTGGAATTAACCACTTTATCTAATCATTTTCAAATTATAAATGCTTGTAAAACAATAGAAGAACGTATATTTTACGTAGAATATTTTTGTATTTTTGTTGCGTAAATTAGACGTTAGCTGTCAGCTTAAGAAAGACCCTCATCACAAATATTAAAACATAAAAAAACAGAGACTATGAAAAGAATAATAATACTGTTTTTGACACTTTGTTCATTTACAGTTTTCGGACAGACAGAAAGTGAAACAATCAAAAAGGCAAATGAGTTTATTGCTGACAAAAAGTATGAAACAGCGTTCAAGTTGCTTGATGAATTCGACCCGCAAAATGACAAACCTGACATCGTTTTGCTCAAAGAGGAAATTTTGCTGAATTACTTTGTAACAAGCATTATGCACCGACTGTTTGCTTTGAAGGACATTGATAAAGAGGAAGATATTTTAGATTACAGGGGTAAAGAAGGCTCGTATGGTATGCAAATGTTTGAAGTGGACAGCATTCTTACAAGACTTATTACAATTTACCCGGACAACTGCAAACTTCACAAAGGACTTGCGGATTATTATTATGACGTACATTTGAGATATAGCGGACGTTGGCTATTAGACGACGATGAATTGTTTCCGCTAATAGAAACAAATTTTCAAAAAGCAGTTGACGGAAATTGTGCTGACTATTTATCTTATTATGTTTTAGGCTACCTAAATCTTGCACAAGAAAAAACGAAAGAAAGTATTCCGTATTTTCTGAAATCAATTGAACTGAATGAAGATTATGCAAGTGCTCATTACAACTTAGCTTATGCTTATCTTTTTACAGACGACATGGAAAATGCGTTGAAATATGCAAAAACTTCTCTTGACTTATACAACGACAATGAATATAAAAGCGATGCTGCACGAATGGTTGGAGTAATTTATACCGAACTTAATGACGATAAAAATGCTTTGAAATATTACGAAATGGCAGACAAAATCGACCCGGAAAACTATTACAACATTAAACCTATGCTCAACTTATACTTAAAGAGTAACAACAAAAAAGCAGGTGAGACAACAAAAGCGTTTTTCGATTTAGCACCTGCAAACCCGACAATTTACAACGACCTTGAAGAAATTTATTTCAGCTACCAAAAAGAGAAAGACCTAATTGCCTTTTACAAGACGCAATTTTCTGAGTTTAAGGACGACAATAAAATTCAAGGAAATTTAAATTTTTATA
>Ga0116141_10001040_pt1 | contig 23357 bp, 20 predicted proteins | sample AD_UKC097_MetaG_FD_89744 | JGI IMG/M metagenome (GOLD analysis project Ga0116141, IMG submission 89744) | Active sludge microbial communities of municipal wastewater-treating anaerobic digesters from USA - AD_UKC097_MetaG | ecosystem: Engineered > Bioreactor > Anaerobic > Digestate | place: USA...
GCTTTGCAGCGGATCGTCCTGGCTCTCGATTACGACCAAGGGGCGCAACCTCATGCGGGCAGACGATGGGAGATGCTTCAGGCCAAGGAAGTGTCGGCCTTGGAGTCGATGGTGAAACGAGCCTTGGCCCATCGCGGCCCCCACGATCCCGCCCCTCGAGCCATGGAGTCGACAAGCATCACTGTCGAATTGGAATTGGATTACGGCGCTTATCGCGACTTGCAACGACATCGGATGCTAACCCCGAGCACGCAATTGCTGGGTTGCTCCCTCGGATACACCCCTCCGGAAGAACTATCGGCGTTGGCCATAGGCGATGATTACGCTCGCGCCCTCGATGCCGTTCAGATCCCCTGGCAACGTCTTGCACAGCACGATCCCTTCCAAGCACAATATGTCGTTCCCCTCGCTTATCGAACTCGCGTGTTGTGGACGCTCAACCTGCGCGAGGTCTTTCATGTGGTCGAGTTGCGTAGCGCGCGACAAGGACACACGAGTTATCGTCGCGTGGCCCAGGCCCTATATCGAGAAATTTGTAATATATTTCCATGGCTTACAGAATTAATGCGCGTCGACATGCAGGAGCACTCGCTGGCGAGAGGCACCATGTAGGCAAACGCTATCCTCATGGTTGATCGCCCGGGACCATCCGATACGGAGGGAGTTATCGCTCGTGGGTCATGAGAAAGGAAAGGGTCATGGACGCGGGATGGTCGCGATTGTTTCGTTATTGGTTTGGGCGCCAGCTAAACCGTCCAAGGTTCAGTCGTTCGACAGGAGCTGTTCGCGAATGAGTTTGAGGTCTTCGATCTGTTGGTCGGTCAGCTTGGGATAGTGCAGATCGAGTTTGGAGAGTCGGTCCACGATGATTTCGCTGACGGCGACTCTGGTGAACCATTTTTTGTCGGCGGGAACGACGTACCAAGGGGCGGCATGGGTGCTTGTATGGCGGAGCATATCCTCATACGCATGCATGTACTTGTCCCAGAGTTTTCGTTCGCGGGCATCGGCGGAAGAAAATTTCCAATTTTTGGTTGGGTCATCACAACGTTTGAGGAAACGCTTGAGTTGTTCCTCATAGGAAAGGTGAAGGAAAAACTTGATGGGAATGATGCCATTGCGCACGAGGTATTGTTCGATGTTGTTGATGTCCTCGAAGCGGTTTTTCCAGATGTCTTTGAGGCAGGAGGGGGGGAGTTTGGCGTTGTCCAGCCATTCGGGGTGTACGCGAACGACGAGGACTTCTTCGTAGTAGGAGCGGTTGAAGATGCCGATGCGGCCGCGCTCTGGCAAACAGCGCATGGTTCGCCACATATAGTCGTGGTCGAGTTCCTCGGCCGACGGGGATTTGAAGGAAAAGACTTGGCAGCCCTGCGGATTGATGCCGGACATGACGTGTTTGATGGTGCCGTCTTTTCCCGCGGCATCCATGGCTTGAAAGATGATGAGGATGCCGTAACGGTCGTGCGCGTAGAGCACGTCTTGGATTTCGGCGAGTTTTCGAATGCTTTTTTCCAAGAGTTTAGCGCCTTCGGCCTTGTCGCGGACTCCCGACGAGTCGCTGGTGGAACAGGCCTTGAGCGAAAACCCTTTACCCCCGGGAGGAACCTTGAAGCGGTCGATTTTCATGCAGGGATGATACGACCGGGGGCAGGAAGAGTGAAAGCCGATAGCGCTCAGCTTTGGCCGCCGAGCAGGCGACGCTCGGCTTCGAACCAATCGTCGAGGTCCTGCCCGTGGCGTCCGCCACGCGCTAAAAATAGATGGTAGGCCAGTTCCGCGATTTGGTCTCGGGTGGGCACGGTCACAACCTTTTTGGTTCGCACAGGGGAGCGTCTTGTTCGCGCGGTAGATGGAGCCTGGGTAATGGGTTTGTCCGCGGTGCGAACGGCGCTTTTGGGCTTGGGCATCGAGGTGCTTTGGCTGGCCGTTTTGCTCGTTTTGGTTTTTACGGGCGTGTCAGGCTTGGGACGGACGGCCTTCGAAGCCGGAGTCTCCTTGGATTTTATAGGTTTTGTCATGGCATGCTCCCCCTCGTCAGGGACAGTAACAAAAAACGACGCACGAACCTCGTTCCGGGTACGTACGTGCAGGAATCAATCAGGAAACTGTCGATTCGTCAAAGAAAAATGTCCGTAGACACGATGCGCTGAGTCACGGAAGGCGTGGCAGCCGACGGTCGTCGAACCGATTCGTTCAACGCAAGTCATTTTGATTGGCAATGATTTGGCGGCAGGAAGAGACGGGATCATCCCAGGAAGGCTTCCAGTTCCATGCGCCGTGTTTGCCATCGATGCGCACAAGGCGGAAGCGACTCTGTGGGGTGTTGACGGAGTATTGGGGCAGGGATTTGATCGCGCTGGTGACGCTGATGGGCGTGTTTGCGAGGTACAAGTCAGCGCCAATGACGTTGTAAGCGACGGCTGCATCGAGACTGCCAGCTACTTCGCAAGAAGACAGAGCGGAACCTTTGAGTGTCAAAGGCTCCACGAGCAAGTTCATCAACGCGCGCCCTTGGATCGTCGCCCCGGCTTGATTGGGCTCTTCGGCATGACAAGGAACCGACCGCTTTTTGTCATCATCCGTATACCCGCATACGAAAACGGAAACCCCGGGCCAGCCATCATGGTCATCATCGACGAGTTTCGAGCAATCGGTCACGCAAGTCTGCTCACATTCCATGGAACGGCCAGGGGCGACGTCGTTCATGCCACAGCCCGAATGCGTCATGAGCCAGCCGGGGGCCGAGGCGATACGCTCATTGGTACCGATAGAAAAGTTCATCGAGCCCGCAGAAAGGGTGGCGCCAGGATTCGGCGAAGAGAGCTGGGCCGTGGTAAGCGCCGAAGAAGCGACGGGAAGGCTTTCGATCAGAGGTTTGGGGAACTCGAGGCCGGCGTACACGACATTCGAAGCTTGAGGAACACACTCTCCCACAATCGCCGAGATGACCGGAAGGTCGATGGAACAAATCACTGCCGAAACCGACGGTACCTCGGTTTGTCCGGCCACATGCTGCACCCGAACGAAACCAAGGAAATGACCATCGCTGGTTTGATCCGTCGGACAAACCGTCACGGCTCCCCCCGGTTGACTTGCGAACGAAAAATTCAGGCGAGCCGAAAGGGCAAACAAGCCGTCGAGGTCGAGAGGATCGGCGGTGTCGGTACAAGGCAACGACACCCCCGCAGCATCCGCCTCGGGAGGGCTCGAAGGTTTGGAGGCATCATCGGAAGTCGCGTCAGAACAGGCTAGCGCGGTGAGTAGGAGAATTAACGAGCGCTTGGGACAATCGATGGCGGCCACGTTCATTACCTCGCGGGCATGCCTAGGACAGGCTCCCTGAAAGCGTCAATTGTATCAGAATATTTTGAAACTCATCATCCGAGCAAGGGAGGCGGATAGGTTTTCATACGGTGTGGAGCAAGGAGGGCCATCGGCGTGTTGCATACGCACATGTGTGTCAGAAAGCAGGACAATTGACGATGCTCTCGTACCATACAGCGGGGAGTGGCAGCATACGCTCGTCCGGGGGTCAGCATCTTCCAGGTGCATGCGGGCTTCATTTTGGAGGAGATCAATGACCTCGGCTGCGGTGGCTTGGGGGGAGAGTCGACTACGCACGCGAGTTTCAAGCCCCTCACGTTTGGAATCATGAGGGGAATCCAAAGGCCAGTTGGTGATGGCATAGATGCCTGGAGGCATGCGTTGAACATCTGGGCGACTGTCGTAGACCGCGCGAACGGCGGTGGTCGTATCGATAGCGACGATGTTGAACGGGTTGTAGCTATTGGCTTCGAGATGACGAAGCGCGCGTTCGGCGGACATCGCGTCCTCGAGCGCAAGCAAATCCATGCACAGCAGCCCTCGGGATCGGAGGCTACGGTCAGGAGGGCGAACCGATAGATTCGTCAAAGCCACCACAAGGCCTTTGGCATTGATCCCAAACCATGTTCCTCCTTCTCGGGCATCGAGACCGCAAAACACGGGAGGAACTCGATCGCGTAGCGCTGGAGGCAGCGAAGGTCGGTCGAGGAACTCGTCGCGATTGGCGAGGACGACGACAGGGATGGCGTCCACGAATTGCTGAGCGATGAGCAACGTACACATGGGCAAGAGCTTAGGCGATCAATTGGTTTACGGCAGATGCGATGGCGCTGGGGGAAGGGGGAACGACGACGATACCATGGTCGCGTTGTGCCCACAGCGCCACGTCTCCCGCGTCGCAAGCGACGACCGGGATTCGGCATTGACGCGCTTCTCGGATGGCCGTGGGAGCGGCTTCGGTAGTGGAAGCATGTATCAGCACGTCCGCGGCCGCAATCCAAGCGAGGGCTTGATTTCTTGGCAGAAAGCCTTGGAAGATCGCGTGTTCGGCCCCTGGCAGCCTGGAGAGTTTTTCGCGTTCGGGGCCATCACCAAGCACTCCGAGACGAAAGGGGGGGCGAACGTGACGAGCGGCGGCGATGGCCAAGTCGACACGTTTGGAAGCTACGAGTCGAGAGACGGTAACGGCCAAAGGAGAGGAACCGAGTTGTTGACGAAGTCGTTTTGCTTCAAGGGAAACATCAGGGACGTTCAGGGTGGGCAACGCAACGACGGCTTTGGCGTGCAGGCGTGTTTGCAGTTCAGCGGGCAGCGAGTGGGCGAGCGCGGCGTATGTCGCGTGGGCGGCGAAGCGAATGGACGAGGCGAGCGACAGCACGTTTCCCACGATGCGTTCCCGCACGGGAGCCGGGAGCGAAAGCAGAAACCGAACGTCGGCACCGTGGGAGACGACATCGACTCGTTCGGTGATTCGGCTGAAAGAAGCGATGGGAATGGCGCAGGGAATCATCCAATGGGCGATGATGCGCGTGGGACGCAGGCGTCGAAGTCGGTCGGAAGCCAAGGCAGCGAAGGCAGCGGCGCCGAAAAGTCGCCAAGGTTTCTCGCGCAATCGAGACATGGCTCCAGGCCATCCAAACGCCCCCGCATGCGTGATGGGCCAAGAAGTCAAGCCTTCGTCATTCGATAACAAACCCTCTGGACCGGCTGGGGCGATGATGTGAACGTCATGGCCTTGTTCGACCAAGGCGAGGGATTCGGCGCGAACGAAATGTCCCGTGGGGTCGAGAGGATGAGATGGATAGGAAGTGGCGACGATGGCGATGCGCACGGCGGTGCGAGCATGGTTCATCGAAGAGGGAAAGCAAAGAGCAGAAGCGTCACGGGGAGAAAGTCGAGTTAGATGACCAGCAGCCGAGTCACGGCTGATGATGGCGATTTGCGTCCCATGGGCGGTGAGGTATGACCGGCCATCGCGGATGGGAATTGCCGACGCCGGATGAGTAAGAATGATGTACAATAATGCGTTTATCACTGGGGCTTCCAGCGGTCTTGGGCTGGCGCTTTCCAAGCGGTTATCGCGTCAAGGCACGCGAGTGATCCTGGCGGCACGTCGCGAATCGGAGCTTCGGAGCGCGGCGGAATCGATTCGCGCCGACGGTGGGCAAGCGCAAGTATGCGTTCTGGACGTGAGCCAGCCGGAAGCGGTATTTGAATCGATTCGTTGGTGGGATCAGCAGACTGGCGGGTTTGATTTGGTGATCGCCAACGCGGGAGTTGGTCGGACGAAGGCAGCGTATAGGCTCGATTGGAAGGATGTCTCCGCAGTGTTGCAGGTCAACGTGATGGGTGCGTTTGCGACGTTGTTTGCGGGTATGGAGTGCATGTTGAAGAGAAAGAGGGGGACGTTGGTGGGGATCTCGAGCTTGGCGGGGATGCGGGGTTTGCCGAAGACGGGGGCGTATAGTGCGAGCAAGGCTGCGTTGGGTACATTTTTGGAGACTCTTCGAGCGGATCTCGCGAGCCAGGGCATTCGCGTGGTGGATGTTCGTCCTGGGTTCATCGACACGGCGATGACGAAGGGCAATCGATTCAAGATGCCGTTTTTGCTCGATGTAGAGCGGGCAGCGGAGATGACCTTACAGGGGATTCATCGTGGCATGCCGGTGGTGTCGTATCCGTGGCCGGTGGCGAGCACGATGTATTTGGCGCGTTCGATACCAGACTTGGCGTGGGGGGTCATCGCGAGAAGGATGCGGTATTGAGCGGGGCGCTACTGCTGTAACCCACGGATTTTCCATGAGTTTCCGACAGCTTCGACTTCGACGCGCACCTGGGTGATCACCTTCTTTTTCTTGAGGCGTTTTCGAAGATCGTCGGGCATCACGATACCGTTGATATGTTCCTCGGCTTTCATGTGGTCTCTTCCACCGGGGGGCAGGAACATGACGACCACGCGCCCGTTGTTGGGCAAGTACTGGACGGTGGGGACGGCGACGGTGATGGTAGCGACATCGGGGGAGATTTCGGTCGGAGGCATATTTTCGGGGAAATCTCTTCCTCGTCGTCGTTAGCTTCACTTTCTTGGGTTTCGGGTTCAGGTTCGGGCTCTTCGACCACGGGCGGCAGTTGTAGTCCGAGCAGAACGAGTCCGAGTTCGAGGTGTCGTTGGGCGAGTTCCAATAGTTGTGCATCGGGGGCCGCGAACCAGAATTCGAGTTCGGTATCCATGTCGACGCAAAGGGCTTGTCGTCGCCGCAACTCGGAGGCGGTCATAAGGGGCTCTTCCGGGGTGAGGCCGTTGGCGATGGTCCATCGCAGATCTGATTTTCTTCGTTCGACGACAGGCAGTTTGACGGGAAACGCATCGAACACGATGATGGCGGAAGGGCAAGGGGGGTCAGAGAGGGAGGAGGGATGGAGTTGTTGTAAGATTTGTTGTTGTTCCGACTCTTCCCTCAGGTGTTCGGGCCAGACGAGTTCCGCGGATTGGGAAGTCGCGACCCGCATGATGAAGCGCACCATGGGAGCGGTCATATAAGGGACACCGAGGGATCGATGCAGAGTGAAACCGATTTCCCCTGGGGGAGCGTCGCCGGTCATTCGCAACACACGGCCCGAGCATGGTAGGCGAAGCTTGAGGACTTGCAGGCCACGCGCTTTGAGGGCGCGGGCACGTCCTGCGGCGCGAGCGCGGAGTTGTTCGAGACCTTTTTGGAGCACGTTTCGAACCGAGCTATCGGTGTCGAAGACGACCATGGCATCGAGGTCACGACTTTGTTCTTGGTCGTCGTCCAACGACCAATTGTTGCCCCATTGATGCCATCGGACGAGCTGCAGGCTTGGGTTTGCCGCCGCGGCGCCCTCGGAGTCGGGAAGGTTGCCGAGGTCGACGGGGAGGGCGCGGGTCATGCTTTCCTCGCTTTCGGCTCCCTGGCCTCCGCGAAGCGTCGCAACCAAGAGCAGAACGCGAGAGCTTCTTCTTGTGCGCGCAGCAGATGGATGGCGGGATTTTTGATGATCAGCGACAGGGCGTCGCCTTTGGGGTCGGCGAAGGTGGTTTCGCTCACCCAAGCGGAGACGTGGTCGTACAGGAAGCTTTTTGCCTGGCCGCCTTTCGCTTTGAGGATGGCGAGAGCGGGCGCGAGTCCGGCTTGGTGAACCAAGGACGGGAAGGCACGAACCTCGATGGAATAGTCTCGGATGGCATCGGCTTTGAGTGCCGCAACCATGGAACTCGCGCGTTCGGCTCGGAGTTGTTCTCTCGTTTTCATTGCGCGCTTCCCTCCGCTTTGAGCAATCGTGTTCGCGCCCAACCTCGTCCGATGGGCTCGCCGTTTCCGACGCGGACATGGGTACCGCAGCCTTCCGCGAAGCGCGTCAACGCGGTGGCTTTCGCCTCTTTGGTGCCGATGCCGATAATGGGTACGTAAAACAGTGAGTCTGCGGGAATGGCTTCGTCGTAGCAAGGGTTGCCTTCATCTCCGAGCACACCGTCAATCACACGCACTTCGGTTCCCGTTCGCACGAGGAAGCCGAAGACTTCATCGGAAACCAGGCCGAAAGACGCTTCGACTTCTTTGGCGAACACATCATAAGCGGAGCTATCGGAAGGCAGCAGCGCCATGAGTTTGGAGGCATCATAGCCCGCGCGAGGTTTGAGAACGATGTCGTCGGCGGCGAGAGGAGAATCACCATGGGACCAAGCCTGGCTCGTCACGATCTCGTCGGTTTTGACGGAAGGGGCGGGAGGGATTTGGATACCGACGGTTCTTCCGAGGTCTCTTCGTAGTCTGGAGACGACAGCGGGGCATGTGAGCCAGAGGAAAGGAGCGGCGGAAGAGCGAACTGGAAACAGGAGCAATCGTGCATCGCTGATGCTCAAACCGCCGCCATTGTCATCGCCGAACAGGGCTTTCGCTGCTTGTTCTCCGGCGGTTTGCATGAACGAGGTTCGTAGTGAGCTTTCGAGGGTGGAAGCGTAGATGACGGGCCACTGGGTGGTACGCTCACGTTGCACCGGTTGCTCGATGGTACCGACCACGCTGCCGGAAGGCGCGTGGAGAGGTGTCTCGAAGTAGAGGCTCAAAACGACGGAATCCGTGGACATCATTAGCTTCCTCCCGCAAGGATCTCGGCCGACTGCTCAACTTGCACCGGCTCTTCGAATTCAATGAACAAGGTGGTCCCGATGGGAATGATGGTTTGGGCTGGGCCCGGGGTCGTATTGAATGGCGCCCCAACAACATTTTCTCCACGTCGTCGAGCCACGGCGACCACCTTACCGCCCTCTGGCAGAGGAGCCCTTGTGGTGAGCGTCGCACCATCGACCCACGGGGGCCACCCACCATTTTCGACATGGAGATGAGATAGCAAGCACAAGCGCCAGCGTTTACGCGATTTGGTTTCGATTGTGGGCAAGGGGTATTGTGCTTCTTCGATTTGTACCGATCGATTTTCGAGGGAAGCGCGCACCGTCATGGGAAGCGGAAGCGTTGGGGAATCGTCGGGGGTTTCGAAGGAGACAAGAAAACCGACTCCCGGTTTGACGAACAAGTGGGCAGCGGTTTGCTCTCCGCTACCTCGCAATTCGATTTCGAATAGCCGAGACAAGGGCAGATAGTGTTCCCCCTCGGTCAGCCGTTGAGGTTTTCGTTCGGCCCAGACCCGCACTCCTTTTCGAGTCAGGAAAGCATCGAAAGGATGAGTATCCGGATTACGGCTCAATGCTACGAGTAGGTGCAAGTTGCCCATATCGTGCTGGACCACGTCTTCACTGACCATTTCGAAGTAGGCGGGTTGTGCCCAGACAGCGTCTTTCGCACCGGGTTCAACCACGAGATCATCCGGAACCGGATAGAGCGGTTCCAATCGTCCTCCCACTCCCATGGCCACGAGCTGTGCTGTAATACGCATGGTTCGAGGGGTTTGCAGCCCGCATGAGGCATAGGCCGCATGCAGCATCTGCAGAAACAGATCAGGCGGCAAACGACCGTCGAAGGACCGCATATATCGGCCGCGGGGGCCGTGCCCCAGTGCAAGCACCAAAGTATCGTTGGGAACGATCAGGACATCCGTCTTCATTGACCAGCTCCACGCAAGCTCGCGGCAATGTGAAGGGCATCGAGCGCGTGATTCTCCTCCATGCCTCCAGGACAACGAACACAATGGTCTACGAGGGTACACACGGCGCGTGCGATCGCCTCGTGGTCCAAATTTTCTTCAAGACTCAGCTCTTCAAGGGTGGTGACGACGAGCGAAGCACGCGCCATGACCGAGGATTTATCCAAGTCGGCATTCGAGAGAGCCGGGGCTACGTGCGAAAGGGATTGGGCCAAACGCTGCAAGCTGGAAACAGATGGCATCGAGGCCATCAAGATATCCATGGAAGCGGCCAGATCGTTCCAATGGGCGGCGAATAGGCGTTCTTCCTCGTGAACGGATCGTCGTGTGATGACGAGTGCGTCCCCACCAAGTTGTGCGCGAGCCAGGTCTTGCAGCTTTTCCAAACAGTCTTTGAGTACCGGACCGGGAGCCTCAGCCCCTGGGACGATGGTGATGACGGCACTGTGCGAAGCGACGGAACCCACGCGCAGGGCGAGTTTCGTTCCGCCATGCGTCGGGACCTGCGCAAAGCTCGTCTGTAGCAACGCGTGCGTGGCCCGAGCCAAGTCATAGACGCGATGGGTCGGAGCCAACAGAATGATTTCTCGGTCGGAGATTTGGAGAGCGAAAGCGCCGGCTTGGTGGATGATTTCGGCCAGAGCGGCCATCGACTCATCGAGAGCCTCCTGCACCGCGAGCTGCCGAGCCGGACCTAGCAAAGCCGGTGTATCGAGAACTTCTTTGACATGAGCGCGAGCGCGTTTGGTGAATCCTTTGTCCAACTCGCTATGCACGCAATCGGCCAACGAAGCCATTTGTTTGAGTTCTTTGCCTCCCCGAAGCAGCGCGAAAGGCTGGTCGAGCGACAGCACCATCACGGCGTACGATGGCTCATTCGCCAGGGCCCGCAATCCTTCGGGGACGGTCGTTGAGCCAAGCTGCCCAGCCAGACGCCGCATGGTGCATACGGCGCACAAGCGCTCGTCCCCATGCACGGCGCCGGAGGTCTTGCCTTTGGGACCGACCAGCGGAGCCCAAAAAGCTTGCACATCACCGGAACCGTCGTGCAACGCCTCGCGATGCCCACAAGAGGAACAAGTCGGGGAGGGTTCGGAAAGCACCGAAATCGAGCCGAGACGCTGCCGAGCCCCAGAGGCGGCGAGCGCGGCAGAGTACCAAAGCCCGTAGTAAATACCAGGCCACGGGTCTTCGAGTCCCGCCGCGCTTTCTTGCACACGAGCCCATTTCTCCAAAGCAGATACTTCTTGCTTGGACAGCAGATTGCCGGCTCCTGTCGAATCATCGGCCCAGCGCACCGCCGTCCAGTGCAATTCCCACGCACGAGGCGTCTGTCGAGACCAGGAGCCCTTCCACGATTCGTTGCTTTGTTTTGCCCACTTGGCTTTCGTCAACTTGTCGCGGATAGCAGACACCACACTCGCCCAATGGTCGTCGAAGCGTTGTTTACAGGCTTCGCCGAGACTTTGGGCCTGATCCGCCTCGACGAGCGCCACGACGACGTTGGGCAAACCGATCATCGTCGAGGGGGTCAGCGCTGGTGCCGACACATCTTGAGCTGCCGAAATCCCTTGTTCCGCAAGCCAAGCATCCAGTTTCGGGTTGCCACGGAGACAAGGAGAGAGGATGGCCGTTGGACCATAGGTTTCGATAATGGGCAATAGAGCGTGCCAGATGAGTTCGAAAGCCATCGAGCCCACCGTCCACAGGTCTTCTGGCGTAGCCGATTCGGCGCAAGCGGCCTCGAGGGAAGAGATGTTGAGCACAAGGAAACACGGCGAAGGAGAAGCCGTCGCCAACGCCGTATCGAAAGAGAATCGTTGCCACAACGATAGGTTGGGCAGACGAGGGTCCGCGGGGAATTGGGAAGCGATGGGGCCAGGACCCTTTTCGGCGACGGCGAGTCTTTCGGGCAAGTATCGCCAAATCCACAGGAGCATTCGTCGCGCATCTCGATCGAAGCGAGAGGCACATTCAGCTAGCAATTCCGCGACGACGTTTTGAGCGGCCGTGAGATCGAACGGCTGTGCGACGAAACGCTCCTTGGCCAGCGGGTGGGTAACCTCAGGCAATGCAGCCCAATCCACCTGAACACGCGCGGCAGAAGAGCCGGAAGGAAATGGGACACGGTCCGCAGAACACAAGAGCCAATCGGCTCGATTGCCGACATCTGCAGAAAGGTCTTCGGAACCGAGCAGCGTCGCCCGGTGGGCCGAGAGTTGAAGGATATCGAGGTTCGGGTCAGGAAGGTCGCGCAATGCCCAGGCGAGCTTCTGGTTCCAGTCGATCGACAAGTGCGCCTCCGTCAACGGAATGTCGATGAGCCCGCAAGCGCGAAAAACGCGCGCTCAAAGGCGGTCATGGTCAAGGGGTACAAGGTGCCAGAGCGAGTCATGATTGAAGCAAAACAGAAAGAATTCCTCGGACTGGCTTGCGTGGGCCTGGCTGAGCCGAGCTTATCCCTGTTTCGTCGACAGCAAGGATCAAGGCTCGGAAACGATGGGCTGGGTTCACGCACTTCGCGCCCATATACGAATCGCGACGTCAGGTCCATGGAAGAATCCATGTGGATGGTAGGAAAGCGGCATGGGAGTCCCGGCCCTTGTCGCCACGGTCCCAGAACGACGAGCCTGAAGGGCACAAGCTTGCTGATAGGAATATCCCGAAATTCCTCACTTACCATACCTTGAGAACAATGGGTCCGTGGCGGGGCGTGTTAGATAGACCGATTCGTTGTCGATAGCTACGAATATTTCTCAAATTTGTCGTGAAAGAAGGGTTGCAGATGCGGGGAACTGGTCTTAGCGGCGGCGTGAGCGATACCACAGGGTAAGAGCAAGTAAGAACCATCCTACCATGGCATGGTTCCCTTGTGTCTTCGGTGCCAATCGGCATGTACAGCCTTCGTCAGAATTGGAGGAATACCAATCCCCGTGGGATACCGTGTCCACGTCATTGCCTTTTCCCGCGGAACCTCCCGCCATCGTCCCACCTGCCCCCAAGTTTTGACTCCCACCAGCCCCTCCCGTACTTCCAGTCGCTCCGCCCGTTCCCCCCGTCTCGTCACATACGCCATCTTCATCCACCAGCCCGTCACAATCGTCATCTTTCCCATTGCACACTTCGTCGGATGGAACGCATCCGGTTCCTCCAATCAATACGGTGGCGAAGTACTTGCTCACACCCCAACCCCCCGCGTCCGTGAACTCATCGAGTTCGATGGCATCGCCAAATCCGTTGCCAGTCGATGGGTGGCAGCGCCAGCCGGTGACATGACGACCGCAAAGGTCCGCTCGTCCGTCACCATTCATGTCCGCGAGTTGAATCGAGTGATAGTATTTTTTTTCGTTCCACCCGTCCGCATCGGACCAATCGGGCCCCTCGATGGCGTCGAAACCGTTGCCATTCCACAGGTAGCAGTGAATTTTGGCATTGGCTCGCACGCATAGGTCTTGTGTCCCGTTGCCGTCGATATCTCCTGTTCGCAACGTCAGGAAGTTCGATGGGTCATTCCAACCGCTGTCGTCGGACAACGATGCGACCTCGATGGCTTCACCGAAGGAATCCCCTTGGGATAGGTGACAACGGAGCCCAGCGGCAGCCCGAGCGCATAAATCCGCTTTCCGGTCGCCGTTGACATCAACCAATCGGATGGTGCTCCAATATCGATACGCTGACCATCCCCATTCGTCGCTCCAGTTCGGCCCTTGCACACGCGTAGGGAATCCCGATCCATTCGAAAGCCAACACTCCATGCCGTCTTTCGAACGAATACATAGATCCTCCCGACCGTCGCCGTTGACATCTCCCGTCCGCAACGTACCGTAAAACTTCGGCTCACCGTAGCCCGCCTCGTTCGACCACGCGGGTCCATCCACCGCCGTATCGAACCCATTTCCGGTCGATCGGTAGCAGACGACACCTTTTGCAGCTCTGGCGCATAGATCGTCTTTTCCGTCACCATCGATGTCGAGAAGACGAATGGTAGAGTGATATTTGAAGTCATTCCATCCGCTATCGTCGGACCAGCCGGGGCCGACGACATGTGTAGCCAGCTTCGTTCCGTCGGATTTCCAACAATCCACGTTGGCATTGGCTCTTGCGCATAAGTCGGCGCGCCCATCCCCATCGATATCTCCCCAGCGCATGGTTCCCCAATTGGTGGGGTCATCCCATCCGCTTTTGTCGCTGAGTTCGAGGACAGGTCCATTTTCGCCCCAGGATGTTGCCTGCGACAGGTGACACCATACGCCCGCCATACCGCGACCGCAGACGTCCATGAGACCATCGCCATCGATATCGGTCGTGCGCGCCGGTGCTACCCAAGACTGGCCAAGCAGCAACGCTTCTTTCTCACACACATCGTCTTCGTCCACCTCGTTGTCACAGTCATCGTCTTTTCCGTTGCAGACTTCCGGTTCGGGTTTGCACGTGTTGGCGATCCAGAAGTCCAGACCGGTTTCGTTGACGACGGTTTGAAGGCTGTTGTTGTAGTGGTTGTATCGGTCGGACCAACAGAACCATCCTGGTTGGCATCCGTTGTAGTAGCGGGTGACCGTTTTGATCCATTGATCGCGCAGAGTTCCGTTTCCGAAGTCGAAGTTGTTGATCCACTGCAATGCTTTGGCATCGGTCTCCGCGTTGGTGGTGTAGGCAGAGACTTTCACCATATTGATGACATAATTGATCGCGTGGCTGGTGTTTCCAGCGATGGTCAGAACATCGTTTCCATATTTGTTGAGGGTATCGGTGAAGGTTCCGGCATCGAATTGAAACATGCCGAGGCCCCCTTGCTGCAAGGAGCAAGGTCCGTCCCCTGCACCAGCGATCACCGGTCCGTTGCAATCTGGCGAGTAGGGTCCCTGACAAGCCCATGTGGCTTCCGACCAGCAATGCGCGAGTCCGGTCTCCGCATGAGCGATTCCTGCAAGCAAGTACGCTGTAGAGGTGATACCTCGCGCAGCGGCGGCATCGCGGATTTTTTCGTATCTCGCCATGCGTTCGGCGAGTGTCAGGTACGCCTCCACCGATGCGATTGGCTCCTCTTCCTCCGGAGCACCCACGGCGCATCCGGGCGCAATCGCCGCCGCCAAGGTGACGGTAAGCACGCCCAGAAAAGGCCATATTGACAGTTTTCGTTGGCCTCGAAAGTCCGGTGCTCCACGGTCGTCTTCCCCTTGGATCTTTTTCATTCGCTGCTCCAAAAACGGGCTGAATTCACGACATTGGACACTGTAAGCACAAATCGGACCAACCAAGCTTTTCGTCATTCGAGTGGAAAATGCGCGCAAGCCACCACCCCCACCGCAAGCGAGTGCGATCTCCGGGATCTCGGTTCGGATCTCGGATCTCCTGAAAGACGGCCCCACGGGAGTGGAATCGATCATTCCGTCGGCAAGTTCCCTTGACACGGCCTAGTTCCACCGTACAATGCGTCGCCTTTCGCCAAGGTAGCTCAGTTGGTCAGAGCGGGCGTTTCATACGCGCTAGGTCGGCGGTTCGACTCCGCCCCTTGGCACCCGGGAAATCGGCTTACGCTTTTCGTAATGCGAACCAGAGGGAAGTGCCGTGCTGGCTCCAAGCGGAGGGGCCTCGACTCAAAGCCCGTTCCACACGGAGCAAGCGAAGCATCCATTCGTTGATGGGCCACGGAGGCACACGCAAGTTCGTGGTGGACACCGAAGCCCCATCACGACGCCGTGCCAACATGAGCTTTCGCATCCACCACAGCGGTATCAGCACACGGTGAAAAGGCACGATTTCCACCACGTGGCAGTCCTGATTCGAGCGCAACAACCGATGTAATTCAGCCGTTTCATAGCGTCTGACATGACCCGCTTGCTCGTCTGCCCTTGACCAAAGAGACATCATGGCGGGCACCGTCCCCACGACGAATCCATTCGATCGCACCAGATCGGCAGCCTGTCGTAGGGTTTGCGAGGGATGATCGAGATGTTCGAGCACGTCGAACAACCCCACGGCATCGAAACGATCGGGTGGCAACTCATCCACGCCTCGCGTCAGATCGTGAAGCCAAAACTTGGCTTTGGGCGCTCGTTGCGCAGCGCGCAACAGCAAGTGCCGATGACCGTCGACACCCACCACCGAAAGGCCAAGTATCGAAAGATGCGCGCTCACACAACCTGCTCCGCACCCAAGATCGAGAAACCTTTGTCCTGCGCCAATTCCGAGCATTCGCAACCGCGAAGCGATGAACTCGTTGCGTGATCGATGCCAAAAATGCAGTTCTTCCGCACGGCTCAACGCTGCCATGACGCGAGGATCGGAGATATCGAAGCTGGCATGATCCGCTGGCAATTCGCTGAAGATTTGGATTTGTTCAGACGGGCTATCAGGAGCCATGCTGCAAACCAATATCCGGGTATTCTCGAAGGCGCCCCTGTAAGTCCGTACATACCGCTTCGACTTTCGCTTCGATGAGAAGTTTTCCGTCTTCTGGCCGTTCGATGCGTTGATCGAAGGTCACGCGAAAGGGGGATGTTTTTTTTGCACGGGTATATACTCGCAACGTATCGCCGAGCCGTGCGGGAGCCTTGAACGTGATCTGGACGCTATAGATTGGGAAAATCACCCCACGGTCGGTCCATTCGCGAATCGATGGTCCCAGGCTGTTGAGCAGTTCCGTACGTGCTCGTTCGAGGAATCTCAAATAATTGGCGTGATACACCACGCCCATGCAATCCGTGTCTTCGTAGTATACTTTGACGTCCAACTGCTGCTCCATGGCGGGAGCATACGCCTTTCACGGCTCAGCGTCGCGGGACTCTTCCTCGTCTTGAGATCCACCATCGATCGCGGTGCTAAGGCATCGGGCGACGAACAGGCGCATGGCGGTTCCCTCCGGTCGAGAGACGAAAAGGTCGTTGCCGTGGTTTGCGATGGGTTCACCGGATCCGAGGAGCGATTCGCGCAGGAGTTTGTCGGTGAGTTTCCCATCTGGGGAGAGGGGAGCCAGGCGCGTGGATCCAAGGGCATCGGCAATGGCAAACCATCCGGGCATGACGTTAGGAGCGCCGACACCCGTATGCTCTTCATCGATTCGTTCCGGGCCTTCCACGCCTCCCAACCGGACTCGGCTCATGAATAGCTGACCACCTGGTGAGCCGCTCGGGGTATCGTCATCGCGCCAGACGACCATGGCGGAATCGTCTTGCAACGATACAACGTCGAAGCCGAGCACATGACCGTCTGTGGGACCGAGGCGAACCGCCGTTCCGGTCATTGCGCCGCGGTTGTCCAGGGGTAGGGCTTCTATCCATCGGTAATCGATATCTTCCGCGCGGTATTGGGAGTCATCGGAAGGGGAACCGGGACGTCTAGCGAGCCAAAAAAGCCAGAATCCACCGGAGCGTTCGAGCAGCCGTGGCATTTCCGCATCGGTTCCGGGCAGTGTCATCACTTTGGGTTTCGAGGGTTTTTGGAACGTAGTGGGGTCGAAGGTGGCAAGAAAAACGGCTCCCACGTCACGCCCTTTCGGAACGCCATCCCAAACGGCCACGGCCACCTCTTTTCCGATGACGACGTCATAAGCGAGGGACTCATCCTGATCTTGCAGGATCTCGCTTGCCCACAGGATCTGGTCACGGTCGATGCGTGCGAGCCGCAAGGTTCGGGAAGATCCGGAGGGTTCTAAAATCGCCATACCCAGGGTTTTTCCGCGGGAAAAGACTCGTGGCGCATCCGCATCGCCGTGAGAGGCGCCGGCAGATATTTTTCTCCACGCCGTGCCATCGCGGTTTGTGGTGATGATTTCGAATGCCGTTCCCTGCCCTTGTTGGCTGAGGGCTCCGACTGCAAATCCGCCATCGAAGGCGACTCCATCTCCGAGTTCCGTGGCGAAAGGCAGGATTTTGTCGAGATCGTCTGAGCTTGGAGAGCGTGAACCAACCCAGTAGTCTTGGCCGATGGGTTGGCAGCGAGAGGGACGAGCCGTGGGAGCTGACGCAACCGGCTGCTCGATTTGAGGGTCTTTGGCGGGCGGATCGCTGTTACAGCATCCGACGAGTGCCCGGATGCATGTGAGCAACAACACGTGGATGCGGCGAATCATCGAAGGATGGGTTAGTCCTTCGCGGGGCCGGAGGCAAAGGTTCTGCAAACCAAGCGTTGACCGGCGGCATTCCCCCTGCCAAAACCTCGCTTTATGTCTGGAAGAGACATGGTTCGAAGTTATGACCCGAGTGCTGTTTTACAAACAGCATTCCGTCGCTTTTTTGATCACATTCAGATCGACGAGGCATGGCTTTCCATCGTTCGCGATGCGGCTGGGCGCGGGCCGGTCGTATACGTGATGAGGAATTTGTCGTTCCTCGACTTCATGGCGCTCGATCACTTGACCGAACGTTACGGGTTGCCGGGCGTTCGATTCGCCAATGACTTGGGGTTGTGGGTACTCGAGCCATTTGCCGAAACGTGGACACAAGCCGTCCTTCAATCACGCCGTACGCCTCCCACGGAACGAATGAGCGACGTAATCTCGAGTGGTGGCTCCGCGGTGCTTTTTCTCAAGCGCCCTCCCACCTTACTCGAAAAAGCAGCTCATAGTCGTCGCAGGGCCGTGTCTTCGGAAGGTGATGCGTTGGTGAAGACGCTCTTCGATTTGCAAGGACGCATGGACCGACCCATCATGTTGGTGCCTCAAGTATTCGTTTGGTCCAAGCGCCCCGAACGATTGGAGCCTTCGCTCATCGATTTCGTTCTCGGCCCACGGGATTGGCCTGGACGCATTCGGTTGGCGGCTGAGTTTTTGCTCAACTACCGCAATGTTCTATTGCGTGCGGGTGAGCCCATTGCGCTGACTCAGTTCCTGCAAGCCAACGCGGGAGAAACCCAGGAAACGCTCGTCCGTCGGGGAACCTACGCGCTCCTGCGTAAGATCGAGCGGGAACGTCGAGCGGTCTTGGGGCCGATGCGTAAGCCCGCGGATCGTGTTCGCGAAGAGATCGTCCGCAGTCCCAAGCTCACCCATGCCATTCGGCAACTTGCGGGCGAAGGGCGTGCGGAACGAATGCTGCTGACGGCTCGTGCTTATCGCATGCTTCGCGAACTCGAGGCCGCTCCCGATCCAGAGACGATCGTGGCGATGAGCACTGCGATTCAAGGGATTCTCAACGTGCTCTACGCGGGGTTGGAGATCGACAAGGAGGGAATCGAACGAGTCAGGCAAGCGGCGCAGCGCGGTACTCTCGTTTTCTTGCCGAGTCACAAAAGTCACATCGATTATCTTCTTCTGTCGCATGTATTGCAGAAGCACTCGCTGCAGCTTCCCCTCATCGCTGCCGGCGACAACTTATCGTTCTTTCCCGCTGGCCCGATTTTTCGTCGAGGGGGCGCGTTTTTCATCCGTCGCAGTTTCCACGGAGACCGTCTCTACGCCGCGGTGGTCGATGCATACCTTCGTCGCGTTCTTCGTGATGGTTGGCCGATCGAAGTATTCATCGAAGGAACGCGTTCACGAACGGGAAAGCTTCTTCCTCCGAAATTGGGGCTGCTCAACATGCTCGTAGACTCGGGCTTGAGCATCTCGAATCGAGATATTTTATTCATTCCCGTGAGCATCGGCTACGAACGTTTGGTAGAGGAAGGCTCTTATGTGCGCGAGTTGTTGGGGGGAGAGAAGCGAACGGAAGACACGACGGCGCTGATTCGAGCCTCTGCGATCTTCGCGGAGCGTTATGGTCGGCTCAACATTCAGTTTGGCGAGGCCTTGAGCTTACGGCAATTGATGCAAGAAACGGGACTCCGTGAAGGTGATCGCGTCACCCCAGCACGACGACGCGAGCTAACCAAAAAAATTGCGTATCAAGCCTTGGGACGCATCAACGCGGTCACGGCCGCGACCCCAGGTGCCATCGTGGCGCTAGCGTTGCTCACCCATGGTAAGCGGGGACTCACGCATTCGGAACTGCTGGAGCGCTCTCGCCAGCTACTTGTCACTCTTCAGCGACAGGGAGCACGTTGCATCTCTTCGCTCGTCACACCGTCGGGCGCATTGCGCCCCGCCTCCATCCGCGAAGCGGCGAAAATGTTTCAAAAAGCCAAGCTTGTCCAAGTCCACATCGCCGCCGATTCTCTCGTGGGAAAACGCGTCAAAACGTCTGCAAAAACCGATCAAGACATCGTCTACACCGTTCCCGACGACAAACGCATCGCTTTGGATATTTCCAAAAACATCATCATCCACTTTTTCGTTCCGTTTGCGCTCATCGCCATCGCGATGCTTGCTCCTCCTGGTCCTCCTTGTGACCTTGCTTCGGTTCGAGAACGGGTCGAACGCCTTTCCAAGCTGTTCAAACATGAATTCATGTTCTCGAGGGATAAGGGGTTCGATGAGATCTTCGACGACACGCTGCGGTCGATGGCGCTTGCCCACGAGATCCGCGTGGAAGACAATCAATTATCGTTCGGTGAGGGGCACGATGGCGCAACGGGGCGAGCGTGGCTCGTTTGGTATGGATCCATGCTCCGCAACTTCTTGGAAGCCTACGTGGTAAGCGCACGTTCTCTGACGCTGTTGCTCAAAGGTCCCATGGCGAAAAAGGACCTAATACGTCGCGCGCTCGCCATCGGAGACAAGATGTTCTTGTCCGGTGAAATCGAACGTCGTGAAGCGTTGAGCAGCCGAATCATCGAAAACGCGTTCCTATCTTTCGTCGATCAAGGCTATATCGAGCAAACGGAAGCCAACAAGCTCGCTCTGGTTTCGTCTTTTGCCGATCCCGCCGCGGTACGCACCATCGAGAATCGAATCATGGCGACGTTGACACGACGTTCCGAAGACCGACTATGACGTATCGTTTTTCTCTTTTCCTTGGGATTGCTGCCGTGGTTTCGGGTGCCATGGCGTGTGTCGGTTCGCCTTCGCCGCTCGTACCCGAAGCCCGAGGCTCTGTTGGTCTTCCCTATCGCGGTGTGTTGACCGAACCTGTCGCGCTTCCCCAGCAAGGAACCGGCTACGTACGTATCAAACCCGCGGGCAAGCATTATGGTACGCGAGCACTGGTGCAGACGATCGAATACGCGGCCGCCGAGGTGCAACGTCAACGCCCTGGACCACCGCTGCAGATTGGGGATTTGTCGGGACCGTACGGCGGACGTATCCCCAACCACAGCTCCCATCGCACGGGACGGGATGTGGATTTCATTTTTTATGCCACCGATCTTGGTGGTGCCATGGTTCCTGCCCAAGGCTGGACCCATTACGGTGCCGATGGCCTGGGCATCGCCCATGAAGGTAAACATGGCCGCATCTATTTGCGCATGGATTTGGAGCGCAACTGGCTCTTGGTGAAAGCGCTGCTGCAAGCTCCCACAGCCAATGTCATGTGGCTTTTCGTCAGCAACCCACTCAGGGCTTTGCTTACGGAATACGCATTTGCTCGCGGAGAGGACCCTTTGATCGTTTGGCAAGCCGAGAATGTTTTGCATCAGCCACGCAATTCCTTACCCCATGACGATCACTTCCATCTTCGAATCATGTGTCCGGAGGGAAGTGAGGGGCTGGCGTGCGAGCAGGGAGGGCCGGTCTGGCCTTGGTTGACACCCGTCACGCTCGATTGGCCCGAAAGCTCCTCCGAGATCGCAACCTTCATCGAGGCCGCAACCATCCCTTCGCCATGACGTCGTCGCATCTCCTGGCTCACGCGGATGCGGAAGAATTTTTGCGCGCGTTATGCGACATCGAACCCGCGGGAATCGATCTTTGCTATGTGGATCCGCCCTTCAACGTCGGATCGGCATTTTGCGCACGAAAGCAAAAAGGCGAATACCGAGGCAAAGCACGGTGGTCATCTGGCGAGCTTGCCTACGATGATCGATGGGGAGGTATCGAAGGATTTCTTCGATTTCTCGAGCCGAGGCTCGGAGCGATCTGGAAAGTAATCGCGCGCGGTGGCATGGTGTGGATTCATCTCGACCACCGCGCGGTTCATGAAACCAAATCGTTGTGCGATTCGCTATTTGGGAAAGACGCCTGGTTGGGAGAAGTCATCTGGGTACCGGGTAACGGGGCTCGAGGGCGAGGTTTCAGTGTGACTCATCAAACCCTGCTCATTTTCGGAAAACGCGATCGTCATCGGCCTTTCGTTTGGAATGACGACCACCCCACGCTGCGCGAAGCCTTCGCACGAACGAGTCTCGAGATGCACTTTCGCGCGGTGGATGAAAACGGACGTCGGTACCGCGAACGAGTCATTGCTGGTAAGCGATATCGATACTACGCCGATGAAGGGCGCAAACTGGGCAGCGTATGGACAGATATTCCTGCCATGGTCGCCAACACGCCCATTCACAGACAGGGCACTGGATATCCAACCCAAAAGCCCGAGCGGCTTCTCGAACGCATCATCCGCTGGGTGACGATCCCCGGTGCGCTGGTATGCGATCCCATGTGCGGTTCAGGCACGACTCTGGTTGTAGCCGCGCGGCTCGGGCGACGATTCGTTGGGTCGGACAAGAGTCCCATCGCGATTGAAATGACGGCGAATCGTCTTCGGAGCGAAGGCATCGAGTTCGAGTCTTGGCGAAATCATCAAGCCACGACGCTGTAGGGGGTGGGACGTTCGTGTCTGCGGAAAGAGGCTGAAAAAAAACGTAAACACCGAGGCTCCCTTCGACCGCCGATCGATTCCAACAACATGAGTTTATTGAGTTATTTCGTCTTCCGTCAGAACCCGAATTCCATATTCGATCAGCCGTTTCGCAAATAAGCCATGGCCGGCGCATAAGCGTCCGGTAAAGGTTCCGTCATACACTTGACCTTTGCCACACGAAGGAGATCGCGCTTTGAGAATGGCGAGACGTGCGGCTGACAACGTGACGAGTAGAAAAGCTTGTTGGGCGCCACGTTCGAAAGCATCCGTGGCATCATCTCCGTATTCCGAGACCACGCGCTCACCGATGATTTCGTGACGAGCACGAGGGGTGGATAGGCCGCCGAGTTGTTCGGGGCAGACGGGGAGAAATCCGCAGTGTGCGATGATGGAAAGGACATTGTCATTGGCCTGACTTCGACCATCGTAACGACAGCAGGCGCCAAGGAGGCAGGCGCTAACGACGATGATTTTTTCATTCGAGATGATTGAGTCATGAACGTTCATGGCGATGCAGTGCTAGCATGACTGTCGCTCCATCGCGCCACAAGGCACGGAATGACCCGATGACGAAGCAACGCCCAGGCGACTATCTGGCCAACCGTTATCGTATCGAACAGCGGCTCGGGACCGGCTCCTCGGCTATCATCTTCGAAGCCACCGATACCACCAACGGACAGCGAGTGGCGGTGAAAGTCATCCATCAGCGGTTTCGCAATGACCGCACCATGCATCGTCGCTTTCTTCGGGAAGCCCGGGCCGTTCAAGCCTTGAACAATCCTCACGTGGTCAAGGTTCTCGAAGTCGGGCAATTGTCTCGTGGCATTCCATTTTTGGTCATGGAACTTCTCGAAGGATCGACCCTCGACCAAATCATCCAACGACACGAATCACTTCCCATCGAACGAGCGATGTGGGTTGCGGATCAAATCGCATCCGCGTTGCAGGATGCCCACGACGTTGGCATCATCCATCGAGATTTGAAGCCCGAGAACGTGATCGTCAGCGGTTACGAACACACCCCTTTCGTCAAAGTCGTCGACTTCGGGATCTCGAAGCTCGTGGGGACTCATGAAACGACTCAGCTTACGGGCACGAGTGAGCTGGTGGGAACGCCCACCTATATGGCTCCGGAGCAAATCGATGGGTGTAGGGACATCGATGGTCGTGCGGACGTGTATTCGCTTGGCGTGGTGATGTACGAAATGCTGACGGGCGTGTCGCCGTTTGCCTCGGCTCAGGACTTCCCTGGGCTGCTGAGCTTGCTTCTGGAAAGTCCCAAAAGCGTCCGTGAGA
>Ga0116141_10001044_pt1 | contig 23334 bp, 23 predicted proteins | sample AD_UKC097_MetaG_FD_89744 | JGI IMG/M metagenome (GOLD analysis project Ga0116141, IMG submission 89744) | Active sludge microbial communities of municipal wastewater-treating anaerobic digesters from USA - AD_UKC097_MetaG | ecosystem: Engineered > Bioreactor > Anaerobic > Digestate | place: USA...
ATCCAGGAAAGGCCTTTCCTGGCCAGCATCAGGTTCGACCCCGGGATCATCGGGACACCGCGGAAGAGGACCTCGTCAGAGGCCAAGATGAATAATTGAAAGATTCCTCCGCCCCATCTCCCTTAGAACGGGAAGATCCTCGGGCTGCAGAATGTGACCTCTTCTGAATCTCGCCCCCTTGATTCCCTTTTCGGCATCGATCTTTGTAAGGTCATGGGCCAGGGGATGTCCAAGAGCCTCTTCAATGGGGATCGATCTAAGGTCCACGGCCTACCCCTCACTTCCGGAAATTCCGATAGGAAGATCAGGGGAAAAGGGCCCCGCTTCCCTCGAATAGGAACTTCTGAGGCTCGCAATATCCGCTCCCCTGCGGACCGCTATTATCTCGGCGAGAATTGAAATGGCAATCTCTTCAGGGGTTTCAGCCCTGACAGGAAGACCCACCGGCTGGAAGATCCTGTCGAGAAAATCTATGGAGACCCCCTGCTTGATCAGGCTCTCCCTGACATAGGATATCTTCTTCCTCGACCCGATCATTCCAATGTAGGCCATCGAACTCTTGGGCGATCTTCTCCATTATCGGCTGAAGGCTCGCTGCCGCGGCAAAGACCTCGGCATCGGCTGTTCCTGCAGTCACCAAAAAGAATAGCAACAACAAGATCGATCCTCCCCAAGCTCTGACATTTTTCTTTATGAGCCTCTTCATAAGGATCCAGCCCCCCTTTTTTTGGTTCTTTTCACCAAACAATCCCGGCATACCCCATAGATGACCATATGCTTCCCCTCCACTTCCGTTCCGGGCTCAACCTCAACAAAAGGCAGGGTAGAGCCGATCAGGCACTCCATCCTTCCGCAGACCCGGCAGGCAAAATGGGGGTGGTTGCCAGGGCACCCAGGATGACCGGAATCATGGGCACAGAAGCGCCATGTTCCCTTCATATCCAACACCCTGTGGACGATCCCTTCTTTAAAAAGCAGCAGCAGCGTCCTGTAAAGGGTGACACGATCCTGCCCCTCGGGGAGTCGAGCCGCCACTTCCCTGCAGGACAGGGGGCTCCTCTCTTTCAGCAATACTTCAAGGATCGACTTGCGGGCCGGGGTCGCCCGAATGGACTTCCTTTCCAGGATTTCCCATGCGTTCATTTTTACCTCCCCGCAACACTGTTGCATTTACCCTTCAAAGAGAAGCCGCCCGTTCTGATCCTTAACGCGGACGGCTTCTCTCTGGTGATCACCGGTTTGCCGGAGCTTATCCTCTCCCCTTCGAGGCCTTTCTCCTGGAGCGATCCATGCGGAAACGTTTGAGTTTCATGTGCGGATCACCCTCGGTGGGAACGATGCACAGGAAAACGAAGGGTTCCGGGCCAGGGTTCTCATAGCCGTGGACAACTCCCCCCGGCACATGGGCCCACCCCATCGGAGGGATCTCCTGAGGCTTACCTTCGACGATCACAAACCCGGTACCGCTCAGACCGATCATGTAATGCGGCCAGTCGTGAACGTGATCAGGAATAACGGTGCCGACAGGCAGGGAGAAATGCCGCATCGTATAGTCGTCCCAGAACCTGCCGGGGCCGAAGACGACCCGCTTTGTCACTTCCGGGGCCAGGGAGGACGCATCGAAGAGTTCCAGGTCTTCGATCTTCCCGGTATAGCCTTTCTCCATTTTTCAGCACCTCCTCCTGTTCGGACTCACAACTTCCAGGACCGGGAACCCTAATGACCGCAGCTTCCTGAACATTCGCTCTCCTTCATCGCTTCAAGGATCCTCTCCGGGAGAGCCGGTATCTTGAAGATCCTGGCCCCACAGGCCCGCGCGATGCCGTTCAATATCGCGGAGTGCGGAGCGGAAAGTGGCATCTCCCCAGTCCCCGATGCCCCGAAGGGGCCGAACTCACGGGGCGTCTCCATGTGGAAGAGTCGGATGTCGTCGGGAATATCCTTGATATAGGGGAAACCGCATGTAACCAGGTTGGTGTATTTCCCCGGATCGCCGAAATCCTCCGTAAGAGCCAGGCCTATGCCCTGGGCGATTCCTCCGTAGTGCTGTCCTTCCACAACGTCGAGGTTGTTTATCTTGCCCACGTCGCTTACAAGGGTGAATCTCTCGACGGAGGCCCTGCCCGTCTCCATGTCCACGGCAACCTCGGCCATGAAGAGGCCGAACATGTGGTTCGCAAAGGGGTACCCCTGTCCGGTGACGTCATCCATACCCGTACAGGTTATGGCCTCACCGTCAACGTTGCGGACCCTGGCCTGCCAGTATCCCTCGTAAAATGTCGGTATCCCTTCGGAAACCATCTCCTCGTAGGTCCTGTATGTTCCGTCGGGTTTCCGCATGGCATCCAGGAGTTTCCGGCAGCTGTCGACTATTGCGTTACCCACCATAACCTGGCATCTGCTCGCCGCTGCGGCCCCGCTGTTGGGAGCTTTCGCCATATCATTGCATACCAGTTTTATCTGGTCGGGATGTAGTTTCAGAGGCTTCAGGGCCTCGTGGGCCGTTCCCACGCAACCCATGTCCGCACCCTGTCCGTGGTCCTCCCAGGTGTTGTAGAGTATCACTCCCTCTTTTGTGAGCTCGATATTGCTTGCGGCATCATCGGCCCCGTCGTCATTGGAGTTGTAGATACCGATAGAGATCCCGACAGCTCTTTTTACTTTGTCTGTGGAGTTCTCTTCGGCACGCTTCTTGGCCTCCTCGTAGAGGGGGCGGATACGTGTCAACATTGCCTGCAGGGGGTAAACTTCCGGTTTCTGGCCGCTAGGAAGCGTGTCCCCGGGGCGGATAAGGTTGATCTCGCGGAAATCCAGAGGGTCCATCCCCACCTTCTCTGCGAGCATGTCGATGACCTGTTCGCCCGCAAAGTATGTCTGGGGGCCGCCGTAGGCCCGGAAGGCGCCGCACCATTTCTGGTTGGTGAAAATGGTGTAACCGGCTCCCCTGATGTTGTCCAGACGGTAGGGTGCACAGATGAACTGACCGCCCTTGTTCGTAAGATCCTGACTCGACTCGGAGTAGGGTCCGTGGTCAACGTACCAGTGGTGTTCGAGACCTACCAGTTTGCCCTTTTCATCGGCTCCGACCCTGACCTTCATGAGGAAGGGCGATCTCTTGGGCGTCCTGACGATGTGCTCCTTCATGTCGAGTCGCATATAGACGGGGCGTCCGGTGGCAATGACACAGGCTCCCAGCAGCGGCTCGTTGGTGGGAGCCACCTTGTAGCCGAACGTGGCACCCATATTGTTTTGGATAACCCTGATCCGCGAAGGAGGAACCCCCAGTCCCCTGGCTATCATCATGGCATGCCTGTACACGCAGATGCTCTTTGTCTGCAGGGTCAGACGCCCCTCTTCGTCCCAGTATCCGAATCCGCAGTCCGTCTCGATGGTCATGTGAGGCTGTCTCGAGCTCCAGAACTCGGCCTCTACCACGTAGGGGGCCTTGTCTATCAAGGGCGCCGGATCCTCACCCTTGACGACGGGGCGTTTGTTGAAGCAGTTCGGTATCCCGTCGATATCGGGGATCTCCTCGTAGACCTTGGGGGCTCCCGGAGCCATAGCTTCCTTGACGTCCATGACAGCCGGCAGTTCCTCAAGATCCACCTTGACCACGGCAGCGGCAGCTCTGGCCTGCTCTTCCGTGTCGGCACAGACTATGGCCACGACCTCTCCCCACTGGCGGATCTTGTCACCCTCCTCAACAAGGATCCTTCTCTCCCATCCATCGGTGCTGGCAGTTCCCGAACCCACCTGCCCACGGATGCGGTTGGTCCCCTTGTTGGCCTTTATGTCCCTGGCTGTCACTACCTTGAAGACTCCCGGCATCTTCTCTGCTTCGGAGAAATCTATCGAGATCACCTTTGCGTGGTTGGTCTCGGGGCATACCGGAACTGCGTGGAGGGTCTCCGGCGGCAGCTTAAGCCCTGCGTCGTCGCCGAAGTCGAAGGTCCCCGTAGCCTTGAAAACAGCGCTGGGGCGGGGGTACCGGGTGCCCCATACCGGATCTCCAGGCTTGAGGGCCTTCGCGAAATCCGTCATGGTCTTTTCTCCTCTGAGAACGGCCGCGGCATCCATAACCGCATCGGTTATCTGCTTGTACCCGGTGCATCTGCAGGCCGTCCAGTGGGCCTGGAACCAGTCACGGATCTCTTCCCGGGTCGGATTGAAATTTTTGTCCAGCAACCCCTTGGCGGCGACAATGAACCCCGGGGTACAGAAGCCGCACTGGATGGCTCCGTTGGCGACAAAGGCCCACTGGATAGCGTGGAGATGGTCAGGGGTTCCTATTCCTTCTATCGTCAGGATGTCGGCGTTCTCAGGAACCCTTTTCCAGGGCGTTACACAGGAACGGGTGACCTTGCCGTCAAGGATGACGTTGCAGGCCCCGCACTGGCCCTGTCCGCACCCCAGTTTTGTGCCCGTCAGATGAAGCTGTTTCCTTATCACGTTGACCAGTTTCTCTTCAGGCTCGGCTACCACCCTGTGGGTGATCCCATTGATCACCAAGGTTTTGACAAGGTATTTTCGGGTCATGGGCTTTCCCTCCATTTCAATATATTTAATGAGGACCGTTCAGACAGGGAAGACAGCTTTGAACTGCGGTCTGTGCGATCAAGCGGGAATCGGACACCTCCTTTCCGATCACGGGAGGCGACCCTGTTTCCAGGGGCGCCCATCGGCCTTTGACCGTGGCTTGCGCTTTAGGTCCTCCGGCTCGGAGATTCCTTCAAACAAAAGCAAATATTGGTTAGAATATCGAATGTATCGGTTCGACTATATTGCCCTCTGACCCGGTAATCAATTTCTGCTTGAAATTGCACTTTTAGTTCGATATTGTTCACGAAAAACCCGGGGGAAATAATGATTTTTGACCCTTTCCCGGTTGCGCCCTTCCCTTTCATAAGTTTCAATTGGTACTGGTTGTGTTTCAGAGACGCCTCCCGGAGACGTCGGGGACCATAACCTACCGTTCGAGGCGACTATCCCCGGCCAGGGCTTTGGCCGGCGGTGACCGAAGACAGGAAGTTGACCAGGAATTCTTCATACCAGGGAGGAGGATATGGGGTGAGTCCGAAAAAACCCGAAATGGAAGAAAGGACAAAGCAGATAGTGGCTCCGTGGAAAGGAAGGCACGGTGGCACGATACCTGTCCTGCAGGAGGTTCAGAAGGAGTTCGGCTATCTTCCCGAGGACGCACTGATGGTGATCTCTCGGGAGATGAAGATCCCCCCTTCGGAGCTCTTCGGGGTGGCCACTTTCTATGCCCAGTTCCATCTTAAACCCAGAGGACGGCACATAATACGTGTTTGCAGGGGTACTGCATGCCACGTCAGAGGGAGCCTCGCCATTCTCGACAAGATCAAGAAGGTGCTCCAGATCGAGGAGAACGGCACAACGGAGGACCTCAGGTACACCCTTGAGCCTGTCGCCTGCCTCGGGGCATGCGGCCTGGCACCGGTGATGATGGTCGACGAAGAGACCCACGGACGCCTCACGGCCGACAAGGTGATGGAGACACTCGGTTCCTACGAATAGGCACAAACTGGAGGTGATCACCGGTGAAAGTCAAGAGCCTGGAAGATCTCAGGAAGATCAAGGAAAACGCGAAGGACCTTACGTCGGCCCGATCCGGGGGCGCGACCAGGGTGATCGTAGGAATGGGCACCTGCGGTATCGCTGCAGGGGCCAGGGAAGTAATGACGGCCATCCTGGAGGAACTGGATAGACGTGGCCTCAGGGATGTGGCCGTCGAGACCACCGGCTGTATCGGCATGTGTCAGAAAGAGCCGCTTGTGGACATTATCAGGCCCGGAGAACCCCGAATAACCTATGGGGATGTCTCCCCTGGCGATGTGCCCAGGATCATCGTGGAACACCTTGTCAACGGAAGAGTGGTCGAGGACAAGGTTATCGGACAAACTGACTAGGGGGCTTGAAGGAAATGGCTTTCTATCGTGCCCACGTACTGGTCTGTAAAGGGACCGGCTGTAGCGCCAGCGGATCCTCCTCTGTTTTTGATGCTCTAGGGGAGGAGATAAGGAAAAGAGGACTGGATCAAGAAGTGGCCCTGGTCGAGACGGGTTGTCACGGGATGTGCGAGATGGGCCCCATAGTGGTCATCTACCCGGAGGGTTCTCTCTACTGCAGGGTGTCCGTAGACGACGTCCCGGAGATCGTCGAGGAACACCTCTACAAGGGGCGCCTGGTCCAGCGTCTCCTCTACACCACCCCCGACCGGAAGGTCAAGGTCCCCCACTACAGGGACATCCCCTTCTACAGCAAACAGCATCGTATCGCGCTGCGAAACTGCGGCTACATCAATCCTGACAACATCGAAGAGTACATCGCCAGGGACGGTTACGCAGCCCTCGCCAAGGCCCTTACCTCCATGAAACCGGAAGAGGTGCTCTCCGAGGTCAAAACATCCGGACTCAGGGGCAGGGGAGGCGGCGGTTTCCCCACGGGGCTGAAATGGGAGTTCTGCCGGAAAGCCCCGGGTGACAAGAAATACGTCATCTGCAACGCCGACGAGGGTGACCCGGGAGCCTTCATGGACAGGTCCATCCTTGAGGGCGACCCCCACGCCGTCATCGAGGGGATGATGCTGGGCGCCTACGCAATGGGGGCTGACGAAGGCTACATCTACTGCCGTGCCGAGTACCCCCTGGCCATCAAGCGGCTTGTCGGCGCCATCGCCCATGCAGAGGAGTTCGGTCTCATAGGCGACAATGTCATGGACACGGACTTCTCCTTCCATCTGCACATTAAGGAAGGTGCCGGAGCCTTCGTCTGCGGCGAGGAGACGGCACTCATGGCATCCATCGAGGGCGAAAGAGGGATGCCACGTCCCAGGCCACCCTTCCCGGCCAACAAGGGTCTCTGGGGGAAACCCTCCAACATCAACAACGTGGAGACCTGGGCCAATGTTCCGAACATAATCCGCAACGGCGGTTCATGGTTCGCCTCCATCGGAACTGAAAAGTCGAAGGGGACAAAGGTCTTCGCCCTTACCGGCAAGGTCAACAACACCGGCCTGGTGGAAGTGCCCATGGGTACGACCATAAGGGATATCGTCTTTGATATGGGAGGCGGGATCCTGAAGGACAGGAAGTTCAAGGCGGTCCAGATAGGCGGACCCTCTGGAGGGTGCCTTACGGAAGAGCACCTGGACCTTCCGGTGGACTACGAGTCCCTCACCGCCGCGGGAGCCATCATGGGTTCGGGCGGACTGGTGGTCATGGACGAGGACACCTGCATGGTGGATGTCTCCAAGTTCTTCCTGGAGTTCACCCAGAGGGAGTCCTGCGGGAAATGCGTCCCCTGCCGGGAGGGGACCAAGCAGATGCTGTTGATCCTGGAGAAGATCACCTCAGGAAAGGGCAGGATGGAGGACCTCAAGATACTGGAGGACCTGGCGGTAATGGTCAAGGAGATGTCCCTTTGCGGTCTCGGCCAGACCGCGCCCAACCCTGTTCTGACTACTCTAAGGTATTTCCGGGACGAGTACGAGACCCACATCAGGGACAAAAAGTGCCTGGCAAAGGCTTGCAGCGCTCTCATCTCCTACCTCATCGACCCCGGGAAGTGCAAAAAGTGCGGCCTTTGCGCAAAGAACTGCCCGGTTAAATGCATCTCCGGCGACAGGGATACCCCCTATGTGATCGACCAGGAAAAGTGCATAAAGTGCGGGACGTGTCTCGAGGTCTGCCCCTTCCAGGCAGTCTTCAAAGAATAAAAGGCGGGGGGATAGAAGAATGAATAACATTACCCTTACCATCGACGGGAAGACATGCGACGGCGTCCAGGGGGACACCATCCTCGAGGTGGCCCGCAGGAACGACGTATATATCCCTACTCTCTGCTTCCTGGAGGGTCTGACCCCCATCGGGTCCTGCCGCATGTGCGTCGTCGAGGTGGAGAAAAACCCCAAGATGCTTACGGCCTGCACCACTCCTGCCCAGGACGGCATGGTGGTGCATACCCAGACGGAGAAGCTCAGGGAATTTCGGAGACAGATGCTGGAACTGATCTTCGCCGGACGGAACCATTTCTGCATGTACTGTTCCCAGAGCGGCGACTGCGAACTGCAGGACCTGGCCATCGAACACGGGATGGACAGCGTCCGCTACCCCTATCTCTACGCCGGTTTCGATAACGACGCCACCCACAGGGACATTCAGATGGACCACAACCGATGCATACTCTGCCTGCGCTGCATCAGGGTATGCGCCGAGAAGGTGGGAACCCACACGCTGGACCTTCAGAAGAGGGGCTGGAACGCCACGATCGTCTCCGACCTGGGACGCAGGCTCGGTGAGAGCAGCACCTGCACCACCTGCGGAGCCTGCGCGCAGGTATGCCCCACCGGGACTATCACTCTCAGGGAGTTCGCCTACAGGGGGCGCGGGAAGGACTGCGACGACGTGGTCGAGAGCGTATGCCCCCTCTGTTCAGTCGGATGCCGGATAAAGGCCTACGTACGAACCGGGAGCATAGCCAGGGTCGAAGGGACCTCCGTAACTGAACCCGACGGCGGACAGCTCTGCAAAAAGGGGCGTTGGACCCTTCCAAGATCCGCCGAGCGTGAGAGGATCTCCGTACCCATGATAAGGGAGGGCTCCCATTACAGGGAGGCTTCCTGGGAAGAAGCGCTGGATCTTGTGGCCAGGAACTTCCAGAAAGCCCACGGAGCGGACAGCGACGGGATCCTTGTTTCCAGCCTCTGCACCGACGAGGAACTGGCCCTTTTCGTATCCCTGTTCAAGGACGGGCTAGGCATGGAACGCCTGGATACCTTTGACGGAGACGTTCTAAGGGGCTTCGTCAAGGGCTTCGAACCCTTCCGAAGACAGGGTGTCCGCCCCTTCACCGCCGCTCATAACATTCTGGACAGCGACTGCATAGTCAACCTGTCGGCCGACCCGGACGAAGAAGCACCTGTCATTGCCAGCTACATGCGGGTGGGCACCCTCAGGAACGGCGCAGCCCTCCTGAACCTGTCCTGCAAGACAAGCCCCTTCGCTGACATAACCGACGTCGACGCCGTTACCGCGACACCCGCCCAGAGTGTGGCTCTTGTCGAGGGTCTGGCCGAGTTGGTCGCCGATCTGAAGGCATCGGGGAGCGAGACACAGGAGGAAGGCAAGATATCTGCCGGAGAACTGGCCGGGAAGACGGGCATCCCGGAAGAGACCGTCGAAAGGATCATCAATAAGCTTGCAGGCTCCCAAAGACCCGTCTTCGTTCTTGGAGGCTGTCTTTCCAGGGATCCAGGGGCGGTGACCTCGGCGGTCAACCTTGCCATTGCATCCAGGGCCATCTTCGAAGACGGCATAGGCGTGGTCCCGCTGGTGGTCAGCGGCAACAGCCTGGGCACCATCAATACCGTACTCGCCAAAGAGCCCTGGATCGGCAGGAAGAAGCTCGATTTCCTTTACGTCTACTCCACCGGCCTAGTTCCGGAGGACGAGGAGAGCCTTTCCGCCATATCGGGAACAAAGTTCGTGGTCGTGCAATGCCCCTTCTGGGCCCAGCCGCTGGTCAACTTCGCCGATGTCCTGCTCCCGGCCCCTGCCTGGTTCGAGCGCAGCGGCCACTACTGCACCATCGAGGGCGAGAGGCGGCGGCTGAACGTGGTCGTGCCGCCCAAGGGAGAGATCAGGGGTCTTGCATCGATCCTTAAGGACCTCTCGGCAGGTCTGGGGGTCGAACCGGAAAAACCGAAAGAATCTCCGTGCGGGAACCTGTTCGCCAGTGAAAAGCCTCCGGCGGACGCCCGGATGGTTTCGCTCGAGGAGGTGCGGAACTGATGTCGAAGGTCAAGGTCGCCACAGTTTGGCTAGAGGCCTGCGCTGGTTGTCACATGTCGTTCCTTGATATCGACGAGCGCATAGTGGAGTTGCTTGAAAAGGTCGATATCGTCTACTCGCCCATCGTCGACGGCAAGGAGATACCCAAAGCTACCGTGGGAGTTATCGATGGAGCTCTCGGCAACGACGAGGAGCTCCACCTTGCCATGGAGATGCGCAAACAGTGCGACATAATCGTGGCATGGGGCGACTGCGCCGTCTTCGGCGGCATAAACTGCATGAGGAACTTCTCCGACAGGCAGTGTGCGCTGAAGGAGGCCTACCAGGATTCGCCCAGCACCGTCAACCCTGAGGGGATCATCCCCCATGACGATATCCCCCAGCTCCTCCCCCAGGCCATCCCGGTGGACCACGAGGTGAAAGTCGACGTTTACGTTCCGGGCTGTCCGCCCGATGCGGATACAATTCTCTGGGTTTTCCAGGAACTTCTCGAGGGGCGGATCCCCAAGGTACCCTCGGAAAAGATGCGCTACGACTAGAGGGGGAAGGAACATGGCTACCGTCAGAAAGATAGAGATCAACCCCATAACCCGTATCGAAGGCCACGGGAAGATAACCGTCCATCTCGACGAGAACGGGAACGTTAACGAAGCCCGTTTCCACGTGACCCAGTTCCGGGGTTTCGAGCACTTCTGCAAGGGGCGTGACTTCCGCGAGATGCCGGTAATTACCCCGAGAATATGCGGGATATGCCCCGTAAGCCACCACCTTGCCTCGGCAAAGGCCTGCGACGCCCTTCTGGGCGTGGAACTTACGCCGACGGCACACAAACTCCGGGAACTGATGCACATGGGGCAGTTCGTCCAGTCCCATGCCCTGAGCTTCTTCCACCTTTCCAGCCCGGACCTTCTCTTCGGGTTCGACGCCGACCCTGCGATCAGGAACGTTGCCGGCGTGATAGAAAAGTACCCCCAGCTGGCCGTAAAGGGAGTTATGCTGAGGAAGTTCGGGCAGGAGATCATCCAGGTCCTCGGCGGCAAGAAGGTCCACCCCTGGCACAGCATCCCGGGGGGCGTCAACAGGTCGCTCAAGTCTGCCGAGGTCGATACGATCCGCGTACAGATACCCGAGATGAAGGCCACGGTGAAGGAAGCCATCGAACTGGTGAAGGGCTACCTCGAGAAGAACGCCGAGAAGGCCGCCTCCTTCGCGACCCTTGAGACGGCCTACATGGGTCTCGTGCAGGACGGATTCTTGGAGATATACGACGGTGACATCCGGTTGAAGGGACCCAGGGGACGAATAATCGACGAGTTCCCCGACTGGGCCTATCTCGATTTCATAGGGGAGCACGTAGAACCCTGGAGCTACCTCAAGTTCCCCTTCTACAGGCCTATGGGATTCCCCCACGGGAGCTACCGTGTGGGGCCCCTCGGGAGGGTCAACGCATGCGATGATATCTCCACCCCCGAAGCGTCGGCCGAACTGGCGGAATTTCGCAAGGGGGCAGAGGACGGCATGGTCCACAAGACCCTCTACTACCACTACGCAAGGCTTATCGAGACCCTCTACGGCGTTGAGAGGATCGAGGAACTCATGGAGGATCCCGAAATAACCGGCAGCGACCTCAGGGTCACCTCAACGGAGCTATACCCTGAGGGCATCGGGGTCATCGAGGCGCCGAGGGGAACGCTGATCCACCACTACCAGATAGACGAGAACGGCGCCCTGACAGGGGTGAACCTGATCGTAGCCACGGGGCACAACAACTACGCCATGAGCAAGGGCGTCGACATGGTCGCCAGAGAGAACATCAAAGGCGGCGAACCCTCGGAGGGCATACTTAACAGCATGGAGCACGTCATCCGCTGCTACGACCCCTGCCTCTCCTGCTCGACCCATGCCGTGGGGAGAATGCCCCTGCACCTGGAGATATTCGGAGCAGACGGGAACCTGAAGGGGGAGGTAAAGAACTGACGGACAGGAGAGCATCGTTCTGTATCTTCGGGTACGGCAACCCCTTCAGGCAGGATGACGGTGTAGGTCACCACCTTGCCCCGCTTCTGGCCGGGGACCTGGAGAAAGCGGGAAAGAGGACCCGCCTCTGGCTCGGACACCAGCTCCTGCCCGAGGCCGCTCTTGGTATAGAGCCGGACGATATCCTGCTCTTCGTGGACGCCTCGCTTGAAGAGTACGACCATGGTTTCGCCCTTGAAAGGGTCCGCCCCGACGGGAGATCGAACAAGGGCTTGAACATCCACTCCTTTGGACCTCAGTGGTTCCTGGCCCTGCTTGGAGACCTGGGCACGGGGTTTGGCGATGCATGGGCCCTATCGATAACGGGCGGGTCCTTCGATTTCGGCGAAGGCCTCTCCGATGAATGCAGAAGAAGGAGCGAACTGGCAAGAAAGGCTTTCAGGGAAAAGTTCTGCTGATCCACGAAGCTACCCTTTAATTGACAGCCGGACCGACCCATGCGCTGCTTGCGGCTGATGCGGCTAAGATCGGTCCGGCCTTCCTTCAAGAACTCACGGTGGCAAGAAGGCGGTGAATCCCCCTTCAATGACTGGAGACGATCGGGACCACTTGACAGATCACGTCCCCCACCACGAAAAGCATCAAGGACCATCTGAGAACAGCCTGGTTTTCGTCAGGCACGGAGAACCCGATCTGACCTCCTCCTCAACGGTCTTTCTGGGTCGTGTCGGACCCGGGCTCTCGCCGCGAGGCAGAGCCCAGGCGGATAAGGTGTCCCTCTGGGCACGCTCTTTCTCATGGAGAGGGTGCTTCTGCAGTCCTCTCGTGAGGGCAAGGGAAACGGCAGAGATAATCTGCAGCTTCCTGGATATAAAACCGGTTATCAAAGAGGAGCTGTCAGAGATCGACCTCGGGTACTGGGATGGACGGGAAAAGACAGATATCCCCAGGGAGTATCCCCGATTATGGGAGCAAAGAGAAAAAGATCTTTACTCTTTCAGGTACCCCGGAGGGGAGTCATTTGCCGACCTGGAGGCCAGGGCCGTTCCGCTCCTTCGGTCCCTTGCCGTGAAAGGAGGAAGATGGCTGATAGTATCCCATGCAGGCGTCTTTCGTGTTATGCTTCGAAACCTTTTTGGGATACCCTTCCCAGAGACCTTCCGCTATGACCCCGAATACGGCGGAGTATTGCTCCTCGAAAAAGAGGGGGGGACTTTTATGGCAAGAGGCCTCGACGGCTTAAGGATCGCCTGGAGGGGACCGGCATGACCGACGTCGGACTCCGGACAGGTGGCGTTGTGCTGGCTGGAGGGTTTTCGTCGAGAATGGGACGATGCAAGGCCCTTTTGGAGATCGCCGGATCCTCTGCTCTTGATCGGGTTGTATCCTCCATGCGCCATGCCGACGTTGAAGATCTTATAGTCGTTTCCGGCTTCCATCACAAGGAGATCGAAAAGGAAGCAACGGGCTGCGGGGTCCGGACCGTGTTCAACGACCGTTTCGAGGAGGGAATGCTCTCGTCGGTAAAGACTGGAGTAAAGGCTCTTTTAGATGACCTGGATGCCTTTTCCCTTCTTCCCGTCGACATCCCCCTCGTAAGGCCTGCCACCCTCCGGGAGATGAAGAAGTTCTTCTCGAGCAAACCGGGGCTTGAGGCGGTCTTCCCGGCTTTTCTGGGACAGAGGGGGCACCCCCCTCTGATCCGGGGCGATCTGATCCCAGATATCCTGAAATGGGAAGGACCTATGGGATTGCGAGGATTCCTTGAGCAGCACGAAGCAAGCTCCCTGACCCTGGAAACGCCCGACGAGGGAACGGTCACGGAGATGGACACTGTTGAAGAATACCAGGAACTGAGATCCCTCGCGATCAGAAGGGATGTTCCCACTGAAAGAGAGTGCCTCGCCTTCTGGGAGATCTTGTCTACCCCGCAGGAGGTTCGTGAACACTCCCAGGTCGTCGGGGAGGTGGCAGTCCGACTGGCACGTCTCGTCAAGGATACCGTCCAGGTGGATCCTGAAGACCTGAAAGCTGCCGCGCTGCTCCACGACATGGCCCGGACTCTTCGCCATCATGCCGATGTGGCCGCCGACATGCTGGAACTCTGGGGTTTTGCCGGGACCGCTGATCTTGTCAGGTACCACATGGAACTCCCCGAAGACGAGCCTCTCCTTTCGGGAAGATCCCTGCTCTACCTGGCCGACAAGCTCACCTCAGGCAGCAGGGTGGTAGATCTTCGGGAGAAAAAAAGCTGATAGAGGAAAAATTCTCCTCCGACCCGGAAGCCCTTGAGGCGGCGCTTCTGAGGCTGCAAAGGGCAGAGATGATAGCAGGTAATTTCGAGAAGGTCTCAGGGGAAGAACTGGAGGTCGCCCTGACGGACCTGGATCGGGAACGGGGAGTCAGTTATTCCAATCCCTTTTTGGCCTTCCGTGAGATAAAGTCCCCACGGTCTCGATCTTGACCGTGATCTTTTCTGGAATACCGGGTATCTTCCTGAGACTCTGCAATACACTCTCCAGGATCCCTTCGCTGTGATCGGTCATGGCCAACGTTAGAACTAGCGCCTCTGGAGCGTTGCCGTCATATTCAAGGGACAGCCGGAAATCATCCACCAAGGGAAGATCCCAAAGAGAATTCTCCACATCATGGAGCCTCAGGGGTACCCCCCCTGCCCCCTTGCGGGGAAGACGTCCAAGGACCTCTATCCTTTTCAGCGGAGAACCGCAGCGACATCTCCCCGGAAGGATCCTCCCTTCGTCTCCGGTGCGATATCGGATCAATGGGGAAGATGCACGCCTCAGCATGGTGATCACTATCTCGCCCCACTCTCCTTCGGGTAGGATCTTCCCATTCGGATCCACTACCTCCACGAGTACGTCCATTTCCCTTACGTGACACCCCTCTCTCGTGCGGCACTCGACCCCACAGCCCCACCCCGATTCAGTCAGCCCGTAGTGATCGAAGGAGGCGCACTTCCATCTTCTCTCTATGCGTCTCCGGATCGATGGCGTCGCCATGTCAGCGCTCAGCAGTACGAAATCGGGACGGTGAAGCGTCCTTCCCGCTACTTGGGCAAGCTGTGCCGGAAGCCCGACGATGACCTCCGGTCTATGCTCGTCGATCCTCGATGCGGCCTCCAGGGGATCATCGATCAGCCCGAAGACAAGGGTCTCACACCCTTTTGTTCGGATGCCCGACCTTTCCTATCACCTCTTTATCTATCTTTTTGTTGTTTCGATTAAAATTTATTTTCTTGTCAAGAGGTAAAATTGTCAATAGTTTTCTGTAAAATGCAACACTGTTGCATTTCAGCACCTTGGAACACAAAGACCATTAAAGGGAGAATAAAATAAAAAAGCGCTCAGCCCATATTCCTGAAAGGACCTATAACCTTTAAAGATGAAAAGGGGATCCCCCAAGAGGGGGTCCCCTTTGAACGGATCACCGCGACAACCTCGCACGAAGTCAACACCCAGGTGGCGATTTTACGTCCCCGGCAAAACGCTTGTCCGCTTTATTACCCCAGGCCTTATCGGAATTGTGCTCCAGTCAACCTGTAAGGAGATCGTTGAACCAGTGAACGTTCCCGTGGGAGTGGAGATCTGCCGGATCTCAATCCTCGATCCATTCCTCAATATCTTCCTTGATCCCGGCCACCATTATCCTGTCTCCGTCCTGGATCACCGTATCCGCCTTGGGGATGAACCTCTCGCCCGACCTGTTTACGTTCAGCACTACGGCGTTGTAACGGGTCCTGAAATCCAGTTCTGCAAGGGTCTTGCCCTCCATTTCCGGAAGAGGGCTGATCTCGCCCACGTAAAACTGGGAACCCGGCAATTGGGCGAAGTGCGACATCCAGGGATGCATCATGAGTGACGCGAGGCGTTCCCCCATGTCCTTCTCGGGAAACACTACCCGGGTAGCGCCCACGCGGGCAAGAACCCTTGCGTGGATATGGTTCTGCGCCCTCGCTATAACCTCTGGTATCCCAAGGTCCTTCAGGATCGTCGTTGTAAGTATGCTTGCCTCAACATTGCCCCCGATGGCGACCACCGCTATCTCGGCCTCCTTGGCACCGATCTTCTGAAGTGCTTCTGCATCGGTAGCATCAGCCTGGACAGATATATCGACAATATCCGCCATCTCTTCAACAAGTGGCCTCGATCGGTCCACCGCGATAACCTGGTTCCCCTTCTCGGCTAGGGATTTGCAGAGCGCCTGTCCGAACCTTCCGAGCCCTACAATAAGGATCACTCTGGGATGGCTGCGTTTTTTGTTATTGTTCTTCATCTTCCTCCCCTCCTAACCTACGGGAACTTCTGAAACCGGGTAGGATACCCTCTCCCTGGTCTCGCGTTTCAAAAGGCTGTAAAGGAACGTAACTATACCTACTCGACCCCAGAACATCATCAGGACAAGCACGATCTTGCCGGCATCGCTCAATTCCGGGGTGATCCCAAGCGACAACCCCACCGTCCCGAGAGCCGAGGCAACCTCAAAAAGAAGCGCCCTGAATGGGAACGGCTCGATCAGGACCAGTAACCCGATACCCACAAGCAGCGTTCCCAGGTAAAGGACAACGACCGTTACCGACCTCTGCAGGACACTAAAAGGCAGCTTCCTGTTCCATAAATGGATCTCGTGCCGCCCCTTCAGGAAATTCCAGGTGGAAACCAGCAAGATCGCAAGAGTGGTCGTCTTGATCCCCCCCCCTGTAGAGCCGGGCGAGGCTCCTATGAGCATAAGCAAAACAAGCACGAAAATACCCGCAGAAGAGAAGTTCACAGGGGCAACGGTATCGAAGCCAGCCGTTCTGGGTGTAATGCTTGAAAAGACCCCGTTCCAGACCTTCCATCCTGCCTGAAGATCTCCAAATGCATTTCCCCACTCCGTCAATACCAGGACCACAGACCCCAGGATAACCAGGAAGACGGTCGTGACAAGGACAAGCTTCGTCTGAAGGGAGATCCTCCTCGCCCGCAGGAACATCTCTCTCAATTCAGTCAGGACCACGAAACCCAACCCACCGATAACCACAAGACACATAACTGTTCCTGGTACGAGTATGGTCCTGGAGAAGCTTTCGAGATTATCCGGGAACAGCGAGAACCCCGCGTTACAGAAGGCGCTTATGCTATGGAAGACAGCACTGTAGAGGGACCTCCCATGGCCCATTCCTGACTTCAGGAATCCGAAGTAAAGGGGGATTATGCCGATACCTTCGATAACAAAGGTAAGAAGGAGGATCCGCACCAGAAGCCTGATAACACCGGAGGGGGAATCCAGACCGAATCCGCCTGCAAAGAACATACGCTGACGGAGGCCGATCCTCTCTTTCATAAGGAAGAAAAAGGCTGTGGTGGCGGTCATGACGCCCAGGCCACCCAGCTGGATCAAAAACAGCACAACGCCCTGGGATGCCAATGAAAGGTCTTTCCCCGTGTCCACAACTATGAGCCCCGTCACACATACCGATGAAGTGGCGGTGAAAAGAGCATCGATCCACCCAAGGGGCCGGGTCCCGGCGTTAAATAACATAATAAGAAGGGTCCCCGACGCAATAAGTGAAAGGAACCCTAACACTATCTTTTTTTCTATGGGAAGTGAGGTAAATGTCCTGGTTCTGATTAGGCAACAACCTCCCCGGAACGATCTATGCCGGAAAGATTATCCTCTACCTCGGTAGAATTGTCATGCCGGTTCGTGGAGGCCTGATCCCTTCACCTCCATATTTCTCAGCCACCTTTGGGCATCGCTTTCCCGGGACCGGTCATCACCGTCCAGGACACGAATACCGTCCTTGCCATCAATGATCCGGGAATGGTCAGGAAAGGATATCAGCAATTCGCCTTTCCCATCGAAAGAAAAAGTGCATCTCCCTCTTTTAAGATCCCCCAGAGCGATCAGCACGGTCCCTCAATCCCTTTCCCAGAACGGAACATCATCACCCAGGGTCCCTGATCCACTGCCCAGCTCTTTGACCGTCGGGAAGTCATCCACGTGATCTGTTTCAAGTAACTCCAGTGCCTTTTCAAGGGATCCCCTGATGATATCCGACTGCCACAAGGGCCCCCCTTCAAGTCCGACCAACCGGATCTTTTCACGGATCTTTTTCGCTTTCCCCAGCCGGGCAAGCGGATTGGCACGCAAGCAGCAGAGCCTCTCCGGGGCCAGGGAATCACCGCAGTCGCTCAGAAGGAAACAGGCATCAATTATCTCCCCGGGAAGGCCCTCTCTTCTGAGGTCCAAAAGGTTTACTTCCTTGCGGTCAAGGTATTTCGCAACAAGTTCGATATCGGCGATCGTATCCCCGGACCCTGACTTCAGGTTATCCAGCGCGGACCGGTAGTCGCGAATATTCATAGCTCCCCTCCACACAGGAAGATCATACGTTAACACCTAACGCAAGTTAGCAGAAAGGGTGTAAAGACTTCGGCAAGAAATGGGTCCGGAGTCTAAATTTTTCGTAAAGATGCTATCAAACGGTGAGGCGAAAACCTATTCCCGGTTCGGTGTGGATGTAGGACGGGAGGGAGGGGTCTGGTTCTATCTTTTTCCTGAGGTTGCTGACGTGGACCCTGATAAGCTGGGGGTCTTTCTCCTCATCGCCCCCCCAGATCTTCCCCGCAAGCATGCGGTAGGTCACCACGCAATTGATGTTCTGCCCCAGCATTGCAAGGATCTCGAACTCCGTCCTGGTAAGGGATATTTCCTGGCCTTTCAAAAAAACCTGTCTGCGGGCAAGGTTGACCACCAGGTCTCCTGCCTGGATCTCGGGAGGTTGGCAGACCCTTGATTCGGCCCTCCTCAGGAGGGACCTTATACGGGCAAGCAGTTCCCCTGCGGAAAAAGGTTTGGTCAGATAATCGTCGGCACCCAGGTCAAGAGCCTTGACCTTGTCGGCTTCGTTGGCCCTCACCGACAGTATGAGTATGGGAGCAGCCATCCAGGTACGGAGCTCACGGCAAACATCTATCCCGTCCATGTCGGGCAGGGACAGGTCGAGTATTACAAGTTCGGGGTTGGTCTCTATCGCAGCGTTGATCCCCTCGGAGGCTGTCGAAGCAAGGCTCACCTCGTACTTCCTCACAGAGAGGATGGACCTGAGGGCCCTCCTGATGGATTCTTCGTCATCAATTACGAGGATCCTTGAATCTCTCTCCGGGATGCCCAAAGTTCCCTCATTCCCCCGTTTCTTTCACATGTTCAGGCGGGAGGAGGACAATGAACCTTGTTCCCCTTGGCTGGTTGTCCTCTATCCTTATCGTCCCGTTGTGGACCCTGGCTATCTCCCATGCTATGGTAAGACCCAGACCGGTCCCTCCGGGCGAAATTCCGGAATGGCTCCCACGGTAGAATTTATTGAAAACCTTCGCCTTTTCCTCCCCGGGTATCCCCGGACCTTCATCGGATATCCAGGTCTCCAGTCCGGAGTGTGTCCTTTTGAAACCCACAACGACGGGGCTTTCAGGGGGGCTGTACGTCAGGGCATTTTCCAGGATATGCATCAGCAGCCTCCCCCACTGCTGGAAATCCACGTTGACGAGAGGGAGGTTGTCGGGAATATCGACCTTCACCCTCTCCCTTTCGGAAGGATCCAGCCTGAAGAGCACATTTGCCAGTATCTCTCCGGGCTCCACCCATTGCAGGTCCGGTTTCCAGGTCTCGGCGGCAAGCCTGGACAGATCCAGCATGGAACCGATCGAATGACTCAGCCTGTCAAGGTCCTTTTTGACCGATCCCAGTTCTTCCCTGATGCGGGGCGGGTCCCAGGGCGGGTCTCCCTCCAGAAGTCCCGAGATGGTTGCCGTAAGCGAAGAGAGCGGTGTCTTCAACTCGTGAGAGACCGAAGAGAAGATCGCCGACTTGAGTTTGTCGCCTTCCTTCAGGGTCTCTGCCTGCCGGGCAGATTCCTCCAGGCGGCTGCGCTCGAGGAAAGTGCCTGCCATGCCGGCTGCTGCGCTGAGAAGCTGGATCTCGCTGTCGCTGTAGGGAACCTGGTTAAGGCGCTCCCCTACGTGCAGGACCCCTTCGATCCTTGAGGAGGACCGGGCCGCAATGAAAAGGTCTTTCCTTTTGACCGAAGGAAAGACTTTGTTATGAGGTACTGCATTCTCCCTTGCAGAAGATCTGCCGCCCTTCCGTTGTTCCGCGGTCCACGGGACCACCGACGTTCCACTCCTGATCACCCAGTCCAGGAAATCACTCTCAAGGGGATCAACTTCCAGTTCCGCCTTCGCCCCGTGAAGAAGCACCCTGCCCTTTTCATTCTCCACCTGGTGAAATCTGATGAACCGTGGGGAAAAGACCCTGTCGATCTCTGTGCAAAGCGCTTCGGCCATCTCAAAGGGACCCTGTATTGCCAAAAGGCGCCCCGTCAATCTGTTCAGGAGCCCCATCTCCCTCTCCTGGGCAACGGCCAGGGCCTCCCTCTCCCTGAGGCGTCCGGAAATAAGGCTGATAAGCACCCCCACCACCAGAAAAACTCCCAGGGAGATCCAGTCCTTCGGGTCATCAACATGGAATGTCCTGTATGGAGGCAGAAAAAAGACGTTCCAGGAGAGGAAAGCCGCAACGGCAGCCACGAGCGAGGGCCTTGACCCAGCCATGGAAGCTACGACGGATATGACGAGAAGGTATAGTAGGGCCCAGTGACCCTTTCCCAGTAGTTCCCTTCCAGGGAGGAACAGCAGGGTTGCGATCCCGACAAGTCCCGGAGCGAAGATGAAAGGGTGTTTCTCGGCCCAGCTACGGATCGATCTGATCATGCACCCTCCCTCGAGGGAAAGATGGATCTCCCCCTCACTGGATCATGATATCACTCGTCAATCGGAGCATGAAGAGGTCAGGGCAACCGTATCCTGATCCTCAAGGATCCTGGCGCATCTCTTGCCCGGGTGGGGGGAACGGTTTATTGTATTCTGGTATGATCCATTGGCATATCGATCGAACCAGCATCTCTATATCCTCGGGGAGGGTTTCAAATGGCAAAAGTACCTTTCTGCACCTGTGTCGACCTGGAATGTCCGGCTCACCCCTCGAACCACGACAAGGGTTGTACGCCATGCATCGCGAAAAACCTTGACGAAGAGTCCATCCCCGTCTGCTTCTATCGGAAGATCGAACCTGACATGGACCGTAAGCAGGACTACTCTTTCAGGGGGTTCGCAAGGTTCGTGGAGGAAAGGAGAGGGAAGTAACAGGGAACCCGGCAATATCTGCGGGAGCGTCAATATCTTCGTAAACAGGGGATCCCCGATCTATCGGGGATCCCCTGTGCATTTTCCACCCGGTGCCTGAAGGAAGGAAGAGCGGATATCTACAGATCTTCTGCCCCTTACAGTTACAATAAGGGATATTCAATCGATCATTCGATCTCTTCCCTGGGCCAGTTTTGTACAGAACAGGAACCCACCATAAATGAAAAGTGCGGATGGAAGCCATTTGCGGAAGGGACAGGTCCGAAACAGGATTGAACGAGCTTACCCCGATATCCTGGGCAAGCCTGGCCCCGCATGCGGAGCTGACCCCGGCCCATACGGACAGTTTGATGGCTATATCCTTGGGAAAGTCCTCCATTTCCTGCAGCTGTTTTACCATGGCCATTACGCCCCAGTCCACGAGCATGAAACCCCTGAATCCCATTTCATACATTTCAAGCATGTCGGCAAGGACCTTCCGGACCTCGTCGGACCCTCGATGGTTCAATCCTCCGCATCTCTGACCGTCGGAGGTAATGAATTGCCGTCCGGTATCCCAGGCGTTCCTTGGACCGGGAACGGCGATGACCTCCATTTTGTCCTCCGCCGCCATCTGGGCAAAATCCTTCAACTCGGCCCTGTCGAAAAGGGTGCCGCCCTGGCAGAACGAGATCAGGCGATGAACGGGCACGCCCCGCTTATGCCGTTCATCAATAAGCGCTTCCAGCACCCTGGGACCTTCGACCCCTGACATTTCGGCGGCAAAGTAGCCACTGTCCCCGGTTCATATTTCGGAGAGAACGGGGAAGGCCATCTGCGCCTGAGCTTCGCCGCCTCCGACGATGATCTTGCGGAAGCCATCCGCCGGTTCAGAAAATACGTTCTGGAGAACTATTAGGGTCTTCGAAATGCATTTGATGGCTGGAATAACTCCTGGCCCTGTTTTGTTGAGCCTGACATGATAGATCGCATACCCTTGTTGTGAAATATAAAGCAAGCATTTCGTCAAGTGATTTTACAAAATGACTATCATTCTGTAAAATCATTGTACAGAATGTCGATAATGGGGGTATGGCCCGATGGCATCGATAACAGACCTCATGGAACTGGATCGACTGGCAAAAGCCGAGGGTGCCAGGTACGAAAAACACAGGCCCCTGCTTCAGGAACTTCTCGAGTCAGGCGGCAGGCATTTTATCGGCATAGCAGGGCCAAGGGGAGCCGGGAAAACCGTTCTGCTGCGCCAGTTCGCCCACAGGAACGAAAACTCTTTCTACCTGTCCCTTGATACATATAATGACGGCGACCTCTTTGAACTGGCGAAAAAGCTGAACATGGACCTCGGTTTCACACATCTCTTGCTGGACGAAGTCCACTGCTGCAGCGAGTATGACCAACTGCTCAAGAAGATCTACGATTTCCTGGAAGTCAAGGTCATTTTCACCAGTTCCGTCTCGCTTTCAATTTTCAGGTCGTCATACGATCTGTCCAGAAGGGTACAGATCAAAAACCTGTATCCCTTTTCATTCCGGGAATACATTTTTTTCAAAACAGGAGACCATCTCCCGGGCCTGTCGATCCAGGATATTGCAAGCAAACAGGGACTCTCCGTCCCGCTCAGGTACTCGTATCTCTTTGAAAGCTACCTCAAAGGCGGCGTGCTTCCCTTTTCCATCGATGAGCCGGAACCCCTTCCACTTCTGAAGAACATCGTAAAAAAAGTCATATCCGGAGATATACCCGGGATAGCCCGGATCAAAGTGAACGAGATCGATCTCCTTGACAAAACCCTCGGTTTCATAGGCCGTTCTGAAGTGGACGGGATAAACTATTCGAGCATTTCGCATAATGTGGGAATAACCAAATACAAGGCAGCCCAGTACATGGAGCTTCTGGAAAAGGCCTTTATTGTCCACCAGGTCTTTCCTGAAGGGACCAACGTGCTCAAGGAACCCAAGATATTGATGGCCCTTCCCTATCGCCTCTTGTACAGGGAAATGGAAGATTGCATCGGCCCCCTGAGGGAGGATTTTTTTGCCGGGGCGATGAAGGCTGCGGGGATCCCGTTCAACTACCTCAAGACCAACCGTGGCGCCAAGACGCCTGATTACCTTATCCCGACCGAAGAAGGAGACCTGATCATCGAAATAGGCGGCAAGGGTAAAGGCCACAGCCAGTTCAAGGGGATCAGTGCCTCGGAAAAACTGGTATTCTCCCCGTCGGCCAACCTTGAAGGCATGAGCAGGCCCCTGGAGAGTTTGGGTTTCCTGTAAAACAAAGGGCTCCGGCGCACAAGCGCCAGGGCCCTTGAGTTTTTTATGGTGCCGGAGGGGGGACTCGAA
>Ga0116141_10001047_pt1 | contig 23298 bp, 19 predicted proteins | sample AD_UKC097_MetaG_FD_89744 | JGI IMG/M metagenome (GOLD analysis project Ga0116141, IMG submission 89744) | Active sludge microbial communities of municipal wastewater-treating anaerobic digesters from USA - AD_UKC097_MetaG | ecosystem: Engineered > Bioreactor > Anaerobic > Digestate | place: USA...
GAGGCGTTGAAGGCCAGGATGATCGCCAGCCCGCCCAGCAGCGGCGTGCTGCGCCTGTGAATCTTCCGCCCCCCCGGGACATCCACGATGTCGAGCCGCGTGGCGACCCACATGATGAACGGGGTGAGCGTCCCCGCGAGGCTGCACGACAGCAGCAGGATGTAGAGCCAGCGCTTGCCGATCTCGAAGAAGTACCCGCTGAAGTGCGGAATGACGAGCAGGCACGACACGGCCGTCGTCACGAACCAGAAGATCCGCCGCGGTAGGTTCTGCCTGAACGGCGCAATCAACATGCTGTGCCTGCCTGCTCCCGGGGTCGATGTTCCTCTGCGTGCGCCGTGCAGTGCTTCGGCAGCACCAGCCGCAGCGCTTTCAGGATGGTTTCGATCTCGGCGCCGCTGAGAGCCGGGTACAGCGGGACCGACACGGCCCTGCGCCAGGCATCCTCGGAAGCCTCGAACCCGGAGAGCCGCAGGTAGCGGTGCAGGGGTTTGTAGACGGGCCTGCGGCATTCCACGCCGCGGCGCTTCATCTCCTCGATGAAGGGATCCGCGTCGCCGGCGAGCATCAGCACGTAGCGGTACCAGACAGGCTCGCACTCGGCCGGTGCATGGGGCGCCGGCAGTCCGAGCCGGCGCAGCGTGTCGCCGTAGAGATCGGCGATCTCCCGCCGCCGGGCGATGAATCCGGCGAGTTTTCTCAACTGGCTCAGGCCGAGGGCCGCCTGCAGGTCCGTCATCTTGCAGTTGAACCGGACCCGGAACTCCTCCTTTTCATCCATGGCGCGCAGGTCGCGGACCTCCGCCAGCAGCGCCTCGTCGTTGCCGAGGACCATGCCCCCCTCGCCCGTGGCCATCATCTTCGTGGCGTAGAAGGAACAGACCGCGAGCGACCCCTTTCCCCCGGTGCGCTTTCCCCTCCAGCGGCTTCCCAGCGACATGGCCAGGTCTTCCACGAGCGGGACGCCCAGCGTTCCCAGTGCGTCGAGGTCGGCGGGGACCCCGAACATGTGGGGGACGATGACGGCGCGCGTCTTCGGGGTGATCTTCCGCCTGGCGTCGTCGGCCGAGAGGTTGAACGTCTCCGCCTCAATGTCGGCAATCACGGGAACGGCCCCCGTGTGAAGCACCGCGTTGAGCACGGCCGGGCAGACGTAGCTCGGCACGATGACCTCGTCTCCGGGGCCCGCCTTGAGCGCCAGGAGAGCCAGATGAAGCGCGGCCGAGCCGGAACTCACCGCCGCGGCCCCCCGGACGCCGACGAACGAGGCCATGCGGCTCTCGAAACGGGCCACCTCCCCGTCCTGGGCGAGCTGCCCCGAGAGCAGCACCCGCTGCACTTCGCGCGCGTCTTCGTCGTCGATAATGGGTCTGGAATGGGGGATCATGCGGCCTCCCCGGGCCGGGGGCATGCCGACTGCACCGACAGGCGAGCGGCCCGGCGCTTCGATTCGGCGAACCTCGGAGGAGCGGAAGCGAGGAAGAGCGGAAAATGAAATGCGCCCGTGTTCTGGTTCGTCTTCATCTGCTCCGCTCTTCCGCTCTTCTTCACTTCCTGACTTCCCTTTCGCGAACCGAGGCCGAACATCCGGCCATGGCCGGACAATCTACATATTGACAAACAAACGGAGAGGGACAAACCCCTCGGCATACTGCACCCGCCCCTGGATGCCGCGGAAGACGGCCGTCGAGGTCGCCACGTCCACGATGGTGAGGCCCTCGATGTTGGTCTTCATGACCTGCGACTGGTGCGCCAGCAGCGCATCGATCTTCTTCGGGAGGGTCTCCTTGATGTCGACGAAGACCAGCGGGCTGAAGTTCACCGTCGTGGGGACCTCGTAGAACAGCACGTTCTTCACGTAGCGCGTGGCCGAGACGGTCGCCTTGCTGAGCGAGCGGTGATCCTGGTGGGTGTCGTTTCCGCAGTTGACGAAGATGAAATCGGGGCGGATCTTGCGGATCATGACCTCGATGTCGCACACCATCCGGTTCATGTGGGGGGAGAGCTCCGTGTCGTCGTAGCCGCCCCAGATCAGGTCCTTCGCGCCCAGAAGCGCTGCCGAGCGCTCCTGCTCCTGCCGCCGCACTTCCTCTTCCCCGCCGCGGGCCCCGTTGGACATGACGAGCAGGTAGATGTCGTGGCGGCAGCCTCCCTGGGCGTACTTCAGCAGATTGCCGGCACAGCCGACCTCGATGTCATCGGGATGGGCGCCGATGGCCAGTATCTTCACGACAGCCCCCTCAGGATGGGGAGACTCTTCTCCCCGTGGTTGTAGATCAGGTCGATAACGGACAGGTGGGACTCGAACTCCCCGAAGAGCTGGTCATACCGGGGATGGCGGTAGTCCTGGAAAACGACCTCGATGCCCGCCTGCTCGTATTTCGACAGGTCCATGTAATCGTGTCCGCCGTTTCCGGCCAGGTAGGTCCCCGCCCCGAAATGCTTCGTCAGCGCGATGAGGCGCTCATCGGGGTCCTCGGGGAACGAGCCCAGCTCGGAGGCCGTGTAGATCGGGGTTGTAATCCCCAGGACGGCGGCCAGGTGCTTGACGACGTGGATGTTGAGCGCCGCGACCGACTCCCAGCCCCGCGAGAAAAGGTCCTCGAAGAAATCCTCCAGGCTGCCCCAGTGGGGCGCCCTTCGGTAATTCGTGGCGAGGGCCTGCCGCTGCCTGTGCTGCCATCGCTCGCGGCTGTTGACCCCCACCTCGCAGATGAGCTGCGGGTAGCGGTAGGTGACGGGCACCGTGATCCACTGCGGACCCTGGGCCGTTTTGATCCGGTTGCGGTTCTGCCACTCGTTTTTCTTGTACTGCACCGTGTCGAGCAGGACGAAGACGTCCGCCCGGTCGATCTTGTCGAAGTAGCCCAGCCAGGGAAGGTACTGCGGCTGATGTACGGAAACGATCATCAAAAGGCCCCGTTGCCCGGGAGGCTCAGCCCCCCGTGGCCTGTTTCACATCGAGATTCATGCGGTAGTCGACGAAGATGGGATTCGACACCAGGGTGCCGTGCTCCTGCATGTCCATCCGGTAGTATGTGCGCTCGCCGGGCCTGAAATACTCGTCCTCGTAGCTGACCTCCAGGGGCAGCGGTCCTTCGAAGACCTTCACGAGCTCGCCCGAGCGGATCAGCCGGACCTTCACGGCCGGTGCGGATTCGGCGTCCCCGGAGATCCGGATCCGGATCACGGGGTTCCCCTTCAGGACGATCTGCTCGCCCGAGATGGCCCGCTTGCCGCCGTCCGTCGGGGAGACGGAAAACTCGTCGAGACGGGCGAACTTCGGGTACGTGCCCCGGTAGGCGTAGGTTTTTCCGGTCCGCAGGGCCTCCAGGACGTCCTTGCGGGAGAGCTTCTCCACGAAGAAGCCCGTCTGGAAGTTCCCGAGCTGCTCGCCGGCCTCGCCCTCCTTGTGGTAGTGGGCCGTGGCGATGCCCCAGGCGGGATGCTCGCGGTACCCCCGGCAGTAGTCCGACAGCACCCGGTCCCACAGTCCGCCGGGCTCGGTGACCGTAACGGTGTCGCCGTACAGGACGGCAAAGCCCGTGTAATGCTTCGAATCGTCCAGGACCTCGGGGTGCGGCGCCGTGTGGACCTTGATGGGCCCCATGTCCCGCACGCCCGACTGCGTCTCCACGTGGTTCCAGAAGGTGAGACCGCCCTTGCCGCGCACGTCGTCGATCAGCAGCTGCCAGGGGGCGATCCCCCGGTCCCCGCTGTAGGGGTCGAAGGGCGAGCTGCGGAAGGGGTCGCTGTTGGCGAGGAAGACGAGGCTCAGCACGACCACGGCGATGCCGGCGAAGCGGTAGGGGCCCTTCCAGCGGATCATCACCGCCCCCGCCGCGAGGGCCGCCAGGAACGCGAAGATGCCCGGAAGGGCCATGCCCATCCAGCGCGTCGTAAACCCGTTGTGAAGAACAGGCAGCGACTGGTAGTCCTCGGGGCTGTCGAGCCCCACCGTCAGGATGCGCCGCTCATGGTTCCAGGCAGTGAGATCTCCCCTGATCGGGCTGCCCGTCCAGTGGTAGAAGGGCGCCGATTCGGTGCCCGGGATGACGACCATGTCGGGGTGCTTCTTCTCCGCCTCCCGGATCGCCTGCAGCCAGGCCGAAGCGCCCCAGCGGTTGACGGAGCCCTTTTCCTCGCGTTTCTTGACGACGTTGCGAAGAGGGGCGAGGCCGTACTCCATGGCTGCCCGGTCGTGATCGTTGATGATAACGACGGAGAACCCCCTGTCCTTCGCCATCCGGACGATGGTCTCCACGTCATACGCGCCGTCGCTGAAGTTCGACCGCAGATCGATGAGCCCCCGCGCCGGCAGTCCCTCGGATCGTTCGACCGGCACGGCCTCCGTCCGGGCGTCGGCCGCCGCGACGGGGCATGCCGCGAAAATCGCCGGCAGGAGGATTGCGAACATCAGCAGGACGGGTCCTTTCTTCAGGCCCATGGGACGCTCCCCCCGAAGAGGAATTTTCTCCTACGTCCCTGAATGAGCAAAACCCTTGCCAGATTGGCACGTTAAGTAGAAAAAATTACGGGGATCCCCCGGCGGGAAACGGGGGCATCGGGGGGATCAGCGGTCGGCAAGGCAGCGCTCGGGAACCTTGCGGTCTGCCGGGTGCGGGGCGAATTCGGCGTAGAGGGCCTCGATCTTCCGGACCATGGCCGCGGCGCCGTAGTCGCCGGCCGTCGCGGCGGCCCTGGCGGCCATGCGGCGGGCCGCCTGCGGGTTTTCCAGCAGGAAGAGGATCCGGTCGGCCAGCGCCTGCGGGTCGGCGGGCGGAACGAGGAAACCGCTCACCCCGTCGTCGACGAGGTCGATCAGGCCGCCCACGCGGCTTGCGACGACGGGTTTCTCCAGGGCCATGGCCTCCACGAGGGCCTTGCCCATCCCCTCGTTGATGGACGGAAAGGCGAAGCAGTCGAAGGCGCTCATCATGCGGGCCGCGTCGGGGCGCCACCCGGGAAAGCGGATGTGGGAGCCGATCCCCAGCGCCGCAGCCTGCGCCCGCAGCGGCTCGAGCAGCTCGCCCGCCCCCAGGAAGACGAACAGGCACTGCGGACAGCGGTCTATCACCTGCCGCGCCGCGGCCATCAGGACCCCGGGGCCCTTGATGGCGATAAGCCGCCCCACGGTGCCCACGGCAAAAGACCCTTCCGGGATGCCGAGGCTCCGGCGCGCCTCGTCCCTTGCGGCCTTCGCCGCCGCGAAGGGCGCCAGGTCGACGCCGCTGTGGATCGTGACGAACGTCTCCGCGGGCGCGATGCCGACGCGGAGGTGATCGGTCCGCTCCTGCTCCGTCAGCATCACGAGCCGGTCCGTGACGAGGGCGGAAAGTTTCTCGAGGAGCACGAAGAAGCGGGTCTTCGCGGGCCCGAAGTACCCCCAGAAGACGTGGCCGTGGGGGGTATGGAGGATGACCGGCACCCCCGCCAGCCAGGCCGCCCAGCGGCCGACGATCCCCGCCTTGGAGGTATGCGTGTGGACGATGCGGGGCCGTTCGCGCCGGAAGAGCCGCCAAAGGCGGAACAGGGCGGTCAGATCGTTGAGGGGGCTCACCCGCCTGACCAGTTCCGCCAGGGTCAGGATTTTGACTCCCCGGGCCTGGAGGCGTGCCAGGTTCTCCTCGACACAGGCCCGCTCTTCCGGGCCCATGTCGGATTCCTCCGACGCCCCGACGACCAGCTGGATCTCGTAGGACCCCGGGTCGAGGCCCAGCGCCGTGAGGCAGGTGTTCTCGGCGGAACCGCCCTTGTCGAAACGGGTGATGACGTGGATGACGCGAATCCTGCTCATACGCCTCCTGCCATGTAGTTTTCGTGCCAGACCTGGAAAGCCACGAGGTTCCAGATCTGCCAGGAGAGGTCCCGGCGCCGCCGGCGGAAGTCCTCGACGAGACGCGCGACGGCCCGGGCGTCGAAGATCCCCTGGCGGCTGAGCCGCCCCGCCTCGAGCGTCTCGTCGATCAATCCGCCCAGCTCGTTGCGCAGCCAGGCCGAGACGGGCATCTCGAAGCCCCATTTCGGGCGGTTGTGCAGCAGGGGCGGCAGCAGGTCCTTGAAGGTCTCCACGAGGATGACCTTCCCGCGGCCGTTGCGCAGCTTCCGGTCCCCGCTGATGGAGAAGGCCAGCTCGCAGACCCGGTGGTCGAGGAAGGGCACGCGGACCTCCAGGGAGTTCAGCATGCTCGCGTGGTCGACCTTCCTGAGCATGTCGCCGGGAAGCGATTCCTTCACGTCGGTGTAGAGCATCCGGTTGACGGCGTCGTCGTCCCGCTCCCGGAGCCTGTCCCGGACAATCGCCTCGCCCAGGTCCATGCACACCTCGGACCGCTCCCGGAGGAGTTCCTCCCTCGCGGCGCGGTCGAAGATCTCGTTCCACGCGAGAAACCGCCGCTCGAAGGGCTGCCCCGCCCCCCGGACGAACTTCTTCATGCGGCGGGCGTAGTCGGTCCGCAGGGTCTCCCGGGAATCTGGAAGCCTTTCGGCCAGGGGCTCGATGAGGCCCCGGCGCAGGAAGCCCGGGATGAGACGGTAGAGCGAGGCCCAGCGCTCGCCGGCATACATCCGGTAACCGGCAAACAGCTCGTCGCCGCCGTCGCCCGAGAGGGCCACCTTGACGCTCCTCGCCGTCTCGCGGGCCACGATGTAGGTGGGCAGCGCCGAGGAGTCGGCGAAGGGCTCGTCGAAGGACTCGAGAACCGCCGGGACGGCCTCCAGGACGTCGCGGGCGGTGAGGGCGATCTCCCGGTGCTCGGTCCCGTGAAACCGGGCCGCCTCGCGGGCGTAGGAGCGCTCGTCGAAGAGCGGCATGTCCGCAAAGCCGATCGTGTAGGTTTGCACGGGCCGCGGGGAGTGCCTCGCCATGAGGCCCACGACGATGCTCGAGTCGATGCCGCCGCTGAGGAAGGCCCCCACGGGGACATCGGCAACCATGTGGCGCCGAACGGCGGTGTCGAGGGTCTCGAACAGGAGCGCCTTCTGCTCCTCGAGATCCGCCTCGCCGGAAGCCGCATCCCGCCTGCGGTCGATGTTCCAGTATTCGGTCACGCTCAGGGCCCCGCCCCGAAAGCAGAGGGTCTGCCCCGGCAGGAGCTTCCGGATGCCCTGGAAGATGCTCCAGGGGGCGGGGATGTAGTTGAACGTCAGGTAGAGCCCGAGGGCCTGCCAGTCGATCCGTTTCTCCACGCCGGGGTGCTGCAGGATCGACCGGATCTCCGAGGCGAAGAGGAACGTGTCGCCGTTGTGCCGGTAGACCAGGGGTTTGATGCCGATGCGGTCGCGGCTCAGCACGAGCGTTTCCGTCTTTTCGTCCCAGACGGCGAAGGCGAACATGCCCGCGAGCCGCCGCGCGCAGGCTTCCCCCTCGTCCTCGTAGAGGTGGACGATGACCTCGCTGTCGGTGTTCGAGCGGAAGCGGTGGCCCCTGCCCTCCAGTTCCCTGCGGAGCTCCGGGTAGTTGTAGATCTCGCCGTTGAAGACGAGCCACACGGTGCCGTCCTCGTTGGACAGGGGCTGACGGCCCGCCTCGGAGAGGTCGATGATGGAGAGCCGGCGGTGGCCGAGTCCCACCGACTTTCCGGGCGCCTGGCGCAGGTAAACCCCCGACTCGTCGGGGCCCCGGTGGGTCATCACGTCCGTCATGCGCCGCAGGACCGTTTCGTCGATCCGGCTGCCGTTTGTCGTTATTGCTCCGCAGATTCCGCACATGATCTCGTTCCTCAACCCCGGCCGCCGACGTGAACGTCACGGAAAACGCCTTCCAGTTCTTCGACGTTCCGCTCCCAGCTGTAATATTGCTCTGCAAAGACCCGGCAGCGAGCGGCTATTTCTTCCCTCAGGGCTGGATTTTCCCGAAACGCGGCAATTTTTTCGCTGATCTTCTCTGCCATGGATTTTGCCGAAGCGTCCCGGAAAAGGAAACTTTCATCGAAGCGGCCCAAAATCTCGCTGGTCCCCCCGACGGGCGTCCCGACCACCGGCAGCCCTGATGCCAGAGCCTCCGGCGTGATCAGCCCGAAACCCTCGAGCTCGACGGTGGGCAGCACGAACAGGTCCGCCATGCGGTAGTAATCCGGCAGCAGCTCCTCCGGGATGAACCCGGCGAAGAGGACGTGATTCGAAAGCCCCAGGTCCTTCACCAAAGCAACCAGGCTATTCCTGAGAGGCCCCGACCCTCCGATCACCAGCAGCACCTCGGGATGGACGCCTGCAACCTTTTTCATGGCATAAAGGAGCTGGTCAAGCCCCATCCTGGGAACGAGGTTCCTCACCGTGAACAATATAACCTTGTGCTCCGGAAGCGTCAGTCGGCGGCGGATCGCCATCCGTTCTGCCCCGCCCCAGGGTGGTTGGAATTTTTCTAGGTCGGCACCACCAGGGATGATGCGGCTTCGTGACACCGGAATGCCATAGACGTCCTGGAGTTTCTCCGCCGTGAACCGGCTCAGGACCACGAAACGGTCCGAGGCCACCAGGGCCTTCCGCTCGATGAATTTCCGCACTTGGAGATTCACCCCATAGATAACACGGCCCAAGGGATTCGACGGCATCCTGTTTCGTGAGCGGAATTCCTCGAATGCAAGCGAATGACAGGTGTAGATGACGGGCATCTTGAGACTGTCCCGGGAACGGAGAACTGCATAGGCCGAGAAGGGCTGATGGAAATTCAGAATGTCGAAAGATACTTCCTTACGAATGGCTTCAAACAACCGGCGGCCGTTTCGCAGAGTCGTTGAAAAAAATGAAAGGCCGCTGGTCCAGTCCACGGCATATCGCCACTCGTGAACCCCTGCAAGCGTCTCCGAATTGGTCTCGTGCGAGGGAAGCCTGCGGGTCAGAACATGGACCTCGTGGCCTTTCCTGACCAGACGGGTACACTGCTCATAGAGAACCCGCTCGGCCCCGCCGATGACTTTTTTCATGGAAACGTCTGTCACAAGAAGCAGCTTCAACGAATCCCCCGAAAACAACCGAGTGACAGAGCTTGAAGTGCAATGCGCGCCTTTCCGCGGGAAGGCTGCTGCCCACCCTGCCCCGTTGTCCGGAAATGCCCAACATCCCTCATCATTCCAGCAAGGATCGTACCACGACATCCCTCTCTTTGCAGAAGGTTCGCAGGATGTCGATGGATGCGGAAACCGCGGTCCCCGGTGAAATGATCAACAGGCTCCGACAGCAGCACCCCTGCAGCAATACCCTATTGTTTCCTCGCCCGGACCTCGAGGGAAGGGCCTGCAGTCCATTGACCGAGGCTCGCCAATTCAAGGAACCGGGCGACAAGCCAGGTGATGCGCCTGGCGGTGCCGTTCGCCACGGCAGGCCAACGGTCGGAAAATCGCACGCTGTCGGACAAAGGGGCGTTCCGAAGGCGGATCTCTTCGAATCCTGCGCGGGACAACAGCCGTCTGATGAAATCGGGGACGAAACTGTGCTGGTGGAAGATGGTCAGTTGCTTCGCTGTCCGCTCGCGGTTCATCAACTGGAGAAAACGAAAAACCGAGGCATGAAACAGCCCGTTGGGTACGCGAAGAAACAGCAGGCCGGCGGGTTTCAGGTGTCGGGATGCCCGCTCGATCTCGCCCCAGGGTTCATCCATGTGATCGAGCACGTTGATCATGGTGATGACGTCGAATCTCTCTCGTGGTTCGATCTGATCGAGCCCGGCCACGACGCGTATGTCCCCATGCTCTTCCCGCAAGTAAGTCACGGATTTCCGGGAGGGTTCGACGCCCAGTACCGTCCATCCCCGATCGCGGGCGCTTCCCAGGAAGAATCCGCAGCCGCAGCCCACGTCCAGCAGTGAACCGGTCGGGACGATCTTCTCTATTTCATCGAGAATCTGCCTGAAGAGCCGGTCCCGACGGCCTGATGTCTGATCCCCGGCCAGTTCGTCGAAATAAATGTCCCGGTAATAATCCGCCGACGAGACATCTTCCTGCCGTCCCCGGTTTCCCCGCCTGGCAATCAGACCGCAGCCGCTGCACCGGATATACTCTTCCCCCGATCTTCTGAAATACCGTTCAGCCGGTTCCCTGCAGAAGGCGCAGCGGTGCAGATCGTCCATGGCGCTATTCTCTGTTCATGTGCCAGCGCATGTCCCCCTCCACCATTTCCCGAACCAATTCATTAAATGAAACGCTTGGCGTCCAGTTGAGTTTCTTCGCGGCCTTTGAGGCGTCGCCCTGCAGAATGTGAACCTCTGCGGGACGGTAGAGTTGTTCGTCGATGACCACGTGGTTGCGATAATCCAGGGCGAGGCAATTGAACGCCCTTTCCAGGAATTCCCTTACCGTATGGGTCTCGCCCGTCGCGATGACGTAATCGTCGGGTTCGGCCTGCTGAAGCATGAGCCACATGGCGTGGACATAATCCTTGGAATGGCCCCAGTCGCGCTTGGCATCCAGATTTCCCAGGCGTAGTTCACGCTCGAGTCCCAACTTGATCCGAGCCGCACCGGATGTGATTTTTCTCGTCACGAATTCCGCGCCGCGCCGGGGGGATTCATGGTTGAACAGGATCCCGGATAGGGCGAATAGACCGTAGGCTTCGCGGTAATTGCGTGTCAGCTCGAATCCGGCGAGTTTCGAGATTCCGTAGGGCGAGCGAGGGTGAAAAGGGGTGTCCTCGCTCTGCGGGGATGCCTTCACATGACCGAACATTTCGCTCGATGCGGCAAAATAGAAACGGCACTCCGGAGCCTGGCGCTTGAGGGCCGACAGCACGTAGTGGGTACCGTTCAAATTGGTGTTGATGGTGGAGAACTCATCCTCGAAGGAGTAGGACACATAGCTCTGCGCGGCGAGATGGTAGCACTCGTGCGGCTGCACGTCCGCAATGATGTTGAATAGGCTGGCGTAGCTTTCCATGGAGGCGCTGTGAATATGGATTCGATCGAGAAGATGCCGGATGCGCCACATCCGGGCCTGGGGGTGCTCGAGGGCGACGCGCCGGACTATTCCGTGCACCTCGTAGCCTTTCTCGAGGAGGAGTTCGGCAAGATAGCTGCCGTCCTGACCGGTGATCCCGGTAATCAAAGCCCTTTTCATTTCATCCTCCATTCGTCAGCATTTCTTCGATATCGTCAAGATAGGGTTTCCAGGCCCGAGGGCCCTTCAGGCGCTCAATGTGCCGCAGCCCCTCCTCCCTAAGATGCCGGTAGACCACCGGGTCTTCCATTTTTTCAAGTGCCTGCTTCCATTCCCCGGGGGTTGAGGGATCTGCGGTGAGAGCCGCCCCGCCCGTCGTTTCCACCAGCACCGGGATTCGGCTCACGACCGCCGGGGTCCCGCAGGCCATCGCTTCCAACGGCGGATACCCATACCCCTCTGCCAAGGAAGGCTGGGCCAGGCAGAATGCATTCCGCAGAAGATCGGGCAGATCGCAGTCGTCCACGTCGCTGACCCACAGCGCGGAGCGGGTATCGAACCGGCGCTCCCAGTAAGACCGGTTCTTCTCCGAAACGCCGACAAAGACAAGCGGTCGACGAAGCTGCGAGGCGATCCGAAGAAGCACGCCAAGGTTCTTATGAGGAAGTCCATTGCCGATAACGGCGATGTAACCCGGTTTTAGATCATGCGCAGCCAGCACATGAGAGTCGCCTTTCGTCGCGTGACAGGCAAACTTTCCATCAATCCCCGGATATCGAACGCGAGGGTTCTTCCCTGCATGGCCTGCAAGGTTGGCCGTTTCCCGAAGGCTCCATTCCGAGTCATACCAGGACAACGATGCGTTCCGGAGAGACTGCTGCAGGCGGTAGCGATCGAAAAGGGTCCTCGCGCGGCGGCGATAGGGTTCGTGCGTCAGGTCCAGAACGTCGTGGACGATGTGAATGCTCCTGCAATGACATCCGAAAAGGGGCAACTTGGGATAGGGGCTGATGAACAGGTTGAAGCCCTGCCGGGTGAGATCGGAGAGTGCTTTCTCGGACGCCAGCCTCCTTCCTGGAAGAGAATAGGCAGACAGGGATTCCCGGCCCCTGAGTCCCTCGGGCATCTCCTGCCCTTCGACCAGCGCAAGAGCCGCCCGAAAGTCCCGGCGGCAAAGGGCGTCGACGAGACCTTCCAGCACACGGCCGATGCCCGTCGGCCGGCCGCGACGAAACTCGCGAGCGTCAATGAGGATGCCTGTACTCATTTCAGATTCTCTAAATCGCCTGGCCAATCAATCCCTTATGGGCCAGAAGGCCGGCTTCGACGTCTAGGGCGATTTTATTCAAGGTTCGTACCAAGCATGGCCGTCTTCAACAAACAAGGATCGCCTCTGACAGCCGCATGCCCCGTACCACGAGTGTTGGGCGCGGCCGACAATGTCGGAAAGGGCTTCGTCGGAGGATCTCGCCGAAATTTCGACAGGCTGGACGGTTCCCGTCCCGGCGCGTGCCGTTCACCACCAAAGGCGCGCTACGACAAGAGTCCGACGAAAATTCGGCAAGTCCATGTGCTCGACCACCGTGGACCGTGCGGGAATTGACTTCAGGTCAATCGAATCGCCTACAAAGAGTGTAACGTTTCCCTTCGGATACTCCTCCCAGGCCGGATAGGCATCCTGCATCGTAAAAATGGGCACATGGCTTCCCAGCATGCCGAACGTCAGGGTGTGTCCCGGGTATTTCTCTGCGATTTCCAGCGCCGTATCCCTGAGTTCATGGCTCACCCGACTCTCACCCCACTGCCACTGGACCGCGGAGCTGACCAGAAACAGACACGCCAGTGAACCGGCGAGGACCTTCCGGGGCAGACGCTCAAAACAATACCAGAGGAGCAGGGCGCAGACTGCGGTTCCCCCGATTGTGACCTGGACGGGCAGCCCTCTCTCCGCAAGCAAGTCGGGAGCGAAATGGTCAAGCACACCATAGGTCAAGGCATAACCCGCTACCAACGCGGAGGCCGGGTATACGATCAGGCTGCGGCGGACCGTCAGCCGGGGTAGCGTATCGGCAGCCAGCCCTGACCAGAGTTGTGCACCCAGGACAATCATCGGCAGCAAAAACGGCAACCGATACCGGAGCGGCGCAAAATGCATGCACGCGAGGGCGGCAACACCGGCAATCAGCCAGACGCATGTCAGCAACCTCGGCCAATTCCAATGCCGGCTGCTCGCGCAGCGAAAGAAGGCCACACTGGTCAGAAGGGTCTCCACAGGGTGACGACAGAACAGGTTGGATTCCAGGAACCGGGCCGGTGCGAATGCCTTCGATCCCGATTCGTCATATGTCGATGTGGGCAGAAACGAAACCGAGGCTCCCGTGTACTTTAGCACCGACCGCAGCATCGGGTGCAGCGCATCCAGGCCGGCCAGCCACAACAGCCATGCAAGCCATACAATCCCGGACAGGGCGAGTCCAGCTCCCACGAAGGGCGTCGCCCTTCGCCATGTGACGGCCCAATCCCTATCCAGCAGAACATAGCTTGAGATCCAGGCGACCAGGACGGCGGCGGAAAAAATCGCTGCAATCAGTTTCACGAAGGGCGCCAGGCCCAGGCCGAAACCGCCCAACACGGCCAGGGCGATGAATCGACGGTCGCGTCTCTCCTGACGGGCTGAAGGCAGCAGGACGAAGACCAGGGCAGTCATGGCGCAGACGGCCATGAACTCCATGTCGCCCTTCGGAACCCGCTGACGCGCGAACATGACATACGAAAGCAGGAGGGACACCAGGGCGGCAACGGCAGGAGACAGCATCCACGGGATTAGCCTGGTTGTCGGAGAAAGAGTTCTCGCATACAGGGCCATGGACCCTATTACGACGAAGCCGAAGATCACCGACAGCAGAACGGCCTGTGCATACCCGAGGCCCCATATCCGGAACCAGCCCGTCGTCAACCAGACATAACCAGGGGCGACGAACAGGCTGTGCCCCCCGCCCGGCCGCCATTGATCAAAAAGCAGAAACGACCGGACGTTGTACAGGTAGTAGCCGGGGTCCAGCCAGGCATCCGCAGACCAGCAGATGACCGCCGGGTCCCGCTCAAGATCCATAAAGCGCAAGACGGCGGAGACCACCGCGGCCGCCACGAGGCCGACGACCAGCGCCCGGCCCCCTCTGCTTCCCCCGGCGGGAGATTGGAGAGCTCGTTCCATCATGCCATGAGGCGCCTCAGATCTTTCGCCAATTCTCGCAACCAGAGCCTGCGCGAGGCATCCCGGATATCGGACCATGCCATGCCGTCCCGGACAGTGAAACGGGGGATCTGCCATCTGCTGATACCCGGTGAAAGGTGGCCGGGCAGATTTGTGAAGGCCGCTGCGTACCCGGCCTCGCTCACGATCCGGACGACGCGCTGATCATACCGACCGTAGGGATAGGAAAACAGGACGTCCTCGTCACGGTTCTGCAGGACATTGCCCCTCAGATCGTCGAGGGACCCCACGATCTCCGACTGGGCCCGGGCATCGGTCACAGCCAGCAGGTCCGCGTGCGTTCTCGTGTGGGACCCGATAGTCACCCCCATCGACGCCAGTTCCCGGGCGGCCTCGCGGCTCATAACCGTTCCCGGGGTTGCCCCCCCGCGGTTGTCCCAATCGTTTTTCCGGTCGAGCATCCCCGTGGGCACAAAGACCGTGACCGCGGCGTCTCCGTACGAAATAGTCCTCTTCAATAACTCGTGAACGGATGCGTACCCGTCGTCGAAGGTCACGGAAACGACCTGCTCGAAGGAAAGCGATGCCGGCGACGTCTCGAGACGTCGCGTCATTTCCGGCAGGGGAACTATCCAACGTCCCGCCCGCCGCGCATCCTCGATGATCGTCAAATACTGCCGCTCGCTGCAGCTATACTCGTTCGGCGCGTCCGGGCCGGCATCCCGCGCAACGCGGATATCATGGAACGTCAGGACGATGGGTCTCGTGAAAAACCGATTCCTCAGGTAGAGGCAAAATGCCCGAATCCGGCCGACCTCCGAGCCTGTGTCCATCACCAGCCGGGTGACCGGCAGGAGCCAGCGGACTCCGCCCTTGAGCAACTCGTCCCGGATCCCACGGATTTCGGGCGTCAGCGGCTGAAGCCCGCTCGGGCGATCGGGCCGGGCCTGCCTCCAGAGGACGAGCGACCAGACCGCAGCCAGCAGCGGAACGGCAAGGACGGCCACCGAGGGAAGATATGCGCCCACCGTAGTCAGCGCGGATATCAGCAGGACAACCTTGAGCAGGAAGTTGCCGCGAAGGGGCATAAGGAGGGCCCGGAGGGGTCCCCGGCTCTTGCAGATGCGGAAGAAATCCGCCTTGCCGCGCCTGACAAACCACGCAAAGACTGACGGCAGGGAATCCCGCTGTCTGTGAAACACATACGCCTTCGGGACAAACAGGGTTTTGGACCGTGCCCCGACACGCCGAAAAAAATCCTGGTCCTCGCCCCCCCATCGCAAGAAGAGATCGAAGCGACCTGCTTCGCGGGCAAGGTGTGCCCGCACCGCGCAGTTGCCCGTCGAAAGAAGATTCGATACCTGGACTGATCCCCCGGCCCGCAGATAGCGGGAAAGGCCCCCCGCGGGAAACCCGAGAAGGGATACACAGCGGCCGACCCCCCCCAGTCCGTCGATCTCCGGAAGGATCGCGCCTCCCACGGCTCCCACTTCGGGGTCCTCGAAGGGCCTGACAATTTCGTCGAACCATCCCTCGGGCACCACCACGTCATCATCGAGGAAAATCAGCAGCTCCCCCTGTGCCTGCTCCAGGGCCAGATTTCGCGCGTGGGCAAAGCCCATATTCCTGACGGGATGGGCAACATAGCGCGTCCCGTTGATTGGGACGGGATGATTCGTCTCCTCGACGACAACGATTTCCGCTCTCTCAGCGGGAATGAGGGTTCTCAAGCGCGCGACAATCTTCTCGAGGAGGACCCGCCGGTCCCTCGAACAGATCAGGATGGAGACATACGGTCTCATGCAACCCTTCTTTGCCCTGCGCAGGTCGGGGGCACGTCACTCCCGCCACCGCTGAAACGGCCTTCATCGGAAGACCCCAGCAGCCCCATCTCATGCAGAATCCCGCGAAGGATCGTCTCCACGTTTTTCTGGGAGTACTTGTGAACGGCAAGCCCGCGAACCGCTTCTCCGAGCCGGTGCCGCTCCTGCCGATCGCCGAGCAGCCGGACACAGGCCTCCGAAAATGCTTCGGCCGTGTCCGCCATGAGGCAGTTCACGCCGTCGTGAAGGTCGAGCCCCTCGGCGCCGATGGCGGTCGTCACGATCGGTTTGCCCAGAGGAAAGACTTCGAAGAGCTTTGACCGAATCCCCGAACCGAGGCGCATGGGGAGGATGTAGAGATGGACCTCCCGAATGCGTTCCATCAGGTCGGGCACAAACCCCTCGACGCAGACACCGGGCGTGCTTGACAGCGCAAAGATCTCGGGAAGGGGATTTCTTCCCACAAAGCGCACCGTCGCCGCAGGGATTTTCTCGCGGATCGCAGGAAATATTTCGCGAACGAAATAGACCGCCGCATCGACATTCGGGACGTAGGAAAGATCGCCCGTAAAGATCATGGATGGAGTCTCTGCCTCGCGAAGCGATGAAACGCCTGGATTCGACACTGTCGGGGCCCCGATCGGAACAGCCCACACATCCGCGTGAGGGGAGATGCTCCGGAAATAGCGGCCGTCGAGTTCCGAGACCGTCACGATGTGATGCAGTCTCCGCGCGAACCGCTCCTCGGTCCGCCTCGCGACATCCCATTGCAGCCATTTCACTGTTCGGCGGAATCCCCTGGATGTCCGGAACAGGCGCTCGTGTCCTTCGGACGTTCCCCAATAATCCACGATCAGGGGAACCCTGTCCTGCCATCGGAGCGCATAGCGAAGAAGGTACGGGGTTTCGAGCCAGACCAGATCGGGGTTGAAGGTCGAGAGCAAAACCGCAAAAAATGAGCGCTCCCGCCCCCTGTGCCGGAGATTGCACCAAGTCGCGATCATCTTGCCCCGATCCCAGCTGCGCCGCAGGAGACCGGCGGGAGAGTCCTCCATGACGCTGATGGCAACACCCGTCTCTCTTGCCCACTTCACCGTCGAGTCGGGAAGGCAGGGCGCGACACAGGCAACATGGACATCGGCATATTTCGACAGTCCGCGGATGATGGATTCCGCCCGCATCCGGCCTCCGCCCACGACGGGGAAGGGCAGATCGGGGCTCATGAAAAGGATTCTCGCCCTGTGATCCATCAGCTTCGGGCCCCCATCCATTCCAGAAGCTTCACGGCGGAGACGTCCCAGCGAAACTCATCCGCCCGTGCCCTCCCCAAATCGCGCCATCGCGACAGGGTGGCTTCTGAACGGAGCGCTTCGGCTGCCCGATACGCAGCCTCCGGCTCGTCGGCCGGATCGATCTCCTGCTCGGGATTCCGGAGGATCTCGGGAACCGATCCCCGGTTCGTGCAAAGTACGGGGATCCCCCTGCCCGCCGCCTCAAGAACGGGCAAACAGAATCCCTCGTACCAGGAGAACTGCCAAAGCATCCTCGCTCCCCGGATGAGCGCCTCCATCTCGCCGTCGGGAATCCACCCGGCGAAGCGGACCCTTCCCTCGATGCGGAGATCCCGCACCAGCGGATCCCAGAAGGACCGCCCGCAGAAGTCCTTTCCCGTCAGCACCAAGTCCATGTCCACGCCATGGTCGTGCACGCAGCGCGCAAAGATGCGAAGCATTCCGTCCACGTTCTTGTTCAGGGCCAGGGAACCCAGGTAGCAGATGTATGGCCTGCGCCCGCACTGTTCAGGCGCAGGAGCCGTGTCACGTGCCGGGGTCAGGCCGGGATAGACGACACAGATCTTCTCCTCCGGGTAGCCCAGAAGCTCGACAACGTCCCGCTTCGTGCATTCCGAGATGGCCACAATGAAATCAGCCCGTTGCGCTCTTTGCCGCATGACCGCACGATACCGTTCATGGTCGATCGCGAAATACTGGGGCACCTTCAGGGGAATGAGATCGTAGACGACCCAGCCCACGGCAACGCCCCTCCCGCAGGGGACGAGTTCCGTCGTCGCCAGAAAGATGCCCCCTGCCCCGTTCCGCATGAACGCACCGACGGGATATCCTCCCTCCCAGAGCCGCCGGACCATCCGGTCGGGCAACAGGAGGAGCCTTCGCCCGGCACTCGCCTGTCGGGTTCCCTGTTGCCATTGCCGGTACCGCCTCGCCCTCGAGGGATAGGGGCCGAGACGAAACAGCATCTCCACATTCCACGAAGGCCCGGCCGCCGCCTGCATGCGCTCCGCAAGGGGCCGCACGTAATTGCTGATCCCCCCCTCGAAAAGCATGGGCAGCGCATCAATCGTCACATGTCGCATGAACAGGCTTCCCTCAAACTGGTCTCACGTGATCCTCTTGGCCGCAGTCACGAAATAGTAAAGCCCCATCCAGTCGGCAAGCACGGTGCCGTCCAATGACACCCAGAAGCGACTGAACCGCTCCACGAGCCATCGCGAAAACATCCCGACCGCCTTGATCCTCGCGCTTCCCGGAATGCTCCGCGGCGGCAGGACCCCGGCGCTGAAGAGCCGGACATCGTCCAATCCGGCATCCCTCATCATCTTCCGGATCTGCCGCTTGCTCATCTTTGCTTCATGCCACGCGGGCGCCCTGGGGTAGAGAAAATCCAGTGCGCCGATGAGCGTGAACTTTCTCGGGCAGATGTCCGAATAAAACAGCCCTCCGGGGCGCAACACCCGGGTCATTTCACGGACGGGCGCGCTTGGATCTTCGAAATGCTCGATCAACCCGCAGGAGAGAACCACATCGAAGGCATCGTCCCGGTACGGAAGCGAGAGGGCATCCCCCCGTACGAACCGCTTCTTTTCCAGGTTCCCGTAGGCGTGAAAGCTGTTCCGCGCACACTGAAGGGCCGTCGCCGCATAATCCAGCAGGACGGCCTCATACCCGTTTCGTGCAAGCTGGGCGGATACATGCCCGCTTCCGCAGCCCACCTCGAGGGAGCGTCCTCCAGACCCCCGGAGATGCCGCTGCAGGTAATCCCACTTGGCGCGTTCGATCAGGGTCGTATGCGCGCTGAAGCTCTGGACTCCGGCAGCATCTGAAGCCGTTTCCCAGTATTGGAGCATGTCCCGGTTGATCCGGTCGGTGACCGCCAATCGCCTTGCCCTTTCCGCTGGTGCGGACTTGCCCAAAAGGGAAATAACCGCCTGTTGCTCATGGCGGCACCGCAAACGCACGTCATGCCCCATCGTCCGATTCAGAACGCGACGACCCCGTAACGGAATGAGCCCTGCAGCCTGCCGACCGTCATAGCCATTGATTTCATTAGCAATAAACCTGCCATGGCAATCGAATCCATGGGCCGGAGGCTCATGTCCGATCGTTTCGCCCTCTTCACGATGAGCCTGGCCAGATAGAAAACATAGGCGGGCGCGAGCACGACCAGCGGAGGGTAGAGGAAGGACAGGACAAGGATGGCGGCCATCTTCTTGTCGGCGGAGCTCAGGTCAATCCAAGCCTTGAGCGGCAGGTTGAGAGTCCGCAACTGGAATCGCCCCATCTCAATCAGCACCAGGCGTTGAAAGTGCCTGTCCAGGAGGATGCTGTGCCCGATGCCGAAGAGACGGGCCTGACGCCATGTTGCCCTCAAATCGGCGCGGTGGATGTGATAGATCGTCCCCCGCTGAATTGTTTTGATTGAAAAACCCGCCTTGTAGATCCGCGCGCAGAGATCATGATCCTCCGCGCATACATCCCGATTCGCTCCAAGCAGCGGGTCGAATTCGCCAACCTGCTCGAAGACGTCTCTTCGCACCACGAGATTCGTCGTGGCAAAACCGCCGGTATCGAGGGTAAAGGCGGAAAAAATCCTGGTCTCCTTCAATCCCCGGAGCGTGAAGAGTCCGTGGAAGGCATCAACGACATTCGACGGTGTATAGCCCTCGATATTGCCGGCAACGGCGCCGACCTTCGGTTCGTCGAAGGCCTCGATGGCCTCGCGAAGCCAATCCGGATGGGCAACGCAGTCCGAGTCCGTAAAGGCCAGGTACCGGCCAGCCGCGTTGCGGACCCCGGTGTTCCTGGCCTCGGAGGGACCCGGGCGGGATTCCCGAAGCACTCGGATCTGCAGTTTGCCCCCGTACCGCCGGGCGTACGACTCGGCAAGCTCCGGCGACCGGTCCGTCGAATTGTTGTCGACCAGGACCACCTCGAACGAAGCGTAAGACTGGGCCATCAGGCTCTGGAGGCATCGCTCCAAGGTCCTTTCCGCGTTCTTGAACGGAATGATCACGGACGTCTCAACCACAGGATGACCTCTTCTTTCCTCCCCGCACCCGGTTAGGCCTTTCTGGCGACCATCAGGATGTTGGAGCCCTGACCCGCCCACCCCGACAAGCGATTCATCCAGCGGCACAGGGTCTTTTCCGCCGCGTGCAGGCCTTTCAACAAAATGCCGGCCGCCTTTCGATGCTCCGCTCGCCCGGCCTCCCCACGGCTCTCCCGCGATAAGGATTTTTGCCCGTACGACCTCAGACCGGCCGCTACCAGGGCATACCGAAGACTTTCCGTCCAATCCATCGTTGCCAGGCCGTAGGTTGTTGAATATACCGTCTCATATCCCGCCTTTTTTGCACAGTCCCGAAGGGCTGCAGGCGTGAAAAGCCAGAGATGTCGGGGCGCGTCCATCTGCACGCAATGGCGCCCGAAGAGCCTCAAGGGCCAGCCATTCACGTTCGGCGTCTCCAGGACGAGCAATGCGCCCGGTTTCATAAGACGTTTCGCTTGATCAAGGGCGGTTACGGGATCCCAAAGATGCTCCAGCACGTGGATGAAGGAGACCACGTCGGCCTGAATCCCCGTAATGCTGTCCGTCGGCCAGGACGCGCGGTGCACTCCGCTCAGTCCAAGGACCCGGCGTGCATACTCGACGCGACCGCCGTCAGGCTCGATACCCCCTACGTCCCAGCCGCGGCGGTGCATGAACGCAAGGAACAGCCCGTCCCCGCACCCGATGTCGAATAGAGAGGCGGGGGGCGGCTTCAAGGCTTCCAGGATGCCTGCCCGGAAATGGAAAGGGGGCAGACTGTTTCCTGTATCCGGGTCTTTGCCGCATACCCGGGATGCCCTGTAGAATGGCGGATACAGTTCAGGAACTTTCTCTTCCGAGGGTGCCGGCCTCAGCCTCACGAGACCGCAACACAAACACGCCACGTAGGTGAACTCACCTGGCAGATCCCAGTTGAAGTCCCGGGTGCGGCAGAAGATTCGGCTTTCTTGACCGCCGCAGAGAGGACACTCAGGTTCCCGGTCGGCGCGAGCCCTTCCCCTGTGTCCGCCGAATGGATCCAAGCCTGCCTGAGACATTGCCCTTCCGGTCACGGATCTATCTCCCACGCCGCATGGACGGACACCGTCTGCACCTGCCCTTCAACGTTCATGCACGCCTCTCGGTTTCTTTGCCCTGCATGTCCTCTCACCCCTGCTTCACAACATTCCCCTCGGGCTGAGCGAGAGGACCATCGGCCGTCGAGTGTAAATACACTCCGTTGATCGGGCGGACGATCCTGGCCGGGTTGCCCGCCACGAGGACGCCCGAAGGAATCTCCCCCGTGACGACGGAGCCGGCGCTGATGATTGTCCCATCGCCGATTGTCGCCCTGCCGTAGACGATTGCGCCGGATGCGATCCAGCAATCCTTACCGATGACAACATCGTAGCCCTCCGCCGGCGCCGCGCGCGTCAGGACGGCCCCATGGCTGCCGTCGTAATGGCGGCCCGTCAGAACCATGCAATTCTGGCCGAAGATCGTGTTGTCGCCGATCCGGATCTGACCGGAAACCGTATTGAACAGCGTGTTGAGAAGGCTCACGTTGTTGCCTACGTGAAGGCGCTCGCGCGAACCAAACACGGTGGGGTAGGACAGGTTGAAAAACCCGTAGTAATGGCCCAATGCCAGCACGCATCGCGTGAAGGGCCTCAGCAGGATGTCCATGATTTTTTTCAGGATGGCCCTGACCATCGCGTTTACCTCGAGGCTTTCAGGATATGCTCGACGACCGCGGCCCTCTTCCGTTCCCCCCCGGCATACAGCAGGTGCAGGGCGATGCCGAAACTGAGCGCATGGGAAATGGCGGCCGAAAAAAAGATCGTCCAGGCCATGCCCGCCAGTCCCAGCGCCTGTGTCATGGGAATGCAGGACAACCCGAAGATCGCCGTCATGACGAAGGAGGTCAGCGTGATGATCCAGGGTTTGCCCTCCAGGAAAAAGAACGTGGGCAGGACACTGATCAGGCCCTTGGAAATCCCGTACAGCAGGAGGATCTGAAAGACCGGCAGAATGGGCAGCCATCTCTCGCCGTACACGATGCGGATGATCTCCTCCGAGAACAGGAAGAACGCAAGCCCGATGGCGAGGCAGAGGGACCCGATGCCGATACAGAGTTTCCAGAACGCCGCCCGGAAGCGCACCCGGTCCGTGCCGATGCTCCGCAGGGAAGACAACACGACCGGAGCGAGGACGTCCGTGAAATAAACGACGGGGACCGTCGCGAGGAAATACGCCCGTGCGTAATAGCCGAGTTCTTCGATCCCCAGCAGCTTGCCGATCACGCCCTTGTCGTAATTGGTGAAAAAATAATTCAGCATCGTGATGCTGATGATGCTGCCGCTGAAGACGAGGACCTCCTTCAGGATACCCCAATCGAAACAGAACCGGGGACGCCGCGGATACAGGACATAGGACGTGACGGCCGATGCGAGCGCCTCGAGGATCGTGTAGGCGACCAGGGCCCAGACGTTTTCGAACCAGAACAGGAGGGCGAGGCCCGCAACCAGGACCACAAGGGACGCGGCGGAATCGGCAATGGCCACTTTCCTGAACTGCATGTCCCTCTGCCGGATTTCCCGCCCGAAGCCCGAAAGACCTTTCAGAAAGAAGAAAAGGCTCAGGCACTGGATGATGCCCGCCAGCTCCGGCCTCTGATAGTAGCCGGCCATGGGGTCCGCAACGACCCACATCAGCGCGGCCAACAGCAGCCCTCTGAAGAATCGGACCGTCCAGTACACGTCAAGCCGCCGCGGGTCGACACTCCCGTCCCGCAGGATCTGGATGTCCACCCCGACAGCCGACAAGGACTCGAGGAAAAAAAACGCCACCATGGCCAAGGCCATGAGGCCGTAATCATCGGGAAAGAGGACCCTCGAGAAAACAACCGTCCTGACCAGGTCGACTAAGACTTGGAGTGCGGACCGCAGGATCATCCACTGGCCGCCGTCAATCGCCCTGCGGCGCAGCGTTCCCTCCTGCCCCAGATGACACCGGAAAAGACGCTCCAGGTTCTTGAACGCGCTCAGGGCGTCCCGGACACTCTTCA
>Ga0116141_10001051_pt1 | contig 23233 bp, 22 predicted proteins | sample AD_UKC097_MetaG_FD_89744 | JGI IMG/M metagenome (GOLD analysis project Ga0116141, IMG submission 89744) | Active sludge microbial communities of municipal wastewater-treating anaerobic digesters from USA - AD_UKC097_MetaG | ecosystem: Engineered > Bioreactor > Anaerobic > Digestate | place: USA...
GAGCGCCGACAGCCACAGGCGCTGAATCGGCCCGCGGTAGCCGCATAGGTCGATGATCTCGCGGGCGATCATCTCGCCCTCGCGGTCGGCGTCGGTCGCAATCACCAGCTCGCCCGCCTTGGCGACGAGCTGCTGCACGACTTTGAATTGCGCTGCGGTCGCCGCCTTGGGCTCGACACGCCAACGCTCAGGAAGAATGGGCAGTTGCTCGATGGCCCAGCGCTTGTATTGCTCGCCGTAGCCTTCGGGCGGAACCGCCTCCACCAGATGACCGATGCACCAGGTCACAACGACACCCGCGCCGCTGTAGCAGCCGTTGCCGCGTTGACCGGCACCCAGCACACGGGCGATGTCCTTGCCCTGGGACGGCTTCTCGCACAGGAACACGCGCATGAAGCCTCCTTGGAAATGTGCGGTTCATCGGATGGGCGTCAGCTTGGCGGGGCCAGGAGATGCCGGCAGCAAGGAAGCCGATTGATGCAGACACCGCTTTGTGATCGGCAGGCGGCCCGTTGCCGCAGCGGTGTGCATAGACCGCAGGAGCTGGCACAGCAAGAGCGTCGTTTCGGGAGGGCGGCTGGAACTCCGTGGACGACCTTGGAGCTATCCCCTGGGGATAGCTCGCTGGTGCATCGCGGGCGTATGACGGTTGCTACAGCCGCCCTCGGGGGAACGGCGATGGGCGAATTACTGTCCGCCGGCCGGCTTGGTGCTGAGCGCCACCGACTCGATGCGGTACGGCAGGATGCCCACGCGCCGCGCCTCGATCTTGAACGTCGTGCGCTCGTTGTCGTCAGCGTCTTCCCACTCGTCCTTCACCGTGCGGCCTTCCACCAGCACGCGCATGCCTTTCTGGTACAGGTCTTTCCAGTGGTCGGCGTCGCGGTGCCACAGTTCCACCGGCGCCCAGAAGCCGCCGCGGTCCTCGTACTCGCCGTCCTTCTTCGGGATCGGGTTGTCGAAATAGACGTTCAGGCGCAGCAGCCGGCGCGGCTCGTCGTTGCCGTTGGGGAATTCGCGGTAGTCCGGCGCAGAACCGATGTTGCCCTCGCCGACGAAGTGCGTGCTCATGGTGACTCCTTGGGGTTGGTGGATGGAACGGACGCGGCATGCCCGTGGACACGCCGCAGGTAAGCCGCTTCGGCCTGCGCGGCCTTGCTGGCGCACTCCTGGGCCTGACGGCCCAGCGTGTGAAGGAGGCTGATCTGCATATTCAGCGCGATGCGCTGCAGCTCCATCGCGTACAGGTCGTCGATCAGCGAGGCCGGCGTCGCCGGGCGGTCGAGCAGCGATTCCCACAGCGCCACGCCCATCGAGGAACGGTCGTGGTTGCGCCAGCGCAGGAAGGTCGTGCCTGCGCCAGTGGTCTGCTGGGCCAGTTGCACGTCGAGCAGCGAGAAGGGATAGGCCCGCGCCTGTTGCAGCACGCGCCGATGCGCCAGGCCGATCAAGCCGTCGCGCAGCGCCGTGCACTGGTTGGCCCAGGCCTCCAGACTTCCCTTACCTTTAAAAGGCTGTAAAAGGCCTTTTAGGTAGCCCGCGTGTTCCAGGCGCTGGAAGTCTGCCTGCTCCAGCGGCAGGAAGCGCGCCGGTTGGCCGGTGGAAGACGATGCGGTCATGCCTTCGTGCCTTCACCGTCCTGGTCGTTGTCCGTCACGTCGACTGCGCCAGCCACGGGGGCGGCATCAGCGGCTGCACCAGGCTTGCCCGCCCGCCGCGCGATCGGTGGCGCAAAGCGCGAACGGCGTGTGCCTTCGAGCACGTCCTGCGGCAGCTCGCCGAACTTCTCTAACGCCGCCCGCGCCACCGCGTTCTTCGAGGCGAAGTCGTCGCGCGTCGCGCCGGAGTAGCGGTACTGCTGTGCCAGCGAGAACAGGCTGCGCAGCGCATGCGCGCCGTCGTTGAGCCAGCGTTCCAACGTGCTGCGGTCGATCAGCGCGGTGTGGTGGGCGAGGATCAGCTTGCGCGCCAGGTCGTCGTAGTCGGCCAGCAGGTACACCGCCATGAAGCCGAGCTGCGCATTGACGAACAGCGGCAGCTTCACCGGCTGCACGTTCATGTTTTCACCGAGCGACAGCGCGGGCGGCACGTCGGCCAGCGCCTGATCCACCTGCTCGCGCAACGCCTGCAAGCTCGCCTTGGTCTGCGTCAGCTTGTCCTCGACGCGCAGCATCCATAAATCCGAGTAGGGATCGTCCTGCTCGGCGCCGCGCTTCATCTTGTTCATCACGCTGATGTAGCCGTTGAGGCCGATGATCCCGGGGCGCCCCTCGGCGGGCGCTCGCCCATGCCAGATGCGTGAAGCGTGGTGGGTGTGCAGCGTCAGCGACATCGCGCTGCGCAGCGATCCGAGATTCAACTGCAGGGGCTGCTGGGATTCGTTGGCCATGGTGACGACTCGCTGTAAGGGAACGAGCCGCCAGCATCTGCATCGCCCGGAAGGGCGTCAGTCAACAAACCGCAGCCGGTGCGTCCCCGGTTGTCGTCTTGGGAAGGCCGCGTGTTCCATCTATCCCCTGGGGATAGGTCTGCACCTGGTCGCGACGACGTGATGCGCGACAAACCAGCGGCCGTCCGCCGGAAGGCTTGATGTCCCAGCCATCCCCTGGGGATAGCTGCTCAGGAATCGCCGAGCGCCGAACGCAGCTTCGCCAGGTAGGCTCGCGCCGCCTCGCGGCCAGGGCCGTTTGGAGCAGGCTGTGGAGGTGCAGAGGGTGCGGGTGCGGCTGGACGTGGCGGCGGCGACGACGGCAAAGGCGGCGACCCTGGCGAGCCGCCTTCGCCGGCCCAGGCCTTGAACTCGCCGCGGATTGCCTTCTGGATGATGCCGAACAGGTAGCCAGCCGGGTTGCGCACTGCGCTGTTGCGGCAGCGGGCATCCCATTCGTCCAGCACCGCCTGCCGCAGTAACTCGTCCACCTGCTGCAAGGCCACCAGCGCGCCGCTCTGCTGCTCGTCCTTCAAGCGCAGCAGGCGCTCGGGTAGGCGCACGTGCTGCAGCGCCTTCGCGCGCGGTACTGTACCTACTTGATTTATACGATCCATACGTACAGTACGGTCCTCCTTCGGATTCCGAAGTGAGCCGTCTAGCGCGGGTTTCAGCCCTGCTTCGGATTCCGAAGAGGGGCCATTTAGATTCCGAAGTAGGACGGCCTGGCCTTCTTCGGATTCGTGATCCACAGGCTCTTGTGGATAACTCGTATCGGCCCATTCGTTGCGGGCCATGCGCTGTGTCAGCACCTGTAGGCGTGTGGGCAGCGTGCGGCCATTGAGCATCGGGTCTTCGGAGATCTCGCGCAGGGTGTTCATGCCGACGATCTGCACTGCCTTCGCGGCATGGGTCAGCGCCTGGCTGACCAGGCCCAGGTAGTCGGGGTCGAGCTGCATCGCCTCGAAGGGCGTCAGCGGTTCGTCGTGCAGCACGTAGAGGTTGCCGAGGATGCGCCCGGTCTTCGGGTCGCGGCGCCGTCGCACCAGGCTCAGCCAGCGTGTCAACCGCAGCAGCGTCAAGGCGCGCGCCACGGTCTCATGCGAGGCCTGCGCCGCGCAGGGCATCGAGGCAAGGTAGGGCCGGAGCTGGTCGTAGGTGGGGAACGCCGTCACGCCATCGCTTTGAAGCTGCAGGCGGAACACCTGCCAGGCATTGCGCTCCAGCGGCGTCAGGCGCCGGTCGAGGAACAGCGCGCGCGGCACGCTCTCGTGCCGGTTGCCGCTGTAGAGGAAGCCATCACTGATCGGCGCGGCCGGCGACGTAGGGGCAGTGCCGCGTGGGGGTGGTGGTGCCGGTGGCACCAGCTCCCGCAGCGCTTCGTCGAACAGCGCCGACAGCGCCACGGGGCCATCGCGCCGGGGTGCGCCGCCGGTCGCCATGGCCTACACCAGCCCCTGGTCGATCCAGTTGCGTATCGCCGACCAGATCACCGACATCGGCAAGGTCAAGGTCTCGGCCAGGTCCATGGTCAGCGCCAGCATCGCCATCTCGTCGTCCAGCGCGATGCTGCGCTCCGTGACGCCGGCCTTCCATCGCTTCCATAGGGCCGTGTCCTGCGCCTCGTCCAGCACCGGATGCCGTCCCTTGCGCTTGGGCAGGCCGAGGATGTCGCGGCGAAGGGCGACCTCCTGGTGCGTCAGGCCGTAGAAGCGGCTGACCATCTCCGTGCTGGCACCCAGGCGCAGCATGCGGTCGACCGTGGCGATCTCGCGCTCCACGTCGTGCACCTGGCTCAGCAATCGCTTGAGCACCTCGCGGTTGACCGACACCGAGCACCACGAGACGGTGGCATTGACCAGCATGCTCACGAGTTCGGGATGCTTGAGCGCATCCAGTTCTTCCTCGCCGAAGCCCATGGCCTTGCAGCGTCGCAGTTGCCCGTTGCGCAGGTCGTGCAGCGCCTGCGCGATCACGGCCTGGTTGAGCGGGTGCGGTGCGGACATGCGTGGTCTCCGCTCAGGCGCCGCGGCCGGGGTCGCTGGAGGCCGCGCCGGTCTCCAGATCCAGAAGCCGACGCGCCAGGCGCAGCAGCCGGAACAGTTTGACCAGCCCGGCATCGCTCAGGCGCGGGTAGGCACCGCCGCCATACAGCAAGGGCGCCAGGTCATCGGCTAGCCGGGCGCGATCGAGCCCGGCTGCGGCACGCGCGGCGCACAGCGCCTGCAGCAGCGTCAGCACCGCGCGAGCGAATGGCGGCATGGCGCGCGCGGCCGGCGGCGCGACGCAGGCGAAGCCGATGCCGCCGTCGCTAGGCTCGACCTGATCGGCCACGCCGGCTTCCTCGGCGACCTCGCGCGCGAACTGCGCGATGTGTACGCGCAGCCGATCCGGTACGTCCAGGCCGGGCTCGATGTACCAGACATCCGAGATGGGGTAGAGCCCGCCCGCCTGCACGGGAATGGCGCGCAGCGCGTCGGCCTCGAAGTCGGGCAGCTTGTCGCCCATCTGGTCGGCGACCATGCGCTGGATGGATTGCAGGCGCTCGGTGGTCGGCGCCGGCGACACGATGTGGCCCTGTAGGCGTTCACCGCGCTGGCAGCCGTCCCGCTGATCGCCTTCGGCGTCAACCCTCGATGCAGTCGCGCCTGCGCCCGTCGGCGCGGACGAACCGGACTCCGACGCCTGCACCGAAGGGGTAGCCGGCGACGATGGCGGCGACGAAGACCGCTGCGGCTCGGGCGCAGGTGCGGCCGATGCGGCTGATGGTGCAGGTCTCGCCGCTGGCGGTGCCGGGTCGCTGGTCAGCGCACGCTGTCGGCTCTCCGTGTCGTCGATCTCCAGAGCCAGCGTGTCGTAGTCCGCTTCCAGCAGCTCGGCCATCTGGCCGACCAGCTCGTCCTGCACCCGCTGCGGCGAGAAGTTGTCGGGCTGCGTGTCGAACTGCGCGAGCACGTCCTGGAACAGCGTGGCGAAGTCCACCGACAGGTTGCGGCTCAGCGCACGCCGCTCCCAGGTGCGCTCGCAGGCCTTGCGCAGCACCGCGAGCCGTTCGACCTGGTGGCGGCCGAGCCCGCCGTACAGCAGGTTCGGGATCGCCGGCAGCAGGTAGTGCACGGCGTCCTGCATGCGGCTGATGTGCGACTGCGGCAGCGGAAACCCATCGGCCGTGAGGCGTCGCGCCAGCTCGCTCTGCGACAGCGCCTGGCCGTTCTCCTGCTCGTAGAACTCGCGCGCCTTCTCCACGCCCAAGGCCCGCTCGATGAAGCTCAGCCCGCCGCGCAGCTCGTTCTCGGCCAGGTGGCCGGTGAGCATCACCACCTCGCCGCGCTGCGGCCACGGGCGGAACAGGCAGGGGATGCGGAAGAAGCGTTCGTCCTTGGTTTCGCTCCACAGCTCACGCAGGATCGCCAGGCGGGTATTACCGCCGTTGCGGATGATGTAGTGCGGCTCACCGGGCCGGCGTGTGATCGCGGGCGGTGCGTCCAATCCGCGCTCGCGGATCGAAGCTTTGATGTCCTCGTAGGCTGGGTTGCGCGTCACGCGCGGGTCGTGGTCATACGGGCGCAACTGGTCCAGCGTCACGACCATCGGCGTGTCGGCGATGGGATCGGTCAGGGCCGCAGCCGTTGGGCTGGTGCGCTCGAAGCCGGAGGCCAGCAGTTTGGCGGCCATGTCTTGCTGGGTCAGGTCAGCCACGGCCGTCCTCCCCAGGCATCGGCTCGTCGGCAATGCCGTCCCGAGCTTGCCGGTCGGCGCGTCGAAGCTGCGCGCGCGCGTTGAGGCCGGCTCGGTGATCGCTCGCGGTTGACCTGGTGTAGATCGAAGCGCAGCCCGACTTCGTGAACTTGAGGTGTCCGCCGGGCGTGCGCACCACGTGCCAGCCTTCACCTAGCGCGAACTCGATGAGGGCGCGCAGGCGTTTGCGGCCTCTCGCCAGTTCATGCGCGTTCGCCATCGCCCGCGCTCCCTGCTGTGCCTGCCGCGTCGGCGCGACCGCTGACTTGGGCGAAGCGGTCCTGCCACTGCGGGAACAGTTCGCCGGCCAGCGCGCGCATAGTGGCCAGCGCCGCAGGGGCGTTACGGCCCGTGGGCTGTCGGTACTCCACTCGATGCACCGGCAAGCCTCTGGTCGCGGCGCGTGGATAGGCTTCAATCGCCGGCACGTCGGTGTCGAGGACGCGCACGCCGGCCTGGCCCTGGAACACCTGCCGCAGCGCCTGTTGAATCAGCCGCGCGTTCGACGACACCGGATGCACGCGGTTGATGAGCAGATTCAATGGCGGTGGCTCGATACCGAGGTGCCGGTACGGCGCGATGTCCTCGATGAGCTGCAAGGTGCCGCGGCGCAGTTCGCGCGCTGCGAGGATTTCCGGCGTGACCGGCGACAGCGCCATATCCGAGGCCAGCACTGCCATCTCCAGGAGCACACTGCGCGCGCCCTGCGTGTCGATCAGCACCAGGTCGTAGCTCGGCGCCAGCGCAGGCAGCAGATGGCGCAATCGCAAGCGGCCATCGGGCGCATGCAGCAGCAGCGTGTTCAGCTCGCCGCGGTCGTCATTGGAGAGCACCAGATGCAGGCGCGCAATGGCGGTATGGGACACCAGTTGCTCGGCGCGGTGCTCGTTGACCGTCAGCATCTCGTAGATGCCGGCGGGTGCACGAACGGCCAGTGTGAAGTAGCTCGACAGTGTGGGCTGCACGTCTAGGTCTAGCAGCAGCACGCGCAGCCCGGCGTCGGCGGCGAAGCCGCCTAGATTGGCGGCCGTCGTGGTCTTGCCCACGCCACCCTTGGTCGAAATGATCGAAACCACCTGCATGGGCTTCTCCTTGTTCAATGGCATGAGGGGAGAAGCCGCGTCAGGCGCGATCGTTGCGGCGGTCAGCGATCCACTGTTCGATTTCCACAGAATCCCAGCCGACCGCGCGCACACCCAGGCGCATGGCCTTGGGGAATTTGCCTTCCTTCATCAGGCTGTAGATGTGGGCGCGCTTGAATCCGGTCTTGGCCTCGACTTCGGCGCGGCGCATGATGCGGTGTTCAGGCGCCAAGGCCGGCGCGGTGGTCTGCGAAGACATGGTAGGCACTCCTAGACGCTCGATGGCGCTGTTCAGAAAATGCCTTGCATTCCATACGCCGCAGCCGCGGAATTCACTGCAACAGCAGAACTCGCCACTGCAATTGCAGTAAGTGCGCTGTGGGGTTAGCGCGATGCCTCCAAGTGGCGGCGAGCCTGGGCGAGCTTGCTCCACAGCGTGCGCTCGCTGATGCCGGGCCGTCCTTCATGGTGGGCCAACAACGCACTGACCACGGCGTCCATGTTCTGGAAGGATGAATAGGACTTGCCCGCGGGTGACTTGCCTAACAGCAAAGTCAGCAGACCGCCGATGATGTTCAGATATGTTGATTCGCTGCGCAGTCCAAGCTCACGTTCGCCGCCGCTCTCGGCTATGCGGACGGCGTGCTCCTTCGCCAACGCTTCATACTGAGCCCGCAATGCCGCATGCAGTTGTACGAGTTCTGCGAGCTGCACTTTGGACGCTTCGCGATCGGCCAGCAGCACGTTCAGCGTTGCCAGGTTCACCGCCGGATGCAGCTCGCGCTCGATCTCGTCGAACAGGAACTGCGGCCGCTCGCCGGGGTAGTAGTACGACATCCATGCCCTCAGATCGACGTGACGCACGATCAAGTCAGGGTCATCGAGTGCCAGTCGCTGCGATTCATGTGCGATGCCAGCCTTGCCGAAGGGCAGTTCATCGTGCGCCAGCGCATCGAAGATGCGCTCCGCGAACAGCCGCAGCATCGGCCAGCGCGGGAAGTCGCTCATATCGGGAATAGCGCGCGAGCCTAGCGCTTCCAGGATCCGCAACTCAAAACGCAAGAGGCCCGCCCAACGGATCGCCACCTCGATCGGTCGGTAATACGTCTTGGTGCCAAATGCAAGGCAGCTCGATTTCGGCATATCGCGCGCTTCCCATCGTCGGATTGAACTCCGGCAGACGCGCGCCCCCATGGGTGCGGCGATCGCCCAAGAAATCCGGATGAAGCGCGGGGCCTTCATCGTTGGAGAGGATGTTGCCCGTCGGTGATACAGCCGATCAAAATTGGTCGATCACACCTTGCGACGCGCCGTAGTCCTCCGCCATAATGCCCCGTGGAAATACTCCGTTACCTGGAGAAACAGCCTGAAAGGTCGTGCGCCTCCATGCATCAACAGAGCACGAGTGGCCTGCGCTCTACCCGGAAACCTTCGACAAAGTTTTTGCCCGAAGTCATCGAGGGGTAAAGAGCCAATGTGTCACTGCTCCGAGCCGATTTGCAGCCGGCAGGTGCACATGCCTTCCGTGTCACCTCACTGATTTTTCTGGCAGCGAATGGTGAGTCACGCATCAGCAACAGATTGGCATATTTGGCTGTTCACAAAGAGCAGGTGCGCAGCCGCTTGCCGCGATGCAATTTGGGTCAGACGTAAGACCGAAAAAGAATCACGCCCTCCGATAGGCGGTCATTAAACCGACCGTCTATCAGGCGCCTGACGGTGGCGCCGCACGCTGAGCACGGTCGATGAATTGCCTCAGTGCGTCCCTCATCTCTCCTTCTAGCCGCAGCAGATAGGTGGTCAGAGATGCCACCCGATCGGCCAGCGGTCGAGCCACCACGTCGGCATGCTGGCAATCAGCAACGTGTGCAGCGCTCGAAAAGCCGATTCCGTAGCCCGCGGCCACCAGCGCCAACATCAGGCCATGAGTAGTGACATATTCAGCCACTATCGGCCGAGCCTCGACTGATCGGAACAGCCGTTCGCGCTGTCGGCTGCAGCCTTCGCAAACCTGTGGATCGCACAGCACCAGCGGATAGCTCACCACTTCTTCCAGGGGCACCTCCTTGAAGACCAGTAGCGGATGTCGCGCAGGAAGAGCGACCACCAACGGGTCTTCCCACAACGGTGCCGCAACAATCCCAGCGTCCACGTCATCGATCATCGCAAGGTCGGCATCGAACAGGTCCGTGCTCAGTCCATGCACCAATTGAGCGAGTGGCACCTCTGACAGCCGGATGTTCACTTGCGGAGCTTCCTGTCGGCACAGTGCGAGCAACGTCGACAGTCGAACCCGTCCGATGTCGCCCGCCAGCGCAATGCGCAGCGTGTCCTGATACCCCTCGGCCGCCGCGCGTGCTCTGGCTTCGGCGTGCTCGACGGCCAGTATGACGCGGCGGGCATCCTGCAGAAAGGCGCGCCCGGCCCAGGTTAGGCTGGCACCGCGCGGCGTGCGCTGGAGCAGGGTCACTCCCAAGTCGGCCTCCAGCTTGCGGATCGTGCGGGATAGGGGTGATTGCTCGATATGCAGGCGCTTCGCCGCGCGGCCGAAGTGCAACTCCTCGGCCACTGCAATGAAGGCCCGGATGTGACGCAGGTCCATGTTCTCTCCGTCATGAGGCCGCTGCTTGCAGCACGAAGGACCAACATGAATGCGCTCCTGAACGGTCTTACGGTTCCACCTTGCATTTCACGCTTCCGGTTTCAGGGCCGGGATTGAATTCCCGGCAGGTCCACTTCAAGCCACTTAAAGCAGCTTGATCGTTCAAGATGGCACGCGGCGCAGCGGCGCAGCCTTACTCATCGGCTAACCCCCAAATCAAATGGGCATCGACCAGCAGTCGATTGCGCGCCTTCAACGCTTCGATGCGGGATGAAAGCGATGCGCCGACAGCATCAACGGATTGCCGACGTAGCAGCAGCAGCGATTGCAGATCCCCCTCGCCGAGGGCATAGCCACGCTGGCCGAGCCTGGCGTTCTCGCGGGCCATCTGTGCGGACTGCTCGGCCAACCTCCATCGCCGCAGTGCAGTGCGGGCATCGTTGATGGTTTCCGCAATCGCCAGGTCGACTTCCTTGCGCTGGCGCTCCAGTTCAGCCCGCGTCACGTCTACCTGCTTGAGCGCCTCTTGCATGGTCTCCCTGCGATAGGTCCCTCCGAGCGGGATGCTCACGCTGACACCGACGATGCGTTCACTGCGACGAGCCTCCGAGGCCGTGTAAATGCCAACCGTGGGATCAGGAATCCGATCGGCCCGTGCCCGATCGGCCGTCAGTTCGGCCCGCTTCAGCGATTCCTGCATGATCCGCAGCGTTTCGCTCTCGGCCAGGACCCGTTCGCGCCACTGCACCTCCTCCATGTCTAGTTCCACGGGCTCGCTTAAGGACCGCGGCTCCATCACCAGGGACGGAAAACGTGCGCGCAGGCGAAGGATCGCCTTGGCCTCCTGTGCCTGCACGGCATCGAACTGTCGGCGCGCTTCGGCTGCGTCCGCTTGCGCAGCGTTGAGATCCAGAAGCGACGCATCGCCGGCCTTGCGGCGCCCGGCGACTGCTGACGCGCTCGATTCGGCGAAGCCGAGTTGCTCTTTGGCCAGTTCTCGCGCTTGGATAGTTGCCAGCCAGTCGATCCACAAGTCAGCCAATGCACGCGCCGCTTCATGCCGCGCTTGCGCCAACTCGACACGAGCTATCCGCTCGGTAGCGTCGCCCAGGCCTTGGTCGAGTTCGGCTTTGCCGCCAATTCGGATCGGCCGCTCGATCCTGGCGGCCCATTCGTTGGAATTGCCACCTGTGTCGTAGCGGCGTCTCTGGCCGTCGACTCCTACAGACCACTCGTAGGGTGATGCAGCGATCCTGCGCCCCGCATGGCCTGCTGCTTCCAGCGCATACCGGGCTTTCACCACGGAAGGCTCCTGCTCGGTGGCCGCACGTGCAAGTTCGGCAGGAGGTAGGTCGGACGGAGTGGCGGGCTGCGCAACCACCTGCAGCGGCAGCACCAGCGCCCACCCCAAGGTCATCATGATCCAAGACTTCATGCAATCTCTCCATCGATCGACAACGGTGTTGCCCAGTAACGCAATCCGGTGCCGGCAAAACGTTCTCGCAGCAGTTGCAGGAGTTGCTCCTGCCGTTCCTCGGTGACCAGGATCTGCACCCGGACCGCGTGGCTGCGCCCCATCACTTTTTCCTCTTCCGACAGCCGCCCGTGGGTTGTGCCGTGGCTGAACGCCGGCGTGCTGACGAAGAGTTCATCACCTGCGACTTCGAGCAGCAGGTCGAGCAGCTTCTCCTCAATCTGCGGATCAAGAATCAAGGTCAAGCAGGACTTAGGCATGACTCACCTCCGGGGCCGCCGACGGCTTGGCGTGTGCGAATCTCAGGTAAAGGATGGGCAGTAGGATCAGCGTCAGGGCGGTGGCCGTGATCAGTCCGCCGATGACAACGATGGCCAACGGGCGCTGGATTTCCGAGCCTGGGCCGGTGGCGAACAACAGTGGTATCAACCCGAAAGCGGTGATCGATGCGGTCATCAGCACCGGCCGCAAGCGCCTTCTCGCGCCCTGGGTGACGCACTCGACGAGCGGCAGGCCTTCGGCATGCAACTGATTGAAGTAACTCACCAGCACCACGCCGTTGAGCACGGCGATGCCCAGCAGGGCAATGAAACTCACCGAGGCCGGCACGGACGGGTACTCGCCCGTCAACCACAGCCCCATGATGCCGCCCACCAGCGCGAAGGGAACATTGCTCAGCACCAGCAGGGCTTGGCGCACCGAGCCAAAGGTGGAGAACAGGATCACGAAGATGAAGCCCAGCGACAACGGCACCACCAGTGCCAAGCGCGCGGCCGCGCGCTGCTGGTTCTCGAACTGCCCACCCCAGGCAATGCGGTAGCCGGTGGGTAGCTGCACCGACTGCGCGATCTTGGCCTTGGCCTCTTCGACGAAGCCCACCAGATCGCGCCCGGTGACGTTGGCGATCACCACGCCATAGCGGCTGCCCATCTCGCGGTCGATCTTCACTGGGCCGCTTTCGCGCTCCAGCCTGGCAAGCTGATCCAGCGCCACGCTCTGTCCGCCAGGCGTGGTGATGTGGAGCGCCGCGAATTCTGCCGGTGACACCTTCACGCCGTCCGGCCCGCGTACCACGATCGGGATGCGCCGGTTGCCGTCGATCACCGTGCCGGCGCGCATACCCTCGATCTGCACACGCAGGGCGTCCTGCACCTCCTCAACCGACAGACCGTAGCGTCCTGCGGCCAGCCGATCGACCACCACACGCAGGTACTGCACGCCATCGTTCTCGACGGTGTAGACGTCCTGGTTGCCGGGCACTTCCTTGACCAGCTTTTCGACCTGGGCGGCGAGGTCATTGAGCGTTTTCAAGTCCGGCCCGAAGATCTTGATCGCCACGTCGCCGCGCACGCCGATGATCATCTCGGACACGCGCATGTCGATCGGCTGCGTGAAGCTGTAGACCACGCCCGGCAACTGGTCGAGCACGCCGCGAATCTTGTCTTCCAGCGCCGGCTTGCCGCCTGCGGGCCATTCGCTGCGTGGCTTGAGCACGAGGAAGGTGTCGGTCTGGTTCAGGCTCATGGGGTCCAGGCCGATCTCGTCGGCGCCGGCTCGCGCGACGACGCCGGTGATCTCGGGCACGCCCTTCATCAACGCCTGATGAATCTTGAGGTCGAGTTCCGCCGTCTGCTCCAGGCTCACCGAGGGCAGCTTCTCGATGCCGACGATGATGTCGCCTTCGTCCATGGTCGGCATGAAGGTCTTGCCCACCAGGGTGTAGACACCCACCGCGAGCGCCAGCATGACGCCAGCCACGATGAAGACCAGCGTCTGCCGGCGCAGGGCAAAGTCCAGGATCGGCGAATACAGCCGCAGTGCCTGGCGCGGCAGCCAGGGATCGTCGTGCTGCACCTTCTTGAACAGGAAGGACGACAGCACGGGAATGACGGTCAGCGACAGGATGAGCGAACTGGCGAGCGCGAACACGATCGTCATCGCCACGGGCACGAAGAACTTGCCTTCCAGACCTTGCAGCGTCATCAAGGGAAGGAACACGACGGCGATGATCAGAATGCCGGCAGCCACGGGGGCAGCCACCTCGCGCACCGCCCGGAACACCACGTGCTGGCGCGGTAGCTTGTCCTTGCCGTCATGGGCCAGGTGCTGGACGATGTTTTCGACCACCACCACCGCACCGTCCACCAGCATGCCCAGCGCGATAGCCAGACCACCCAGGCTCATCAGGTTGGCCGACATGCCATACCAGCGCATCAGGATGAAGGTGGCCAGCGCTGACAGTGGCAGCACCGCAGCCACCGTCACCGCGGCCCGCAGGTTGCCGAGGAAGGCCCCCAGCAGCACCAGCACCAGCACGGTCGCCTCCAGCAGCGCCTTAGACACGGTGCCCACGGCCGTCTCCACGAGATTGGCGCGGTTGTAGAAGACCTTGATCTCGACGCCCTTGGGCAAGGTGGGCTTGAGTTCTTCCAGCTTCTGCGTCACGCCTTGCACAACTTTCTGTGCATTGGCGCCGGCCAACCCGAGCACCAGGCCTTCCACGGCCTCGCCCTTACCGCTTTGCGTCACCACGCCGTAGCGCGTGAGATAGCCCTCGCGCACCTGGGCAACGTCGGCAACGCGCACGCTCGCGCCGCCCTCGGCCTTGACGACGATGGCGCGCAGATCCTCCATGGTCCTGATGCTGCCTTCGCTGCGCACCAGCAGCACTTCATCGCCTTCACGCAGACGGCCAGCGCCGTCATTGCGGTTGTTTTCCTCGATGGCTTTCCGCAACTGCGTGGTGGACAGGCCCACCGCGGCGAGCTTCACTGGGTCGGGAACGATCTCGAACGTGCGCACCTTGCCGCCCAGCGCATTGACATCCGCCACGCCCGGCACCGAACGCAGGGCGGGCCGGATCACCCAGTCGAGCAAGCTACGTCGCTCCTCCAGCGACATCTCTTTGGACTCGACGGTGAACATGAACATTTCGCCGAGCGGCGTCGTGATCGGCGCCATGCCACCGCTGATGCCGCTAGGCAGATCGGCACTGATGTTGGACAGCCGTTCAGCCACTTGCTGACGTGCCCAATAGATGTCGGTGGCGTCCTCAAAATCGACCGTGATGTCGACGATGCCGTACTTGGACATCGAGCGCAGGATGCGCTGGTTGGGAATGCCCAGCATCTCGACTTCGATCGGTACGGCGATGCGAGTTTCGATCTCCTCGGGCGTCATGCCCGGGGCCTTCATGATGATCTTGACCTGCGTGCTCGCTACGTCGGGAAACGCATCGATCGGCAGGTTGCGGAAGGCATACCAGCCCGCACCGGCCAACAAGGCGCCGGCCAGCAGGACGAACAAGCGCTGCGCGAGCGCGAATTGAACGAGACGGGTCAGCATGTCATTCACCCTTCTCGCCGCCGCCCTTGCCGAGCCAGGCTGCTTTCAGGCCGATCACGGACGTGATGGCGATCTCCTGGCCGGGGCGCAGCGCGCCCTTTATGCGCAGGGCCTGGCCGGCGCTGTCCAGTACCTCCACCGGCGTGGCCACGAAGCCCTTGTCGGTGCGCACAAAGACATAGGCTTTGCCGTCCTGTCGCGCCACGGCGGCGACCGGCACCGGCCAGCCTTCGCCGCCACCGGCAAAGGCCACTTGGGCCTGCACGAACTCGCCCGGCCGCAGCAACGCCGCCCCGCGCGTGACCTGCGCGCGCAGCACGATGGTCTGGTTGTCGCTGACCGTGCTGCCCAGGCTTGCGGTGACGGCGCTCGCATCCCGACCTACGATGCCCACTTGACCGCCGCGTGCCGTCACCTGCGACTGACGCTCCACCGGCAATTGAATGTCGAGCCACAGCTTGCCGGTGTCGGCAACCCGCACCAAGGGATCGGAGGGTGCTACGCGCTGGCCGGGCTTGATGCTCAGCTCGGTCACGATGCCCCCGGCGCGTGCCCGGATGACTAGCGCATCCTGCATGGCGCTGCCTTCAGCAACGCGGCGTATGGATGCGGCATCCAATCCGGCCAGCCGCAAGGCGGCCTCAGCCTGTCGCACGCGGGCTTGCTCCTCGGCGGCGGCGTTCTGTGCGTCCTGCGCCCGGCGCTCGGGCACGATACCTTCGGATGCCAGTTGCTTCTCTCGTTGCAGGGTTCGTTGCGCCAAGCGGTTGCGTGAGGCCGCTTCCATCAGCTTGAGCTGCTGCTCGCCCAATTCCGGGCTGGCCAAGCGGAGCAAGGCCTGCCCCGGCTTGACGGCTTCGTTCTGACCGATCAGCAATTGATCGACCACGCCGGCCAGCGGCGCGCTGACGACGTATTCCTGCGAGGGAGGCAGCACGACGCGGGCTGGATAGGTCATGCCCGGAATGGATGCAGGCTTGTCCAGGCGCTGTAGCTGTACGCCCAGGGCCTGCATCTGCGCGGTGGAAACGGCGAACTCGTCGGCAGCCAAGGCCGTCGACGAGAGAGAGAACGCGATTGCGGAAGCGCAGAGCGTGCGCGTCCAAAGTGAAGATTGGTAAGACATAAATACTCCGCGGAAATGCCAGCCCGCCGCCGCAACCGGCGAGCAGGCCCTTGACTGGTCAATGGGGAACTGACGTCAAGCGCGGAGTGGGGGCGCTCTTACCTGTGGACGGACTACGCCTGTGGAGTACAGGGGTGCCGCCTGGCGGGGCCAATCGTCAGGCTGCCGGCGAATATCGACCGACGGTGCTGCCACTGCCATGAGCAGCGCAACGAAGGCTGCATGCTGCTGGTCGCCATCGGACTTCTCGGACGAAGCGACGAACGTCCTGCCCTCAACGCGAAGTGCGAGGACCGAATGGCCGCCGCCGATTCCCGAACAATCCTCGATATGCCGAGCGTCTACGGTGTGCCCGTCATGCACCTCGGCGTTGTGCGCATGCACGTCGGCGAGGGCCAGACCATCGACACCGAAGTCATGGTGATGCGCATGCAACGGTGCTCCTACCTGATCGACCACCAGCAGCAACACCAGGACCAGTCGCGCCATCCATGCGAATGTGCGCACGACAGCGTTCGCTGGCGTAGCGTGCACCGTGGCTGTCGGGGATGGAGGCTGCTGGATTGTCATCGTCACGTACCAGCGATCTTCACCCGCAACAGCTTCACGGAATTCAGGAACACCAGGACGTCAGGGCCGAGGTGGATGAAGGCGGCCTGAATCGGTCCGATCCATCCCAGCAACGCGGCGGTGATTCCCAGCACATGCACGACACCGACACCAACCCACAGGTTCTCCTGGATGGTGCGGTAGGAGCGGCGTGCAATGCTGCGTGCAGCCACGATCTTGCTCAGGTCGTCGGTCATCAACGCGATGTCTGCGGCCTCAAGGGCTGCTTGGGCACCGCCGCCGCCCATGGCGATGCCGACATCTGCGCTCGCCAGTGCGGGCGCGTCGTTGACGCCATCGCCGACCATGGCGACCTTGAGCCCTTGCTTCTGAAGTTCTGAGATCGCGACGACCTTGCCCTCCGGCATCAGGTCGGCTTTAACGTCATCTACTCCGAGTTCGCCCGCGATCGCGTTGGCCGTTGCGGCGTTGTCTCCTGTCAACATGACGACACGCTTGACGCCGCTTTCCTTGAGCGAGGCAATCGCCGCACGCGCTCCCTGCCTCAACGTGTCCGCAATGAAGATGACACCGACAAGCTTGCCGTCTACCGCCACATGCACCGGGGTGCGGCCGGACTCTGCGACAGGTTGGTCGATCGTCACCCCGGCTTCAAGCAGCAGCGCCGGATTGCCCACCAGTACGATCTTGCCGTCGACGGTCGCCTTGACGCCGCGTGCCTGCAACTGTTCAAAAGTCTGTGGCTCCGGTACCTGAATGCTTCGGCGCGTCGCACCCTCGAAAACAGCTTTGGCCAGCGGATGCGCAGAGCGTCGGTCTGCCGCAGCCGCAAGGCGCAGAAGATCGTCCTCATTGAGGGTCGGGTCAAAGGACTGAACCTGTACGACCTCCGGCTTATTCGCGGTCAGCGTGCCGGTCTTATCAAAGACCACCGCGTCGGCCTTCGCCAGCAGCTCCAGATAGAGGCCGCCCTTGATCAGAATGCCGCTCCGCGCGGCGCGGGCGATTGCGGCAATCATGACGAGCGGTGTCGCCAAGCCAAGCTCTGCCGGCGATGTGAAGATCAACAGCGTCACCACCTTCGAGACATCGCGCGTGACGAGGAATACGCCGACCAGAAAGATCAGAACGACCGGGATCAGCCAGCTCGCCACCTTGTCCGCCAGCTTCTGTACTGGTGCTCTTTCGGACTCGGCGCTCTCGACCAAGGCAATGATGCGGGAAAAGATCGTGTCGCCGCCGACCCTATCCGTGCGCACGTCGATCGCACCGGATTCGACGATTGTTCCGGCGAAGACTTGCGTGCCCTCGGTTTTGTCCTGGGGCACGCTTTCGCCAGTGATCGGCGCCTGATTCACTGCAGCGCTGCCGCCGACCACCACGCCGTCAACCGGAATCTTCTCGCCGGTACGCACGAGAACGACTTGCCCGGCCTTGACCGCGGTGATGGGCACTGTGCGCTCCGTGCCATCCTCGCGGACCAGTGCCGTCTGCGGCACAGCGCCGATCAGTTCCTTGATGGATGCCCGCGCGCGATCAGTGTTCAACTCGGCGATGAACTCGGCAATGAGGATGATGACCATCAACACAGCGCCGGCAACCGTTTCGCCGCCGAACACCGCGACGAGCGTTGCAATCGTGACGAAGATTTCGGTACCGATTTTTCGTTCGGTGAACAGATCAATCAGCCCGGTCTTGACTAGCGGGTAAAGGCCGATGCCGACCGCTGCCCACAGGACGTAGAGCGGGACAAGCTGCCGCCAATAGAGCAGTGCGACGGCTCCCGTCAACACGATGCGCCCGACCTCGATCCAGCGCTCCCGCGTCATGAGCCCGAGGACGCTACTCTTAGATGTATCAGCTAGGTGGTTCATCGTTCTAAGCCCGGCCAGCGTGGGTGCAAGTCGTCCACCACATAGGGGTGGGTATGGCGCAGTCCTGCGGTCCTTGGCTCGGTGCCATCCGCGTGCGCGTGACCTGGCGGTAGGTCATGGTGCTCATGCTCAAGCACTTCCGGGTCATCGGCCGGCCATAGCTTGAGGGTCAGTACAAGCGCGACGATCGCTGCCGCACAGTGCACTGCGAAGGCCCAGGGAAGCCCCGCTCTTGCCCCAAGCCACCCGGCCAATGGATAGAACACCAGCCAGCAGGCATGTGATAGCGCGAACTGCGCCGCGTACACCGACGGTCTATCTTCTGGATGCGCAGAGCGGCGCAGCAACCGACCCGAAGGCGTCTGAGCAGCGGAGTATCCAAGGCCGAGCACGAACCACAACGGCAGCAGGCCATTCATTCCCTGAACGATCGACCCAAGGGCCAGGCCCAGCACCAGCACGGCTAAACCTGCGAGCATCACTGGCCGATCGGGTAAGCGCTCCAGTGCCCGGGGCAAGGCCAGCGCTGCCACCATGGACCCTGCACCGAATGTCGCCAAGGCCAATGCGACCTGGGTTTGGCTCAAGCTCCAAGCGGACTGCACCAGCACCACGGTGTTCACGAAGACCATGGCACCGGCCGCTGCTACGCCGGCCTGCACGGCCCATAGTCCCCGCAACCGGGGAGTCGCGAGGTAGATGCGCAGGCCGCGCGTCGTGCGGTCGTAGATGCCGCGATGCTCGCTCGCCTTGGGGCTCGGCAGCACGACTGAAACCACAAGCGCGGCGGACGCAAGAAAGCCGACGACTGTGCCGGCGAACAAGTTGTGAAAGCTGACGACCGTTAGAAGCGCCGCCGCCAGCATCGGGCTCACGAGGCTTTCCAGGTCGTAGGCCAAGCGCGAAAGCGAGAGCGCCTGGGTGTATTCCTTCTCATCGGGCAGTACGTCGGGGATCGTCGCCTGGAAGGTGGGCGTGAAGGCCGCCGACGCCGCTTGCAGTACGAAGATCAGGACATAGACCTGCCACGCCTGCGAAACGAAAGGCAGCAGTAGCGCAACGGCAGCACGTACCAGATCCAGACAGACCAGCATCGTGCGGCGAGGGAATCGGTCAGCCAGCGCAGTTGCGACCGGCGCCACACCGACGTAGGCCACCATCTTGATCGCGAATGCGGTGCCGAGCACCGTTCCCGCATCCGCGCCGGCCAACTGGTATGCCAGCAGCCCGAGCGCCACCGTCGCCAATCCCGTACCGACGAGCGCGATCACCTGTGCGAGAAACAGGTGTCGGTACGTGCGGTTGGCAAGAATCTGCAGCATGGCGTCAGACGCTCGCGGTTCCCTGGTGAATCAGTTCGGCAAGAGACGGCATAGAAGGCTCACAGGTATCGGGTGATCTCTTTGAACTCGGCCATGGACTCGCGTTGATCGCGCGCCAAGGGGCCAACCACATCCTCCAGGCAGTGATCAAGGTGGTCCTGAATGAGCGTCTTCTTCGCCTGCTGAATCGCCTTCTCCACCGCCTGTAGCTGCTGTGCGATGTCGAGGCAGGAGCGGCCTTGCTCGATCATTTCCACGATGCTGTTCAGATGACCTCCGGCGCGGCGCAGCCGCTTAACGATCGCGGGATGTGACTGATGTGTATCGGAGTGATGTGTGTGCATAACCGAGCGCCTTGATCCTATGCCCCTGGAGGGGATATCTTACAGGGTTTAGTCCCCTTGGTGTTGCACTGCCCTTAGCCGTCAGCCAGCACCCACGAGGCCGGCAACTCATCCGCCTCGTTGCAGCCGTAGGCGATCTCGTTGCGCACGAAGTCGTACACCGCACCGATCCGCTGATGCAGTGAAGGCGCGCCACCCGCGCCCGGCGACAAGCTTTTCAATAGCCGGGTGCTGGAAGTCTTCGAGTTCGAGGTCACGGCTTCGGCGTCGAATTCGACGCTTGCGCGCATCATCCATGCTGTCGAGGAAGCGCAGGCGACGCGCGCGCCGACGCAGGGCTTCGTCGACCGCTTCGCGGCGGTCTACACGCCGGCGATCTTCATGATCGCGCTGACGGTTGCGCTGCTCGGCCCGTGGCTGCTCGGCTGGAGCTTGATGCAGGCCATCTACAAGGCGCTGGTGCTGCTGGTCATCGCCTGCCCCTGCGCGCTGGTGATCTCGACGCCGGTGACCATCGTCAGCGGCCTGGCGGCGGCCGCCCGTCGCGGCATCCTGGTCAAGGGCGGCATCTACCTCGAAGAGGCGCGCAAGCTGAAGGCGATCGCGCTTGACAAGACGGGCACGATCACCGAGGGCAAGCCGCGGCTGGTGGATTGGGCCGTCGTCGATCTGGAAACCGAGGCGGCGCAGGCCGAACACGTCGCCGTGGTGCTGGCCAGCCACTCCGACCATCCGGTCTCGCGCGCGATTGCTGCCGGCCTGAAGCCCAACGGTGTCGAGGCGCGGGACTTCAGGGCGCTGGCCGGGCGTGGTGTGCAGGCCGAGGTCGGTGGCGTGACCTATGTGCTCGGCAACCACCGCCTGATCGAAGAACGTGGGCAGTGCTCGCCGGCGCTGGAGCAGCGGCTGAAGCAGCATGAGGAGATGGGCCGCACCGTCACGCTGCTGGCCAGGCCGGAGAGGGTCCTCGCGCTGTTCGCAGTCGCCGACACCATCAAGCCCTCCTCGCGCGAGGCCGTCGCGTCGCTCCAGGCGCTGGGCATCACCCCGGTCATGCTGACCGGCGACAACCAGGCCACCGCCACGGCTGTCGCGCTGGAGGCCGGCATCGCGCAGGCACGCGGCGACTTGTTGCCCGAGCACAAGCTCGAAGCGATCAAGACGTTGCAGCGCGATCTAGGACCAACCGCGATGACCGGGGACGGCATCAACGACGCGCCCGCTCTCGCGCAAGCCGACATCGGCGTGGCAATGGGCGCGGCCGGCACCGATACCGCGATGGAAGCAGCCGATGTCGTCGTGATGAACGATGATCTGCGGCGCATCGCCGAAACGGTAAAACTGTCGCGTTCGACCCATGCAGTGCTGTGGCAGAACATCACGCTGGCACTCGGCATCAAGGCCGTCTTCCTTGTGCTCGCCGTCTTTGGAAACGCAACGATGTGGATGGCGGTCTTCGCCGACATGGGGGCCAGCCTGTTGGTGGTGCTCAACGGACTGCGGTTGCTGGGCAAAGCGCAGAAAGCCTGAACGGTCGCGGCAGCGTGCTGCGGCTCAACAACTGCATTCGTCCGCTGAGCGATAGCCACCCTACGGTCATGGCACTCGGCCTACTGTCGATGGCGCTCTGCGGTGGCAACCAGGACAGGTCCCCATCCACTCGCTCGTGATGCGCGATCGTCGATGATCCTCCCAAGAGGTCTGCGCCCATAGGCGGCATCGGATTCACTTCATATAGCTGCGCAGAATTGCGATCAGTTCCGCAGCGCCTTGCTCGCGCGTACCGTCTCCGGGGTCCTGCGGATTGGCGATGTGCGAGTTGATGTGCCCCTCCATGACTTCGCGCATCAAGCCCGTCAGCGCGCCGCGTGCCGCAACGATCTGATGCAGGACCTCGGCAGATCTCTTTTCGGCTTCCAGAGCACGCTCGATCCCCTCTAGCTGTCCGCGGATGCGACGCACACGAGCGAGGAGCTTTGGCTTCTCCCTGACTGTGTGATTCATGATAGATGTTCATCTTTGTTTAGGATAGGGGGGTATGGTATATTGACTTCATCCTTGGAACAAGAATGGGGCGGACGTGTTGGGCGGGTCGGCCACACCAAAACAACGCGAAAAGGAGGCCGCTATGGAGTTCAGGTTGTTGCGCTACTTCATCGCCGTAGCGGAGGAGTTGCACTTGGCCCGAGCGGCCGAACGTTTAGGCATCGAGCAGTCGCCGGTGTCGCGTGCGATGCGCGACCTCGAACGTTTGCTTGACGTGCAGTTGTTCGACCGCAGCACGCGCCAAACGCGCCTGACCTGGGCTGGCAAAGTGCTGTTGGGCGAAGCCCGGCGCGTGCTCGCAACGGTCGATCATGCGGTACAGGCGACCAAGAGCGCGGCCCAAGGCTATCAGGGCACATTGCGCATCGGCATCTGCGACAGCCTGGCCCAGCCGCGCATCGCGTTGCTGTTGGCCCGTAGCCGCGAGGAAGAGCCAGAGTTGGGCATCCGCGTCTTTGAGTTGCCGTTCTCGCAGCAGCTCAAAGGCCTGCACAACGACCTGCTCGACATCGGCTTTGCGCTATCGGATGGAGTCAACGACGGGCTGGTGGCCGAGCCGGCTTGGAGCGATCCGCTGTCGGTGATTGTGCCGGCGCGCCATCCGCTGCTTGCTCATGTCCAAGTCAAGTTGCAGGATGCCTTGAAGTTCCCGTTGGTGCTGTGCCACCCGGATGCAGGTTCGGGCTGTCACAGCCAAATCCAGGCGGTGCTGGATGGAGCAGCCGTAACACCCAAGGTAGCCGACCACGTGACGAGCCTGGGCGTGATGTTGACACTGGTGGGCGCAGGCTATGGCATTGGTTTCGCGATCGGTTCGCAGGTGCAGACTTGGCAGCGCCCGGACATCGCAATCCGGCCGCTGGCCGGCACGGCGCCGACGCTGACCACGTTCCTGCTGCGCCGCCAGGGAGAGCCGTCCGAGCCGATGAAGCGCTTCATCAGTCGCGTGAAGGCGATTGGCGGGGCACCAGGCGGTGAGACTGGCGCTTGAACGCGAGCCGCCAGAACCTGAGCTTTGGTGGCTGTTGCTGATCGTCCCCAGACGGCGACGGAAGCAATGCGTTGACGAGCACGATTGACTGGTACAATATGTGGTCTTTTCCCGTGCGGTGAATGGGAAAATCCAGTTGTCAATCAACGGGTTGGATGCTTGGGATTGTTCCCATCGCCCGCTCCAATGTCGGTTTCCATGTGCTGCGGACGGTGCCCGAACGGCAGCTGAGCCGCTCATGGCCAGCCACTGCTGTACGACTGGGTGCTTGTGCGTAGCGTCGTTGTCGGC
>Ga0116141_10001054_pt1 | contig 23220 bp, 19 predicted proteins | sample AD_UKC097_MetaG_FD_89744 | JGI IMG/M metagenome (GOLD analysis project Ga0116141, IMG submission 89744) | Active sludge microbial communities of municipal wastewater-treating anaerobic digesters from USA - AD_UKC097_MetaG | ecosystem: Engineered > Bioreactor > Anaerobic > Digestate | place: USA...
GGAAGTCCCTGCTCGCCATCGCCCACTCGTGCTCATCGAGATTCGCCGCACCTCGTATCGCGACTCGGACGGTGACGGCCTGGGGGCCGCCTGTGACCCCGACTGCCCCGACCTCGACGGCCGCACTCCGGTTTGCCTCCGCGACTTCGCGGTCCTGGCAACCTCCTGGCGAAGCCCGAGCCTGAACACAGGTGTCGGCGATCTGCACACCGACGGCCGGGCACTATTGCATAGACACGATGAAACCCCGGATGTAGGATGGTCAGCCGACTCGATCGTGAATCCCCAGCGAACGACGGAATAGATCGCTTTACAGGAATTGAGTGGTTCCGACATGGAGAAGGACACAGAAGTGACGGGCAACGGAGCGAACGGCAACGAAGGCGGCGCAGAGCGGGGTCTGGACTTCATTCGGCAGATCGTGGCCGACGACCTCAGGACCGGCAAATGGGGCGGGCGGGTCGCGACGCGATTCCCGCCGGAGCCGAACGGCTACCTGCACATCGGCCACGCCAAGAGCATCAACCTCAACTACGGCATCGCCGCCGAGTTCGGCGGGCAGTTCAATCTGCGGTTCGACGATACGAACCCGGAGAAGGAAGAGCAGGAGTACGTCGATTCCATCATCGAGGACGTTCGCTGGCTCGGGGGCAAGTGGGACGACCGGCTCTTCTATGGGTCCGACTACTTCCAGCAGATGCACGACTGGGCGGTCGAGCTGATCCGCAAGGGCAAGGCCTATGTCTGCGACCTCACCGGCGACGAGGTCCGCGACTACCGCGGGACGCTCACGCAGCCGGGCAAGCCCAGCCCGTATCGCGACCGAACGGTCGAGGAGAACCTCGATTTGTTCGGCCGGATGCGCAAGGGCGAGTTCCCCGACGGCTCGAAGACGCTCCGCGCCAAGATTGACGTGGCGCATCCGAACCTGAACATGCGGGACCCGATCATGTACCGGATCGTGCACGAGCATCACCACCGCCAGGGCGACAAGTGGTGCATCTACCCGATGTACGACTGGGCCCACGGGTTCGAGGACTCCATCGAGGGCATTACACACTCGATCTGCACGCTGGAGTTCGAGAACCACCGGCCGCTGTACGACTGGTTCATCGACGCGGTGAACGAGGGCCGGACCGACGACGGCTCCGGGCCGTGGGGCAGGAAGATCCACCATCCGCAGCAGATCGAATTCGCCAGGCTGAACCTGACGTACACCGTGATGAGCAAGCGAAAGCTGCTGCGGCTCGTCAAGGAGAAGTTCGTTCGAGGCTGGGACGACCCGCGGATGCCGACGATCTCCGGCATGCGACGGCGGGGCTATTCGCCCTCCGGCATTCGGCGCTTCTGCAGGGTCATCGGCGTCAATAAATTCAATAGCACCGTGGACGTGGCCCTGCTGGAGCACTGCCTGCGAGAGGACCTGAACAAGACCTCCGCCCGCGTGATGGCCGTATTGCACCCGCTGAAGGTCGTCATCGACAACTATCCCGAGGGCCAGGTCGAGGAGCTGGACGCGATCAACAATCCCGAGGACCCGGCCGCCGGAACGCGGAAGGTCCCGTTCTCGCGGGAGCTGTACATCGAGCAGGAAGACTTCATGGAGGAGCCGCCGAAGAAGTTCTTCCGGATGGCCCCCGGCCGGGAGGTCCGCCTGCGCTATGCGTACTTCATCACGTGCAACAGCGTCGTGAAGGATGCCGGCGGCAAGGTGGTCGAACTCCACTGCACGTACGACCCGGCTACTCGCGGCGGCGACGCTCCCGACGGCCGCAAGGTAAAGGCGACCCTGCATTGGGTCTCCGCCGCACGCGGCCTCAAGGCCGAGGTCCGGCTCTACGACAGTCTGTTCACCGTCCCCGATCCGGACGAGGCCCCCGAGGGCAAGGACTTCACGGCGAACCTGAACCCGAACTCGCTGGAAACACTGACCGATTGCTGGGCCGAGCCCTCGCTGGCACAAGCGCCCGCGCTGGCGCGGTACCAGTTTGAGCGGCTCGGCTACTTCTGCGTCGATCCCGACACCGCCCCCGGCAAGCTCGTCTTCAACCGCACGGTCACCCTGAAAGACACTTGGGCCAAGATCCAGAAGACACAAACGTAGTGACGTGAGGAGACACCGAACATGGACGTGACAACGATGATCGATGACGCTGTTCGGAGAGTCGTGGAAGAATTTCGCCCCGCCAAGGTCATTTTGTTCGGCTCACATGCTCGCGGTTCAGCCGGACCGGATAGCGACGTCGATCTCCTGATTGTCATGGATGTGAAGGGCTCCAAACGACGCCAAGCCGTCGAGATCGATCTGGCACTGTCGGATCGGAGATTCCCACTCGACCTGATCGTTGTCACACCGGAGGAATTCGAGAAGTACCGAGACATCGTGGGTCACATCGTGTATCCGGCTGTCCGGGAGGGCAAGGTACTCTACAATGCAGCCTGAACAGGTCCATCTCGCACAGCAATGGATCGCGAAAGCTGAAGAGGACTTTCGAAACGGCGAGTACGTTTCAACTCTAAAAGAGGACTGCCCCTTGAGTACGGTCTGCTTTCACAGTCAGCAGTGTGTCGAGAAGTACTTGAAGGCCCTCATGATCTGTTGTTGCTTGCCGGTCCCAAGAAGTCACGACTTTATCGAACTGCTTCATCGCATTCCCCTGAACAACAGGCCGGATGTCTCCGAAGCATCCCTGGCGAGTCTGAACCGCTATGCAGTGGAAACCAGGTATCCGGGGGACTGGGATATCATCAGTCGTCGCGAAGCAGAGGATGCTCCTGACAGTGCGCGGCTGGTGCGGGAAATCGTGAGACCATTGCTTGTCGAGCGGATGAGGCAGACGCATACCGATGGTCCGCCGCACAATGAAGATGTTCCTCGGGATTGAGGTGCTCAAGCACGTGATGTCTCTGAGTCGCCTTCTGCCAACACGGCTACACTCTGCGAGGACTTCACGTCATGCCTGCTCGGCGTAAGATCAAGCTGGTGATTGCGTATGACGGCACCGACTACCACGGCTGGCAGACTCAGCCGGGACTTCGGACGGTGCAGGGGGCGCTCTGCGAGGCGGCCACATCGTTGTTGCAGCGTCCGACGAACGTGCAAGGGGCCAGCCGGACCGACGCCGGCGTCCACGCCCGGGGGCAGGTGGGCCTGATGCAGACGGATCATCCCATCGCGGTGGACCATCTCGCCGTGAGTCTGAATGACTATCTGCCTCATGACATTGTCGTCGTGCGGGCCGAAGAGGTCGGACCTGGTTTCGACTTCAGGAATGCTGTCACGCGCAAGGCCTATCGGTATACGATTCACACCGGGCGCAAGGGACCGACCCGTGACGCTCGCCTCTGCTGGCACTTCCCGGCTCGACTGGCCCTGGAGCCCATGCAGGCAGCGGCAAGATACCTCGTCGGCCTGCACGATTTCCGCTCGTTTGCGGCCGCGGTGGAGGAAGGGGATAGCACAATCCGGACGGTCTTTCGATGCGAGATCACGCAGGGTTGCCAGGACAATCCGGACATTGTCGCTATCGACGTGGAAGGCGACGGCTTCCTGCACCACATGGTCCGGATCATCGCGGGGACCCTGATCGATATCGGACGCGGGCACTGGGCCCCCGAGCATATGCCCGAGATCCTGGCAGCGCGGAATCGCCGGGCGGCGGGCCACCTCGCCCCGGCGGGCGGCCTGTGCCTGGAGTGGATCCGGTTCCGCCCAAACGAGCCCGGCCGCTGATCCGAACTGCGCGGCCGGCAGACAGGTCGCATTCCGCTGAACAACCATCGGCCCTCGGCGCAAGTCGAGACATATCGTATACTTTACATGTCCGGCCGGTCGGTTGCGCAACAGAGGAACGCCCGGACAGGAAAGGGAGGAAGATGGTGCGTAATCAGATCTCCTACATGCGAGTGGCTGCCGCGTTCGCCGTCGTGCTCATTCACGTTTCGGCCAACGCGGTCGTGGAGAGAGACCCTTACTCCCAGCATATCGGCCACGCGTTCAACTCTCTCGGACGATGGGCGGTACCGTTGTTCGTGATGATCAGCGGCGCGATGCTTCTGAGCAGCTCGAAACGGCACTCGGTGCGGGAGTTCTACGCCCGACGAGTGATGAGAATCGTACCTCCCTTGCTGTTTTGGAACTTGGTCTACTTCCGGCTCATGTACTGGGGAGCGCACCTGAGCGTCGCTCAGGCCGCGGACATCGTTGTCTACAAAGGTGGCTTCTATTGGCACCTGTGGTACTTGCCCATGATTCTCGGGCTCTACCTGATGACCCCCTTCCTCCAGTCGGGCATCCGTCGAATCTCCCCACGCGATCGTTGGCTGCTCGTAGTGCCGTTCTGCGCAGCGGTCAGTGCCTGTTACCTGGTCTGGGGGCATCTGCTGGAGCGGGTACCGACAATCGCTCTGTCCATTCCGTTCCTCAGCTATTTCGTCCTCGGGTACTGCCTGGATGCGCTGCACGTCGGCAGGAAGACAGTCTTTGCATGCATCGCCTTGTTCCTCTTGGCCTATGTCGGCACTGTGGCGGGCGACCGCGCCCTGGGCGACCTCGGACGATTCCAGCATCCTTTCTCTCCAACGATCTTCGTGATGGCCGCGTCGGTGTTCCTTGTATTTCGCGGCTGGTTCGGGGGAAAGGACACCGGCCGGGCCACATGGATGCACCGCCTCGCCGCGGTGACTATGGGCGTCTACCTGGTCCATCCCCTGGTGATCCACACGATGCGTCGCTTCTCCGTTTCGGATTCCTCCACGCCCTGGCCGGCGATTCCATTGTGGACTGTCACAGTCTTCGTAGTCTCCCTCGCTGTGTCTCTGGCCTGGGCCCGAGTCGTTCCGTGCACGCGGCGAGCATGGGTCCTTCTCAGGGCAGAGAAGCCAGCGTCTCCGGAAGCCGACGGTGCTGTATCTGCAGTCTGCTCAGGTGCGTTGGGGGGCTCCGACCGGGACAAATGACATGGATTGAGAGTAGGCCACGCTGGGGTTCCAGCATGTCATCCTGAGGCAAGGCCGAAGGATCTGGACGCCGGACAAGGCTCCATCGCGACACGTCACCGGCCCTGCAGGAGAGAGTTCAGCAGGCCCTCGGCAGGGGCCTTGGCGTCGAACTTGAGGTCCGCCAGGCGAGTTTTGCCCATCCATTCCACGGTCAGGCGGACGGAGTCCTTTTGCGCCTGCTGGGCCTTGGCGATCAGTATCTCGAAGGTCTCGGCGCTGTCGACGGACGTGCCGTCCACGGCTCGAATCAGCTCGAACAGGTTGATCCTCGCCAGCGCAGCGGCCGTCCCCTGTTCGATTCTGGTTACGACGACGGCAGGCTCATCCGCCTTCAATCGCAACGCGGCGCGAACCTCGTAGGTGACGTCTTTGACCGTCAGGCCGAGCTTGTCGTTCTTGTACTTGCCGGCGCTGAGCATGTCACGCGGGGCCTGCTGGATGGTGAATTCCTTTTCGAGCGTCGCCGTCCCATGGATGTAGCGGAGCATCACCGTCGTGTCCCGGCCGATGTCGGCGAGCAGGCCGGTCAGGTAGTTATCCCGGCTCGGCCACGGCCGTCTATGGGACATCCGGTATCCCATCGCCGCGAATTCCTTCGGGATGTCCGCCTCGTCGAAGTCGGGTCCGTCATAGCCCTCCCGACCATCGGCGCCCAGCTCGATCGGCCAGGGCGTCCCGGGGACCGCGATCGTGAGCAGGATGTCCCCCTCGGTCAATCCCATCGCGGCTGCCGGCGAGCTCTCGTAGATCCGGTTGACCATCAGGCCGATCCGGCCGTCCTGCGTGGGCTCCCGCAGGTCCATCTGCTTGATCATCTCCTTGTCCGGCGCCGTGTACTCCACGCCCAGCCACACCCGGCGTTTCTGCTCGTCCTTATCCATGTGCCGGATGTGCGGATCACAGTGTGCGGACACATCGCCCAGGATTTGGGCCATCTCGGCCGCATCGATCAGACAGGTGTTGCTCGCGTAGCCACGCCGGATGCCCGAGCCCACCATCGTCACGAAACGGGAACGCATCGAGTAGGATGGGCCGTAGGGACCGTAATCGTCCCGGTTGAGGCCGAGCAGGTACGGTTCGAGGCGGTCGCTCTCGTGCCGGGCATCGGCGTAGAAACCGACGAGGCGACCGTTGCGATCCAGCAGCCAACTGCCCTCCGGGATCGGTCGTTCCGTCGTACGGTACCAAAGGTCCGCGTAGCCTTGCTGCTTGTCGATCCACCGGCTGAACTCGGTTCGCACGTCCTTGCCCGCCAGATCCTGGGCGCAGACCGCCCAGAAGGGTTCGATCCGCGAGAGGCGACGCTCGGCCAAGAAGGCGGTCGTCTGCGGCAGTTTGCCTTTCTCCAGCTCGATGACCGTACCGGCATAGTCCTGCAGGACGCCGACGAACCGGGCGGCGACATCCTCATCGTTCACCATGACAGTGATCGTGTCGATCCGCGCCACCAGGTCCTTGGGCAGGGCCTCCGGGATCAGCAGCTTGTCCGCCGCGAAGCCGAGTGCGAACACGATCCTCTCCCGGCCCGCCCCGCGCCCCGGGTAGCGGCCCCGGAACCGGTAGGGGATGTCGTAGTCGAATTCGTCGTCCTCCTGCGAGTCCAGTCGAGGCATGATCCGGACCTCGTAGATGCTCTTGCCGAACTCGTCCGATATCCTGCGTTCGAGCTGCCTGATCTGCTCGTCGGAAACGCCGGGATCGGAGAGGATGTCGCTGCCTCGCCAGATGGGCCTCTCAGGATTCAGATCGACCGCGCCTGTGCAGGCAACGCCGACCGGCCGGCCCTGCTCGTCACAGAGAACTGCGGGATGGAACGTGCCGGAAATCCGCAGCGAGTCGCTGCCCTCCGTGACGCCGCTCCAGTGGTACGCGTACCGGCACGAACCGACGTACATATGGCAGTATTCACTGGACCCCATGGCGACGGCGAAGAGTTTCGTCTCCGGCGTGATCGGACCGCAGTCGGCAAATTCCAGCGGCTTCCAGCCGGCGGGCAGTCCGCCTTCGATCCGCAGGATTCGGCCCGGGGCGTTGACAAGCAGTCGGTCCGCTTGGGCCGCGACGACGGTTCCATCCGGGCCCTTGATCGTGATGTGATCGATGATCTCCCAATGCGCGGGCTCCTTTTCGACCGTGAAGACCTCGCCCCTGTCGCTGAGGATCACGCCCGCGGCGTCCATTGTATTGTGGTTCAGGATGTCCTGCAGGACGGACCGCTGCCCAAAGTCCGATCCGCTGCCGTCGATGTAAGGTCGGCCGCTCTTCTTGAGGTGGTAGCTGACCAGGACGAAGCTGCCGACCGTCTGTTCGCAGATCTTCTGCGACGGCTCCTCGTCCTCCGGCATCGCCGACCGGGCCGCCGGCCCCCATGTGCCCAGAACCATCAGTGCTCCGATGACCGCCATCCTCCGCACCCGCTTGTCTCGAATTGCCATATGTCTATTCCTCTTCATAATCGCGACGGTAGTCCAGCACGATCCACTTCCTCAGACCGCTGCGAAGCACCTCCACGACGACCTTCCTCTCTCGCTTGTCGTCCTGGATGATCTGCTCGTACACCCGCTTGACGTCCACAATGGTCTGCACGGGCTCTTTGTCGATCGTCAGGATGATGTCCCGGCGGTTCAGCCCGGAGTTCGCCGCGTTGCCGGGGTAGCGGGTCCCCTGGATGTAGACGCCCTGTTCCCGCAGATAATAGAGCTGTGGCGTCCTGTATTTGTTGATCTCCTTGACGGTCATGTTCCACCGGCGGCAGTCGAAGTCCTCGCCCTCCGAGGCCCCCTTCTGCTCCGGCGTGACCTCAATCTGCATTCGCTCGCCGCCTCGCAGGAATTCCATTGCGACGGGTTCATCGATTCGGAGATCCGCGAGGCGCCGCCAGATCTCCGGCAGCATCTCGGCGTAGGCGCCCTCGACGGGCTTATCCCCGACGGTCAGCAGGATGTCGCCCGCGCGCAGGCCCGCGTGGGCGGCGGGGCTGTTCTCCTCCACGCCCGCGATCAGGACCCCGTGCTCGCTCTCGACGAACGTGTTGCTCATGAAGTCCTTGAGGGCCTGGAGACGCAGGCCGGTATACGCCCGGACGACCTTGCCGTCGCGCCGGAGCCGCCCGACCGTGTTCTGGACCGTGGACGCGGGGATGCTGAAGCCGATACCGCTGCCGTCGACGCCCAGCGTGTTGATGCCGACGATGGCCCCGTCGGTGTCGATCAGCGGGCCGCCGCTGTTGCCCGGATTGATGGCGGCGTCGGTCTGGAGCCACGTGTTGTACTTGTACTCGGTCTCGAAGCCGATGTACCGCTGGGCATTCGAGATGATGCCCAGGCTGATGGACCGTTGAAAGCCGAACGGGCTGCCCAGGGCCATGACGAAGTCACCCTCGTGGACCTTGCCCGCAGCGCCGCTGCGCGTCGGGGCCGTGTCGGCGAACCGGGCCGCTGGATAGGACTGTCCCTCGGGCGGGGCAGGCAGCTTGAGCAGGGCCAGGTCCGTGTCGCGGTCGGAGCCGATCAGCTCGACGGGGACCTGCCGCTTGTCGTAGAGCACGCAGTTGATCGTCACGGCCTTGTCCACGACGTGCCAGTTCGTCACGGCGTACCCGTCGGGACTGATGATGACGCCCGATCCGAAGACCTCCTGCTGTTTCTTCTCGCCGCTGCCATAGTCGGCCACGATGGGCTTGACGAAGATCAGGGCCGGGAACACCTCCGACTTGGCCCGGCTGATGATCTCGCGGAAATCACCGTGTTCCTGGCACGCAGCTCGATTCGGCAGGGCCGCCACAATCGCGGCCGCGAGCGCGACCCTCACCATCTGAAGCGACACTCGTCTCATGTAGTGCGGCATTCGGATTTCCCTCAGCATGCAATCCATGCACAACCATCTCAACAGCGGACAGCCGTAGAGCCACGACGAACACAAGGCCCCGCGAATCCACAACCGTGAAGGTACCCTGGCATGTCTCCTCAGGCAAGCGAATTCCCTCCAACCGCTGCGTCGAGGGTGCAGTTCACGTTTGCAGGTAGATTCTGCTTCGCTCTGAATTACATCGTTCGACGTTGACTTTGTCATTCCCGCGCAGAGCCTGCCCTCGACCGGATCGGAGGCTTCGAATCCATCGCCATGATGCGCCGGGTCCCGCGGTTCCTGGATTCCTGCTTGTCGCAGGAATGACAGGGTCGATGTCCGAGGCTTGAGAGGATCTACCTGCAAACAAGAATCGCACCCGGCCTCGCGACGCGCGAGACAAGGATCTGGCAGGTGTGCCGGGCAGTGGGAAGTCGGAAGTCTCAAGTTTGAAGTGTCAAGACGCGGGACATGACCGGTCTCTTCAAACTTCCAACTTGAAACTTCAAACTCTTTCTCAAAGTGCTATTATACGGGGATGAACGATACTCCAGGCTACGAGCAGCCGATACGAGTGCCTTCCTGTATTCCAGATAGCCCATAGGGTGTACGTGAGGACGCCGTGAGGCAGTGCATCGAGTACATAGCCACGCATTGTGTCCCCACGGGGGTGTATCTGCCTGTGGTCTATCGCTGGCGATTCGGCGGATGGGGGAACTTGAAGAGGCCGGCCACCCTCAATGAGAAGCTTCAGTGGAAGAAGGTGCATGGCTACGAACCGTTCCATACGACCGTATCCGACAAGTACGCGGTCCGGGAATGGGTGGCCGCGAGGGTGGGCGAGGAGTATCTCATCCCGCTGATTGCGGTTGTGGATAGCGCGGAGCGGCTGGATCTCGCGGCATTGCCCGAGCCGTGCATCATCAAGACCACGCATGGCAGCGGCCAGAACGTCATCGTTCGGGACAAGCGGCGAGTCGAGGAGGGAGAATTGAAGGCCCGGCTTCGACGGTGGATGCGCCAGAACAAGTACCACCTGACGCGGGAGCCGCAGTACAGGGACATCAGGCCCAGGCTCGTCGTTGAGACCCTGCTCACGGACGCCGAGGGCAACATCCCCATGGACTTCAAACTCCACTGCTTTCATGGGACCGTCGAACTGATTCAGGTGGATCTCGACCGGTTCACCGACCATCGGAGGAACCTCTACGATGCGAGCTGGCGATTGCTTCCGTTCACGTGGTGCTTCTGGAAGAGGAACCGGCCCCTGTGGCCCAACGGCAAGCCGGTCGCCAAGCCGGAGAACCTCCAGGAGATGATCGCCGTGGCTCAGACCCTCTCCCAGGAGTTCGACTACGTTCGGGTCGATCTGTACAACTGCAACGGGAGGGTGTATTTTGGGGAACTGACGCTCCATCCGGGGGGCGGGTGGGAACGGTTCGACCCTCCATCTTATGACTTGTTCTATGGGCGCAAACTGCACTTGAGAGATGGATGATGAAGCCTGACGTATACATCGCGGCCGCACCGCCGGCCTATGGGAGCTTCCCGTACGACCGCGGCGATGATCCCGTGCGCCAGGCACTGGGCCGGCTCTGGCAGGCGTGGGGCCGCCGTCCGGAGGACCCATTCCAGGGGTGGGTCAGTCCGGGCGGCACCGTCGTCATCAAGCCCAACTGGGTGATGGATTACAATCCGCTCGGCCACGACATCGAGTCTCTCGTCACCCACACGTCCCTGATCCGGCACATGATCGACGCCTGCGCAGCCGCCCTGGAGGGCAGGGGCACGATTGTTGTCGGGGACTGCCCGTTGCAGGGTTGTGATTTTCCGGCGCTGATGCGGCGCGGCCGGGTGACGGAGTTGCTGGAACTGCTCCGGCGGCAGTATCCGAGCCTGAGGATCGAGGTGCGCGACTGGCGGCTGACCGTATTGCATCGGCGCGGCGGAGCGAACACCATTGTCGTCTCTGGCCAGACGACCCGCTCCGACGCGGACGCCGCGGCCCTGGACGAATACGATCTTGTCGATCTCGGCCGCGACAGCTTCCTTGAGGAGATCTCGGACTACGCCGAGTACTTCCGCGTGACCATGTACAAGCCGAGCCTGATGAAGTTGCACCACCGGCCCGGCAGGCACGAGTACATGGTCGTACGGGAGGTCCGCAACGCCGACCTGCTCATCAACCTGCCCAAGCTCAAGACGCACGTCAAGACCGGGCTGTCCGCGGCCCTGAAGAACCTCGTCGGGATCAACGGGCTCAAGGAGTACCTGCCCCACCACATCCGCGGGGCGTATTTCGACGGGGGAGACTGCTACAACCGGGGCAACGTATTCTCCCGCTGGGCCGACCGATGGTACGACGGCTGGTGGGAGAGACACGCCGAGATGTCCGGCGCGGAGCGAAGGGTGCGTGCCCTCGTGCACCGCGCGCTGAGGGCCGCCGCTGCCGGGGCCGGGGCGGGAATGATCTCGTCCGGAAGCTGGAGCGGCAACGAGACGCTCTGGCGGACCATACTCGATCTGAACCACCTCGTGTATTTCGGTGAGCCCCGTCCGAAGCAGATCGTGACGATCGTGGACGCCATCGTTGCCGGCCAGGGACACGGACCGCTTGAGCCGACCCCCAGGCCGGCGGGGATGTTGATCGCGGGGGCCAACCCGGCGTGCGTCGATGCCGTTGCGGCGCACTCGATGGGGTACAACGTGTCCCGGATCCCGATGGTATACCATGCCCTGACCCACCGGAGGTCGCGGTTTTCGATTCCGGACCTGGGGGCCCTGGAGGCGGTTTGCGTGGATGAGAACGGCGACGTGCAGTCCGGCCGGATCGACCGGCTCCCCCGCCTCGATTTCCGAAAGCCAAGATACTGGAGGCGGGCGGCGACACCTCAATAGGCCCCCGCATCGGCGATAGCCACCGAAGGAGACGTTTACGGAAGACAAGCGGACAATCAAGGTGCTCTACTGCATTCTCGACAGCCGCGTCGGGGGCCCCCACCGGCGGGCGCAGGCCGTCGCGCGCCGGCTGCGAGAGCACGGCATCGAGACGCTCTTCCTGACGGGCTTCAAAGACGGCGAGACCTGGCGACCCGACGGCTTCCAGTTGTACGTGTGCAAGCACATCCAGTGCATGCGGCGGCGCGCGCCCATCCGCCATTTCTTCGTCTTTGCCGCCGTGCTTCCGTACACACTGTGGCGCCTCTGCAAGATCATCCGGTCTCATTCCATCGATATCGTACACGTCGATGGCGTGACCAATTTCGTCCCGGCCCTGGCGGCCTGGCTGACCCGGCGGCCGATTGCCTGGCTGTACAACGATTACCTGCCCCGCCCGCTGCGTCCCGTGCTCATGCCGCTGATCACGAGGCTGACCTCTGCGTTCCTCGTGCAGGGCGAGTGCCTCAAGCAGAAGTATACCGCCGGCAATCCGAGACTGCGGGCCAAGACCATCGTGCTCCACTCCTGTACGGACGTAGACAGGTTCACGCCGGACGGCCGAAGTGGGGAGCTGCGTCAGCAGATCAGGAACCGGTTCGGCGTCCCGGCCGACTGCCTGCTCATCGGCACCATCCGCAACGTGAACCGCTTCAAAGGAATCGCGTATTTCGTCGAGGCCGCCGGCCGAATTCGGGATCGGATCCCATCCGCCAGGTTCGCAGTCGTCGGCCGAAAGCTCGATACGGACCCTGAGTACTGGAACCACGTGCAGCAGTTGACGGAACGGCTCGGCCTCAAGGAGGACCTGGTCTTCACGGGCTTCTACGAGGACATCCCGGCGGTCCTGTCGGCTCTGGATGTCTTCGTGCTCGCCTCGATCGAGGAATCGTGCCCGGTCGCGCTGCTGGAGGCGATGGCGATGAAGGTCCCGGTGGTGGCGACGGACGTGGGAGCGGTTCGCGAGATGGTGGATCCCGGGCGGACCGGGTTCGTGGTGCCCCCGGGTGACGCCGGCGCGATCGCGGAAGCGGTTCTCGCCGTTGTGGCGAAACCTCGCGACGAGGTCCGAAACATGGTCGAGGAAGCCAGAAAAACAGTTGAGCAGGAGTTCTCCGTCGGTATAATAGCCCGGCGACAGAAACATATGTACGAGTGCCTGGGTGGTCGAGCCGGTCTGTCGGATGCCGGCGGGGAGTCGTGCAGGCCGCTCGGAGAATCCGATACGCGCTGACTGGCTTTGTGCAGGGTGATGGCCGACGGGAAGCCGAAGGGGGGCTCGCCACATCGCGCATGCATGGCCCGGATGTCTTGGATGGCATTGTCGATTGTCATAGTGAACTATAATACGGAGAGGTTGCTCAAGGAGTGCCTGCAGTCCGTCTACGCCGGCGCCAACGGCACGCCCTTCAGCATCTGGGTGGTGGACAACAACTCCCGCGACAACAGCGTGCCCATGGTCAAATCGCAGTTTCCGAGGGTGCAGGTCGTACGGAACGCCGCGAACGTCGGGTTCTCGAAGGCCAACAACATGGTGATCTCGCAGAGCAGCTCGGACTACATCCTCCTGCTCAACCCCGACACGGTGATCATCGGGGACGCTATCGAGCGGATGGTGAAGTTCATGGAGGCGCACCCGAAGGTCGGGATCGCCGGTTGCAAGGTGCTCAACCGGGACGGGACGCTCCAACTGGCCTGCCGGCGGAGCATTCCCACGCCCCGTGTGGCCTTCTACCGCCTCGCCGGGCTGAGCAGGCTCTTTCCGAAAAGCCGGGCCATGGCGGAATACAACCTGACCTACACGGACCCCGAGCAGACGCACGAGGTGGACGCGGTCTCCGGCGCATTCCTGATGATTCGCAAGCAGGTGGTCGAGGAAATCGGCCTGCTGGACGAGCGGTTCTTCATGTACGGTGAAGAGCTCGACTGGTGCCTGCGGGCCAAGCGGGCCGGATGGACCGTGATGTACCACCCGGATGCCCAGATCGTACACTATAAAGGCGAATCCACCAAGTACAACAGCCGCAAGGCCGCAATCGAGTTCTACCGCGCGATGTATCTTTTCCACAAGAAGCACTTCGCGAAGAACTACTCGCCTCTTATGAACGGCATGATCTACACGGGAATCGTCTTCAAGGCGTTCCTGGCCTGGCGACGGTTCCTGCTCCCGGCCCGGCCTCGTTCCTCGTAGCCCCGGCCCGCACGAGTCTCAGCCGACCCGCCGCAGGTAGTTGAACCTGAAGAACAGCCCCGAGAAGAACAGCCTCTTGACGACGCTGCGTACGCCCTCGCGGCGATAACGCATTGCCGTCCGGACGAGCTGCGGCCAGACCGTGGGGTGTGTCAGCAGAAAGCCGGCGGTCTTGCGGAGGATGGTCAGGACGATGCGCCGGTTGAAGCGAGTCATCCTGCGTTCGACGTCGGCGGGCGAGAAGTCGCCGGTGGCGATCATCCGACGGGCGAACACCTCGCCCTTGAGCCGGCGCCCGATCTCGGGGATGATCGGGTCCGTCAGGAACCCGTGGTCTTCGCAGATCTCATACAGTTCGGTCCCAGGCAGAGGACGGGCCATGCAGACGTGGGGCACCACGTCATACTGTGCGTACAGCCGCCTGGCGAATGCGAACGTGTCGTCGATCTGGGCGAGGGTCTCGCCCGGGAATCCCACGACGTAGAAGCCGTGCACGTCGATGGCCAGGGTCTTGCACGCCCGAACGGTCTCCTCGACGGCCTCCAGCGAGAGGGCCTTTTTCACGACGTTTCGCAGGACCTCCTGGTTGCCCGACTCGATTCCCACGGTCAGATAAGTGCAGCCGGTCCGGCGGATCTTCTCGAGGAGCGGCCGGGGCAGGGTGTCGGCGCGGATGCCGTTGGGCGTGTCCCAGGTGATGTTCCATCGGCGTTGGAGGACCCCGGAGAGGATGGCGTCGAATCGGCTCGCGTCGAACGAGAGATTGTCGTCCTCGAAGTGAAAATGCCGGATGCCGTACCTCTCGATGAGCAGGGCCATATGGTGCAGGACGTGCTCGGGGCTGTGCGCGCGGAATCGCCTGCCCATGTGGAGATGGTTGCCGCAGAAGACGCACCGGAAGGGACAACCTCGCGAGGTGATGACGGAGATCTCCCGGTCGCTGCCCTCATACTCGAATGCGAACCGGGACGGAAATCCTCGCCGAACGATTGCGAAGTAGCGTTCCATGTCGATGAGGTGGTAGGCCGGCAGGGGCAGGGTGTCGAGATCGGCGATGAATGGCGCCGGCTCGGCGATCTGTAGTCCGCCGTCGGGCAGCCGGCCTGCTACCCCCGCTACCGATGTGGGCGATCCCCCCGCGTTGAGGCAACCGAGTAGTGCGGGGAAACTGGATTCCCCCTCGCCGCGAATCACGAAATCGACCGAATCGTCTGCCAGGAAGGATTGCGGAACCGCCGTGGCATGGGGCCCCCCCACCACCGTGGTGCACGTGGGCACTGCCTCGCGGGCCGCCCGCGTCGCCCAGAGGGCCATCTCGGCGAAGTCCGCGAAGGGATTGGTTACCCCGACGACCTCGGGCCGCTCGGCCCGAACGCGTTCGATGAACGCCTCCCGGGTCGCGCCGATGTGGTATCGACTGTCCGGACCCCGCACGAGTCTGTCGAAATCGACGTCGAGCAGCGCATCGTAGATGACCACTTCATGTCCGGCGGCCTCCAGCGATGCGGCGAGGTACAGGAGCCCGACGGGCACGCCGAACCGCGGCCCCTGCGGATAGTCCAGGCTCGAACAGAACACCGGTGGGCGGACGAGGAGGACTCTCACTGGCTACTCCTTTGCAGATCCAAGGGAAGGCCCCTCCAAGAGACCGCTCTATCGTCGCAGCGCCCTGAACACGAATCCGGGAAGCATTGAGCCCATCTTGAGCAGCACGGGCAGACTGTGGGGGATGCAGTTGCGGCAGACGGCGAACGGGTTCTGCCTGCTCTTGAACCGGCGCCGGATCGACTGCATCTTCGGGCCATTCCAAACCGCCTCGAAATCCTGCTCGAATACGTTGCCCGCGGAGAAGCTCTCGTTCGTGTACGTCGCGCAGCACGGAGACAATTCGCCTTTGACCGAGATGAAGCACTGCAACCACGGCAGCAGGCACACCTGGTTGGACATGTCCGCGTCCTGCCGCTGGTAGATGGAATGATAGCTATCGAAATCCCGGGCGATGTCCTTCAGATTGGCCCGGATGCCCAGGCGGGTCGCCTCGGCGATCCCCTGCCGCACGACATCGCGCAGCGCATCGAAGTCCAGATCCTTGCCGATGGCCTCTTCCCGTTCCTTGCCGATTCCCTTGGTCTGAAGGGCGCGGAAATAGACCACGGCGACCCCCAGCTCGCGAGCCAGCCGGACGATGGCGGGGATCTCCGCGAAGTTCTCCTTCAGGATCACGACATCGACGCGAATCTCGGGCTGACGGCTTCGGCTCTCTCGCTTCCGCCGACTCAACTCGCCGATTCCCGCGACGATCTGGTCGAAGCAGTCCTGTCGGCGAATGGCCTGATAGGTTTGGGCCGTCGCCGCGTCGAGGGAGATCTTCAGTATGCTCAGGCCGGCCTCGACGATCCCCTGCGACATCCCGGGTCGGCCCAGAAGTGTCCCGTTGGTCGGGATCTGGACCGCCGCCCCGTGCGTGCGCGCGTGGGCGATCATCCGGACGAGATCCGGGTGCAACAGCGGCTCGCCCGCGCCCGAGAGGGCCAGCTTGTGCGGCCTGATCCGGTCGAACGTCCGGGCGAAATCCTCATAGGCCAGATGCCGGGGATGCTTGATCACCTCGTTTCGGACGCACATATAGCAGGCGAGATTGCAGTGCGTCGTCACTTCGAGCTGCACGTAATAGGGCCGGGCGCACACGTCCGGTTTGCGCACGGCCTCCCAGGCCTTTTTCACGATCAACCAGTCCATCATGCGTCCCGTCTTACCATCCCCTGCTCCGATACGCCAATCATTTGTCCCCCCACTCCTGGCCTACGGTTGTCTCTTCGAATGGGTGACCGTGGTCGTGTAGTGGTTCGTGATGGGCAGGCGCCGGTCCTTGCCAAAGGCCTTCGGCGTGATCCGCACGCCCGGGGCCGACTGCCTTCGTTTGTACTCGTTGCGGTCGATCATCCGGATGACCCGTTCGACCGTCTCGGCCGGCAGGCCCGATTCCACCAGCTCGCGGGCGCTCTTGTCCTCCTCGACGTACCCGGTGATGATCCGATCGAGCAGATCGTAGTCGGGCAGCGAGTCCGAGTCCTTCTGATCGGGCCGAAGCTCGGCGCTGGGAATTCTCTTGATGATGGCGACCGGGATCACCTCGCGTCCGGCCCGCTTGTTGATGTACTCGGCCAACTGGTAGACCATCGTCTTGAGGACGTCCTTGATGACGCCGAACCCGCCGGCCGAATCGCCGTAAAGCGTGCTGTAGCCGACGGATACCTCGCTCTTGTTGCCCGTGGTCAGCACGAGCGAGCCCACTTGGTTGCTCAGGGACATCAGGATCATGCCGCGAATCCTGGCCTGGAGGTTCTCGTAGGCAATCCCGCCGTCGGACCAGCGGGGGTCGGCCTTGAGCGAGGCGTGGAACTGCGTCAGGATCGGCTCGATCGGGATCGCCAACAGCGGGCAGCCCAGGTTCTCCGAGACGAGCCTGGAGTCCGCGATCGTCTCCGGGCTGTTGAACCGCGACGGCATGGTCACGCATTGGACGTTTTCGGGCCCCACGGCTTGCGCCGCGACGGCCGCTGTGACGGCCGAATCGATCCCGCCGCTGATCCCGAGGATCGTCTGTTTGAACCCGTTCTTGAAGACGTAATCGCGGGTGCCCAGCACGAGGGCCTGGTAGACCTCCTCGACTGTGTCGGCCGGCTGGCCGGCCGGCGGCTGGGTCGGGACCACGGTGACGCCCTCGGCGTCCTCCCGGACATCGGCAATGAGCAGGTCCTCGTCGAAGGCCTTCGCCTTGGCTGCCGGATGGCCCGTGGAGCTCACGAGGACGCTCCGGCCGTCGAAGACCAGCTCGTCCTGGCCGCCGATGAGGTTGCAGTACGCCACGGCGCAGTCGAAGGCGTCCGAGCACTTCGTGATGACCTCGTCCCGCATGGAGACCTTGCCCACGTCGAACGGCGAGGCCGAGATATTCAACAGCAGATGGATGCGGCCGACACCCATCAGCAGGTCGGTCAGCCGCTGCGTGTGCCACAGGTCCTCGCAGATGGTCACGGCGACCCGCACGCCGTTGACGTTGACAACCGCCGGCCGTGTGCCCGGCTGGAAGTACCGCCGTTCGTCGAACACGCTGTAGTTGGGCAGGTTGCACTTGTGATACGTGTGCACGATCCGGCCCTTCTGGATCACCGCGGCCGCATTGTACAGGGCATGCTCGCCGCCCTCGACGAAGCCCACCACGAGCGTCTTGCGGTCGCAGGCGGCGGCCAGCTCCTCCAGGGCCGCCCGGTTGTCGCGGACGAACTGTCTTTTGTACACTAGGTCTTCCGGAGGATACCCGCAGATCGCCATTTCCGGAAAGGCCACCAGATCGGCCCCTGCCGTCATGGCCTCAGACCAGATCTTCTTCATCTTCGCCACGTTGCCGGCCAGGTCGCCGACCGTCGCGTTGAACTGCCCCAAAGCGATACGCACCAGTCGAGTCTCCAAAAGGATATCATACAAATCCACAGGGCATGCTGGGGACGGGACCCCATGTGGTTTCCATTGTACGAATCCCCGGGCGGACATCAATGCAGATCGACGGGTTTTCCTGTCCCCACCCGAGGATGGCGGAACGGGTCGGAACGAAAGCGGTATCTGTACTTCATCGTTCGAGGTATTTGAGGACCAAACCTCGACGGCGGTTTGGGTGTCTACTCCTGTGACCGGGACGGTACGACATCAACACGTGGAGCAAAGGGGCGGGCGGGCATGACCCGGTGCGCCGTCCACGCTGTTCAGACCGTACGTATGCGGATCGGGCGTGGCTGTACGACGTGGGCTGATGCATTCTGGTCGCCCTCTTTGTTACCTGCCGTTTCTTAGGTAATGGTACGTATTTTGGGGCAAAGAGGCCCCCCCGAGTGCGATCCCCTAAAGCCGTCGGAACCCCCCGCCGAAGAGTACCTTGATTGGTGGCTCGTCCGGCGGGGCCACTCCGCAAGATTGCGTTAGGATCACGATTTGCTGTCCAGGGGTACAAGAATGCGTCGACGCGACAGTCTTGAAGCGACTCCGGAGTTCCAGCCGGTCTCACTTACCGACACACGGAGTGATCTGCAACGTTTGACGGCCAAGGATGTGATGCAGTACGGCGTGGTGAGCATCGACAGGAAGGAGCCTGTGCACAAGGCGGTGTCCCTGTTGCTCGTCAAGGCCATCAGCGGGTTGCCCGTGACGGACCGGGGCCGACTGTGCGGCATGCTGTCCGAGCGGGACCTGCTCCGGCTCGTCCACAAAGCCGAGTATCTACCGGGTTCGGTCGGGGATTACATGACCGAGAACGTCGTCAGCTTCGACGTCGACGACCCCCTCCCGGTCATCTGCAGGCAGCTCGTGGAGAACCGATTCCGCCGGGTGCCGGTCCTGCTGCGGCAACAAACGCTGGCCGGCGTGATTACCCGTTCCGATCTGATCCAGGCATGCAAAGACCAATTCCGACCCACATCGAAGATCCCGTGCGAGAGTCTCGATCGCGAACTCCTGGCCGAGGACATCATGAGCCACGGGTTGCTGACCCTGTCCCCCGAGGCGCCGCTCTACGACGCCATGCAGATGATCACCGAACACCATATTACGGGCCTGCCCGTCGTGGACGATGCGATGCACCTGCTCGGCATCATCACGGAGAAGGACGTGCTGAACTACTGCATCCACCCGTTTCCCGCCAACACGACCGTCGCGGCATTCATGACCACCGACGTAGTCGCCTTTGACCGCACGGCGAGCGCGCGTCTGATCTGCGAGTGCCTGATCGAGAAGGATTTCCATCGCGTCCCGATCCTCGATCAGGGCAGGCTGGTCGGCATCATCAGTCGCTCCGACATCCTCAAGAGCAGGGTGGCCGTGTTCAAACGGTAGGGACACGGGACGGATGCAATGCACCCTGGGATTCCAGCAAGATCCCCTGCTATCGGCCGGCGTCGAGCCGGTGGGTGAGTACGCCGTACAGGGTCTTCTGCATGTAGTGGAGAGTGTGGAATCTCTCCGGGATCCAGGCGCCGTCGAAGAACGCCTCTTCCGCCGAGGCGTAGACCACTTCGCAGACCAGCAGGTCGTGCGTCTTGACGGCGAAGGTCTCGACTATCCGACACTCGAGGTGGCCCGCACACTCGGCGATCAGCGGCGTTTCGACCAAGTGGGCGGGTGCGGGCGTCAGGCCGGCTTCCCTGAACTTGTCGATCTTGCGACCGCTGACCGTGCCGCAGAAGTGCGTCTGTTCCAGCAGCTCTTCGCCCGGCACGTTGACGACCAGCTCGTGGTTCTGTTTGATCAGCTCGTATGTGTACCGGCCACGGCCCATCACCAGCAGTACGAGGCACGGATCGGCCGTGTTGACCGGCGTCTGCCAACTGATCGTCATCACGTTGGCCTTGGCCATCGTCCCGCCCGTCACCAGCACGACACACCCCGGCTCGATGACCCACTTGGCCTGACTGAGTTGAATTCCCCGTTTCATCCGTGCTTCTCCCGCAGACGTGGTTGGCCCGCCTCCTGTAGGGCGGGTATCCGTGCGCGGCATTGTACGGCCTGGGTGAAACGTGGTCAAATCCGTTGCCCCTGTTCTTGCCACATGCCCGACGGTCCTCTAAACTGCCTCGCATGACGTATGTGTCGCTCTTTCCGCTTGGTCTGGCCGTCGGCGCGTTCGGGACGCTCATCGGAGCCGGCGGCGGATTCATCCTCATGCCGATCCTGCTGCTGGTCTATCCCGGCACGGAGCCCGCCACCCTGACGGCGATCTCCCTGGCCACGGTCTTCTTCAACGCGAGCAGCGGATCCTATTCCTACGCCAGGATGGGACGAGTGGACTTCACGTCGGGCTGGTTGTTCCTGCTGACGGGAGTTCCCGGCGCGATCGCGGGCGCGTATGCCATTCGCTGGGTGCCCCGCCAGGCGTTCAACCTCGTGTTCGGCGTGTTCCTGCTTGCGGGCGGGCTCTTTATCTTCGTGCGCACGTTTCTCACCGGTGAGCGCAAACCCCGACTCAGGACCACTTTCCGTCGGACGCTTATCGACGCGGAAGGCGTGGACCACAGCTATGCCTACAATCTTGCCCTGGGCATGAGCTTGAGTTTCGCCGTGGGCATGGCATCCAGCATGCTGGGCATCGGTGGCGGCATCATTCACGTCCCGGCCATGGTGAGCCTGCTCGATTTCCCGGTGCACATCGCCACCGCGACGAGTCACTTCATCCTGGCGATCATGTCGATGACTGCGACGGCGATGCATCTGTTCGACGGCGCGTTGGGACGCAAAGAGCTGCCTCAGGTGCTGGTCATTGCCGCTGGAGCGGTCGTGGGGGCGCAGGTGGGCGCGCGGCTGTCCCGACGTATTCATGGTCGATGGATCATGCGCAGCCTCGCCGCGGCCCTCAGTCTGGTCGGCGTCCGCATTCTGATCCTGGCCCTCGCGCAGGGATGACGACCGCGCGGCATCAGCCGAACAACTCGGCGAACTTCGCGGCGATATCGGGCTGCTCACACAGGGTCTGGCCGATGAGGACGGCCCGTACGCCGATGGCCTTGAGCTTCTCGACGTCGGCGCGGGTCTTGACGCCGCTCTCGGAGACCAGCTCGCCCCCCTCGTCCAGCAGGGTCGCCAGGCGGGCGGTCGTCCGCAGGTCCACTTTCATCGTGGTCAGGTCGCGATTGTTGATCCCGAGCACGCTGTAGCCTTTCTTGGGGAATCCGATCATACTGCGGACCGCCAACAGGGAGTCCGCCTCGTGAACTTCGAGCAGGACGGTCAGGCCCAATTCGCCGGCGGTAATCATCAGGTCCATCAGGTTGCCCGGCGTCAGTGCCTCGGCGATCAGCAGAATCGCGTCCGCCCCGGCGGCCCGCGATTCGTACACCTGCCACTGGTCGATGATGAAATCCTTGCGCAGGACCGGGAGCGACACCGCCTGCTTGACCTGCTCGACGTATTCGAGCCGGCCCTGGAAGTACTTCTCATCGGTCAGGACGCTGATCGCATCGGCCCCGCACTGTTCGTACGTGCGGGCGATGACCACGGGATCGAAGTCCTTTCGAATCAGTCCGGCCGACGGTGATGCCTTCTTGACCTCCGCGATCACGTTGATGCCGCGGGAATTCCACTTCGTGACCGCCTTGTAGAAGTTCCGGCACCGAGGCCGGTCGGCAACCAGCTCCATGAGCCGCTTCAAGGGTGTCCGCGACTGCCGCTCGCGGACCTCGTCCCGCTTGTCTGCGATGATTTTGTCCAGCGTATTGGCCAAGGCTCGTTGTCCTCAACTGCGATCGATCATGGCTGCGACGCAAGCTGGTTGGCCACGTTGACGAACCCCATCCGCAGGTCGCCGAGCGTGTTCTTGAGCATCTGCTGCTCCTCAGGGGTCAGGTTCCCCTTGGTCTTCTCGGAGAGGACCTGGAGCATATCGATATTGTAGCGCGCCATTTCGAGGTCCGGCTCGCGTTCTTCCTCGCCTTGGACGTGGATGAGGCCCAGGGCAAAGAGCGCCTGCGTCGTGAGCATGCTCACCAATGCGGCGAAGTTGCCCTGCGGCATCGGGCCGCCGGGTCCCGGCGCCGGGCCCTCGGCTTCCTTTTTCTTCTTCTCTGCGTCTTCCTGGGCGGCCAGGACCTCCTTTTCCCTCTGGGCCTGCTGCTTCCAGTCCTCGTCGATGATGAGTTTCTTCTCTTCGTCCGCCATGGTCATCTTCCCCTGTACTTTTTCATGCTCCGGTCGACATCCCGTTTCTGGGTTCGCTCGGTAATACTCTTTCGCTTGTCGTACTGCCTCTTGCCCTGGGCCAGGGCCAGTTCGACCTTGGCCAGTCCGCGCTGGCTGAAATACAGTCGCAGCGGGACTAAGGTGAAGCCCCGCTGCTCCAGCTTGGTCCAGATCCGGTGCAGCTCGGACTTGTGCAATAGGAGCTTACGCTTGCGGGCCGGGTCGTGGTTCATGTTGCCCGCCTGTTGATACGGGGCGATTTTCGCCCCGATGAGCCAGCACTCGTTGTCCTGCATCCTGGCGTGGGAACCGGTGAGGTCGGCCGGCGCCATCCGGAGCGACTTGACCTCGCTGCCCCGCAGCTCGATCCCGGCCTCGTACTTGTCCACGAACTCGAAGTCGTGATAGGCCTTCTTGTTCACCGCCACGGGGGCTGATTTCTCTTTGTCGGAACCCTTCTTCACCATCGGGCCCATGATAGCCGGACCCCGCCGGATTTGCAAGAAGCACCCACGCCGGGGCCC
>Ga0116141_10001056_pt1 | contig 23186 bp, 18 predicted proteins | sample AD_UKC097_MetaG_FD_89744 | JGI IMG/M metagenome (GOLD analysis project Ga0116141, IMG submission 89744) | Active sludge microbial communities of municipal wastewater-treating anaerobic digesters from USA - AD_UKC097_MetaG | ecosystem: Engineered > Bioreactor > Anaerobic > Digestate | place: USA...
ACCACCTCGACCGGGCGATCGCGGCCTTCATCAAGGTCGGCAAGAAGTACGACATCCTGGGCAAGACCAAGGCGGAGGTCATCGCGACATACGGCAACTGATGCGAAGGCTGGGGGACCCTCCGGGGCAGCTCCCGAAGGGCCCGGCGGGAGGAGGCCCATGGCCAACACCCAGTTCATCGAGGTTCCGCTCCCGGAGGGCGTCCGCGCCTCGCACATGGACCTCGAGCTGCTGAAGGCGATGCTGCACGCGATCGTCTGCCTGCACTTCGAGTGGAGCAGCGAGAGCGAGAAGATGATCCAGGAGCTCGAGCACGACGGCTGGAGCGTGCATTGCGGCCCGACCTGGCTCGCGCTTTGCCGGCGCGGCCAGAGCCTCGAGCAGGCCACCGGGCGCACGCCCGACGAGGCGATCGCCAGGCTCTACCACGAGGCCCGCTTCGACACCAGGTACGGCTGCCCGTAGCGGGCCGCCCCCCGCGCCGCGCGCCGCTCATCCCGGCCTCCCCGCCCGGCCCGCCGGCGCCGGCGGCTGCGGCCGCGGCGCGGCTCACCGCGCGAGGGCCATGGTCCTGCTCGCGGGATCGGGGCGGGACTGATTGTTGAGATTCTGATGCAGAATGGACCGCCGGCAGGCCCGGCGGCACCGTGATTCCCTGCGGACAAGTCATTGTTCTGCAGTGATTTGGGTTTCCGGTGCCGGGGCGGACCTTGTCCCTGGCCCGACCTGGCTGGTAGACTGACGGTTCTCCCGGTCGGGGGGGGCGGGTCGGCGGAGTCACGACATGAGCGAGCGGGAGCTCTTCGCAACCCTGTGCCAGCTGCAGCTGCCGAGCCACTGCGGCCCCTGCAGCCTGTCCGCCTGCCTCTTCGTCCTCGGCACGACGGCGACCCAACGCGAGCTGGCGAGGGCGGCCGGGCGGCCGATGCGGGTCTTTGCCCACGGAATGGACGAGCGCGGCCTGCGGCGGGCCGCCGGAGCCTATGGGGTGGTCTCGGAGTTCCTGCTGGTCGAGGAGCGCCGCCAGGGTCGCAGCTTTGCCACCCGACTGCGGCGCCATCTCTCCGCGGGCAACCCGGCGATCATGCTGGTCGGCGACTTCGAGCACTGGGTGGCGGTGATCGGGTACCTCAAGCGCCGGCGGCGGTTCATCATCGTCGACCCGAAGGACGAGAGCTCGGTGTTCCGGCTGTGGTCCGAGCAGACCCTCATCCGCAGGGGATGGAACGTCAACGGGGGAGCGGCCTCCGGGGAGCCCGACCAGTTCTTCGCGACCCTCCTCTCCCGCGCCGACGGCGGGCGACCGCGCTGGGAGGTGTCCGAGGCGTGGCTGAGGCTGTGCGAGCGCGGGTCGGACGACACCGCCGAGAGCATGGCCAACGACATGGCCGAGGTGGCGCGCCTGGCCAGCCCCGGCGACCACGCGATCACCGACGGCCCCTACCTCGCGGAGCTGATCGAGGAGTACCGCGAGCGGATCCTGGACAGCATCATCCACTGGGCCCAGGGCAACGGCGCGCGCGACCGCAGCGACCTGAGGGCGTTCTTCCGCGACTACGAGATCGTCGCCAGCGCCACCGGCATCCGGGTCGCGAAGGACTGCGACCGGCCCTACCTGGTGGCCCAGCTCACCGCGTTGCTCTGCAGCTACTGGTGGGGCGCCCTGTTCTGAGCCCACTCGACCAGCCGGCTGCCCATCGCCCCGTAGCAGAACCCGGCCTTGGCGGCGGCGAGCGCCACGCTGGCGTCGACGGAGAGGTCGGCGTTGGGGTTCACGTCGAGCACGTACATCTGGCCGTCGCGCTGGCGGACGTCGATGCGTCCGTAGTCGCGGCACCCCACCAGCTGGTAGGCCAGGCGGCACGACGTCTCGAGGACGTCGCGCTCGGCGGCGGTGAGGCGAGCCGGGATCCGGCTCCGGATCTGGCGGTAGGCGGTCGACTCCGGGCTGAACTTCGACTCGTAGGAGCACAGGCGGTCGCGGACCTCGCGGCATGCCGAGAAGTCCATCTCGACCGGCGGCAGCATCTCGATGGTGTCGTTGCCCCAGAGCGGGACGTGGAACTCGCGCCCGTCGATGAAGTCCTCCACCAGCGCGGGCTGATCGTAGGCCGCGATCACGTGGGCGACCCGCCGCGCGAGCTCGTCGGCGTCGAGCACCACCGCCCAGCGGTCGACGCCGATGCTGCAGTGCTCCCAGGCCGGCTTGACGATCGCCGGGAACAGGCTCCATGACAGCCGTCCGGGCTTGTCGAACTGCGCCCAGCGTGGCACCGCGATCCCGTGCTTCGCGAGCAGCGCACGGACCCGTGGCTTGTCGTAGCTGAGCCGAATCGCGTCGGCAGTGGCGCCGGTGAAGGCGAAGCCGAGCCGCTCCAGCACGTCGACGACCGCGGCCTCGCTGCCGTCCTGGCCGGGCAGGCTCTCACAGCAGTTGAAGATCACCGTCTCGGCGGGGTCGTAGGGGGCGAGCGTGTCGGCCAGGTGGTCGCCTTGGATCTCGAGCATTTCGACCCGGTGGCCGCGGCGGCGGATGGCGGTGCCGAGGCGACGGCTTTCGCGGGCAACCCGGTGCCGCTCGTCCTCCTGCCACTCCGGGTGAATGTCATAGAGGAGGAGGACGTTGGCAGGCGACAGCGGGCGGTGGTTCGCTCGCGGAGCGGCTCCGCCTGTCACGTCAGTGCCCGTCCGCGGCTGCGACAGTTCCCGGCTGCACGATGCCCCCACCTGGTGTGAACATACCACGCGGCGGCAGCGCATGCCAGCCATCGGGCCGCGCCGCGATCGGCTCGCGCCCCGCCGCCGCCCTATCGCCGGGTATCCGGCCGCGCTCCGTCGGCGCGGTGGTGGAGGTGGTTGGCGCTGACCGGAGCCCGCGCCCGGTCTGCGGACTCGATCGACAGCTCGAGGCCGGCCACGGAGCTGCGGTGAACGTAGTGAAGCTCGAGCGCGTGCAACCCGGCCTTGAGCGCGATCCGGCCCCGCCGGCTGACGAAGTCGCCAGCCTCGTTGCGGACGACCAGCTCGCCGTCGAGGAGCAGCTGGCTGCCGTCGGCTGACCGCAGCCGGAACGTGTACAGGTCGTCGTCCGGCACCGAGAGGAAGCCTTGGCAGACCATGCCGAAGCGGTCGATCGACCGATCGGTGGGCAGGCCGACGGTGGCGATGGTGACCGCGCCGGTCGGCTCGAGAGCGGTGAAGTCGGGCAGCGTGCGCCAGTCGCCCTCGTAGGTGCGGCAGGCGATGCCGGGCGCGAGCGCGTCCGGCGCCACCGTGGCCGGCTCGTGCGGCGAGGCCTTGGTGAAGGTGGCGGTGGCGACGAAGCTGTCGTCGAGGCCGGGCGCGAACGCGCGCGCCTTCACCGTGGTCGTGCGCTCGAGGCGAACCGGCCCGAGGTACGCCGGCGACGCCGCGTCGGGCTCGGTGCCGTCGAGCGTGTAGCGGATGGTGGCGCCGGGGTTGGGCGACGTCAGCCTGACGGCCATGCGGTCGAGGAACAGCCGGCCCGGCGCGCCGACGTGGACCACGGTGCCGACGGCCGGGTCCGTGAACGGCTGCGCAGCCACCACGTCGTCGTTGTCGTTGCGGGCGGCGGTGGCGGCCAGGACGCGGATCCGTTCGTCGTCCGGCAGGGCCAGCGTCGTCGCGCCGGGCGGCAGGTCGAGGCGCAGCCGGAAGAAGTGGGTGAAGACGTACGCCTCGTTCTCGCCGCGGCCGTCGTGACGGTGGCTGCCGACCCAGGCCACGGGCACGGTCTTGGCGTAGGCCGGCGCGATCCGATCCGCGTCATCCACCCGGTGGCCGGCGACCAGGCGGTCGTTCCACTGCCCGGTCGGCTCGGCCCAGTCGGGAACCAGGAGCGTGGCGGGAATGCCATCGGTGGTGAAGGTGGCGAGCCGATCGCCGCCGACCGAGGCGGCAATCAGGTACAGGCGGTTGTAGTCTCCGGCCGGGAGCGCGAGCGTCTGCCCGCGGCAGGCGACGACGTTCGCCAGCCCGGGCCCTTGGGGGCCGGTCCGGAAGGTTGCGCCGTTGGCGGCCAGGGTGGCTGGCAGCAGCTCGCCGGCGAGGGTGTGGCCCTCGCCATCGAAGTCGCCGTCGGCCCGGGCGTCGTCGCGGCTGACGCCGTCGAGGTTGTAGGGCAGCTCGAGGGGGGCGTCGCGGGGCGGGCTCAGTACGGCGGGCGGCGGGCCGAGGGTGAGCGCCAGTGTCCGCGGCCGGAAGGGCGCGAAGTCGAGCACGACGGTGCCGTCCTCGAGGGCCGGCGGTGCCAGCGGCGGCGGCGGCACGGCGCCGCCGGTGCCGTGCCCGGCGAGCGGCTCCTCGGCGCCGTTGACCTCGCGGACCGTGGCGACCGGGCTCGCAAAGGCCAGCCGCGCCGCCGGCACCGGCCTGCCGGAGAGCTCCTGAAGGCGCACCACGACCTCGTCGCTCTCCTCGGCGAGCTTGAGCGCGCGCACCGCGATCGCCGGTCCTGCGCCGGCCTGGCCGCTGAGGCGCAGCAGCGAGAAGGAGCGTCCCAGGGGGCCCGCGTGGAGTGGGGCCTGCCACGCGACAAGGGGCTGGTTGACGCGGTCGCCCAGGAGCGGTGCGCGTCCCGCCCACCAGTCGCCGTCATGGCCGGCAAGCGCGACCAGCACGCGATGGTGGCCGAGATCGTTCGAGGCCTGGTCGGACAGCCAGCTCCAGCTCGGCACGACGCTCGGCGTGTGGACCAGGGTCAGCCGGAGAGTGTGGTCGTCCGGCTTGTCCCAGCCGTGCCGGCTGTCGGTGACGACCGTGGTGCCGAAGGCCCCGCCGGCGTCGGTGAGGTCGGCCCACTGCTGCGCCGGGACCTCGTAGCGGTTGGGCCGGTTGGTGGGACGCTGCACGACCCCGAGGCCGAGGTCGTAGGTGGCGAGCGGGTTCGCGGCGGCGACGGGGAACGCCGCCTTGAGGAGCGTCCCCTTGGTCCGCCAGTCGATGTCGGTCAGAACCTCGACGCGGTCGCCGGCGCCTCCGGCCGCGATCGAGACCCGCTGCGTGAAGCTGGAGCCGGCGGCCTGCCGCGTGATCTCGAGGGCGACGCGCGCCGGGCCGCTCTCGGCGATCCGGACCGCGGCGGGGCCGCGCACCTCCTCGCGCGGCGGTGCCGAGAGAGCGTCGTACTCGACCTCCCACGCGGACCAGCGGCGCGGCTCGTCGTCGATGAGCTGCAGCCGCAGCGGCGCCGACAGCAGCTCGCGGCCCAGGCTCTTGTCGACCACCGAGGCGACGTCGCCATCGGCGTCGAGCGTCACCCGAAAGCGGGGGCTCTCGAGGCCCTTCGGATCGACCGCTAGCCCGCCGCCGGCCGCGGCCGCCGCCGGCACGACCTCGAACACCGAGAAGCTCACCGCCGCCACGCGAGCGACGAACACGACCTGTGCCGTCTCGCCGGCGACCGGGCCCAGCTGCGCCGGCACCTCCCGGCCGTCGGGACCGATGACCCGGATCGCCGGCGGCGCTCCGCCGGGAAACCGGACCGCGGCCTCGACGACGTCCTCGCGCTCCCAGCCGAGCGGGTTGAAGACCACCAGCGAGGCGCCGCTGCCGCGCGTGTCCAGGGCCCGCGTCACGGCGCCCACCCCGTCTCCCAGCACATCGGCGAAGGTCGTGCCGGCGATCGTCTCGTCGTTCCACGAGAAGGTGTAGGCCTCGGGGATCGAGGTGCCGGTGAGGTCGTCGTGGAACTGATGCCACAGCACCCGCGTCCACGCCTCGCGCAGCCGCTCCCGCGGGTAGCTCGTGCCGCCCAGCCACCAGCCGGCGACGGCCGCCTTCTCGGCATCGTCGGCGAGGCGCTCGTTCTTGCGGTTGTAGCGCTTCATCGCGGCCTGCGACGTGTAGCAGCCGGTGCCGTGGGAGGTGAGAAGAAACTCGCCGCGGTAGGACTGCAGGCGCTCCACCGCCCGGCCGCCATCGCTGGCCATCAGGTCGAGGGCCATCTGATCGGGCGACGTGCTCCTGACGTGGGCTGGCCCGCGGCCGGCGATGCTCTGCTCGAGCCACGCCACCGAGGGCTCGAGGGGCGGCACCCCGACGTCGCCGGTGCCGAAGTACTTGAACGCGAGCGGCAGGCCGGTCAGGGCGGCCTGACGGTCGGCGGTCGCGTAGAGGTCGGGGTCGAGGCTGAGGTCGCGGGCGATCCCCGCGGCGTAGTCGCCCGGGTTGAGGGCGGCGACGAGGGAGGAGCCGTCGACCCCCTCCCAGAGGCCGACGTCGAACGGGATCTTGATCGAGGAGCCCCAGGTGAGCTTCTGGGTCGAGAATGCCACCAGGCCGGCATGCGCCGCGGCCGACGGCAGGGCGAAGGAGAAGCCGAAGCAGTCGGGCAGGAAGACGTCGCGCGATGTGAGGCCGAACTCGCGGCGGAAGAAGCCGTTGCCGTAGAGCGCCTGCCGATTGAGCGACTCGGGTGAAGGGAGATGGGTGTCGGCGGCGGTCATCCAGCTCCCCGCGACCTTCCAGCGCCCGTCCCTGATGTGCGTCTTCAGCTGCTCGTACTCCTCCGGGTAGTACTCCTTGATCAGCATGTAGCGGAACGCCCCCTCGAAGCTGAAGGTGTAGCCGGGGTACCTCTCGAACAGCGCGAAGTTGCCGTGCAGGGTGTCGGGCAGGAAGTCGTCGATGGTGTCCTGGATGGTCCACCGCCACTGGTCGTCGAGGTGGGAGGTGGCGATGACGTAGACCTCGGGCGGAGTGGCCGGCAGCGGCGGCTCCTCGTGCCCGGCCGCCATCCCGACCGCCGCGATCGCCGCCGACAGCCCGCACCCTGCCAGAACTGACGGAGCCCGCATGATCCCCCTCCTCGCCTGCGTCTCAACCGGCGCCGCTACTGTACCCGACCGCGCCCCGCGGCGGCGTCCGCCGGCGGCTTGTGCTCAGCGGCGCCGGTGCTGGCCGCCGACCAGGCGTCGACGGCCGCGCCCACGCTCGCCGGGTGCAGCCGGGACGCCAGGCGCTCGAGCAGGCGCGCCAGGCTCGCCACCCACGCCGGACCCGCCCCCCAGCCGAGCGGATGAGCGCCCATCCAGCGCCGGAGATCGACCGCCTCCCAGGGGTGGAAGTAGAGGTGGACCCAGGGCGCGCCGGCGCCGGCGAGGCGGGCGAGGAGGGTGGACGGGGCGGTGCCGAGGCCGCGCAGGACGTACCACCCGACCGGCAGTCGCAGCACCGGCGTGGTCGACAGCGGCACCCGGACGATCCCGGCCTCCAGCCACGGCACGCGCGGCGTCCGCAGGCCGCTCAGCCCGTGCCCGACCCACGTCGGGTGGGGCGAGGCGTCGTAGCTGAACCCGGCCTCGGCGACCGCGGCTGCGGCGCAGCGGGCGAGGCGCGGCGTTCGCACCCCGCGGATGCCGGATCCGGTGATGTCCTCGAGCCGGAGCCGCGACTCGCGCAGCCGGTCGCGCGCCGCGGCGGGCGGCATGGCGCGGTAGTCGTCCCGGTGGTCGAGCCCGTGCGAGGCGACCTCGTGGCCGCGCGCGGCCGCCTCGCGCACGAGCTCCGGGTGCGTCCGCGCGAAGCTCGCGGTGCAGAACAGCGTCGCGGGCAGGGCCAGCCGCTCGAGCATCGGGAGGATGGCGGCGAGCCCTTCCGCCGAGGGCCGGCTCGGCTCCCATCCCGGCGCGGCCGCCGGCCGTCCCCAGTCGACCTCCTCGACGTCGAAGGTGACGAGCAGCCGCGTCACTTTGCCCCCGGCAGTCGCGCACGGCAGACCCAGGCGCCGAGGCACCGCCGCCAGCGGTCGGGCGGCGCGAAGCCGGCTCCCGCCAGGGCGCCGGCCACGGCCGCGCGCGACCGCAGGTGGATGTGCACGCCGTGGAGCCGGTGGTACAGCCACAGTGTCGCCCCGAACCAGTTGCGCCGCGGGAACAGCAGGACCAGCGATCCGCCCGGCTTGAGGCACCCGGCCAGCCCCGCCGCCAGCCCCGGCAGGTCGGCCACGAACTCCGACGAGCCGATGCACGTCACCACGTCGAACCCGCGCTGCAGCGGAAGCGCTCGCATGTCCGCCCGCACGGCGAACGCCCCCCGCCGGCGGGCGGCGTCCGCCATCGCGAGGGCAAGGTCGACCGCCACGACCTCGGCCCCCCGCCCGAGGAGCAGGCCGGCGACCTCGCCGTCGCCGCAGCCGACGTCGAGGACCCGCCGTCCCGGCCCCGCCTCGGTCAGCGCCAGCAGCGCCGCCTGCTCTCGCCGCCGCACCGCACCGGCCGGTCCGCGGCCGCGGCGGCCGGAGTAGCCGCGCGCCGCCCTCTCGTAGTGGGCCGAGACGGCCCCGGGTGCGTCACGGCTCGCGGTCAACGGGAGCGCTCGTCGATGCGCAGGATCGCCGCTGCGGCGGCGCTGCGGACGGACGGGTCGGGGCTGGCGAGCAGCGTGCCGAGCCGGGGCATCAGGTCACGGTCGGGAACGAGCGCCACCAGGCCGAGCAGCCGGCGAGCCTCCGCCGGCGCGGCGCTCTCCGCCCGGCCGAGCAGCTCGAGCCCGACCTCGTCGTCGCCACTCGCGGCGAGCGCCTCCACGGCCGCGACCTGCACCACGGGGTGAGGGTCGGCAAGGGCGCGCCGGAGCGCGGCCCGGGCGTCGCCCCCGCCGGTCGCGCCGAGCGCCCCGGCGGCGAGGGCGCGGAGGTCGGGGTCGATGTCGTTCGCCAGCATCGCGACCAGAGGCCCCGCCAGCGCGGGGTCCTTCAGGGTGGCCAGCGCCTGCACCGCCCGCACCCGCACGCTGCGGAACGGCGAGGTCAGCGCCGCCTCGAAGAGGTCCCGGTTGCGTCCGACGTCGATGTGGGACAGCAGCTCGAGGGCGAGGCTGCGCTCGAAACGGTCGGGGGACGCCGCCAGGGCGCGGGCCGCCGCCTCGAGGCCGGGCGTCGACAGCTCCGCGGCCAACCTCGCCGCCTGCAGGCGGACCCCCTCGGCGTCCGCGGTCAGAGCCGCGGCAAGGACGTCGGTGGCCTTCGCGACCGCCGAGTCGTCCGCCTGCGCCGCCGCTGCGCAGAGGGCCATCACGATCCCCACGAGCAGCCACCGAAGCGCTCTCACTGTCATCGCGCGCTCCCCTTTCGCGTGCCCGGGCCCCACGAGCGGTAGATCGTCAGCAGCCTGACGTCGCGGCGCTCGACCAGCTCGCGCTCGAGCTCCGGGAAACGTTCGGTGAGCGTTCGCCCCACCGAACGGTAGTCGGGCGCGAGAATGAACGCGGTCGGCTCGCCGAGCCGCTGCGGCAGGTCCGCCTCGGTGATCCCGAAGACGTGCCGCCGCGCTCCGCGGAACAGCTCGAACGCCGGCGAGTCGGCCAGCATGTAGGCGCCGGTGAAGAAGTACACCGTCGACGCCTGCTCGACATCGCGCAGCTCGCGGATCACCACCCACTCGTTGACGGTCGTCTCCACGCTCCGGCAGAACGCCAGGTAGATGCGGACGTTGCGCACCAGCGACACGATGACGATGGCCGTCAGGCCGAGCGCCACGACGCCCCTCACCACGGATCCCACCCGGCTCAGCTTCTCCCACGCCAGCCCGGCGATCGCCGAGGCGAGCACGATCGGTACCGGCAGCACGGCGAGCAGCCTCGGGAAGCTCGGGGGGTTGATGGTCAGGACGCTGCCGAAGAGCAGGCCTGCGAGCAGCCACGCGAACAGGAACGCGAAGCGCCCGTCCGGCAGCCGGGCCACGCCGAAGGCGAGGCCGGCCAGCGCCAGGGCCAGGGACATCGGGCCGATCAGCGGCCGCTTGACCATGTAGTGGCTGCTCGAGTCGCCCTCGCTGACGAACCCCGCCAGCGTGTGGCGAAGCTGGTAGGCGAGGATCCGCAGCGGCTCGGCGCTGCCGACCTGGCTCGCGACGTGATCCCGCCTGGCCTCGGAAAACGGGCTCATGTTGCGGGTCTGGTCGACCGACAGAGCGTGCGGGACGCGGGCGAAGCTCACCACCAACGGAACCGTGGTCAGGACGAGCGCCACCACGAAGTGCATCGCGTGCCGCGACATCCGGGGGCGCTCCCTCCAGACCATGACGGCGGCTGCGATCACGCCGAGGGCGAAGAACAGGCGGCCGGCGGTGTAGGTGTACAGGCACAGCCCGAGGGCGATGCCCGACACCCCGAGCCAGCAGCCGCTGCGGCGCCGCCAGCCTCCGAACAGCGCCGCGAAACCGATCACTCCCAGCGCGAGCGAGTGGATGTTCCAGATCCCGTCGCGCGAGAAGTGGACGGCGACATGGTTGCAGGCCATGTAGAGGGCCGCGATCGTCGCCGCCGCGCGCCCGAACCAACCCCGCACCAGGAAGTAGAGGGCCGGCACGAGCAGGATCCCGGGCAGGGCCGAAACCAGACGCAGCGCGACGATGTTCGTGCCCAGGAGTTGGAGGCTCGCCGCGTACGGCAGCAGCCCCAGCCGCGGGAAGTGATACCAGCCCTGCTCGAGGGCGAACGGGTCCCGGCTGGCGCCGCTGAGCATCGCCTTGCCTACCAGCGCGCACGAGGCGGTGTCGTGGTGGATGAGGGTCGGGATCTCGCTGAGCGCGGCCAGCCGGAAGAAGGCGGCCAGCAGCACGATGCCGGCCAGCGCGGCGGCCTCGGCCCGGCCCTCGAACCAGCGGGTCGGCCCGATGCCGTGCGCCCGGTCCTCGATGAAGCCGTGACCGAGCCAGAGCCCGAGCGCCGCGAGCCACAGCCCGAGCGGGACCAGGAGCGGCGCCGCGGCGGTGCGCGCGATCTCCACCCCGGCCAGCAGCGCGGCCAGCACGAGCAGCAGGCGCCACGGCGGCGACCAGCCGGCCGCGCCCCGGACGGGCTGCGCCCTGTCGCCGCCGGGGGCCAGGATGGCGCCCCCGTGACCGACCCGGAGGCGCACCGTCGCGAGGTCGCGGAGCATGCCGAAGGTGTCGGCTACGAAGCGCATGGTGGAAGGCTCGCGGTCGTAACGGAAGGTGACCGGCGCCTCGACCACCTTCATCCCCGCCCGGCGCGCCCGCGCCAGCACCGCGAGGTCGAAACCGAAGCCGTCGGGGATCCAGCCGGCGAACAGCGCATCGGCGGCCACAGCCGAGAACCCCTTCAGGCCCGCCTGGGTGTCGGATATCCCGGGCAGCAGCAGCACCCTGGCGAGCCAGTTGAAGAAGCGTCCCGCGATGTGGCGCGTGTACAGGTAACGGAAGAACGATGGGCGGATGACGTAGCGGGACTCCGGGTGCACGCGCGAGGCGACGACGACCTGGGCGCCTGCCCGCAGCTGCGCGAGCACGGACCCGATCTCGGCAGCCGGGTAGGCGAGGTCGGCGTCCAGGAACACCCTGAATCGGCCCCGTGCGGACTGCATGCCGGTGCGCACCGCCGCGCCCTTGCCCAGGTTCCGCCCATGGCGCCTCACCAGCACCGGCACCGGGCACCGGGCAGCAGCCTCGTCGATCCGGCCCGCCGTCCCGTCGGCGCTGCCGTCGTCGACGACCACGATCTCCGCGCCGGGGTGGTGGGCGCGCAGGTAGTCGCCGAGCTCGGCGATGCTCTCGGTGATGAAGCCCGCGCCGTTCACCACCGGCACCACGACCGAGAGCTCGGGGACGGCCTCGGCGCGACCCTCGACCGGCTCGCCTCCCTCTCCCCGCGACTCCGCCCCAGCGCTCAGGCGTCCCTCCGAGGAACAAACCTAGCACAGCGGGCCGGCGCCTGCGGAGAGGCCGGCGCGGCGCGCGGCGTCCGTGGGATGGGCCGGCGGCCTCCATCGCCGCGGCCGGTCCGCCCCCGGGGCCGTGGTGGCGCCACCCCCGGGGAGCGGATGGGCACCGGCCGGTCCTCCCCCCGGTCCCGTGCGGCCGGCGACCAACCCGCATCGCGATGGCAACGGCCGCGCCGGCATCCGGTCCGTCGCGCCACGGCTGCCGTACACTCGGCAAGGGACGATCGGGGTGCCGGGACGCGGCCGAAGGACGGTGAGGTGGCGGTCCGCTGTCCAGCAGCGGCGACCGTCCAGTGCCGCCGCCAACCGCGAGGGAGTCGAGGTCGACCTCCCGGCGGCCTGCGGGCACCCTCGACGCCGAAGGGAAGCTGCGATGGACATGTTTCGGAACACTCCATTCGATCTTTCCGGCCGGGTGGCGCTGGTCACGGGCGCCTCGCGCGGCCTGGGCAAGGAGATGGCACGGCTGCTGGCGATGGCCGGGGCTGAAGTCGCCGTCTGCAGTCGCACCGAGTCCCAGATCACGGCGACCGCCCGCGAGCTGGCCAGCGACGCCGGGGTTCGCGTCGAGGCCTTCGTGGCGGACGTCGGCAAGCGGCCGGAGGCAGAGCGCCTCGCGCGCGAAGCGGCCGAGCGCCTGGGGAAGATCGACATCCTGATCAGCAACGCGGGGTGGAACGTGCCGCAGCCGGTCGACGGGATTCGCGACCAGGACTGGGACGCGCTCCTCGAGCTCAACCTGACGAGCTCGATGGTCCTGACGCGCGCCCTGGCGCCGGGGATGATGCGGCGCGGCTGGGGCCGCATCATCTACATCTCGTCGGTCATGGCGCTGGCGAGCGCGGATGACCGGGTCGCCTACAGCACGACCAAGGCCGCACTGCACGGCATGGTGCGAGCCAACGCACTGCGCTTGGGCCCGCACGGGGTGACGGCCAACTGCCTGGCGCCGGGGCCGTTCGCGACGGAGCTGCCATTGAGCCTGCTGACAGCGCAGCAGCAGCAGTCGTTCGCCGCCCGCACGGCGGTGGGCCGGTGGGGGGAACCGGCGGAGCTGGCGCCCGCCGCGCTGCTGCTGGCGAGCCCGGCCGGCAGCTACATCACGGGGGCGGTGCTGGTCGTCGATGGCGGGGCAACGGCGCGCATGTGGTGACCTCGCGGCCCATCGACAGGCCTTCCTTCCAGCAGCCGACGCACGGCGTCGGGGTGCCCGCGAGGTCCGCGACGGCGTTTGCGACCGGATGGTCACGATCATCGACGGCGGATGAAGCGTTCGCAGCGCCGCCGCGCGCAGCACCCGGTGCGAGCCCTCTGCGAGTTTGCCTTCGACTGCCTGATTGCCAGCACAACGGTTTCTCGCGTATGGTGATACTCGAGAATGACCGTGGCGGGCGGACGCTCCCGGCGAGATTGGCCAGCCGCGGGCGGCGGGTCGTCTCGGGTGTCCGGGTCACTCGAGAGATCAGCTGCGGTGGGGGATCCGGCAGGGGGGCGAGCCGAAGGAGGAGCCATGATGAAGAAGGTCCTGGTCGCGGTGGGCATTGTCGTTCTGGTCGTCGTGGCGTTCCCGATCGCAAACTCCCTGAGGGCGCGAGCCGCCGACCCGGCGCTGCTGGAGCGGCTCGACGACCCGGGAGCGCGGGAGATGGCGAACCGCTACGCCGAGTCGTGCATGGACTGCCACTCGGGACAAACCGAGCTCCCGTTCTACGCGTCGTGGCCTGTGGCCAGGTCGTTGATGCAGGGCCACATCGAGAAGGCTCGCTCCATGTTCGACATGGAGCGCGAGCTGTTCGACCCGGCGGTCGGCGTCACTGAGGCGGCGCTGGCCAAGATCCAGCGTGAGACGGCGGCGGGAAAGATGCCGCTCGCGTCGTACACGGCGATGCACTGGAGGGCCCGTTGGACTGCGGAGGACGAGCAGGCGCAGGCGGCGTGGGCCCGGCATATCCGTGCCCGCCGGGACGGCGCCGGGCATCTGGACGACCCGATCTACGATCGTGCCATCTACCCGCTGAAGCGACCCGGCGGGCTCGACGATCGCAAGGTTGCGCTGGGCGAAGCCATGTACCACGACGTGCGGCTGTCCGGCGATGACACGATCTCGTGCGCCAGCTGCCACGACCTGACCAAGGGAGGCACCGACCAGGAGCGCGTCTCCACCGGCGTGGGCGGGCAGAAGGGCGGAATCAACGCCCCGACCACGTTCAATGCGGTCTACAACCTGGCTCAGTTCTGGAACGGCCGGGCCGCCGACCTCGCCGCGCAGGCCGACGGTCCGCCGAACAACCCCATCGAGATGGCCACCAACTGGGAGCAGGTGCTCGGCAAGCTGCGTCAGGACCCACAGGTTGTCGAGGGATTCGCGGCAGCCTACGGCGAGTTGAGCCCCGAGGCGATTCGGGACGCCATCGCCGTGTACGAGGCGACGCTCGTGACGCCGAACGACGGCCTCGACCGCTTCCTCAAGGGCGACGAGAGCGCCCTGGTCGCCGAGCAGCAGCGCGGCTGGACGCTGTTCAATGACGTCGGATGCAGCACCTGCCACGTCGGCCCCGCAATGGGCGGCACGTCCTACGAGAAGATGGGCCTGCACGGAAACTACATGGCCGACCGCGGCGGCGAGAGCGACGCCGACCTCGGGCGCTATGCGGTCACCGGGGACGAGCACGACATGGGCCACTTCAAGGTGCCGACGCTGCGCAACGTGTCACTGACCTACCCCTACTATCACGACGGCACGGTCGACTCCCTGGATCAGGCGGTTCGCAAGATGGGCCACTACGAGCGCGGTCGCGAGCTCACCGACGACGAGGTGACGGCGATCGTCGCGTTGCTCGGAGCACTGACAGGGGAGGTCCCGACCCCGCCCGTCGCCACCGGAGAGGGCGGCTAGCCGACGCGTCCCGGCGAGGCGGGTTGCGTCAGACCTGGGTCCTGACGGACTCGTCCGACGGGTGAGCCTGCGCGGCGGTTCCGGATCCGCGAGGCTCGTTCGGGAGTGGGAATGACCGTCCCAGAGGTGACGATCACTTCCGAGCCGGGGATCGCAGACGAGTCTCCACGCTCATGGACTGCGGATGAAGCGTTCGCAGCGCTGCTGCGCGCAGCACCCGCTCCGCGCCCGGCGCGAGCTCGCCCTCGATCTCGAGGAAGACCACTGCGTCGGCAGGGACGGCGCCGAGCTCCTCCCTGATGCGGTCCTGGAGCTCGGCAGGGGCGAGACCGGAGGCATCCACGGTCGCGCAGGCCATCGGCCGCGCCGGCAGCTCGTGGAACGCGTGGCCGGCGACACGGCCTCCAGCCTGTCCGTCGGCCGCGACTTCGAGGATGAGGTAGCCCTTCGCTTCCCCCCGTTCGGCGAGGCTGGTCCGCTCGACCGATCCGGGGTAGAAGACCGGCGCCGCGAGGGCACGCCCGGCGAGGTCGCGGTGCAGGACCTGGGCGCGGTGGATGTGGCCGCACAGCAGAGCGGCGACACCGGCCGGGATGTTGCGGCCGCGCACGACGTCGCGGCCCGACCGAAACGTGTGGCCCTCGACCCGCGCACCCTCGACGGTCTGATGCAGGCAGAGCAGGCGGATGGCGGCGTCGGCTTCCAGAAGCCCACATTCGGAGACAAGAGACCGGAACCGATCCCTGATCTCGTCGCGCTCGCAGGGAAAGCCGCCGACGGCAACCCGCGTCCCGGCCAGGTCGAGCCGCACCGTCCGCGGCCGGTCGAGCAGGTGCAGGTGCTCGTGCGCTGCGAGCATCGGGTAGGGGAGCGCCGACCGCTCGTGGTTGCCCGGCACGAGCACCACCGGAACTCCCCGGTCCGCGACCGCAAGGAGCGGCTCCAGGGCCTGCGCCACCAGCCCGGGCCGCACCTTGCTTCGGAACAGCAGGTCGCCGCCGTGGACGACGAGATCGACCTCGCCCGCGAGCGCCGGCTCGAGCGTGCGGCGGGTGTTGGCGAAGAAGTCGGGGCCGCGCCGACGCCGGTCCACCCGCGGCCGCGACGGCAGGTCGAAGCCGAGGTGCGTGTCAGCCAGCAGGAGGACCTTGATCACAGCCGCAGCGTACAGGTGCCGATACGATCCTCTCCAGGGATGGCGACACCAGGCACCACGCTACGGTGCGGGTGCGCGTGCGCCGCCCACAGCCCGGCTGCGCTCTGCCCACGGACAGTTGTTGACAAATCCGCAATTGTGTTGCAGAATATCCGCAAATGTGGATTCCGAGAGAGCTCGACGCGACGCTCACGCAGGCCGCGGGCGCCCGCCCGGCGGTGGTGTTGACCGGGTGCCGGCAGTCCGGGAAGACGAGCCTTCTGGTCAAGGCCTTCAGCGACCACCACTACGTGTCCCTCGATGTTCCGATGGTTGCGGAGGATGCCGAGCACTCGGGAGAGGACTTCCTGAAGCGCCACCAACCGCCGCTCATCGTCGACGAGGTCCAGTACGCGCCGACCCTGCTGCGGCATGTGAAGGCGGACATCGACCTCCACCGCGACGAGACCGGACGCTTTCTGATCACCGGCTCTCAGGATTTCTCACTGATGGCAGGCGTCACCGAGAGCCTTGCCGGCCGCAGCTCCGTGTTGACCCTCCACTCCCTGTCCGCAAGGGAGTACGAAGCGTGGGCAGGAACAACGCTCGACAGAGTGGCCCTCGTCGAGTGGATGCTCAAAGGGGGCTATCCCGAGCTGCACAGCCGAGGTCTCGACGCCGAGCGCTTCTTCAGTGATTACCTGGCGACCTACCTCGAACGAGATGTCCGCTCGATTCTCGGCGTGCGCAGCCTGCGAAACTTCGACCGTTTCATGAGGCTGTGCGCGGCTCGCACCGGCCAGCTCGTCTCCTACAGCGCCCTCGCGACCGACCTCGGCGTGAGCCCGAACACGGTGAAGAGCTGGCTGTCGGTGCTCGAGGCGTCGAGGATCGTCGTCCTTCTCGAGCCCTACTTCGAGAACCTCGGCAAGCGGATCGTCAAGACCCCCAAGCTCTACTTCCTGGATACCGGGCTGTGCAGCTACCTGCTCGGTGCGCGGTCTCCCGACGACCTCCTTCGCAGCCCGCTGCTGGGTGCGCTGTTCGAGACGCATGTCCTGGGTCAGATCGTCAGGCACTTCGCGAACCAGGGGCGTCGCCGCGAGATCTACTTCTTTCGCGACCATCATGGCCGCGAGGTCGATTTCCTGATCCCTGCGGCGGGCCGCTTCGCGCTCGTCGAGTGCAAGTGGGCCGAGTCGCCGGACCCGATCCAGCGCGGGTTTGAGGAGATCGAGTCACTGGTGGGCGCCGATCGCATCATCTCGCGGACGATTGTCACGCCAGACCGCGGATCGCGTCGAGCTCCGGGCGGAGTCACGATCGCCGACAGCGTCGCCCTGGATTTCGTCTCCGGCGGCTGAGACTCCGACCGGTCTCACCAGCTGGGCTCATTGCGCCTCATCCGGCCTCGGCTTCGGCTCCACCGTGACGCGTCCGCCTGCGGCGAGCCTGCGACCCCCACGACAACAACCACCTGCGCTTCTGGGGTTGTGGTGTGGGCAGCCGAGCGAAACGGGTGCTTGTCGGTCGATGGCTCCTGACTCGCCGCGGCTCGAGCCGGCGCCATCCACGCCACGGTCGCCACCCTTCAGAAGACGAACGTCGGGATCACAGGGGTGACGTACACGCGGAAGTCCCAGCGGCCGCTCGGCGAGTCGTCGGGGTGGATCGCCGAGTAGTCGACCTCGAGCGAGAGGTTCACCGGCAGGTCGCCGATCGCGAACATCCTGGCGATCCCCAGCCCCACCGGCAGGACGAGCTTGTCACCCGGCGCCTGCCAGTTGTAGGAGATGTTGGGGCTCATCCCGATGCGCCACTGCGCCTCCTCGTTCCAGGGCAGCACGTAGTAGAGGAAGTACTGCAGGTTGGTGAGGCTGACATCGGCGCGCGCGTCGTCGCCGGCGACGGACCACCAGTGCTGGGCGAAAAGGCCGAGCTCCCACTTCTTCCCCAGGTAGCCGAGCACTCCGGTGGGTCCCAGGCCGTACTTGCCGGTCCCGAGCACCTCGTCCGTCGCGGTCGGGAACATGGTCGTGGCACCCACGCCCCAGATGACCGCCCCGCCTGTCGACTCGACCCTGATGACCTCCTTGGGGGAGGCCAGTCCCACGTACACCATGTCGCCCAGGCCGCGGGTCGGCTTGAAGGGGTCGGCCAGGGCGTCGGGGAAGCTCGGGCAGTCGCTGATCCAGCCCGGCCCGTAGCCGATGCAGTCGCCGAAGCCCTCATTGATCGGCACGCTGAGGGCCGGCACGACGAGGCGGTTGATCAGGTTCCACTCCTTGGTCAGGCTCAGGGGGAACATCGAGATGACCTGGAGCCGGTGCAACGTCTCCGTTCTGTCGATCCGGGCTCCCTGGAGCTGCACGGCGTCGTACTGGATCGGGAACGCCGCGAAGTTGCCGACCGGGTTGTCCGCCAGCTTCGCGAGCTGGGCCTGGGACGGCATGCAGCCGGCCTTGTAAACCTCCTTGAGATCGGCGAAGAGATCCTGCTGCAGGGCGGCGCAGTCGACCGGCGTCTGCGAGTGGCTGTCCTGGGCGTGAACGCACGTGCCGACCAGCCCCGCAGTCACGAGCACCCCGATGCTCAGCTCTCTTCTCATCTCCTCCCCCTTTCTGCTTGAGAGCACTGGCCCCTGCCGCGAGTCAGGGCCGGATCCGCGTCGGCGGTCGAACCAGCTCGATCCCGACGAGCACCACCTCGGGAATCACCCTCGCGCGGTCCCGCCGCAGCTCGACCGCCGACCTGGAAATCGACCCCCACCCGTCGAGCCTACCACCGAAAGGAACCGCGTCGAGGTGCCAGGTGTCGCGCAGCCAGCGAAGCCGGCCCTGCGTGTCGACCTCACCCGGAGCCGACGGAGGAGGCTGCGAGTCTGTGAGGGGCGGGCGTGGGAAGAGCACCACGACAACAGCCACCAGCGCTCCCGAGGTCGTGGTGTTCCAACCAGAAAATGACAAAAGCCGCCTCCACGCGTTCGGGGCATTGTCGTTGCCTGAGCGCGCCTTCGACCTCGTCAGCGAGCTCGCGCAGCGCTCCCCGCCTCCGCGGTTGAGCGCGCGCTCACACCGCTGCCGAGGCCGGGTTTACGCAGTCGCTGCCTTCGGCAGCTCCTGCGCGCCCCAACCCCACAAGCGCAGTGGCTGTAAGCCAGCCGCCGCCCTGTCCGGCTTGGCTGTGCCAAGCCTCCCACCCCCTTGGCAGCAGCCACCAGCGCTTCCGGGGATGTGGTGTTCCAACCACGCAAGCGACAAGAAAGGCCGCCCATTTGGGCGGCCTGTCGCTTGCGTGGTTGCGGGGGGTGGATTTGAACCACCGACCTTTGGGTTATGAGCCCAACGAGCTACCGGACTGCTCCACCCCGCGTCGCTCAGGATCATGGAGTATATGAACGGGGGTGGAGGCTGTCAAGGAAGACGGGCGGCCGCTCAGTGCCGCAGCGAGAAGATCGGCGTCGGCGTCGGCTCGGCAGCAGAGATCGGGAGCGGCGGCAGGGTCGGAGTGGCGAGGATCAGGACCGTCTCGCCGGGGCGGATCCAGCCCAGCTCGAGGCGGGCCATCGACTCGACCGCCTCGGGGCTCCCGCGGAGCGCGTCGAGGGTCGCTTCGAGCTCGCCGATCGACTGCTCGAGGCGCGCCTTCTCGACTGCCAGCGCCGCCCGTTCCTGCTCGGCCCGGGCCACCTCCTGGAAGCCCTGGGTGACGACGCTCGACAGGATGCCGAGCGCCAGCAGCGCACCGAGGCCGAGCAGCAGGAGCGGCAGCCGTTTCACCGCCGTCCGCGCGCCAGCACCGCCGCGCCGCGGAACCGGGCGGCGTCCTCCAGCTCCTCCTCGATCCGCAGCAGCCGGTTGTACTTGGCGATCCGGTCGGTGCGGCTCGCCGACCCGGTCTTGATCAGCCCGGTGTTGAGCGCCACCGCCAGGTCGGCGATGGTGGTGTCCTCGGTCTCGCCGGAGCGATGGGAGATCACCGCAGTGTAGCCGGCCTTGTGGGTCATCTGCACCGCATCGAGGGTCTCCGACAGGGTGCCGATCTGGTTGAGCTTGATCAGCACGGAGTTGGCGATCCCCCGCTCGATCGCCTCGGCGATGATCCGCGGGTTGGTCACCAGCAGGTCATCGCCGACCAGCTGGATACGCCCGCCGAGCGCCTCGGTCAGCCGCTGCCAGCCGTCCCAGTCGCTCTCCGCGAGCCCGTCCTCGATCGAGTAGATCGGGAACGCCTCCACCAGCTCCTGGTAGGTCGCGATCAGGTCGTCGGCGGAGAGCCCGCCCCGCCCCTCGCCGGCCAGGTTGTAGGCGCCGTCGGCGAAGAACTCCGACGCCGCGACGTCGAGCGCGAGCGCGATCTGATCCCCGGGAGCGTAGCCCGCCTTCTCGATGGCCTCCACGATGAGCTCGAGGGCGGCACGGTTCGACGGCAGGCTCGGGGCGAAGCCGCCCTCGTCGCCGACCGCGGTCGCCAGCCCGCGCTTGCCGAGGACCTTCTTCAGGGTGTGGAAGACCTCGACGCCGGCGCGCAGCGCCTCCGAGAAGCTGCCGAAGCCGACCGGCATGACCATGAACTCCTGGAAGTCGATCGAGTTGTCGGCGTGAGCACCGCCGTTCAGGATGTTCATCATCGGCACCGGCAGCTCGCGGGCACCGCAGCCTCCGAGGTACTGGTAGAGGGGCAGGCCGCTGGTCTCGGCGGCGGCGTGGGCGACGGCCAGCGACACGGCGAGGATCGCGTTCGCGCCCAGGACGCCCTTGTTGTCGGTGCCGTCGGCGTCGATCATCGCCTGGTCGACCCCGAGCTAGTCGCGGGCGTCGAGCCCCTCGACCGCCTCGGCAAGGATGCCGTTGACGTGGTCCACCGCCCGCTCCACGCCCTTGCCGAGGAAGCGCCCCTGATCGCCGTCGCGCAGCTCGAGGGCCTCGCGGGACCCCGTGGAGGCGCCCGAAGGCACGATCGCGCGGCCGATGGTCCCGCCGGACAGCACGACCTCGGCCTCGACGGTCGGATTGCCGCGGGAGTCGAGGACCTCCCGGCCGAGCACGAACTCGATGTCAAACATCGTCACAACCTCCGGTTCGAGAGCAGTTGGCGTGTCACGTGCATGAGGTGCCGGGTCTCCTCGGCCGAGCTGCCCTCGGCGTAGAGACGGATCTTCGGCTCGGTGCCGGACAGCCGGACCAGGATCCAGCTGCCGCCATCGAAGATCAGCTTGAGCCCGTCGCGGCGATCGACCCCGACCACCTCGCGCCCATTGAGCTTCCTGGCCGACCAGTCCTCGTCGAGCCGCCGTTCGTACTGCTGCCGGCTGGCGTCGGTCAGCGGGATCTGGATGCGGCGGAAGGCATAGGTGCCGACCCGGCGGGTGAGGTCGTGCATCAGCTCGACCAGGCTCTTGCGCTCCACCGCCACCATCTCTGCCACCAGCAGGCAGGCGAGGATGCCGTCGCGCTCGGGCAGGTGGCGCGACCAGGCGAGGCCGGCGCTCTCCTCGGCCGCGTACTCCAGCCCTCCGTCGACCAGCAGCGGGCCGAAGTTCTTGAAGCCGACCGGCATCTCCATCAGCTCCAGCCCGTGCTCGGCGGTCACCGCATCGAGCAACCGCGAGGTGGCCAGCGTTCGTCCCACCCGGCCACTCAGGCCGCGCCGCCGCGCAAGGTAGTCGAGCACCAGCCCGAGCACCATGCAGGAGTCGAGCATGCGGGCGCCGTGGTCGAGGATGCCGAAGCGGTCGCCGTCGCCATCAGTGGCGAAGCCGAGCTGCGCGCCGGTCCGGCGCATGGTGTCGCGGAGCTGGGACAGGTTCTCGGAGGTGCAGTCGGGCGCGTATCCGCCGAAGTACGGGTCGCGGGTGTTGTGGATGACCGTGATGGGCAGCTCGTTCTCGAGCAGGATGTGGTCGAGGTACTCGCGGGTGGCGCCGTACAGCGGGTCGACCACCATCGTGATCTTGCTCGACCGGATCGTCTCCCAGTCGATCAGCCCCTGGAGGCGGTCGAGGTAGCCCGGCTTCGGATCGTGGGCGCCGACCAGCTCGGCGCGCGGCAGGTAGACGTCGTCCCAGGCGTCGGCGAGCGCGCGGTAGTGCTGCTCGACCAGGTTCGTGAACTCGGTGGGCGCCAGGATGCCGTCGCGGGTGTAGATCTTGAGGCCGTTGTACTCGGGCGGGTTGTGGCTGCCGGTGAAGGTGATGCCGGCGGCGGCGTGGCGCTCGAGCACCGCCGAGGCCAGGACCGGCGACGGGACGTCGCGGGGCACGACCTCCGCCCGCACGCCGTTGGCGGCGATCAGCTCGGCGGCGGTGGCGGCGAACTTCTCCGACAGCATGCGGGTGTCGTACCCGACGACGATCCGTTCCACCGGACCGCAGCTCTCGTGGAGGAGGTTGACCAGCGCCTGGGTCACGATCCGCACCTTGCGGAAGGTGATCTCGCGGCCGATGACGCCGCGCCAACCCGAGGTCCCGAACTGCACCACGGCTGAAGGGTACCACGGGGGGATCGGACTCGTGATCGAGGCGCTGCGCACCGCTTGACGGCCGGCGCGAGGCGGGCCGGGCTGAAGCCGATGCCTCCTGCTGATCGCGGCCGGCTACTCTCGCCAGAGCGGACACGCTAGAATGACTCGGTGTTCCTCTACGACGAGGGCGACGCCTCCGGCACGCTTGCCATTCCGCAGGCCTCGCACGCGTGGCTCGCCTGGCAGGTGGCCGAGCACTGGGGAAACCGCCGGTTCGCCCGCCCCGCCCCGCGGGCCGAGGTGCTGGCCGCGGTTCTCCTCCACGACTCCGGCTGGACCGAGTTCGACGTCGATCCCGGGGTCGACGGCGACGCCCGGCCGGTGACGTTCGACCGGATGCCGGTGGCCGCCCACGTCGACATCTGGAGATCGAGCGTGCATCGCGCCGCTGCGCTGAGCCGCTACGCCGCGCTGCTGGTGGCCCACCATTTCGCAGCGCTGGTCGAGGGCAAGACCGCCGACCTGCTCGACCGCGGCGACACCGCGGGGGGTCGCGCGGCCCAAGCCTTCCGGGCGGAGCTCGAGCGCCTGCAGGATGGGTGGCGCGAGGCGCTATGCCAGGACGCCCGCTACCAGCCGTTCCTGGACGGGGAGGGCTGGCTCGTCAACTCGGGCGTGCTCGAGGCGTGCGACCGGGTGTCGGTCTACCTGTGCGCGTCGCTGGGGTCGCCGTTCACCGTCACCGGGCCGACGCCGGACGGCGGGCGGGAGTCCATCTGCTTCGAGCGCGCCGAGGGCAGGCGCTGGCGGGTGCGGCCGTGGCCGCTGGAGGGCGATCGCCTGCGGGTCCAGGTGGAGGGACGGCGGCTCGCGCGCAAGCGCTTCGGCTCGGCCGAAGAGCTCCGCCAGTCCCTGTCGCGCGCACCGGTGGAGCGGCTGAGCTTCGAGCTGGTGCGGCCCTCGGCCGGTTGACAAGCGACGGCCGCTCC